>Ga0137307_100067_pt1 | contig 160012 bp, 138 predicted proteins | sample NAcewD2O_March_2_FD_97180 | JGI IMG/M metagenome (GOLD analysis project Ga0137307, IMG submission 97180) | Mouse cecal microbial communities from Vienna, Austria - N-Acetylglucosamine amended D2O_March | ecosystem: Host-associated > Mammals > Digestive system > Large intestine > Cecum | place... | reverse complement strand
TTACTCTATAAGGACGCGAGGGTAGACCAGCGTATTCTTGATGAAACCTTCGGGCTTTTTGGATGGAAGCGGAGTCACCAGAGCATAGAGGGGAACCTCTACTGCACGGTGGAGATCCATGACAAAGAAACAGGCGAATGGGTGGCGAAGCAGGATGTGGGAACCATGAGTTATTCGGAGAAAGAGAAAGGGCAGGCTTCCGACAGCTTCAAGCGGGCGTGCTTCAACTGGGGGATCGGAAGGGAACTCTATACCGCGCCCTTTATCTGGATACCTGCAGGAAAAGCTTCGATCATGTACAAAGAAGATCAGAATAAGGTGAAACGGTTTACCTGCAATGACCGTTTCTCGGTTTCTTCGATCCAGTACAGTGATGACCGGGAGATCAGTGCTCTTGTGATCGTAAACGAAAGAGGAGAGCCTGTATATGAACTGAAAGAAAAGGGAGCAGGGACGACGGCTGCCCGAAAAGGGAAAGCCGCTTCGGGAACTGGAAACAAAGCAGAAACGGCGCAAAAGCCAGCGCAGAAAAATACGGCAGGGAAAGTGAAGAAAGACACAGAAGGAAAGACACGGAAAGAGCCCAAGCCCCTTTCCAGAGAGCAGATGGATTCCTTACAGGCGGAGCTGGACAGAACGGGCGTGACAATGGAGACGGTACAGAGCAGATACCAGATTAAGGAGCCGGGAGCAATGAGCGCAGAACTCTACGACAGGGTGATGTCCGCGCTGAAACGGACGAAATCGACGGAGGCGGCATAGAAGGGATGTGTATGGGAAGGTGGATAAAAAGATGGAAACAGTCATAAAAACAGTAGTCATAGGGATTCTCACAGTGATAATTGCCGCGTTGAATCAAGATAACTGAGGCGAAAATAATATTAATTTGGTCGGGCGATTCCATTTTCCATTTGTTTCCGTTATACTTTTAGGGTAAAGAGGGGAATACAATGGCAGATGGTGTTGACAACGACGCTGACAACAACGGGTGGGGATATTAGGAGTACCAGAACGTATCATTATGGAAAAATACAGGCTTTATACGGGGATATGGAAGGGGGTTCCGGGTGTCCTGTAACTTAAAATCCTGCGGGACTAACCTCCCGTACCGGTTCGATTCCGGTCGCCGGCATTATCGAAAAAGCGGTTAAACTCTGTATTTATGCGGGGTTTGACCGCTTTTCCCTTAATCGTGGAAACAGGTTTTTTAATTTTTTGCATCAAACGCTAAAGTCCTGCGGAAAATAACCGATACCTATAATGTAAGATATTGAATGAGGTAAATTTCTTATGGAGATTGACCTCGGGAGGAAGGAGGAAATTCGTATGCGTATTGAGGCTTATACACAGGTGCAGCAGGTCTATGGCGCGAAGAGCCGTGCCAAGACGCAGAACGCAGCCAAAAGTGCGAATTCTGACCAGATTCAGATCTCCAGTATCGGTAAGGATATCCAGACTGCAAAGAACGCGGTTGCCGCGGCAGAAGATATCAGAAGCGAACTGACGGCTCCCATCAAGGCGGGCATCGCGAACGGCACATATCATGTGAGCGGGGAGAGCTTTGCCGAGAAACTGATGAAGCGGTATGAGGAGATTGAGAGTCTCTAGTAACTATGGAAAGGTAAGGGTTTGATGTGGCGAGCTTAATGGAAGCCTTGATTGAGGTTTTGGAAGAGGAAAATCAAGAATATAAGAATCTGTTAGAGCTGTCCATGAAAAAAACACCTGCCATTGTATCTGACGATGTAAAAGCTTTAGCCCAGATCACGGATGAGGAGCAAATCATCGTAAGCAGAATCAATCATCTGGATAATCAGAGAAATGACGCTGTTAATGATATTGCGAACGTACTTAACAAGGATGTTACAAAGCTGAAGATTGCGGATTTGATTAAAATGCTGGCGGCTAGGCCACAGGAACAGGCGAAACTGGCATCGGTATTTGACGAACTGCGCAGAAATGTCCATACGGTAAAACGGGTCAACGAGCAGAACAGGGAGTTGATCGAGAGCGCGCTTGAGATGGTGCAGTTTAACATGCAGGTGATTCAGTCCATGAATAAAGCACCGGAGACGGCGAATTATAACAGGGGCGCCTGCAGTACCGGGGATGTGATCGGCACAGTCAACAAGGCTTTTGACGCCAAGCAATAATTGTTAAGGACGGTGGAGTATGTCATTATTTGGAAGCCTTTATATAGGCGTATCAGGATTGAGAACATCAGATAATGCGCTGAATACCACGGCGCATAACATGTCTAACTTAGACACCCAGGGGTATACCAGACAGCAGGTACAGCAGGGTACGAGAAATTATGTCACGCACTCGAGGGATACCGCACGCAACTGGATACAGACCGGTCTAGGTGTCAATTATACCCGAACAAGACAGGAAAGAGACTTTATATTGGATAAAAACTATCGCCGCGAATCGGGGCGGCGGTCTTTTTATGATATTTCGTCGGCGGCTCTGGAAGAGATAGAATATATTCTGGGAGAATCCAACGAGGGACACGAGTTTTCCACGGCGCTTATCGGTGATCACAATGACGCGAACACGAAGGAAGGACTCTGGGGCGCGGTGCAGGAGCTGGCGAACGATCCGACCGCTTCGGTGAACCAGAACCTGTTCGTGACGAAGGCATATGAGTTCATCACGAAGGCGCAGAAAGTATACAACAGCCTTTGCGAATATCAGGATAACATGAACCAAAAGGTCAAGATAGACGTCGATAAGATCAACAGCTATGCGCAGGAAATTGAAGCGCTGAACCGGGCGATCGTGAGAGTGGAGGGTGGACCGGAGCACGCGAACGATCTGCGTGACCGCAGGAACTACCTTCTGGACGAGCTGGCGAAGATGGGCAATATCACCTACTCCGAGGATGCTTCGGGTTATGTGAGCGTCCGCTTTGAGCAGGTGGATCTGGTGAAGGGCAGTCTGGTCAATGAAATGTGTCTTTATCAGGATCCGCAGACAGGCTTTTACACGCCTTACTGGAAGATGCTGGCGCACTTTGACAAATTTGACAAGGACGGCAATCCCATTGTTTCCAAAGAAAATATAGAGGGGGCTGAGGTTTTTGACCTGACCCAGAAGATCTCCTCGCAATATAATACGGATATCGGTTCGCTGAAGGGTATATTGCTCGCGCGGGGCGACCACAGGGCAACTTACAGGGAGCTTGACAATATAAATCCGGACGGGAAGTATGAGGAAAACTGGTACAATACGCACGTCGAGCAGTCTGTCGTGATGAACGTGCAGGCGCAGTTCGACAAGCTTGTGCATATAGTCGCCACCAAGATCAATTCGGTTCTTGCGGACGCGGCGGAAAGGGCGACGGCGCTCAATCCCGATTCCACGTATATGCGGGATGAAAACGGCAATCCTTATCAGCTTTTTGAACTGATGGTAGCGGAGGACGGAACGGCGGAGACGAGCTGGACGGTGAGAAATATCCTGATCAATCAGGAGCTCAGACAGAATCCATCCCTGTTGTCTTTCCGTCTGGGTGAGCATTCCGAGGATCGCGAGACGATGGAGGCGTTGAAGAACGCCTTCGAGGAGACGATTTACACATTGAATCCCAACGTGCAGACGCCGTTGTGTTTTAAAGATTATTACAAGAATCTGGTATCCCAGATTGCAAACACCGGCGCGGTGTTCCGGGCGGTGCAGGATAACCAGAACGTAGCCACGGATGCTTTACTGTATGCGAGGGAACAGATCGTGGGTGTATCCTCCGACGAGGAGCTGACCAATATGATCATGTACCAGAACGCTTACAACGCATCCAGCAGATATATCAACGTGATCAGCGAAATGATGGATCATCTGCTTTCCACACTGGGACGCTAATCGGTTAAAAAAGAAGGGATAATGATATGGCATCTACATTTTTTGGACTGACAATTGCATCATCGGGACTGCGTGCCGCAAATGCCGCGCTGAATACCACAGGCAACAACATCAGCAATGTGCAGACGGCAGGCTACAGCAGGCAGGAGGTAAAGACGGAGGCGGCTAACGCGCTGCGGGTGTTTGCCACATACGGCTGTGCCGGCGCGGGCGTGGAGACGCTGGCGATCGAGCGTGTGAGGGATCTTTTCTACGATCAGAAATACTGGGCTAACGAGACGAAGCTCGGCGAGTATGATGCGAAACTCTACTACTGCAATATGATTCAGGAGTATTTTAAGGACGACAACAAGACGGGGTTCAAGACGCTCTTTGACCAGATCGGTGTGACGCTTCAGGAAATCACGAAAAATGTCAGCACCGAGAATAAAGCGCAGTTTCTGGGCGCGGCGAAGGCGCTGACGGATTATTTCAATAACATGTACGGGGATCTCAGGGATCTCCAGTCGGATGTGAACGACGAGATCAAGATCCGGGCGGATCAGATCAACTCCATCGCGCAGGATCTGGCGACTGTGAATAAGCAGATCAATACGATCGAGCTGACAGGCAGTCTGGCAAATGAGCTCAGGGATAAGAGAGACATGCTGATCGACGAACTTTCCGCCATCGTGGATGTGCAGACGCAGGAGCTGCCGATTGTGGATCAGGAGGGCAACCCGACGGCGGCGCACAGATACATGGTAAAGATTGCCGGAGGGCAGACGCTGGTGGATATGGACCAGTACAGAACGCTGACCTGCGTGTCCCGCCCGGACGACGAGAAGGTGAACCAGTCCGACGTGGACGGTCTTTATGATATCATGTGGAGCGATGGGATAGAATTCAGTCTGTACAACGCTTCCATGGGCGGCATACTCCGCGGTCTCATCGAGATGCGCGACGGAAATAACGGGGAATACTTTAAGGGGACGGCTACCAACGTGGCTTTCCATAAGAGCATTTCCACGGTGACCATCAAGACGACGGAACCCCATCTGCAGGATATATCGAAGTGTAATCTTTCCGATACGGGCGGTGTGATCAATATCGGAAACCAGCTTTACTATTATACGAAATGGGTTTACAACGGCAATGGCGAATATACCTTCACCATTGACAATAACAAGAGCGATATGCCGCTGACGCAGGAAAAGACATGGTCGGATGTCTCCATAGGCGGCGAGATGAACTATCAGGGCGTGCCTTACTATATGAAACAGATGAACGAGTGGGTGCGCGAGTTTACGAAGAAGGTAAACGACATTTTCAAGGAAGGTCTGACGGCGGAAGATCCGCCGAAGAAAGCGGATATCCTCTTTACCGCGGACTACGTCAGACAGGATGGGCAGTATACGCAGAAAGAACTGGATATGTCCGCGCCGAACGGGGAGAATACCGGCTACTACAATATCACGGCAGGGAATGTCACCTTGTTGTATGAGGTGGTGAAGAATCCCGATCTTCTGGGAACGAGAAAGGACATTGATAAAGACAGCGGCGTGGGCACGACGCCGGATACAGAGCCGCCCGGAGACGGTGTGGATGAGATTGAGGGCAAGGAACAGTGCGATCAGGTGTGGGCGGTGATTTCCATGCTGTCCGACAAGAACCAGTTCAGTTTCCGCGGCAGGGATGCGGGCGGTTTCCTCGAGTGCGTGCTGTCGGATGCGACGCTGAATGCAAGCAACGCCGAGACTTTCTATGCGACCTACTTCAGTCTGGAGACAAACATAGACAACCAGAGGACTTCCATCTCCGGCGTTGACGAGGACGAAGAGGCAATGAATCTGGTGAAACATGAAAATGCCTATACGCTGGCATCCAAGATGATCAATGTACTGACTGAAATTTACGACAGGTTGATTTTACAGACTGGCGTCTAGCATTGAGCCATGAGCAAAAGGAAAGCCGCAAAGCGGCGGTTTTGCGAATGGCACGGCGGATGAAGAGAATAAGAAAGAGGGCTGTAATTTATGAGAATGACAAATAAAATTATGCGGAACAATTCCGCATACAACATCAACCAGAACAAGATCTTGCAGGATAAGCTCACCAACCAGATGACGACCCAGAGTAAGATCGTGCGTCCCTCCGACGATCCGGTGGTGGCGATCAGGGCGCTCCGTCTGCGGAGCAATGTGACCGCGGTAACGCAGTATAATGACAGGAATGCGGAGGATGCGGATAAGTGGCTGGCGCTGACAGCTGACGCGATGAAGACGGTGGACGGCGTGCTCGAGGATCTTTACAAGCAGGCAATGACCGCGCCGAACAAATACCAGACGTCGGATGAACTGCGGATCCTGCTGTCCCAGATGAAGCAGATGACGGCGGAGTTTTACACCTGCGCGAATGTGGACTATGCGGGACGCTATATTTTCTCAGGTTTCAGGACGGATCTCCCGGTGACGTTCACCGCGGAGGACAAAAAGGAGATGGATATACATCCGGTTTCCTACAACATCAACGAGTCGTTTGGCTTCCACGATATCAGTGAGATAAGCTATACGGGTTATGAGAAACTGAGTGAGAATCTCATCGGCAATGCGGCGGGAACGGGACCTGCAACGGCGCCCGGCATCGACGATACAAATTCGTATGAGCAGAGTGTAAAAAATGATAAATTATACCGTTTCCGCATTTCCTACAATAATCTGGATTCGCTGGGCAGTACGGATATGGAGGGCAATCCCCAGAAGCTGACCGTCACGGTGCCGGTGTACACGGATCCGGCTACCAATAATGTTTACAGAGATGTGAAGATGGAGATAACGGCGGCTGCCGGCGCCACACCGGGCGCTAACGGTGGGCTTAAGGCGCAGGTGAAGGTACTGAGCGCGACGGATTCTGCCGGTAACGTGCTGAAGCCCGATCCTACCGCGACACCTCCGGTTACCCTGACAGCGGAGACGGGGCTTGATGTGCAGGAGTTTCAGGATCAGGAGGAGGCATATAAGGCGATCTCGGAAGGTACCTGCACAGGAATCGCCTATATTCCCACCAGCGGGGAGCTGGCGTTTTCCAAAGAGTTTTATGATAAAAACTTCAGCGAGGCAGCTTTTAATGACAGTAAGGCAGGTTTCCAGATAAACTATAATAAGTCGAGCTGGCAGAGCGGGGACATCAATCCCGTACATTATTTCAACTGTACAGAGACCCTGCGGACGACGGGACCGGGCGATAACCCCGCCAAATATCGGAAAACTGCTTACAATACCCAGCGCGCGGATGGCAGGGATCAGGATATCTATTATGATGTGGGTTACAACCAGCAGATTCAGGTGAATACCCGCGCGGATGAGATATTCACCCATAACGTGCAGAGGGATATGGACGATTTTGAGCACTATATCAAGCAGCTTGAAGATATTGAGACGTTAGAGGCGGATCTGGAGAAGAAGCGCAAGGAGTACGCGGAGGATTCCGACGAGTATAAGGATCTGACGCTGCGTCTGGAAGGTGTGAGCAAGGCGAAAACGTATATCCGTGACAGCATTCACACCAAGTTTGAGAACCAGATGACAAAGTACCAGCAGTATTCGGATGACACCAGAGTGGCGATGACGGACAGCGCTACGAGAAGAAGCCGTCTGGAGCTGATTTCCACCAGACTGACGAACCAGAAACTGACCTTCAAGGAGCTGCAGCAGGACAACGAGGGCATTGATATCACGGAGGTGGCTGTGGAACTGACGGCTTCCGAGCTGACTTACAATGCGGCGCTCATGGCAACAGGAAAGATTATGCAGACGAATTTGATGAATTTCATCTAAAGCAGGGAGAGGAAAAAGGGTATGCAGATTACAACGAGGGTTTTCGGAGAGATTACGATTGATGATGAGAAAATCATACATTTCCCCGGCGGGATTATCGGGTTTCCGGATCTGCAGGATTTCGCGCTGATACATGATGAGGAGAAGGGCACGGATACGATTCACTGGATGCAGTCTTTGCAGGAACCAGCGTTTGCCATGCCCGTGATGGACCCGTTGATCGTGCGTTCCGACTATAATCCGGAGGTGGATGATGAGCTGCTGAAAAATATCGGCGAGCTGCAGCCGGATGAACTGCTGGTGATGGTGACGGTGACGGTGCCGAAGGACATTGAAAAAATGACCGTGAATTTAAAAGGCCCTATCGTGATCAATGCGGCACAGAGACTGGCGACACAGGTGATAGTGGAGGGGGACGATTATTCGGTTAAATATCCCATCTATGAAATTCTTAATGCGAATAAGAAGAAGGCAGGTGAGTAAATGTTAGCTTTATCCAGAAAAAAGAATGAAGCGCTTGTGATTAACAACAATGTGGAGGTCACGGTACTTGAAATTAAAGGAGAACAGGTAAAGCTTGGCATTAGCGCACCGAGGGAAGTGCCTGTGTATCGTAAGGAAGTGTATGTGCAGATTCAGAATGCGAATAAGGAAGCCGGGGATGTGGATGGCATGGAAGCACTGAAGAATTTGCTTGGATAAAAAAATAGAGCGCGGGGCGGGGATTATCTTCGCCGCCGCGCTCATCGTTTGTCTGTCAGCACCTTAATCATCTGGGCAAGTCTTATCTCGTATGTGTGGTAGTTCGCCACCTTTTCGTATCCGTTGATTGCGATCTCGACCCGCTCTTCGTCGTGGGCAAGGTAATAGTGAACCTTTTCTTCTAATTCCTCCATGGACTCATAGGTTTCAAGGTCGCGCCCGGTCTCAAAGTAGCCGGGGATTTCCGCCTGATAGTTGGTGAGGAGGAAACCGCCGCAGCCGAGGATATCCCAGACGCGCAGGGAGAGGCCGGTCTCTATGGGGCGCATGGTCATGTTTAAGTTTATTTTGCTCGCCTGAAAGACTTTCGGCATTTCCGTCAGTGTGCTGACGCCGCCTTTACAGTGCACTCTGGGGAGACGGGAGGCGTCGCTTCTGGTGTGGAGAGTGACGTGAAAGTGTTCCGAGAGACGGTTTAAGGTGCGCTCCCGCTCCACGGCGGCAAGTTTCATGCCGATGTACTGGTGTGCCACGAGATAGCGGGACATATCGCCATACGAGTCTTCGCTTTTGTAGAAGGCGGGATCGGCTTCCGAGATTTCACGGATGACCTCCTCCGTCAGACTTTCGGGGATAAAATTGCAGCCGTAGACCTTGCGCTGCGCCTCGATCACCCCATCCACGAAACCGCGGGTGTGGTCGGAGAGGGACAGCCCGTCATACCTGCATTTTTCCGTGTAGAGGGAGCCGACAAAGGATACGTCCGCCCCGTAAGAGACATAATCCGCCTCTGTCATGCCGAGTATGACCTTCTCCCACCGTTTCACGTTCGTGGCGAGCGGCAGATAAAAGATGCAGCCCGGGTTGACGGGGGAAAAGAAGTCGTACTGCGCCCTGTCGAACAGAAAGATACGGTTGTATGTATTTTTCAGGGCGTTGGAGAACAGCTCGGGCACAGGGGAGTCCACGCTCCAGCATACATAGGGCACCTTCAGTTTCTCGCACGTGTAGGAGACGGCGGGGAAAAAGTTGATGCTGAACACAAAGGCGAGGGGGCGCCGCACAATCCATTCGGACACTTTTTCGGCGCATTCCCGGGGAGACACCCGCTTGTTGTGCATCTCCAGTTCTTCCGTGTGCACCGTGATGCCGAAATCTGTGAAAACCTGCAGGATATCCGGCTCGCATATGCTGTTGTAGCGGTAAAACAGAATTTCCATGGTGGTATTCTCCTTATTGGAACTCGCGCTCTATGGCGGCAAAAAAGAGTTCTGACGATTGTGTCAGTTTTTTCCGGTAAGAAGTCAGGTCACATTGTCTGCTGGTTCCCACATAATAATTGAGAACGGACTCTTTTAGGACATTTGCATGGACAGGCAGCCCGTCGTCTTCCAGATAGTCATACAGGGAGAGAAGGATTTCTTCTGTCTGCTGTAAAATCAAAACGGCAATAAAATAGGCATCGCCGGGCAGGGGTGTGTCCGAAAGCATGGACGAAATCAGGTTCTGCAGATCGCCGGCGCGTTTCAGCACCTCTTCCGCGCGGGAGCAGATCACATGCGCAGAGCCGTTTTCGCGGGCAAACGCGGAGAGCGTTTCGTCCACGGTGAAGGCGTACACCGTGCAGGAGCCGAAGCTGTCTTTTTCACCCATTGCGCACAGTTCTTCCAGCTCTGCCGGAAGCGGGTCCCTGATCGTGTAGAGAAGGACAAGCCCGCCCGGTTTCACCTTGCTGATGGCGTCGCAGACTGCGGGCAGGGAGGGAAGAGCGTCCAGACAGTACAGAAAAGCGTGGCAGGAGCCTTCCTTGAGGAGCGTGAAAGCGTAGGGGCTTTGCGGCAGCGCCGTCAGGGCGCTGTCCTCCTCCAGAAAGCGCATAAATTTCTGGAAAACACGGTATGCGCCGCAGTCCGTGAGCGGGTCGTAGGCGATCACATTTTTGACCTGACTGGAGGAGAGCAGCAGGGGAAAGAGACGGTGAAAAAGCAGGGCATAGCAGCTATAATAGGGGGAGCTGTGACATGCATCCGCCAGAAGTTCCATGTCGGTCTGACAATGCCCCCAGATGGTTTCAACGGTCTCGTAATAGGAGGATATAAATGGTTTTTTCGTAACATTGTGATGAAAATACGGAAAAACCGGCTTTTCCAGAAGCTGGAAAGTTTTCGCGCCGTCATCCAGAGCGATGGAGGTATCAGTTATCGTTATTCTCATTTCTGCCTCCTTTTTGACGCCTGCAGTTCCACCAGTATCTGCAACCGGGCTGCCAGCCGTTCATAGTCGAAAAATTCTTTGATATAAGTCCGCATATCGTGAAAGTTGCGTGCCAGATAAGCAGGGTCGAGACACACCGCGGCAAGCTCTCTGGCGAAGCCGTCAAAGTCTTCGATATCCGGGGAAATCCTGCCGACACGCCCGTTGTCTGTCATATCCGGCGCGGCGTCCACACCGGTGGTAACGACAGTGCAGCCGTAAACAGCGGCTTCCGAGAATACATTGGGACTTCCGCCCTCCGCCCGGGAAGGCAGGGCAAAAATTTTCGCCCTTCTGTAGTATTGATGAAGCGTGTGTTTGTCCGCGATATTCCCGGTCAGATGGACATGGGGAGCCAGAGGTGGAAAACGCCTGCAGAAGTCCTCGCAGTCCGCCTGAAATTCGGGCGTGACGCTTCCAACCATGACAAGATCCCATGGCTCGTCAAACTGTGGGAAAGCCAGCGCGTATGCGTACAGCAATAGCAGCGAATTTTTCTGGATGTCACCCAGCCTTCCCACCGTGAGAATGATATTTTCCTTTTCCTCAAAGCGGACATCGGAAGCCCCGGGATAGAGGGGGTAATAGACCCCGTTGGGTATGTACTCCACGGGACGTTGCCATTTTTTATAGAGAAGGGACTGAAGCCTTCTTGTCTCGCAGCTGATGATATCGCAGTTTCGCAGAAAGTCGGCAAAAGGTTTATGGGACAGCGGCAGGGCGTTTGCCCAGTCGATGTTGGTATCCAGTTTCAGATAGATGATGCCGTCGGGGCGCAGGGACTTGTAGGTGCGGGTAAGTTCCATATATTCGCCCCTCGCGCCAAAGAGAAAGAGGAGATCAATCTCTCCGGCGTGCCCGGACAAATAGCGGACCGCAGCCTCCATGTGAGGCTGGTCCTCCGGCAGGGGAACCAGATCCGCCCCTTCCAGATAGGACAGATAGGGATAGTCTCCCGTACATTTTGTCACGAGGCGCAGGCTTTCCCCGAACGTGCGGTAACAGACGTAGGGGAAAATGACGCGGTCTTTTAAGAGCTGCACGTTTTCCAGCGGAGAGGCAGGGATCACGCACATTTTGTATTTGTTCATGGACTTGGGTCTCCAATCTGTGTATTTGACATGATGGGAATATTATATAGGAAACAGGGCGCGATTTCAAATTTTAAAATTAATTCAACTATTTTTTCGGTTATTCTAAATTTTTGCGGGTTTTTTCCGATATAGAATACAAGAGATTGCGTCTGTCTGCACGCCTGCGGCGGGCGTTATCGTGAGACGATTCCATAATTTTTTACAAATATCACACGGAGGTGATTGACGATGGCAACAATTGAACCATTAAACAGTGTCATGACTTATCAGGCACAGGCGACATCCAAACCCCAGCAGGTAGTGACACCGGTGAACACGGAAGTTCCGGAGGATGGGCAGACGGTCAATGTCGATGAGACGACCGCGTCCGTGACGAGACCGCAGCCGGAGGACGAGAAGAGCGGCGCAGAAGCAGGAAGCCAGCAGCAGGCGAACACGCAGACCCAGCAGCAGGCGAATGCGCAGACCCAGCAGCAGGCGAACACCAAGCAGGCGCAGCAGCAGTCCGAACAGCTTAAAAAAGCGATCGCGGAGATGAACAGAAAGATCAATAACAGCAACGAAGAGGCTGTTTTTGGCGTTCACGAGGACACCAACAGAATTATGATCAAGATCATGGATAAGGAGACGAAGGAAGTCATTAAGGAGTTCCCGCCGGAGAAAACCCTTGACATGATCGCCAGAATCTGGGAGATGGCTGGTATCCTTGTGGATGAAAAGAGATAGACAGTTAGGAGGAGACGACAATGGCTATCAGAATTACGGGTATGTACTCGGGACTTGACACCGAGAGTATTATCAATGAGCTGGCTTCGGCTCAGAGCTATAAGAAAAACAAGCTGGTAAAAGAGCAGAAGAAGCTGTCGTGGAAACAGGACGCGTGGAAGTCCCTGAACACGAAGATTTACAGCTTTTATCAGAAGCTGGACGATATGCGTCTGCAGTCTTCCTATATGAAGAAAAAGACGGTGGTGTCCAATCCCAACGCCATTAAGGTTGTGGGGGGCACGGTGGACGGCTCCCGCAAGGTGTCTGTGGAGCAGCTTTCCAGACAGGCGGCTCTGACCAGCGGCAGTCTGGCGAAGGGGAATACGCATTATACAGGTCATGCCACCCTGAAGCAGCTTGGATTCAGTGGTTCCGGCAGCATCCGGCTCAGCGATTCCGGGGGCAATTTTGTGGATATCGACGTCAATGAGAACATGAAGATCAATGACTTCGTGAAGGCGATTGAGGATAACACGGCGCTGAAGGCAACCTTTGATCAGGATAACCAGCGTATTTATCTCAATTCATGGGCGTCCGGCAAGGAAGGAGATTTCTTCCTGACAGGAAATGATGCGGGAGGAACGGCAGCCCTGCAGACGCTGAAGCTTATGTCCGCTACGGATCTGAAAGCGCTGACGGCAGAAGGCGGTCAGTATGACGTCTGGTCGAAATATGTAAACGTTGATATCACAGGGGATTCACCGTCCTACTCGTTTGCGAATTATACGGATTCTTACAAGAATCTGATCAAGGAGGAAACGCTGAAGCGTCTGCAGGCGATGAAGGCGGAGAACGAAAAGCTGCAGAAGGCGAATGAGACCTGCGATAAAGCCAACAAGAAGAATCTGGAAACCTTCGCGGAGATCATGGCGAACGAGGACGGAAAATACAGCGATTATCTGGCTTACATGGATGGCTATGACAGCACATGGGATATCAATGATCCCTCCGATCTGGCGGAGATAAAAGCCGCGGGAGAAGCGCTGTATAACAAGATTTACGGCGAGCAGGAAAAGGAAGCGGACGGAACACCCAAGGTTGATGCGGATGGAAATCCTGTGATTAAGACGCCCGGTATGACACAGGAGCTGAAGGATCTGCAGGATGATCTCAAGGCGAAGCAGGATGCGCTGAAGCAGAAAAAGGAAGACCTTGAAAACGGAGTTGCAGGCGTGACACAGGCTGACGTGGATGCGGCAGAGGCAGATGTCGCGGCGGCTTCCGAGGCTGTCAGCAAGAAGCAGTCCGAGATTGATAAGGCGAAAGAGGTTTACAGCGTTTACAGTGCGTTTGACAAGAACCTGACTGAGAAGGCTGACAATCAGGCGAAGATCGATGCGAACAACGCGCGTTTCTCTTACGATGAAGAGACAAAGACCTACAAAGAAAAAATAGTGAAGGATGATACGGATCCGGATAACATAATCTATGAAGAGGTAGAGGTCGGGGACGGAAGAGGCATTACGGCGCAGGAGGTTGCCAAGGAATTTGACAAGAGGGTTATCGAAGCGCAGAAGATGATGGGCAAGGTGCAGCATAAGGCTGACGGATCGTTTGAGATCACCGACCCCGAGCTGAAGAAGCAGCTTGGAGACGAGAAGAACAGCGGAACCAAGGTTTCGGGCGAAGATGCCGTGATTAAAGTGGACGGCGTTACCTACACATCTTCCACCGACACGCTGTCTGTGAACGGCATGACCATCACGGCGCTTGAGGAGACGGATAAGGACGTTACCATATCCACCAAGACGGATACGGAAGGCGTTTATAACATGATCAAGGACTTCATCACGGCGTACAGCGATCTGATGAACGAGATGGATGCGCTCTACAACGCGGAGTCTTCCAAGGGGTACGATCCGCTTCTCGCGGAGGAGAAGGAAGCGCTGACTGAGACCGAGATCGAGGAGTGGGAGAAGAAGATCAAAGATTCCCTGCTGCGCAGGGATTCCACGTTGAGCGATGTATCCGCCGCTCTGAGAATGGATATGATGATGACCATGAATATCGGCGGCAAGACCATGTCCCTCGCTGATTTCGGTATCGAGACCCAGAGCTATTTCAAGGCGAAGGACAATGAGCGCAATGCTTACCATATTCTTGGGAATAAGGATGATCCGCTCAGCTGGCAGCCCGAGGCCGGGAAGCCCAGTCTGGACGGCATGATTGAAACGGATCCTGATGCTGTGACGGAGTTCTTCGTGGGTCTGACCAACAAGCTGCACGACACGATCGCGGATAAGATGTCCCCGACGAAGATGAGCAGCGCCCTCACCGTCTACAATGACAAGAAGATGAAAGAGGACTATGACGATTACACGAAGAAGATCAAGGAGCAGGAAGAGAAACTGAACGATTATATGGATAAGTGGTATGCGAAGTTCTCGGCTATGGAGGTCGCGCTTTCCAAGCTGGAATCCAAGAACAGCTCGCTTTCGAGTCTGTTCGGCGGCTGATGTGTATCATAAAGGCAGGTAGGATCAAGGAGGAGAAAAGCTATGCCGGCACGTAATCCCTTTGCGGAATATACAACCAATAAAATTTTGACAGCTTCCCCGGCGGAGGTGACGCTGATGCTCTATGAAGGGGCGATCAAGTTCTGCAATATCGCCATCGTTTCCATAGAACATGGAGAAATTGAGAAGGCGCATGTGAACATTAAGAAAACGCAGCGTATTATCGAGGAATTCCGCAATACACTGGATCACAAGTATCCGGTGGCAGAGGATTTTGATCGGATTTATGTGTATCTCCTTGAACGGCTGCTTCAGGCAAATATCAGGAAGGACACGGCGATTCTGGAGGAAGTGAACACCCATTTGAGAAGTGTCCGGGATACATGGAAGGAAGTCATGCGGAAAAACAACCAGCATGCGTAGAAAGGTGGCGGTATGGGTCTGAGTAGTGCACAGGTTCTGGTGGAGAGTCTGGAGAAGAAAAGCCGGATTCTCGATGAGATCATAAAGGAGAATGAGGCGCAGGAAACCCTGTTTAAGCAGGAGGTACTGGATATGGAGGCGCTTGATGTTTCCGCGGACAGGATGGGAGAACTGGCGCAGAAGCTGGAACTTCTCGACGAGGGTTTCGAGGCGGTGTATGATAGAATTAGGGAGGAACTGATTGAAAACAAGCTGGCATACCGCGGGGAAATCAGACGGATGCAGGAACTGATTGCCGAGATCACAGAGAAAGTGGTGGGTATCAATGCCGCCAGAATGCGCAATAAGATGCAGGCGGAGAAGCAGTTCAAGAAGAGCAGGCAGCAGATCGGCAAGGCGACTTCCAAGATGAAGGCGAGCCAGAACTACTATAATAATATGAACCGTTTAAACTATGTAGACCCGCAGTTCTACGATAACAAGAAGTAAAAAAGTCCCTGAGAAAAAATTTGAAAAATTTTTTCTCAGGGACTAAAGTATATCGGATTCCCACCGATATATAATACAAGTAAAGTAAAACATTTACTTGAAGTCAGTGGCAGAGCCGATGTCAGCGGACGGGACGGAGGCAGAGCCACAAAACAAAAAGGCGGCAAGGATGCCGCAAAAAATTCAAGGAGGAATATAGTATGATAGTAAAACACAACATTACAGCGATGAACTCTAACAGAATGTTAGGACTGACCACAGCTTCTCAGGCTAAGTCCACAGAGAAGTTATCTTCCGGTTACAAGATCAACCGTGCAGCAGATGATGCAGCAGGTCTCTCCATTTCCGAGAAGATGAGAAGACAGGTAAGAGGTCTTACACAGGCTTCCGCTAACGCTCAGGATGGTATCAGCGTAGTACAGACCGCAGAAGGCGCTCTGAACGAAGTTGAGGATATGCTCCAGAGAATGAACGAGCTGGCAGTTAAGGGTGAGAACGGTACCCTTACCACTTCCGATCGTGCATCCATCCAGGCTGAGATCGCTCAGTTGATGAGTGAGGTTGACCGTGTACAGAGTACCACAACCTTCAACGAGATGAACCTGTTAGATGGTAAGTTCATCAAGGGCATTCAGGTAGGTGCAGAGGCAGGTCAGCACATCGACATCTCCATCAAGAACATGAGCATGACAGCTCTGGCTACTTACATCGGTACTTGGGAGAGTGGTAAGTCCGAAGACAGTAAGCTGTACGGCGCTATCACCTACAATGCACTGAATGTATCTTCTACCAATGTTCAGACAACCAGCTACTCTGTTCAGGGCGCTGCGAAGACCATTCAGGGTACTACATCTTCCAGCTCTGTTCAGTCCAGCTCTACCGTTGCAAACGGTGGCTACAAGATGGTTGCTATGCAGTCTAGCGTTGCTACAGCTCTGGTTAAGACCTTCCAGAATCTGGTAGGTGGTGATCCGAAGACTGTTGCTACGACTCAGGATTTCAACTCCCTGAACGCATTCATCAAGGGCGCTCTGCAGATCGTATCTGCTCAGAGATCCGACCTTGGTGCTATCCAGAACCGTCTGGAGCACACCATCAACAACTTGGACAACATCGTAGAGAATACGCAGTCCGCAGAGGCAGAGATCCGCGATACGGATATTGCTACGGAGATGGTTCAGTACTCCAACAACAATATCTTACAGCAGGCTGGTACATCCATGCTGTCTCAGGCAAATCAGGGCAACCAGTTGGCACTGTCCTTACTTGGCTAATCGCTGTAGGCGAATTACAAGTGAAACTATCAAAAACCCCCATCCGAAAGGATGGGGGTTTTTTCGCGCATAGGCAGAGTCAGGAGTCCAACCGCTTCATCGCTTCCACAGCGGGCGGATAGCTGTCGCAGTTTTTGTAGTGGGTGCGGGCGATTTCCTGTTTACCGAACATTTCATAGATGAGACCGATGTAATAACTGGGCGCATAAGGGTTCACAAGACTGTATCTGGGGGCGCTCAGCGCCTGTACAAACTCGGGCAGCGCCTTGATGGGCTGTCCCATGTACAGGTAGATACGCCCGGACAGACAGAGAAAGTCCTTATTGTCCGCGAAGGAATCCCGGTAGGAAAGAATACCGGCAGCCTCCTCCACCAGACCATTGTCCAGAAGAATACCTGCATAGTTACAGAGAAGGACAAGTGTGTAGTCCGCGCCGGGCGCAGGCTGCAGCTTCATGGCCTGACGAAACCACACGAGCGCGTTTTCTTCGTCCCTCATTAACATATAACTCTGTCCGAGCTGAAAGTAGAGATAGGGGTTTCCGGGATCGGCGTCAATCTCTGCGCGGAGCAGGGAAATATCGCGCTCCGCTTTTTCTCTCAGCCTTTCCGGCGATCCCTGATAGCCTACGTGATCCACGGAAACCGGCGCCTCGTAGGAGGTGGGCTTCATGTTGCCAAGGGGAACCAGAACCTCGTGCACCGGATTGACAAAATGATAATGGCGTCTGTTAAAGAGCCGCTCCAGACGCACGACCTGCTGTCTGGCTTCCCCGTCCACATCAAAGTGGCTGAACAGCTCTATGGCGCCGAGACTTTTCGGATGCTCTTCCAGAGCTTTCTGCAGCGCTTCCCAGTCCAGCGGACGGAGAAATTCGTCGGTGTCCAGAGAGAGGATGGTATTGTGCGAGGCATGGCTGATACAGAAATTTCTGGCGGCGGAGAAATCGTCTATCCACGCAAATTCATAGACAAGATCTGTATATTGTCTGGCAACTTCCAGAGAGTTATCCCCGGAGCCTGTGTCTGTCACCACGATCTCAAAGGGATAGGGTTTCAAGGCTTCCAGACATTTCTGCAAATATTCCGCCTCATTTTTTGTGATGATACATACGGAAATTGGAATCATATTATCACCGTTCTTTCTTACATGTTTCTCAGCTCTTCCAGTTTTTCAAGCGCCAGCGGATAGCCCTTTGCTGCCGCTTTCTCTAAAAAGGAAGCGGCGGCAGGGAGATTGCCCAGAAGTTCGTTGGCAAAGCCCATGCTGAACAGTGCCATGCCGCTGTAATCTTCGGACTCGGATTCAGGTGTGCACTGTAACGCTTTCACAAATTCCATCATCGCCTTCAGGGGCTGGGGCGGATCCTGATTCAGATAGAGGGCGCCAAAGCTGCACAGGAACTGCTGGCTGTGCGCGTAGTCCTCATAGACCGGGGTGTAGAGCGCTAAGGCCTCCTCGGCTCTTCCGGTCTGCACCATAACGTTGATGAAGTTATTTGCCATCACATGCACCCACTCGTTTTCCATAAGCAGAGGCAGCTCAAATGCCTTTTTATAATAGATGTAAGCGTTTTCAAAGTCGTCGATCAGGTTGTAGGATTGCGCTACCTGAAAGGGAAAGTAGGGTTCGGTTGGGTCGCGCTCCATTTCCTTGAAGAGGAGGGCGTTGTTGCGCTCCGCTTTCCGGCGCTTTTCATCAAGGGTGCCCACATAGCCTACATGGTCCACTTCCACGGGTATTTCGTAGCGCTCGTAATCGGTACGACCGGTCTTTAAGTCCGCCACCTGCTCGTGGATCAGATAGATATAGTGAAAAGTGCGTTTGTGAAAGAGCCGGTCAACCAGTTCCAGTGAATACTCCTTGCGGTAATGGGAGTCAGAGAAACTCTTCCGCAAAATTTGTCCCACGCTGTTCCGGGGATGCGTTTCAATCGCCTCGCAAAGACCGTCCAGATCCAGTGCGGTCAGATGTTCGTCGCAGTCTAAGACGAGAACGTAGTTGTGGCTTGCCTTTTCCAGAGAGAAGTTTCTGGCGGCGGAAAAGTCACCGATCCATGTAAAGTCGTAGATTTTGTCCGTATATTTTGCGGCAAGCTCCTTTGTGCGGTCGGTGGAGCCGGTATCCACATAGATAATCTCAAAAGGATAGTGGGTGAGCGGCTCCAGACATTTTTCAATATTTTCTTCTTCGTTTTTTCCAATGATACATACAGAGATCGAAACCATAATTATAGTCCTCCCGTGAGTCTTTCTATGGCTGGAACAAAGCCCAGATCAGCCGCCTTCTGGTAAAAAGTCAGAGCGGAATCCCGGCTGCCCAGCATTTCGTTTACCAGACCGATGTTGTAGTAGGGAATGAAGCTGTTGGCGCCTTTTTCCCTTGCGTCGGGGCACTGAAGCGCCTTGACATACTCCGCCATGGCGCGGAGAGGCTGGGGCGGGTCCAGATTCAGATAGATATTTCCCATGCTGCAGTAGAAATTCGCGTCTCCGGAAAAATGTTCGTAAATCGGTTCAAAAAAGGTCTGCGCCTCCGAGGAACGTCCCGTGTGGTTCATGGCGTTGATGTAGGCGGTTGCCATGATCTGCACCCATGGTTCCCGGAAATTTACCGGCAGCGCAAAGGATTTCTTATAGTAAATATAGGCGTTTTCATAATCGCGGATGCCGTTGTAAGACTGCCCTACCTGAAAATAGAGATAAGGGTCTTTTGGCGTTTTTTCAATTTCGAGGAAGAGCAGCGCGTTGTTTCGCTCCGCTTTCCGGCGCATGACGTCCATGCCGCCGCTGTAACCGGCATGATCCACAGTCAGGGGGATTTCGTAACGATCATAGAAAGGGCTGTCGCTGCCCGTTCTGACGACCTGCTCATGGATAATGCCTTTATAGTGGAAGTGTTTTTTGGAAAAAAGCCGTTCCACGCGGTCGGGATAGTTCGTCTGCGTCCCGTTCGCCTCATAGTAATTGTTGCGCAGTAGCAGTCCTACGCCCTGCGGGTGCGCTTCAAGCGCGGTCAGGAGAGCCGGCGTGTCAAGTTCTGTCAGATACTCATCGCAGTCTATAAAGAGAACATACTCGTGAGATGCCTTCTCAAGCGCAAAGTTTCTGGCGGCGGAGAAATCGTTACACCATGTAAAATCGTATATTCTGGCGCCCTGCGAAGCGGCAATCTCCTTTGTACGGTCTGTGGAACCCGTGTCCACGTAGACGACCTCAAAAAGGAGGGGCGCAAGGGGCGCCAGACAATTTTTTATATGCTGTTCTTCATTTTTTCCGATAATGCAGACCGAAAGCGGAATCATAATAGTTGTCCTCGTTTCTGTGTGGGTCGTGAGTTAAATATATTGTGTTATGTAAACTATATGCCTGCAGCATCTAAGACGATTTCAGCAGAGCCAGCCGCTGCACAGCCGGGGCGAAATCTCCGCACTGTGCATAGAGCGCACGCGCGCTGTCCGCATCCCCAAGCTCCTCAAACAGCAGTCCGCACTGGTAGAGGGGCAGGAAAGAGTTTGTGCCGCTCTGTCGTCCGGGGGGCATCTGGAGCGCTTTCTGATACTGCGCCAGCGCCTGCTCCGGCATGAGGTTATCTCTGTAGATGTTTCCCATCAGATAGACAAAGTCCGTCACGGAAGAGAACTCGTCGTAAATGCCTTCAAAGCCGAGGGCGTTTTCATGCTGCCCTGTGCGCAAGAGCGCGTTGCCGTAGGAAACTACCATCGCCTGCACGTAGGCAAGCTCCGGGTCGAGGTCGAACGAAAGCCCCTTGTCATAGTAGGTGCAGGCGCGCGCAAAGTCCTCCAGAATCTCACAGGTTTTTCCGAGCTGGTAGTACAGGTAAGGATTCTGAGGATCCTGTGACAGTTGTTTTTCTAGCAGCGTGAAGTTTCGTTTGTATTTCGCTTCCCGTTCTTCCGGGGTCATATCGTAGCCCGTGTGAAGCAGGGTTGTCTGCAGCAGAAACGCCGAAATTTCCTGCCCCCGGATGGGGGTGAGCTGCTCGTGGATCATGCCTGTGTAGCGATACAGCTTTTTATTGAAAAAACGTTCTGTGTAATCCACGTTATTCAGCGTGAGGACGCCGTTCTCGGTCACCAGATTTTCCCGGGACACGCTGCCCACGCTGTCCGGGAGATGCTTGCGGAAGTAGTTCAGCTCCTCCACATCGATTTCCTTTACGGTCTCGTCGCAGTCGATCATAAAGATCCAGTTGTTGGATGCCTCCCGCAGGGAAAAATTTCTGGCGGCGGAAAAGTCGTCGCACCATGTGAAATCGAGCACCTTGTCCGCATATCTGGCGGCGATTTCTTTCGTTTCGTCCGTGGAGCCTGTGTCCACGACCACAATTTCAAAGCCGCAGGGCTTGATGGACTGGAGGCACCGCTCGATGCGCGCCTCTTCATTTTTGGCAATAATGCAAACAGATATGGGATGCATGAAAAACTCCTTTACAATTGGGTCATAATAAATTTATCTTAGCATATTTACAGGCAACAGGCAAATTTTAGGAGCAATCGGAGCGGTTTTGTGGTACACTAATTACAGACAGGCGTCGGACGGCGGAAGGACAGGCGGAAAATACGGCGGGCGCCACGGACAGAGGCAGAGGAGAAAACGAATGAAATATGTATTAATCGGCTGTGGCCGCATTTCACCGAATCATATAGCGGCGGCACAGAATAATAAATTGGAGCTGGCGGCGATCTGCGATATCGATCCGTCATGTATGGAAGACAAGGTGCGGAAATTTAAGCTGGGCGGGAGCGTGAAGCAGTATACCGATTACCGGGAGATGATAGAGACGGAGAAACCCGAACTTGTGGCGATCTGCACAGAGAGCGGCAAACATGCGCAGATTGCGCTGTTTTGTATTGCGCATGGCTGCAACTGCATCATTGAGAAGCCGATCGCGCTCTCCATTGCGGATGCCGATGCGATTATCGGTGCGGCGATTACGCATCATGTGAAAGTGTGCGCGTGCCACCAGAACCGCTTTAACAAATCGGTGCAGATCATACGGGAAGCAATCGACATGAACCGTTTCGGACGGCTGTTTTACGGGACGGCGCATATCAGATGGTGCCGGAATCACGAATACTATGACAGGGCGTCATGGCGCGGCACATGGGAACAGGACGGCGGCGCGCTGATGAACCAGTGCATCCACAATATTGACCTTTTACGCTGGATGATGGGCGGCGAGATCGACGAGGTGGTGGGTATGACGGATCGGCTCAACCACGATTACATCGAGGCGGAGGATATGGGGATCGCCCTGATTAAATTTAAGAATGGCAGCTACGGCATTGTGGAGGGGACGACTGACGTTTACCCGAACAATCTGGAGGAAACGCTGTACATCTTCGGCGAGAAGGGAACGGTGAAGGCGGGCGGTCAGTCCGTGAATGTGATAGAGGAGTGGCGTTTTTCAGATCTTCTGGATGACCCGGAGGAGGTCAAGGCGAAATTCCATGAGAATCCGCCGAATGTATACGGTTATGGGCATACGCCGCTGTATGCGGATATGATCAACGCCATCGCACAGGACAGACAGCCCTATGTCACGGCGATGGACGGGAAGCGGGCGCTGGAGCTTGTGCTTGCGATTTATAAATCCGCCGCGGAGGGGTGCAGGGTGAAGTTCCCGCTGGAGGCGTGTGCGACGATGGATTTTGCGGGGAGATTCCCGGATGCGGAAAAGAGCAGGAAATGAGAGAGGACACGGATCAATGAGCGGGACGGAAGCTGTGGCGCAAAATTACTTTGTGCACGAGAGCAGTTATATAGATGAGAATGTTACCATCGGGGAAGGTACAAAAATCTGGCATTTCTGTCATGTGCAGGCGGGGGCGGTGATCGGTGAGAACTGTGTGCTTGGACAGAATGTGAATATTTCCAACCGTGTGAAGATTGGAAACGGCGTAAAGATTCAGAACAATGTTTCTGTCTATGAAGGCGTGGAGCTGGAGGATGACGTGTTCTGCGGCCCGTCCTGCGTGTTTACCAACGACCTGACACCCCGGGCGGCTTACCCGAAAGGGCATGAGAATTACAAAAAAACCTTGATAAAGAAAGGCGCCAGCATCGGTGCCAACGCGACGGTTGTTTGCGGGCACACGGTGGGCAGATATGCGATGGTTGCGGCAGGGGCTGTGGTGACGGAGGACGTGCCGGATTACTGTCTCGTGAAAGGTGTGCCGGCAAGGATATGCGGCAAGGTGGACGAGATGGGGAATATCCTATAAATGCTTTGACAGGAAGAACGCCGGGCGATGCGGTTTTACAGACCAGCCAGCATCTCCCGCACGCGGTCGCGATAAGTATGGGCAGCAGCCACCTTGTCGTGACCGTTTTTTGCGATAGCGATTCTTTCGTCCTCGTGGGACAGATAATAGTCTATCTTCTGCAGCATATCGTTTTCACTTTCATAATATTCAAAGTCTACCCCGGGGGTAAAGTTTTCAAGGAAATCTTCCTGATAATTGCTTAACAGAAAACCGCCGCTTCCCATGATATCGAAAGCGCGCAGAGGGATGCCGCTCTTGATGCTGCGCAGGGAGATATTGAGGTTGATCCGGCTTTGTTTAAAGACCAGAGGCATCTCGGCATAGTAATCTGTGGTCCCATGGTTGCGCAGGTTAGGGAGGGAAAAGGCGGGATCTATCGTGAACAGATCCAGTGTGTGCCGTTTTGTGACTGCGGTCAGCAGGCGTAGCCGTTCCAGCCCCGTGAGCTTGCGGTTGACAACGTATTGGGCGTAGAGGTACTCTCTCGTCTCCACGCCGTCCGGGTTGGGATCCATGGGAAGTGCCTGGTACAACTCTTCCATAATGGGAGACAATGACTCCTGAATGAAGTTGTAGCCCTGCACATGCATCTGTGCCTGCATCAGTCCTTCCAGATATCCTTTCGCGTAGGGGGAAAGGTTCTCCATGCGGTCGAAAAAGTTGTGGGACTCAGTATAAAGGGAGCCCACGAAGGAAACGTCGTACAGAAACGGGCAGCCGGCAATCGGAGCCAGTCGGTCTGTGTTCGCCGCCATGGGCAGATAGCGGACGGTCTTTATGCCCGCCTCATTAAATTCCCGGCACAATGCCCGGTCGAACACGTAGATGGTGTTGCAGGGGTTGATGGCGGTGTAGGAATAGAGCATGACATAGGGGCTGTCATAGATCCATGAAATATAGGGCAGTCCCTCGCGCTTACATACATTGGAAATAAGGGGAAAATAGTTGAAGGAAAAGACCACGTCGGGGACTGCTTCGCGCAGCTTCCCTGTGAGCGCGGATTCGATCTCGGCGTTCCTGCGGGCGTCCTTGTTGGAAAAAGGAAAACTGACGACCTGATGCCCCTCTCTGGCAAAGGCGTCCTTCATATCGGCGTTGCCGAAACTTGCCCATTCTATAAAAAGTATTTTCATGGCGGTCTCCTCTATTCTCGCGTCAAATCCGCGCGGTTATGGCGGTCATTTGTCTGTGTCGAGTATACCACAAATCAGACTTGGGAACAAATGCAGTAATTTTTATAAAATAATGGTTGACACTGGAAAAAAACGGGTGTATTATCATTTCATATTAATCATATCAAAAAGGTATGAAATAAAGAGCGAAACATTCCGCACATATAGAAAAAGCGGGATGGCGCGTGTAAAAGGGAGGAAGAAAATGGCAGACATTAAAAAGAGCGCATCGGAACTGATCGGGCATACGCCTCTTATGGAGGTGACCCACTATGAGGAGAAGAACGGCATCACAGACGCGGTGGTGCTGGTGAAACTGGAGTATTTTAACCCGGCAGGTTCGGTGAAGGATCGTATCGCCTTACATATGATCGAGGTGGCGGAGCGGGAAGGAAAACTCGCGCCCGGCGGCACGATCATTGAGCCGACCAGCGGTAATACGGGAATCGGGCTGGCGTCCGTGGCGGCGGCAAAGGGTTACCGTGCGGTGCTGACGCTGCCGGAAACCATGAGTGTGGAGCGGCGCAAACTGCTGCAGGCATACGGTGCAGAACTTGTGCTGACAGACGGCGCAAAAGGGATGAAGGGCGCTATTGCCAAGGCGGAGGAATTGCAGGCGCAGACGCCCGGTTCGATTATTCTCGGGCAGTTTGACAATCCGGCAAACCCGGAGATCCACAGACTTACCACCGGACCGGAGATCTGGGAGGACACGGACGGTAAGGTGGACATTTTTGTGGCAGGCGTGGGTACCGGCGGCACCATAACGGGCATCGGTTCTTATTTAAAGGAAAAGAATCCCGCGATAAAGGTGGTGGCGGTGGAGCCGGAGAGCAGCCCGGTCCTCTCGGGCGGACAGCCGGGTGCGCACAAGATTCAGGGAATCGGTGCGGGTTTTGTGCCGGAAACGCTGGATACGGATATCTATGACGAGATCATAAAGGTTTCCAACGAGGACGCTTTTGCGGCGGGTAGGGCGATTGCCACGCAGGAGGGCGTGCTTGTGGGCATTTCTTCGGGAGCGGCGCTCCACGCGGCGGCGCAGCTTGCAAAGCGCCCGGAGAATAAAGGAAAGGTGATCGTGGCGCTCCTGCCGGATTCGGGGGACAGGTATCTCTCCACGCCGCTGTTTGCGTAAACAGTCCGGCACATTTCAGCCCGCGCCGGTCGCAAAATCGCGTCTTTGACGCTCTCCGCTGCTTCGCAGCTACTTTTGCTCATCAACGGGCGCTCCCTCAGAGCATCTTCTTCCGTTCAAACTCGTGCAAGCACGGTTTGCCCGAAAGACTCGCTCTGGCTGAACTGGATTCTTGACATTTCACGGGATTCATACTATAGTGAGCAGGGATAAAACCGTTACTTTTCACACGCGCCATGCACTTGCTGCATGGCGTCGGAGCCAGCGCCCAAATGCCTGTATTTTGGCATTTTGTGTGCATCATAAATCTGGGAGGAGAACACGGAAATGATCGAGGTGCGGGATCTAAGCAAGACCTTTGAGACCGATGACGGGAAAGTGGAAGCTCTGCAGCACATCACGTTGTCCATTGAGGCGGGTGATATCTATGGGATTATCGGCATGTCGGGTGCGGGCAAGAGTACGCTCGTGCGGTGTCTGAATTTTCTGGAACGCCCTACATCCGGCACGGTGGAGATCGAGGGAAAAGATCTGGGCGCGATGACGGAAGCGCAGCTTCGGGCGACCCGCAGGGAGATTTCCATGATTTTCCAGCATTTTAACCTGCTGATGCAGAAGAATGTGATCGACAATATCTGTTTCCCGCTGGTGATCGGCGGCATGAAGAAAAAAGAGGCGAAGGAGCGTGCGAAGGAGCTTCTGGAGATCGTGGAGCTTGCGGATAAGGCGTCGGCATATCCGTCCCAGCTTTCCGGCGGGCAGAAGCAGCGGGTGGCGATCGCAAGGGCATTGGCGGCGAACCCGAAGATTCTTTTGTGCGACGAGGCGACGAGCGCCCTGGATCCCCGGACGACGCAGTCTATTTTGCAACTTTTGAAGGAAATCAATAAAAAATATGGCATTACCATAGTGATCATTACCCACGAAATGTCGGTGGTCCGGGAGATATGCTCCCACGTGGCGATTATCGGCGAGGGGCATCTGGTGGAGCAGGGGCGCGTTTCGGAGATTTTCGCGCACCCGAAGACGGCGGAGGCGAAGGAACTGATCCTGAAGGGCAGCGGCACGGACCGCCGCACGCTGGAGGACAGACAGAAGGAACTGATGAAAGGGAAATGCTGTGTCCGCATTGTATTTTCGGTCAATTCGTCGTTCGAGCCGGTAATTGCGAATATGGTGTTGAAGTTCGGGCAGCCCATCAACATTCTGCGGGCGGATACGAAGAACGTGGAGGGAATCGCCAGAGGCGAGATGATTTTAAGCCTGCCGGATGACCGCAGGGTGCAGGAGGAAATGAAGGCTTACCTCGCAGAGAGAGGGCTTGCCGTGGAGGAGGTGAACGGCTATGTGGACTAGTGATCTGACACTGATGATGCTGGAAGGCGTGCGGGACACCTTGTTTATGACACTTTTGTCAACTTTCTTCGGCTATGTGCTGGGACTGCCTTGGGGGATAGTCCTTGCCGTGACGGACAAGTCGGGAATACGGCCAAACGCCGTGGTCTACCGGGTGCTGGATGTGGCGGCTAATATTTTGCGGAGTATTCCGTTTCTGATTCTGCTGATTCTGGTACTGCCCTTGACGAGGGCGATTGTGGGAAAAAGCACGGGTGCGGCGGCAACGATTGTACCGCTGACCATTGCGGCGGCTCCCTTTATCGGGCGGATGATCGAATCTTCCATCAAGGAAGTGGATCACGGCGTGGTGGAGGCGGCGCAGAGTATGGGCGCAGGCACGTTTACAATTATATGGAAGGTGCTTCTGGTGGAGGCGAGGACGTCGATTCTGGTGGGCGTGACCATCGCCATCGGCACGATACTCGGCTACTCCGCGATGGCGGGCGTGGTCGGCGGCGGCGGACTTGGCGATATCGCCATGCGCTACGGCTATTACCGCTATGAGACGCTGATTATGATTGTCTCGGTGGTGCTTCTGGTGGTGCTGGTGCAGATTTTCCAGACGCTGGGGATGCGGCTGTCGGTGAAGCTGGATAAGAGGAAGTAAACCGTTTTACATAGATGATAGGTAGTTGCGAAACTCTCTTTTACGTTACTGAGATTGTACAAATGACATAATCAACGCAGACGCGCTTTCGCTCCGTTCCAAACGCAATGGTACTAAGCTCGAAAAGACCTCGCTAAGTACCAGCGTTTTCCAAGGGTCTGCTTATAATTATGTCATTTGTACAATTAAGGTAACACAGAGAGGGATTTTGCAAATGCTATTATAAAGAGGAGGAGAAAATTATGAAAAGGAAACTGGTTGTAACAAGTATAGTAGCGGCGCTTGCGCTTTCGGCGCTTACGGGCTGCGGGGGGAAGAAGGATGACGGCACGATTACGGTGGCGGCTTCGGCAACGCCCCATGCGGAAATTCTGGAACAGGTGAAGCCGATTCTGGCGGATCAGGGCTACACCCTTGAGGTGACGGTTTTCAACGACTATGTACAGCCCAATCAGGTGGTGGAGAGCGGCGAGTTTGACGCAAACTATTTCCAGCACATTCCCTATCTGGATTCCTTTAACGGGGAGCAGGGGACGCATCTGGTGAACGCGGGCGGCATTCATTATGAGCCTTTCGGGATTTATCCCGGCACGAAGAGCGACCTTTCCGCGATCGCGGAGGGAGACGTGATTGCGGTTCCCAACGACACGACCAACGAGGCGAGAGCGCTTCTGCTTTTGCAGGACAACGGCATTCTGACGTTAAAAGAGGGGGTAGGTCTGGAGGCAACCGTGCGCGATATCGAGGATAACCCTTACAATGTGGAGATTCAGGAACTGGAGGCGGCGCAGGTGCCCCGCGTGAAGGAAGAGGTGGCGTTTGTTGTCCTGAACGGCAACTATGCGATGGAGGCAGGTTTCTCCGTGGCGAAGGACGCTGTGGCATACGAGCAGTCTGATTCGGAGGCGGCACAGACCTATGTGAATGTGATCGCGGTGAAGGAAGGCAATGAGAATAACGAGGCGATCAAGGCGCTGGTGGCGGCGCTTAAGTCAGACGCTATCAAGGAGTACATCAACAATACATACGACGGCGGTGTGATTCCGTTTGAATAGATGTACTAAGTTTCACTTGGGAGAATGCCTGAAAAACGGCATTCTCCGCATCTGTTTATTCTTTCAACTTATCAATGTCGGTGAGATTCACGCCGGAAACCTATAATTTAAACCCATGCTATAATATAATTATTAGAGTTTTCTTATGAAGTGTAAAGCTTGTTTTGTGACAACAATGATTGGATAGCTTTGTGATAACAGTGTATCGCAGCGAAGAGGAAAGATGCCCATGTCCCTGCAATTTTATTTCGGCGCCTCCGGCGCCGGCAAAAGCCGGAAACTGCATGACTATATCATAGAGGAGTCACAGCGCCACCCGGAGAAAAATTATCTGCTGATCGTGCCGGACCAGTTTACCATGCAGACCCAGATGGATCTGGTGGTGGAGCATCCGCGCCACGCGATTATGAATATCGACGTGCTGAGCTTCGGCAGACTGACCCATCGGATCATTGAGGAGGTGGGCGGAGAGGAACTGCCGGTTCTGGACGATACGGGAAAAAGTCTGGTGCTTCGCAAGGTGGCAGGGCAGGAGCGGGAGAAGCTGACGGTGCTCGGCAGCCACCTGCACAGGATCGGCTACATCCACGAGGTGAAGTCGGCGCTCTCCGAGTTTATGCAGTACGGCGTCGGGGAGAAGGAGCTGGAGACGCTGATCGACTACGCGAAAGAGCGGGGGGCGCTCTACTATAAGCTGCAGGATCTGCGGCATCTGTACCGTGCATTCGGGGCGTATATACATGACCGCTTTATCACCACAGAGGGGACGCTTGACAGGCTGCGGACGGCGCTGCCGGAATCTGAGATTGTGAGGGGCAGCGTGATCGCCTTCGACGGGTTCACAGGATTTACGCCGATACAGAACCGGGTGATTCAGGAACTGCTTGGATTGACCGACAAAGTCATTATTACGCTCACCATGGACGAGCGGGAGAATCCCTATCGCGTGGAGGGGGAGCAGAAATTGTTTTACCTGAGTCAGAAAACGGTGTCGGTTTTAAAAAGGCTTGCCGGGGAGGCGGGTATTGCGGAGGAAGCGCCGGTCTGGTGCACGGAGAAAAAGGAAGGACGGCTGCCCCGCTTTGCGGACAATCCGGAGCTGGCGCACTTGGAACGGAATCTGTTCCGCTATCCGTCCCGCGCATATGAGGGGGCGACGGAAAGGCTTCATCTGATCGAGGCGTCCACGCCGGGGGAGGAACTGCGGCAGACCTGTATTGCCATCCGCAGGGAACTTTTGAAGTCGGAAGGGCTGTGTTACCGTGATATCGCCGTGGTGACAGGTAACATGGGGGTGTACGGGAAAGAGGCGAAAGAGGTTTTTGACCGTTTTGACATTCCCATTTATATCGATCAGACGAGGGGCATTCTGGGCAATCCCTTCGCGTCCTATGTGCGAAGCGCGCTGCAGATGATATTGCAGGATTTCAGTTTTGACGCGGTCTTTCACTATCTGCGCACGGGGCTTGCGGGCTTTACCGGGGAGGAAGTGGACAGGCTGGAAAATTATGTGCGCCGTTTCGGGATCAGAGGGCGGAAACGATGGAGCGAAGCATTCACTTACAGGGAGGAGGAGCCGGAGGGTGAGGAGGCGTCTCTGGCGTCGCTTGCCGACTGCAATGCCATGCGCGAACGGCTGATGGAACAGATGCTGCCGTTTTTTGAGCCGCTTAAAACAGCGGGGGAAATGGTGCGCGCCCTCTATCAGTTTCTCGTGGCAAACGAGGTACAGCAGAAGCTGTCGGATTTTGAGAAGAAATTTAAAGAGGAGGGAGAACTTGCCAGAGCCAAGGAGTATGGGCAGATTTATCCGCTGGTGATCGACCTGCTGGACCAGATTGAAGGGCTTTTGTCGGAGGAGGAGCTGACCCTTAAGGAGTTTGCGGATATTCTGGATTCCGGGCTTGCGGAGATCACGGTGGGGACGATTCCCCAGAATGTGGACCGTATTCTCGTGGGAGATATCGAGAGGACACGTCTGAAGCAGGTCAAGGTGCTGTTTTTTCTCGGCGTGAATGACGGCAATATCCCGAAAGGCTCCGGGGGCGGGATTATCTCGGATCTTGACCGGGAGTTCCTGCGGGAGTCTGATATCGAGCTTGCGCCCTCGCCGAGGGAGCAGATGTACATCCAGCGGCTCTATCTGTATCTGAATATGACAAAGCCGTCGGAGGCGCTTTACCTGTCCTACGCCAGAGTGGGGGAGGACGGCAGGTCTCTGCGCCCTGCCTATCTGGTGGAACTTCTGCAGGGGTTGTATCCCGGACTTGCCGTGGAAACGCCGGAGCGGGAGGCGGTGGAAGAGCAGCTGCTCTGTAGTGCGGACGGTTTGGGCTTTTTTACGGATTTACTGCGGGAGTACGCGGCTGGGCGCTTGGATGAGGAGGAGCAAAGGACGCTTGTCACATTTTACCGTTGTTATGACGGGAATCCCCAGTACCGGGGACAGACCGGGGATCTGGTGGAGACGGCGTTTGCAAGACATGAGGACACGCCGCTCTCCCGGGCGGCGGCGGCGGCTCTGTACGGCGCGTCTCTCTTAAACAGTGTCAGCCGTCTGGAAAAATATGCCGCCTGCGCTTACGCCCATTTTTTGCAGTACGGGCTCCGTCTGCGGGAGCGGAGCGAGTACAGCTTTGAGGCGGCGGATATGGGGAACCTGTTCCACGGCGTGCTGGAGGGTTTTTCTGAGAGGCTGAAAGAACACGGTTATACATGGCTGGATTTCCCGAAGGAGGAGGGGCGTAAACTTGTTGCGGAGACGCTTACTGCCTGCGCCGCGTCCTACGGGGAGACAATTCTTTACAGCAATGCGAGGAACAGGCATCTGCTGGCGCGGATGGAGCGGATTTTAAACCGCACGGTGGACACGCTTCAGACACAGCTTCTGAAAGGACAGTTTCTGCCGGAGGCTTTTGAGGTTTCCTTCGATGTGCTGGAAAATCTGGACTCCCTGAATATCGCGCTCAGTGAAAAGGAAAAGCTGCGACTGCGCGGCAGGATTGACCGGGTGGATATCGGGGAGACGGAGGAACGGGTTTATGTGAAAGTCATCGACTACAAGTCCGGGGACAGGCGGTTCGACCTGGCGGCGCTCTACTATGGGCTGCAGTTACAGCTTGTGGTCTATATGAACGCGGCGGTGGAACTTGTGCAGAAGAAATACCCCGGTAAGGAGGCGGTGCCTGCGGCGATGCTTTACTACCGGGTGGCGGACCCCGTGGTGGAGGGGGAGGAACTTTCGCCGGAGGAGATAAACAGCCGTATTTTGCAGGAATTGAAGATGACTGGAATAGTCAATAAAGACGACGAAGCCGTCAGAATGCTGGACGGTGAATTTACGGATAAGTCCGATATTCTGCCGCTAGAGCGGAAAAAGGACGGCAGTTTCTCGGCTGTCTCCAGTGTCATATCGGCGGAGGACATGCAGATGGTCTCGAATTATGTAAACCACAAAATTCGCAGTCTGGGAAGGGAGATTCTGGATGGGACCATAGCGGTCAATCCCTGTGAGCTGGGTGCGGAGAAGGCATGTACTTACTGCGCCTACAAGCATGTCTGTGGTTTCGACGCCGGGGCGGCGGGCTATCAGCCGAGGAAACTTGCGAAGCTGAAGGCGGAGGAAGCGCTTGAGAAGATGCGGGAGGAAACGGACAATGGCGGCGGGGAAGAGAAGTGAAAGCGCTGCATAGATGTGACATGAGGGAAGTGCAGGGGAGAGGTAAGGCAGGGAGATACTATGGGAATCACATTTACAGATACACAGAGACAGGTGATAGAGAGCAGGGGCTGTAATCTTCTCATTTCCGCGGCGGCGGGCTCCGGCAAGACGGCGGTTTTGGTGGAGCGGATCGTGGAGATGGTGTGCGGCGGGGAGAACCCGGTGGATATCGACAGGCTTCTGGTGGTGACCTTTACCAACGCGGCTGCCGCCCAGATGCGGGAGCGGGTCAGCCGCGCCTTGAATGACAGGCTGGCGCGGGAGCCGGAGAACGAGCATTTACAGCGGCAGACCACGCTGCTCTACAACGCGCAGATCACCACCATAGACAGTTTCTGCCTTTTTGTCCTGCGAAACCAGTTTCATACGATCGGTCTGGACCCCGGTTTCCGGATTGCGGAGGAGGGGGAGCTGAAACTTCTGCGCGCTGATGTGCTGGCGGATGTGATTGAGGACGCTTACGGGAAAGAAGATCCGGCTTTTTTGCACTGTATGGAATATTTCAGCGTCGGAAACAGGGATGAGGCGGTGGAAAAGGAGGTGCTGAAACTCTACGATTTCGCCATGAGTATGCCTTTCCCGGAGGAGTGGCTTGCAGCGCGGAAGGGGGACTACCGTTTCGGCGCGGCGGGAGAAGAGGAGCAGGAGCTGTTGGCGCTTCCGTGGGCGGCACTGTTCATGGAACATACCCGCTATGCGCTGCAGGGCTGCATGGATAAACTGGAGGCGGCGCTTCGGCTGTGCGAGGAGCCGGACGGACCGTATTTTTACGGGGCGCTGCTCGAGAGAGAGCGGGAGATGGTGGCGCGGCTGCTTGGGCTGTGTGGCGGCGGGGAGGCGAAGGAAGAAACCGAAGCTGCGAAGGCTGCCGGTGACGCTCCGGGCAGTTCAGAGAAAGAGCGCCGTTTTGACGGGACGGCAGATTATGACAGCCTCTGCGCCGCTTTTGGCGCGGTGGCTTTTGACAGGCTTCCCTCCAAGCGGGATACTTCCGTTTCGCAGACGAAGCGTGAGGCGGCGAAAAGCCTGCGGGACGGCGTGAAAGAAGCTCTCTCTGAATTGCGGACACAGTTTTTTTGCGGTTCGGCAGGGCAGGTGCGCAGGCAGATGGAAGGGTGTCAGACGGCGGTGGAAGCGCTGGTGGATCTGACACTTGCTTTTAAGGCGGCATACGATGCGGCAAAGCGGGATAAAAATATACTGGATTTTGACGATATCGAACACTTTGCCCTGCAGATTTTACTGCGCAGGGAGGGAGACGGCTACGTGCCGACGGAGACGGCGCTCGCTTATCGGGACCGTTTCCATGAAATTCTGATCGACGAGTATCAGGACAGCAACATGGTGCAGGAGTACCTCCTTTCCTGCATCAGCGGGGAGTCCGAGGGGCGGTACAACCGCTTTATGGTGGGGGATGTGAAGCAGAGCATCTATAAGTTCCGGCTGGCGAGACCAGAACTGTTTCTGGAAAAGCAGGAGGTTTACGGCAGAGGGGAGGAAAATGCCCGGCGGATCGACCTGCATCAGAACTTCAGGAGCCGCGGGGCGGTGATCGACAGTGTAAACACCGTTTTTGCGCGGATCATGGGAAAGGAAATGGGCGGTATAGTCTATGATGAGAAGGCGGCGCTGTATGCCGGGGCTTCCTACCCGGAGCGGGAGGGCGGGCTTTCTGAGGACGTATCGAATGTGACCCAGTTTCTTTTGTTCCGGGAGGAGGCAGAGGCGGAACTCTCCGCAAAGGAACAGGAGGCTTACGGTGTGGCGGCGCAGATCAGGACACTTCTTGGGGAGTTCCAGATGGCGGACAAGGAGACAGGGGGACTGCGGCGGGCGTCTTACCGGGACATTGTGATTCTGCTGCGCACCCTCTCCGGCTGGGACGAGGTTTTCAAGCGTGTGCTGGAGGAGGAGGGGATTCCCGTCCATGTAACTTCCCGAACCGGGTATTTCGCGGCGCCGGAAGTACAGGAGCTGCTGCATTTCCTGCGGGTGCTGGACAATCCGCTGCAGGACATTCCCCTCTACGGGGTGCTGCACTCGTATCTGGGCGGCTTTTCCGAGGAGGAGATCGCGCTCGTGCGTGCGGCGTACCCGAAAAAGAAATATCTCTACGACGCGCTGACGGCCTGCGCAGACCGGGCGGGCGGCGAAACCCGGGCGGACCGTGGGCAGCAGGGAATCAGCGAAGCGTTACAAGCCAAAATCAGACGGTTTCTCGACAAAATCGCCGCATACAGAAACATGTCCGTCTACCTTTCGGTACACGAACTGCTGCAGGTCATTCTGCGGGAGACAGGGTATCTGCATCATGTGACGGCAAGGGCTGACGGCGGCAGGCGGCGTGCCAACGTGGAGATGCTTCTGGTGAAGGCGGCGGACTACGAGAAGACGAGCTACTTCGGGCTTTATCATTTCCTGCGTTACATGGAACAGCTGGAGAAGTACGAAGTGGATTACGGCGAGGCGGCAATGCAGGATGAGAACGCGGACGTGGTGCGGATTATGAGCATCCACAAGAGCAAGGGGCTGGAGTTTCCCGTCTGCTTTGTGTCGGGACTGGCGGCGGGCTTTCGCAAAAAGGAGGGCAGCGGCATTCTGGCGGTGGATGTGGACGCGGGAATCGGCGTGGACTATGTGGATCCCGAAAGGCGGGTGAAAGGGAAGAATCTGCGCAAAAACGCCGTCGCGCTAAAATTGCGGCGGGACAGTCTGGCGGAGGAACTGCGCATTCTGTATGTGGCGATGACCAGAGCGGAGGAAAAACTGATTCTGACCGGAGTGGTCAAAATCCCGGAAAAGACGGCGGCGGCGCTTCTTCCGCTTCGGCGGCGCAAACGCAGCCTGCTCTCCTATGACGTGCTGCTGGGGCAGGACAGCTTTTTGTCGCTGCTGCTCGCCGCGCTTTCCGGCAGCCGGTGCCTGGACGGCTTTTACGGGGCGTGCGGGATGGAGCCGGACCCGGACGTCCCGGAACATGACGCGGATCTGCCGTTTGCGGTAAAATTGACCGGATGGGATCACGTGGTGGAGAAAAAGATAGAGGAGACGGTTCTGGGAATGGAGGCGAGGAAAAAACTGCTTTCTGCCGATGCCGCAGAAGCGGTGGATGAGAACCTTATGACAGAGCTGTCACGGCGGTTTTCCTACGAATATCCGCACGGAAATCTGCGCGATCTTTATACAAAGACTACCGTATCGGAATTGAAGCTTGCCGGTATGCAGGAGACGGACGAAGCCGCGGCGAAGCTCTTTGAGGAGAAACCGGCGGTTCCCTATCTGCCGAGATTCCTAAGGGGTGACGAGGCTGTCAGCGGCTCCATGCGCGGAAGCGCTTTCCATAAGGTGATGGAGCTGCTCGATTTCCGGGAAGTGACCGACGAAGTCAATACAGACCGGCATACCGCGGAGATATTTCTAGGGGAACAGATGGAGCGGATGCTGCAGACGGGCAGACTGCCGCAGAGTTATTATGAAGTGGTGTCCGTGCCGAAACTTGTGGATTTTCTGACGTGCCGGGTGGCGCACCGCATGGCACAAGCGGCATGTGCCGGGAAACTTTTTAAGGAGCAGCCTTTTGTGATGGGGCTTCCGGCGAGCCGTCTGGGGAGCGGTTTCCCTGCGGAGGAGACGGTGCTGGTGCAGGGTATTATCGACGTCTTTTTCGAGGAGGAGGACGGGTTCGTGGTGCTGGACTACAAGACGGACGCCGTTTCCACGCCGGAGGAGCTGGTAAAGCGGTACCAGACCCAGCTTGTCTATTACAGTGAGGCGCTTGCGCAGATTTACGGTTATGAGCCGGGGGCTTCCGGCAAGCCGGTGAAGGAGCGGATTCTCTATTCCTTTAAACTGGGACAGGAAATCACCGTGATTGCGCCGCAGGACGGACCCACGTCGATCTGGCTCTGAGCTTGATTTTTTTCTTGAAAAGCGGGGGGCTATCCTTTATAATCTATAGTATGTAAGCGGGAAATCAGGCGGCTGCAGAGAAGATGCCTGATTTCACTTGACGGGTCACATTATGGGACATAAACTTTGGGATGGGATAGGAGAAAAGCGATGAGATTAGTGACACGATCTGATTTTGACGGGTTGGCATGTGGTGCGCTTTTAAAAGAAGTCGGTCTGATTGACAGTTGGAAATTTGCGCATCCGAAGGATTTGCAGGATGGTCTTGTGGAGATCACCGAGAATGATGTGCTGGCAAACGTGCCCTTTGTGGAGGGATGCGGGCTTTGGTTCGACCATCACTCCAGTGAACACGAACGCAACGAGTTAAAGGGCAAGTATAAAGGGGAGAGCCGTATCACACCTTCCTGCGCGCGTATTATTTATGAGTATTACGGCGGTCAGGAGCGTTTTTCCCATTTTGACGATATGATGGTGGCAGTCGATAAAGTCGATTCCGGCAATCTGACCATAGATGAGATTCAGAACCCGCAGGGATGGATTCTCGTCGGATTTCTGATGGATCCCCGCACGGGGCTTGGCAGATGGCGCAATTTCACGATCTCCAACTATCAGTTGATGGAGAAACTGATGGAGTGCTGCCGCACCATGAGCACCGAGGAGATTCTGGCGCTGCCCGACGTGCAGGAACGCATAGACATCTATCGGGAACAGGATGAGAAATTCAGGGAGATGGTGAAGGCGCACACGCGCGTGGAGAAGGACGTGATCATTTCCGACCTGCGTGGCGTTGACCCGATTTATTCCGGGAACCGTTTCCTGATCTACAGCATGTACCCGGAGCAGAATATTTCCGCGTGGATCGTCAACGGAAGAGGCGGTCTGGGGTGTTCCGCGGCGGTGGGGTACAGCGTATTAAACCGTACTTCCAATGTCAATGTGGGAAGCCTGATGCTCAAGTATGGCGGCGGCGGACACAAGGCGGTGGGAACATGCCAGTTCTCGGACGAGACCATGGACGAGCAGCTCCCGAAACTTCTGGATGAGCTTGTGAACTACGATACATACTATAAATAAAGGGAAACTCGCAAAAGGCATTGAAGATAATTAGGAACGAGAAACAACAACACACGGAAAACCAAGCCCCGGAAAGAAAATTTTCGGGGCTTACGTTTCTGCCCGTCTTTCTGACGGCGGTAAGCATCCTGTTTACGGTGCTGATGGCGGGATATATCCTGTGGTTTTATAAGGGGAGTTTTCAGGAGGAGACGGCGGGAGAGACCTACGACAGATATTACATGATGATTACGCGGGAAGGGAAATCCGTTTTCTGGCAGTCTGTGTATCAGGGCGCTTACGAGCGGGCGCTTCAGGAAAACGTCTATGTGGACTGGCTGGGAAACGACCGCTTTCAGGACTACAGCGTGGAAGAACAGATGGAGATTGCGATCGCTTCCGGCGTGGACGGCATCATCGTGACAGCCAGTGAAGAGGAGGCGATGACGGCGTTAATCGACCGGGCGGACATGGCGGGGATCCCCGTGGTGACGCTTTACGGGGACAATACCCAGAGCGCGCGCTGCAGCTTTGTGGGCGTGGGCAGCTACAATCTGGGCAGGGAGTACGGCAGACAGGCGCTCAGAATTATGCGGGAGCGGCTGGCCGGTTCCGCGGACCGCCCGATTAGGGTGACTCTTCTGGTCAATTCCTACGCGAACAGTCTGGACCAGAATATCCTCTACTCCGGCATTCAGGAGACAATCGAGCAGGAGCGGGGGGAGACGGCTGTGGAGCTTTCCCTGCAGTCGGTGGACGACACCAACGCCTTTTCGGTGGAAGAGTCTGTCCGCGATATTTTTATGGGGCAGGAAATTCCCGATATTCTGATCTGTCTGAACGAGCTGAACACCACCTGCGCATATCAGGCGGTGGTGGATTACAATAAGGTGGGCACGGTCAGTATTCTCGGGCATTATGTTTCCGACACGATTCTCAACGCCATTGACCGAAGTGTCATATATGCCACCGTGGATATTGACACGGCGCAGATGGGGGCGTTCTGCATCGACGCGCTGCAGGAGTATCACGATCTGGGTTACACGAGCCAGTATTTTACGGCGGATATCAGTCTGATTACCAAGGAGAATGTGGACGAGTATCTGCGGGGAGAGGAGCTGGAATATGACGAATAAGCTGCGCGACTTCTCCCTACAGTTTAAAATCAGCAGTATTTACATTGTGACGAACATTCTCGTGGTGATGGTAAATATTTTCCTGATCATCGGCATCAACAGCATGTCCGGCAGACTGGATATGGTATATCAGGACAACCGTCATCTGAATCAGTTTTCCGACGCGGTCAACGCCCTGCAGAGCAACATGACGGATTATCTTAACGTAAAAACCAGCGATTCTCTGGAAAACTATTATCGGAGTGAGTCGCTTTGCAGGAATATGGCGTCGGAACTGAACGAGGAGGTTACGGGGCAGTCCTTTGACCGGATGGAGCGGAACATCCGGCATATGACGGAAGGGTATCTTGCGGAGGTGGCGCAGACCATTGAGGCGAAGCGCGGAAGGAACGTGGAGAAATACCGCTTTCACTATGAGAACGCCACCCGGATGTACGATTATATCTGTACTTACATTTCCAATCTGAACATGGAGCAGTTCCGCAGTAACTCCGAGCGCTACAGCGAACTACAGAAACGGTTCCGCCTCTTTGAGATCGTGTCTGTTATCGCCATCGTCCTTGTGATGTTCAGCAATGTGTGCATCATCATCGGCTTTGTGGGGGCGCTGATCCGCCCTTTGAAAAAGCTTGCCGGGCAGGCGGACGAGGTGGCGAAGGGCAATTTTGAGATCGAGCTTCTGCCGGTGGAATCGCAGGACGAGGTGGGCGTGGTGACAGGCGCATTCAATTCCATGGTGGTCAGCATCGGCAGATACATCGAGCGCATCAGGGAGAGCATGGAGGCGGAGCGCGCGCTGAAGGAGCGGGAACTGCTGATGGAAGGCCATCTGAAGGACGCGAGACTCAAGTACCTGCAGGCGCAGATCAATCCGCACTTTCTGTTCAATACGTTAAATGCGGGCGCGCAGCTTGCCATGATGGAGGGGGCGGACAGGACTTACGACTATATCCAGAAGGTGGCACAGTTTTACAGATATAATATGAAGAAAAGCGAGGAGACGGTGACCGTTGCCGATGAGGTGGAGATGGTGGATTCCTACATCTATATTCTGAACGTGCGGTTTGCCGGGGACATCCACTACGAAAAACATATCGACGGATCCCTCCTGCACACGGAAATGCCGGGCATGATTCTGCAGCCCATTGTGGAGAACTGCGTCAACCACGGCATACGGGAGATGGGCGACCGGGGCGTGATCCGGCTTTCCCTCTACGAGAAGGACGGGCAGGTCTGCATCAGCGTGAAGGACAACGGCGTCGGCATGAGCGCGGAGACCATTGAAAAGGTGCTGAGCGGCACTTACCGGGATGAGGATATGGCGTCTGGCGGAAACGGCGTCGGCATGGACAATGTGATTTCCCGTATGCGGCTTTTTACGGGCAATGAACACGTGATGACGCTGAAGAGCGAGGGAGAGGGTATGGGCACGGAGGTGTGCCTCTGTCTGGAACGGTATGACAGGGAACATAAGAGGAATGGCGGGGCAGCCGGGGAAGTGTCAGAAGGAGAGAAGACATGAGTCGTTACAAGATTATGCTGGCGGACGACGAGGGAATCGTGATCGATTCTCTGAAATTTATCATAGAGAAGGAGTTTGGCGACCAGTGTGCGATCGAGTTTGCGAAGACGGGCAGGAGCGTGATTGAGCTTGCCGAAAATTTCCGCCCGGATATTGCGATTATGGATATCCAGATGCCCGGCATCAACGGCATCGAGGCGATGCGGGAGATCCGGGAGACAAACGCAAACGTGGTCTTTATCGTGATGAGCGCCTACGACAAGTTCGATTACGCGAAGGAGGCGATCAAGCTCGGCGTTCTGGAGTACATTACGAAGCCCATGGAAAAGACACGGATCATTGCGGCGCTGAGGAAAGCGATGGAGCAGATTGACAGGGAGCGGAACAAGCGCAGCAACGACCTGCTGATCCGGGAAAAGCTGGAAACCGTGATGCCCATCATAGAGAGCGGGCTGCTCTATAACCTGCTCTTTCAGGAGCATTTTACGGAGGATATTGAAAATTACAAGCAGCTTCTGGGCATCGACCAGAATTATGCCTATATTCTGGCGGTGGTCTGCGGGGACATGCAGGAGGGGAACCATATGACCAACGCGGTGGGCAGCAGCGTGAAAATGCAGCAGTACGGCGACCTGCTTAGAGAGTATATGAAGGAGGCTTACCCCGGGATGATTCTGGGGATGTCCATGGCGAACAAGCTGCCGGGGCTGGTGCCCTGCGAGGAGACGCAGATGTCCTATGAGGAGAGAATCTCCCTTATCGAGAAATCCAGAGAGCTTGTCCGGGAACTGAAAAAGCGGACGCAGATCAGTTTCCGTATCGGCATCAGCGCCATTGCGCCGCTGGAGGAGGCAAGGGAGGCATACAAGGAAGCGATAAACGCCCTGATTATGACAAACGGCAGCGTGGCGCATGTGGATGATCTGCCGATCGGCTGCGCCCACGAGGAAACTTACCCCGTGGATCTGGAAAAGAAGCTCTTTTCGGAGGTCAAAAACGGGGATGCGGATCACGCTGTGGCAACGGCGGAAACCTATTTTGATCTGGTGGCGAAGCTGCACGGCAGCTATCTGATGAACATCCGGCTGAAAGTGCTGGAGTTTGTGCTCTACGCGGAGCATCTCGCCTACAATTCCGGCGGGATGACTTACGAGTTCCGCGCCAGATCGGACTATCTGCCCGCGATCATGGAAATGGATGACATAGCGTCCATAAAAAAATGGTTTATAGAAAAGATGGAGACGGCGAGCCGGAATGTCAGCACGAAGGCGTCTGAAAAATCTCTGGGAGCGGTTGAGGCAGCGAAGGCTTATATCCAGAATAATTACAGCAGGGATATCTCTCTGGATGAGGTCTCACAGGCACTCAATATCAGCCCTTATTATTTCAGCAAGATATTCAAGGAAGGTGTGGGGGAAGGCTTTGTGGAGTATCTGACAAAGATACGCATGGACAGGGCAAAGGAGCTGCTCACCACCACGGAGTATTCCATGAAGGAAATCTGCTCCATGGTAGGATACGCGGATCCCAATTATTTCAGCCGTTCCTTTAAGAAAAATGTGGGCGTGACGCCTACGGAGTATAAAACACTTTAGATAGCGCGAAAAGAGCTTCTGCAAAAGATATGGGGAGATCAGAGTATGGGGAAAAAGCAGATTGTGTGTCTGACTGCTGTGCTGCTGTTGCTGCTTGCCATTTGTGGCTGCGGAAAGGCGGAAAGCAGCAGGGAGAGTGACGACGGGGAGGAAGAAAAAATCCAGATCGGCATGAGTTTTGACTCCTTTGTCATTGAGAGATGGCAGCGGGACCGGGATGTATTTGTCTCGGTGGCAAAAGAACTGGGGGCGGAAGTCAACGTGCAGAACGCCAACGGCGTCGTGGAGGAGCAGAAAAAGCAGATCGATTATTTCATTCAGAAAGGAATGGATGTGATCGTCATTATCGCCATCGACCCGGCTTCTTTGCGGGAATCGGTGAAGAAGGCGAAGGATGCGGGAATCAGGGTGCTCTCCTACGACAGGCTGATCGACGACGCGGATGTTGATCTCTATATTTCCTTCGACAATGAGATGGTGGGGGAAATGATGGCGAGGGCGCTGCTGGCGGAGGGCATTAGCGGGGGAAGTGTGATTATGATCGGCGGCTCTCCCACAGACAACAATGTGCCTCTGGTGGAGGGGGCGTTCAAGCGGGTGATGAACAAGCATCATGTGGGCATTCTGGACTCCATCCATGCCGACAACTGGCGCGCGGAGGAGGCGGCAGCCTATATTTACAACAATTCGGCGAAAGTGTCGCAGGCGGATGCCATCATGTGCGGCAATGACGATCTGGCGACGCAGGCGGTGCGCGCGCTGGCGGAGACGAGACAGGCAGGGAATATGCTGGTAGTCGGGCAGGATGCGGATCTGGCGGCATGTCAGCGGATCGTGGAGGGCACGCAGGTTATGACTGTCTACAAGCCTGTGGAGCGTCTGGCGACCCGGGCGGCGGAGGAAGCGGTGGCGCTTGCGAAAGGTGAGAAAATGGAGGGTGAGGACGTGACCCTGATTGACAGCGGTGCATACAAGGTGCCTTATATCGGGCTGGAGCCGATCAGCGTGAACAGGGACAATATCGACGAGGTCATTATCGGCAGCGGCTTTCATCTGAAGGAGGATGTGTATCTGAATGTGTCTGGACAGATGCCGGAATAGCATTATTTTGTGAAACGGGAAAGCTAATTGCAAAAATATGCTAGTACAGTTTCTGCATAAAATTTCAGTATGGTGAAAATGTACAGAATGTCATAAATTATTCCTATTTTCTTTGTGGTATATTGGAGGTGCGAAAGAAATTCGCAAACTCATTTATTAAGAAAAGGGAGGAAAACTAAGACATGAAAAGAAAAGTATTAGGTATGGTACTTGCGACTTCTATGGTTGCAGCTACACTGGTTGGCTGTGGCGGCGGCGAGGCAGCTCCGGCAGCTACATCTGAGCCTGCAGCAGAGGCAGAGGCTCCTGCGGCAGAGGCAGAAGCACCGGCAGCGGATGCAGAGGCAGAGGCTCCCGCAGCGGACGCAGCAGCGCCCAGCGGCAATAAGGTTGGTGTGGCAATGCCCACAAAGGATCTGCAGAGATGGAATCAGGACGGTTCCAACATGCAGGCAGAGCTCGAGGCAGCAGGTTATGAGGTAGACCTTCAGTACGCTTCCAACGACGTAGCTACTCAGGTTTCCCAGATCGAGAACATGATCAACGGCGGCTGCTCCGTACTGGTTATCGCTTCCATCGACGGCGAGTCCCTGACCACCGTTCTGGAAGGCGCAAAGAGCAAAAACATCCCGGTTATCGCATATGACCGTCTGATCAAGAACACCGATGCGATTTCCTACTACGCTACCTTCGATAACTACAAGGTAGGCCAGACACAGGGGCAGTACATTGTTGACGAGCTGGATCTGGACAACGCAGAGGGTCCTTTCAACATGGAGATCACCGGCGGTTCCCCGGATGACAACAACGCAACCTTCTTCTACAACGGCGCAATTGACGTGTTAAAGCCTTACATGGACGCTGGCAAGATCGTTGTTCCCTCCGGCCAGATCGATTTCGCAACCGTTGGTACACCCGCATGGGCTACCGAGACCGCACAGGCTAGAATGGAGAACATCCTTTCTTCCAACTACTCTGACGGTACGACTCTTCACATCGCTCTTTGCTCCAACGACTCCACCGCTCTCGGTGTTGAGAACGCTCTGGCAGCAAACTACACAGGCGAGTACCCTGTAGTTACAGGTCAGGACTGTGATATCGCAAACGTAAAGAACATGATCGACGGCAAGCAGGCTATGTCCGTATTCAAGGATACCCGTACTCTGGCATCTCAGGTTGTTAAGATGGTTGGTCAGATCCTGAAGGGTGAGACTGTTGAAGTAAACGATACCACGACTTACGACAACGGCACAGGCGTGATTCCTTCTTACCTTTGCGAGCCCGTATTCGCGGACGTTAACAACTACAAAGAGCTGCTGATCGACTCCGGTTACTATACAGAGGCGGATCTCCAGTAACAATGCGAAAAGAGTTTCTAGGGCTCAACGCCAGAGGGCGTTTCGCCAAGAAACACTAAGTTTCGCATGGGAGAACGCAGAAAGCGCGTTCTCCGTAGGCGGAGAAAGATTCACATGAGGGAACGCAGAAAACGCATTCTCCGTAGGCTGAGAAAGAGTTTCGCCAAGAAATTCTAAGTCTCAAACAAGAGAACGCAGAAAACGCATTCTCTGCATATCAGAAATATGATATAATAGTAGTAAGTGAAACCGGCAGGCGGGTTTTCCCGCCTGCTGATTTTAGAGAGAGACGTGGGTAGCAGATACAAAAAATGTTGGGAGGAATACACTTTGGCTAAAGTTTTACTGGAAATGAAAAATATTACCAAAACGTTCCCCGGTGTCAAGGCGCTCGACAACGTAAATTTAAAGGTGGAGGAAGGCGAAATCCACGCGCTGGTCGGTGAGAACGGCGCGGGCAAGTCCACGCTGATGAACGTTTTGAGCGGCATTTATCCCTATGGTACATATGAGGGCGACATCGTCTACAACGGTGAAGTGTGTAAGTTTGGTAAGATCAAGGACTCCGAGGAGAAGGGAATCGTCATCATCCATCAGGAGCTGGCGCTGATCCCCTACATGACGATCGGAGAGAACATGTTCCTTGGAAACGAGCGCGGAAAGAGCGCGGCGATCGACTGGAACGAGACTTACGGGGAAGCCGACAAATATCTGAAAATGGTAGGTCTTTCAGAATCTTCCAGAGTGCTGGTTAAGGATATCGGCACGGGCAAGCAGCAGCTTGTGGAGATCGCGAAAGCGATGGCAAAACATGCGAAGCTTCTGATTCTGGATGAGCCGACCTCCTCATTGAATGAGAAGGATTCCCAGGCGCTGCTCGATCTTATGTTAAAGTTTAAGAAAGAGGGCATGACATCGATTATTATATCTCATAAATTAAACGAGGTTGCTTATGTGGCGGATAAGATCACGGTCATCCGTGACGGTTCCACCATCGAGACGATGGATAAGCATACCACGGAGATTTCAGAGGATAGAATTATTCAGGGCATGGTTGGACGTGAGCTGACCGACCGTTTCCCGAAACGTCACGGCGTAAAGATCGGTGACGTGAATATGGAAGTGAAAAATTGGACGGTACATCATCCGCTCTATCCGGAGAGGAAGGTGTGCGACAATGTGTCCATCAAAGTGAGAAAGGGTGAGGTGGTAGGTATCTCCGGCCTGATGGGCGCGGGGCGTACCGAACTTGCCATGAGTATTTTCGGGCAGTCTTACGGCACGAACATCAGCGGCCAGCTTTATCTGGACGGCAAGGAAGTGCACTTAAAGACCATCAAGCAGGCGATCAAAAATAAGCTTGCCTATGTGACCGAGGACCGGAAGGGCAACGGGCTTGTGCTCACCAATCCAATCAAGATTAACACGACGCTGGCAAATCTGGACAGCATCAGTCCCCGGATGATCATTGACAAGGATAAAGAGTATCAGGTGGCTGAGGAGTACAGAGGCAAGCTGAAAACCAAGTGCCCCACCGTGGAGCAGAATGTGGGCAACCTTTCCGGCGGAAACCAGCAGAAGGTTCTTCTGGCAAAGTGGATGTTTACGGATCCCGACGTACTGATTCTGGATGAGCCGACGAGAGGTATCGACGTGGGCGCCAAGTATGAGATTTACTGTATCATCAACGATCTGGTGGCGGCGGGCAAGTCCGTGGTGATGATCTCTTCGGAGCTGCCGGAGGTGCTCGGCATGAGCGACAGGATTTATGTGATGAACGAGGGTAAGATTGCCGGGGAACTCTCCGCTGAGGAGGCGTCCCAGGAGAAGATCATGTCCATCATCGTGACATCTGGAAAGGGGGCGTAAGGATATGGAAAAGACAAATGTTTCTGTATTTTTAAGAAAATATACCATGATTATCGCCCTTGTTCTGGTGGTGATTTTCTTCAGCATTACGACAGAGGGAAAAATTCTGTTCCCGCAGAATATCAATAACCTGATCTCCCAGAACGCTTACGTGTTCGTGCTGGCGACAGGTATGCTGCTCTGTATCCTGACAGGCGGCAACATCGACCTTTCCGTCGGTTCCGTGGTCTGTTTCGCGGGCGCGGTGGGCGCGATGATGATGGATAAAAATGTGAACGTGGTGGCAGCGGTTCTCGCCATGCTGGTGATCGGTATTCTGATCGGTATGTGGCAGGGATTCTGGATCGCCTATGTGAAGGTGCCGCCCTTTATCGCGACGCTGGCTGGCATGTACGCGTTCCGCGGACTTTCCAACGCGGTGCTGCAGGGTATGACGGTCTCCATCAAGAGCGATGCTTTTATCAAGGTGTTCGGCGGCGGCGCGGACTGTTATGTGCCCGACCTCTTTGGCGGCGAAGGCTTCAATATGACCTGTATGATCGCCGGATGTATCGCGGTGGTTGTTCTGGTGGCAATGCAGTTAAAGAGCCGCATCAACAACAAGAGCAGAGGTTACGAGACAGCGCCTCTTGGAAGCACGGTAGTCAAGCTGGTGGTGATCAGTGCCGTGATTTTGTGGATTTCCTATAAGCTTTCTTCTCACAAAGGTATTCCGACGGCGCTCATCTGGATTCTTCTGGTGCTTCTGGTTTACGGCTATCTGACCACAAAGACGAGAATCGGTCGTTATCTGTACGCGGTGGGCGGCAATGAAAAGGCGACCAGACTCTCTGGTATCAATACAAAAAAGGTGTACTTTATCGCCTATGTAAATATGGGATTCCTCGCCGCTCTCGCAGGTATTCTGACGATTGCGAGACTGACTTCCTCACAGCCCACTTACGGGCAGGGGTATGAGATGGATGCCATCGGCGCGTGCTTTATCGGCGGCGCATCCGCATACGGCGGCGTCGGTTCTGTGGCCGGCGTGGTAATCGGTGCGACACTGATGGGCGTCATCAATCAGGGCATGAGTATCATGGGTATGGACGCGAACTACCAGAAGGTGGTAAAGGGTCTGGTGCTCTTAATCGCGGTTGCCTTTGACGTGCTGTCCAAGAGAGAGAAGAAATAAGGGAGGAGGATGAAAATGAATAAAGCAATGGAAATTTTTAGAAAACATACCATGAAAATAGTCCTTGTCCTGATCGTGATATTCTTCTCGGTGATGACGAAGGGACAGATGTTTGCGGCATCCAGTTTTCAGGCGCTGATCGCGCAGAACGCGTATGTGTTCATATTGGCGACAGGTATGCTGATGTGTATGCTGACAGGCGGTAACATCGACCTTTCCGTCGGTTCCTTTGTATGCTTTATCGGCGCGATCGGCGGTCATATGATGGTGCGCGGCGGCATGTCGGTGCCTCTGGCGATGCTGCTTATGGTGGGCGCGGGCGTGATCTACGGCGTGGTGGAAGGCTTCCTGATCGCATATATCAATATTCCCCCGTGGATTGCCACACTGGCAGGTTACCTTGCTTTCCGCGGCTGGGGTACGGCGCTCTTAAACGGTGCGACCATCGCGCCCATGCCGGACGGATTCAGCAAGATGTTTAACGGCAGCATACCCGATCTTTTCGGCGGCGCAGGACTGAATATCACCTGCCTGCTGGTGGGCGTAATCGCCTGTGTGCTGTTCGTGATCTTACAGTTAAAGAGCAGAAACGACAAGGTGAAAAAGGGCTACGAGGCGGAGAGTATGTCAGGCGTGATCGTGCGCTGTGTGCTTGTCAGCGCGGTGATTTTGCTGTTTGCGTTCAAGCTGGCGCAGGCGGGCGGTATCCCGAACAATCTGATCTGGGTGGCTGTGATCGTTCTGATTTATAACTTTATCACCTCCAAAACCACGATCGGCCGTTATTTCTACACCATCGGCGGCAACGTGGAGGCGACCAGACTTTCCGGTATCGACACGAAGAAGATTTTCTTTCTGGCGTATCTGAATATGGCGGTGCTCACCGTGATCAGTGGTTGGATGACCATGGCGAGACTTTCTGCGGCGACTCCCACAGCCGGAACCAACTACGAGATGGACGCCATCTCCGCCTGCGTGGTGGGCGGCGTGTCCGCATACGGCGGTTCTGGTACGGTGTTCGGCATGGTGGTCGGCGCGACCCTGATCGGCGTCATCAACCTCGGCATGAGCCTTATGGGTATCGACGCGAACTGGCAGAAGGTGGTTAAGGGTGTTGTGCTTCTGGCGGCGGTTGTGTTCGAGATTATGAACAATAAGGAAAAGACGAAAGACTGATACGAAGATATAAGATAACAAAGCGGAGGGCTGCCCGGGTGGGCGGTCCTCTTTTGCTTGTCTGTGAACATTTTGTGAAAAATTATGAAAAGTTTGGAAAGCCGTTGACATTAAATTTTTAATGTAGAAAAATAGAAACATGCGGATTTTGAGAAGGACAGCGCAGGGGGACCGATATGAGGAACCGGGCGCTGCATGGCATAATATTTCAAGGAGGAATGACAATGATTAAAACCCTTGCGGCACAAATCAAGGAGTACAAGAAAGTTTCCATCATAACTCCGGTTTTTATGGTTCTGGAAGTTGTTTTTGAGATGCTGATCCCTTTTCTGATGGCATCCATCATTGACGACGGTGTGGAAGCGGGCAATATGCAGCATATTTACGTGGTCGGAGCGGTGATGGTGGGAGCGGCGCTCTGTGGGCTCTTCTGCGGCGTGATGGGCGGCAAATACGGTGCGAGGGCATCCACAGGATTTGCGAAGAATTTAAGGCAGGCGATGTTCGAGAATATCCAGACCTTTTCCTTTGCAAGTCTTGACAAATTCAGCACGGCAGGGCTGGTAACCAGACTGACCACAGATGTGACGAATATGCAGATGGCGTACCAGATGATTCTGCGCATCTGCTTCCGCGCGCCTGTCAGCATGGTCTGCGCCATGGCGATGGCTTTTCTGATCAACGCTGAACTTGCGGGGATCTATCTGGTGGCGGTGATCGCCCTGGGCGTGGTACTGTTCTTCATTATCAGGGGCGCCATGAAATATTTCAAGCAGGCTTTTCCGAAATACGACGAGCTGAACGCTTCCGTGCAGGAGAACGTGAGCGCGATCCGCGTGGTGAAGGCTTATGTCAGGGAAGACCACGAGACGAAGAAGTTTAAGAGGGCAAGTCAGGGCATCTACGATATTTTCAGCAAGGCGGAGAAACACGTGGTGTTAAATATGCCGGTTATGATGTTCACCGTCTACGGCTGTATTCTGCTGATCAGCTGGCTGGGCGCGAAACAGATCGTGCAGGACACGCTGACCACGGGCGAGCTGATGAGTCTGCTTACATACTGCATGAATATTCTGATGAGCCTGATGATGGTGGCGATGATCTTTGTGATGATGAGCATGAGTATCGCCAGCGCGGAGCGTATCTGCGAAGTGCTGACCGAGAAGAGTGATCTGACTAATCCGGTCAACCCGGTATATGAGGTGCCAAGCGGAGATATTGAGTTCCAGCATGTGCGCTTTGTATACAATAAGGAGAGCAACGAGGCGGTGCTGCATGACATTAACCTGAAAATACACGCCGGGGAGACGATCGGTATCATCGGTGGCACCGGCAGCGCAAAGACCAGTCTGGTCAATCTGATCAGCCGCCTTTATGACGTAACTGACGGAGCGGTGCTTGTGGGTGACAGGGATGTCAGGGAATATGACATTGAGACGCTCAGAAATGAGGTTGCTGTCGTTTTACAGAAAAATGTGCTTTTCTCGGGCACGATTCTGGATAACCTGCGGTGGGGCGACGAGAGTGCCACGGAGGAGGCGTGCCGGAGGGTGTGCAGGCTCGCCTGTGCGGATGAATTTATCGAGAAGATGCCGGAAGGGTATCACACTTATATAGAGCAGGGCGGCACCAATGTTTCCGGCGGACAGAGGCAGCGTCTCACCATCGCGAGGGCGCTTTTAAAGAAGCCGAAGGTACTGATTCTGGACGACTCCACCAGCGCGGTGGATACGGCGACGGACGCGAAGATCAGAAGAGCCTTTGCGGAGGAGATTCCCGATACGACGAAGCTGATTATCGCACAGCGCGTGGCGAGTGTGATGAACGCGGACCGCATTATCGTCATGGACGACGGGCGGGTGCACGGCTTTGGCACCCACGAGGAGCTGCTGCGTGACAACGAGATTTACAGGGAGGTCTACGAGTCGCAGACAAACGGCGGCGGAGACTTTGATGAACCAAAAGGAGGTGAGGAATAATGCCGGGACCACATGGAAGAATGCAGGGTGGAAAGAGAATAGAGAATCCGGGGAAGGTGTTTAAGCGCTTGATGGGGTATGTGGCAAAGGGCTACGGGCTTCATCTGGTGCTTGTGGCGGTACTGATTTTTGTGAGCGTGCTGGCGAACGTGCAGGGCACCATGTTTATCCAGAGTCTGATTGACGATTATATCAAGCCCATGCTGACGCAGGATGTGCCGGACTTTTCCCCGCTGGCGGGAGCAATCGCGAGGGTGGCGTGTCTGTATCTGATCGGTGTGATTTCGTCTTATGCGTGGAACCGCATTATGATCAATGTGACGCAGGGGACGCTGCGCAATGTGCGTGACGATCTGTTTTCCCATATGGAGACGCTTCCCATCAAATATTTCGACACACACGCGCATGGCGATATTATGTCAACCTACACAAACGATACGGAAACGCTGCGGCAGATGATCAGCCAGAGTATGCCGCAGGTGTTTAACAGTGCGATTACTATTGTCAGTGTGCTGATCAGTATGATAATATTAAGTATACCGCTGACGGTGGTGACACTTGTCATGGTTGCGGTCATGCTTATGGTCACCAGAAGGGTGGCGGGTTTAAGCGGACGCTATTTTCTGGAGCAGCAGACGAACCTCGGTAAGGTCAACGGTTTTATCGAGGAGATGATGAACGGGCAGAAGGTAGTGAAGGTGTTCAACCACGAGGAAAAGAACATCGAGGACTTCCGGAAGTTAAACGACGCGCTTTTTGAGAGTGCGGACAGGGCAAACTATCTGGTCAACGTGGTGGGTCCCGTGAACCAGCAGCTTGGAAATGTGAGCTATGTGGTGTGCGCCATTGTGGGCGGCGCGCTTGCGCTCTCCGGGGCGACGGGCTTAACCCTCGGGAAACTGGCGAGCTTTCTGACCTTCAACAGAAGTTTTAACATGCCCATTAACCAAGTGAGTCAGCAGTTCAATTCGATCGTCATGGCGATGGCGGGCGCGGAGCGTATCTTTAAGATGCTGGATGAAAAATCCGAGGTGGACGACGGTTATGTCACGTTGGTCAATGTGCGGGAGGAGAACGGCAGGCTTACGGAGACGCCGGAGCGCACCGGGCGCTGGGCATGGAGACACGAGCATCAGGCGGATCACACTGTGGATTATGTAGAACTTATGGGAGATGTGGTTTTTGACGGCGTGGATTTCGGGTATACTGATGATAAGATGGTGCTCCACGATGTGAAGCTCTATGCGGAGCCGGGACAGAAGATCGCGTTTGTCGGCTCCACAGGCGCGGGAAAGACGACCATTACCAACCTGATTAACCGCTTTTATGACATTCAGGACGGAAAGATCCGTTACGATGGCATCAATGTCAATAAGATTAAGAAGGACGACCTGCGCCGCTCGCTGGGAATCGTATTGCAGGACACGCACCTCTTTACCGGGACAGTGATGGAAAATATCCGCTACGGAAAACTGGACGCCACCGACGAGGAAGTGCGCGCGGCGGCGAAACTGGCAAACGCGGACAGCTTTATCAGGAGACTGCCGGAAGGGTATGACACTGTGCTTTCCGGGGACGGCGCAAACTTAAGTCAGGGACAGAGACAGCTTCTGGCGATTGCGAGGGCGGCTGTTGCCGATCCGCCGGTACTGATTCTGGACGAGGCGACCAGCTCCATCGACACCCGCACCGAGCGCATTGTGCAGGACGGTATGGATAAGCTGATGAAGGGCAGAACCACCTTTGTGATCGCCCACAGACTTTCCACGGTCAGGAACTCCGACTGTATTATGGTGCTGGAGCAGGGGCGCATCATTGAGAGGGGCACCCACAACCAGTTGATTGAAGAACGCGGGAAATACTATCAGTTGTATACAGGAAATGCAATAACTGCGTAAATTCAATTTAATTTAATTTGTAGTATGAAGTTGACATATGGAACAAAAAATTATATATTAATATTGACTACGGGCGATAGTCCATCAGAAACAGCCTGAAGGGAGTATTCCCGTAGTCGGAAAGATAAGAGAATAATTGCATGAAAAAAATTTATGACATGTCTGCAGCAGAAATGGAGGTTATGGAAAAACTCTGGGAGTATGAGGAGGGAATTAAGCAGGCGGATCTGCTTGCATTGTTTGAAGAGGACGGAAAAGAATGGAAGAGGCAGACTCTCAATACTTTTCTGAGCCGGTTAGAAAATAAGGGACTTGTGAAACGGGAAAACAGAATTGCGAAACCTGTGTATAGTAGGGAAGAGTATAGTTGCCTGCAAATAAAAACAGTGATCGATCATGTCTATTCGGGAAGATTGAGTAATTTCGTGGCAGCATTCGCAAAGAAAAATTCGATTACCGATAGTGACGCAAAAGCGCTGATTGATTTTTTGGAGAACAGCTAGGAGAAAGAGAAATGGAATACCTGGTGGTCATGTCTATTTCCGGCGGCACGATGACGGGTGTTTATCTGTTATTGCGGTGCCTGCTGAAACGCAGGGTTTGTGCAAGGCTGTTTGATCTCCTCGCCAGAGTGGCGATTCTGTATTATCTTGTTCCGTTACCTTATTTGAAGAAGTGTTATCTGGTGATACTCCGGCTATTTCTGCCGGAAAGCCAGATGTTGATTTCAAAGATACCGCTGTCGTGGAGAAATCACATTGTTTATGCCGAAGGCGCATTGCATGTGAATATCTACGCCAGCGTGCAGACAGCGGCGGCTGTCATATGGATGTCGGGGATTGGTTTTATTCTGGCGATACGGCTGATTGTGTATGTGCGGCTGGCTCGTATGGCAGCCAGATACGCGAATATGGCAATGACGCCGGAATGCAGAGATTTTCTCGACAGCCTGAAGAAAGAGTATGGACTCATGCAGCGCGTTTATCTGTATGAGGCGATGGCAGGCGAGAACACCATCACATTCGGATTTTTCAGTCCGGTAATAATTTGCAGTAGAGCGACGACAAGCCGGGGAGCGGAACTGCTCATACGGCATGAATTGGTACATATCAGACGTATGGATGTGTTGTGGAAAATGTTTATGGAGCTGGCGGCGATGATTCACTGGTGCAATCCGCTTGTGTGGTTTCTGCGGAGCAGTTTTGAACAGGTTTGCGAATGTTCTTGTGATGAGATCGTGATGTGTGAGAAAACGGAAGCGGAGGTGAATGAGTATTTGCGCCTGATGATTGATGAGGCGCGGGAAGATAAGAAAGAGAATGTCTCCCTGCGGTGGAAATCCGGCTTTGGAGGCAATGCACGAAAGATGAAGGAAAGGATGGAAAACTTGATGAGTAAGAAGAAATGGAACCGCGCGGCGGCTGTGGCACTGGTGGCAGCGTTGACATTTGCAAATTCGATGACGGTGTTTGCGTATAGGGAGCCGGTTCAGTTAGAGGTATTGGAAGATGTCTCTGAGGAAGAGATAGAAAAGACAACACAAAGTGATACGCTTCTGTTTGTGCCGGATGAAATGGATGAGGAAACTGTGGTGGAGTTCAAAGAGGCGGAGGTAGTAAAGGGTGTACAAGAGATTTTGTGTGATAAACAGTTTGTAGATGAAGAAGGAAATATTTATCCGATTTTGGGAGACGAAAATATTGAACCGCATTGTAATCACACTTTTGTTTCTGGAACGCTGTATGACCATATCAAAGATTCCAATGGCGGCTGTGAAATGAGAGAGTTTAGGGCGCAGAGATGTAGTAAGTGCGGGTATATAATAAGAGGTGAAAAGATCAGCACAACTATCTTTGTGAAATGCCCGCATTGACAGAGATGATAGATATGAGGACGGGACAATTCACAAACCAATGTTTCGGGTTTATACCGGAGACAGGGGATTTGGACAATTACATGGTAATGTCGCGGTAAGAAGGCGGACCACTCAGGGTCATAAGTTTTCTTCTGCGTTCATTATAAGCACTGGGTACAGTGTAAAAGGGGATAGGATACGGGCGGCTATGCAAATAGCCGCCCGGCCTGTGTTATAGTAATGAAAAGCATATTTTCTACTTAACAGATACGTAGGTTCTATCTTTAGTTTCTAAGTTTCAGAACAGCATTAAAACATTGGGGCTTGCAGTTTTCTGCAAGCCTGTTATAATACCCAATAGAATAGTAAACCGATAGGAATAATATATAAATGGAGACTGAAGACATGAGCGAAAGAATTTATTTGGACAATGCGGCAACCACACGGGTATCCGAGGAGGTATTGCAGGAGATGCTGCCCTATTTCCGGGAAACCTACGCGAACCCGTCCGCCATTTACAGTTTTGCGGGAGAGGCGAAGAAGGCGGTGGGAGTTGCCAGAGAGCGGGCGGCGGCACTCATCGGCGCCAAGCCGAACGAAATTTATTTTACGGCGGGCGGCAGCGAGTCCGACAACTGGGCGGTCCGCGCCGTGGCGGAAGGGCTTTCGGAGAAAGGCAGGCACATAATCACGAGTAAGATCGAGCACCATGCCGTGCTGCACACCTGTGAATATCTGGAAAAGCACGGGTATGAGGTGACGTATCTGGATGTGGACGGGGAGGGGATGGTTTCGCCGGAGGCGCTGGAAAAGGCGATCCGCCCGGACACCACACTGATCTCCGTGATGGCGGCAAACAATGAGATCGGCACCATCCAGCCGGTTGCAAAGATCGGGGAGATCGCCCACGCGCGGGGGATTCTCTTCCACACGGACGCGGTGCAGGCATATGGACATGTGCCCTTGCATATGGAGGAGATGCACATTGACCTGCTTTCCGCCAGCGGGCACAAGCTGTACGGTCCGAAGGGCGTAGGGATTCTCTATATCCGGGAAAACGTGCGGCTGCAGCCGCTCATCCACGGCGGCGCGCAGGAGAGAGGGAGGCGTGCGGGCACTTTGAATGTGCCCGGTATCGTGGGATTTGGGAAGGCGGCGGCTCTGGCGGGAGAGACCATGCAGGAAAGAGCGGCAAGGGAAACGGCTCTGCGGGATTATCTGATTGACCGGGTGCTGGCGGAGATTCCGTATACGAGGCTGAACGGGCACAGGCAGGAAAGGCTTCCGGGCAACGCCCATTTCTGTTTCCGGTTTATAGAGGGGGAGTCCCTGCTTATTTTGCTGGACCAGCGGGGCATCTGCGGCTCCAGCGGGTCGGCGTGCACCTCGGGGGCGCTGGATCCGTCCCATGTGCTTCTCGCCATCGGCTTGCCACATGAGATCGCCCACGGGTCGCTCCGGCTGACGCTTTCAGCGGAAAACACGAGAGAGGAACTGGACAGAACCGTGGAGGCGTTGAAGGAGATCGTCGGGCGGCTGCGGGACATGTCGCCGTTGTATGAGGATTATGCGAAGCGGAATTGAGCTGTACTGCGGTGCAGATGTAAGAAGGAAAATGGCAGACAGAGGAAAGGCAGAGAGAAAAATGTACAGTGAAAAAGTGATGGATCATTTTAACAATCCCCGGAATATGGGGGAAATAGAAAATCCCAGCGGCGTCGGCACGGTGGGCAACGCCAAGTGCGGCGATATCATGCGCATCTATCTGGATGTGGACGAGGCAGGGGTCATACGGGATGTAAAGTTTAAGACATTCGGCTGCGGCGCGGCGGTGGCGACCAGCAGCATGGCGACGGAGCTGGTGAAGGGAAAGACTGTGGAAGAGGCTTTACAGGTGACGAATAAGGCGGTGATGGAGGCGCTGGACGGTCTGCCGCCGGTGAAGGTGCACTGTTCCCTTCTGGCGGAGGAGGCGATCCATGCGGCGCTCTGGGACTATGCAGAGAGACAGGGGATCGTGATTGAGGGGCTGCGGGAGCCTGTGGCGGACGTTGATGAGATCGTGGAAACATAGTCTCAAAGGAACTTTGCTTGCGACAGGTGGTTTTGAAGGGGAAAGTATGGTGGAAGAGGACGGTCTGTGAGATGGATTTCCCACAGACCGTAAAAGGGTATGAGCCACGGGTTATTTTTCGGAGGTGCTTCTCTCCGCCTCCCGCACCGTCGTGACCTTCCGCACGCCGGGCAGCTGGCTGATGCGGTCGCGGACAGCCTGCGTGTCGGCGTTCATACGGACGCTCACTTGGTAGTTAAAGGAGTCCGCCAGCGGATTTTCGCTGAAACCTTCGGTCAGTTCCGTCATCACTTCGCCGTTCTCGTCGGTAAAATAGGCGGCTTTAAATTCTTCCCACGCTTCGTCTCCGCTGACATACCTTAGGGAGACAGACTGGCAGTCGGAGATTTCGCATATCCCGGCGATTTCTTGACCAATACGGTCGATTTTGTCTTGGGACAAATCCGCGTCCATAAAGACCATAAGCTGTTTTTCCTGATAGATATTGTAGGCGAGAGAGGTGGAGCCGACTGCAAGGATACAGAACAGCGCGGCTGCGGCGGCGCATAGCCCTCGGTAGCCGCTTGAGTGGATGCGGCGGTCAAAACAGCCGGCGGAGCGGGCGTGCGGCGAGAACCAGCGACAGCCCTCGTTACGCTTCCCGCGGGCCGTAACCGTTTCCTGCAAGGCATCCGCCATCTCGGACGGCATGGTGAGGGATTCTCTTATCTTAATCATATTCTTTTTATTCATAGCGTGACCTCCTTGTATCTATTGAATGATTGTTGATATTTGCGAAACTCATCTCAGGGCAAATTATTCCATTTGTGCAATTCCAATAACCATAAAAGAGTTTCGCACTTGTTTTATGCTTCCATCTCCATCCGCAGCGCCTCACGTGCCCGCTGTAGCCGCTTCTTGACTGCGCTCTCGGACAGTCCGAGGATTTCCCCTGTCTCTTTGACTGAATACCCCTCAAAATAGTGCAGAAGGAGCACCGTTTTCCATTTGGAGGGCAGGGCATACACTTCCTGCAAATGTGTAGTTTCCTGCGCGGGAAGACACTCCCTGAGCGGTTCTAAATCGAGGCAGGCGTGCCGCTTGCGAAAGCGGAGACAATCCTTACAACAGTTTGATGTAACCCGCAACAGCCACGCCTTTTCGTGGTCCGAAGAGACAAACGCAGGCGCTTTTTCCAGATAGCGCAGCAGCGTCTCCTGCAGGGCATCCTGTACATCGTGGGGATTGCCCAGAAGCAGATAGGCGGTGCGGTAGAGCATGTCGCCGTATTCTTGCAGAACATGGCTGAGCTCAGACTCACTTTTTCTGTTCAAAGCGGATTCCCCCTTTCCATATTTATTGTGATATTTATGAAAAACAGAAAGGCCAGACAGCCGCAATCCCGACGTCGGATTTTGAGAGATCTCTCACGCGTGTCTGTGCGTTTCTTACCCTATATACGAATGCAGCCGCAAGAAAGTGACAAGGTTAGCAATAATTTGTATCTGTTTTATAAAATCTGCTATTGCCGCATTCTTTCCGGGGTTATATGATGATAAGTATAAAGGAAAAGCAGGCGGCTGTGCAGCCAAAGGGGGAATCAGATGTTTTCTTATATTATTTGCAGCATCAAGAGGAGGAAGGCGGCAAACCTGGTCACTGTGGGGATCAGCGTTATGCTGGTGCTCCTTCTGAATCTGTATTTCGGGAGTATTCGCAGTTATCAGACACAGCTTTCGGATCTTTCGGAGAATGTGCCGATCTTTTGTCAGATTACCAATCTGAACGGCACGATGGGGAACGAACTGTTTATTTCGGAACAGATCGTGGAGGCGCTGGAGCAGTCCGCCTATGTGAAAGACCTGTCTTACATGACTGTCGTTATGGCGGGTGAGGGGGATTTTAAGGAAATGGAATATTCCAAATATCTGAATCTCTATGTGGTCGGCGCGAACGACGTGGAGGCGGTCGGGGAGATGACAGCCGACATGTTTAGCCTGGATGAGCAGAGTCTGGACGAGCTGCTTGCCTCGGACAGGATGGAGTGTATCGTGAACGAGGAGGTGCTCAAAAAACGTGGATGGGAGATCGGTGACAGGATTACCTTGAAATGCTATTACTACGATCCCGCCAGCGAGTTTCAAAAAATACAACTGCATTCTATGGGCGGGACGGCGGAAGTGACCATTGTGGGCACGATGAAGGAAACGGAGGGGAAGACCAATGCCATCCAGACGGATATCATCATTCCGGGCAGGGCGTCGAGGAATCTCTTCGCGCAGTTTGGACTGAAGTTTTTTGCGGATACGGTCACCTTCCATGTGAACAATCCTCTGGACCTGAATGGATTTAAGGAGGAGATGCAGGATATCGGACTGATGGAGATCGTCCCGGAGGCGGAGAGCTCTTACACAGGGTATGCGCTGGTTGTCCGAGATGCCGATTTTATCGCCAGCGCCACGCATCTGCGGCATTCCACGGAGCTGATGCAGTCGTTTCTGCCGGTGGTGTGCATACTGGTGCTGCTGATCGGCTATGTGGTGAGCTATCTGTCCGGCAACAGCAGGCGGGAGGAGTTTACGCTGATGCGCCTGCAGGGTGCGAAGAAGCTTCCGGCGGCGTTTCTGTTTCTGGCAGAGCAGATGATTCTGGTTCTGATCGGGAATGTGGCGGGAGATGTGCTGGTGTTGCCGGCATCATCGTCGTTATCGGGAATACTTGCCGTAAACGGCGTGTTACTGACCGCCTATCTGATCGGCGCGGCGGCGGCCTACGGGCGGATGAGCATGGGAAGCGTGGTGTATCTGCTGTCTGTGCAGCAGTAAAAGAGGGGGAAGGAAATGGGTAAAATAATAGAAGCGGAAAATGTGGGTTATGTGTATCAGTCAAAGTATCAGAAAACCAAGGCGCTGACGGAGGTAAGCTGCTCCTTTGAGCGGGGAAAAGTCTACGCGATCACGGGAAAGTCAGGCAGCGGGAAGAGTACCTTTCTCTCCCTGTTAGCGGGGCTTGACGTGCCTACGGAGGGAAACCTTTATATCGACGGCAAGGAGATCCGGGAGATGGACAGGGATGCTTATCGGATGAACAGCGCCTCCGTCATCTATCAGGCATTTCATCTGTTCCCCCTCCTCACGGTGCTGGAGAACGTGATGTTTCCCATGGAGCTGCAGCATGTCCCGAAGCGGGAAAGGAAGGAGCGTGCGCAGGAGTTCCTCGCCAAAGTGGGGCTGCCCGATACACTCTATGGGAAGATGCCGAACATGATCAGCGGCGGCGAGCAGCAGAGGGTGGCGATCGCGCGTGCCATGGCTTCCGGGGGCCAGATTCTTCTGGCGGACGAGCCGACGGGAAATCTGGACAGCCAGAATGAGGCTGTGATCGTGGAGCTGCTTGTCAAAATGGCGCATGAAGAGAATTACGCGGTGATCGTGGTCACCCACAATGCGAAGGTGGCTGAGGCGGCGGACGTGGTCTACGGGATGTTAGACGGACGCTTGGAGGTGGTGCGCGGATGAGAAACAGTTTGAAACAGATGATGCGCACCCCTGTGCGCACGGTACTCTTTCTGGGGCTGATGGTATTTGCGGCGCTTCTGATGACGCTCGGCGCCAGCATCTGGCTGAAAGGGACGCAGACGATGGCGCAGTACGAGGATCGTTTTATGACCATCGGGACCGTGCGGCAGATACCGGACTCTTTTGAGCAGCAGCTGATCTGGAACGCGGAGACGAAGGATTATGATGTGCGCAAACGTGGGCAGTACAGCGATTACTATACGCCGGAGGATCTGCTTTTTCCCGGAGCGGAATATCTTGCCGAGCCGGAGCAGCGGGCGTTTTACATCTCTTACCAGCCGGATTATCTGACGACATATGTGAGTATGAATCCGAATGCGATCGGCTGGGCTGCTTTTATTGCGGAGTTTTCTCCTATGGAGGATGCGATGCTGGATGAGTCGGTGCCGATCCAGATCACGAAAGTGATCGGCGGCGATCCCCAATTGGAGGGCATTGTGGATTACTTATGCGACCACCGCAATCCCAATCCAAAGATGATTTATAAGGATAAGACTTATGTGGCGATGCTGGGGCATCAGGCTACTTATATACACGGCAAAGTCTATGAGGAGAAGATGCAGTCAAAAAGCGAGGTGTATATCGGTCTGGAAATGGTGCCGTATTCGCTGGAATCTGAAATTCTTCTGCCGGACGGAAGCCGGCCGGAGGACGCATACCGGGACGGGCCGAAGATCTTTGAAGTCACCGACGGGTTTTACGAGACGGAAGCGGGACGCAGAATTTTAAATCTGGCGCAGACGGGACAAATCTATAAGTACTGTCAGCCGGTTACGGGCACGAACAAGACCTCTCTTCTGATGCCCTTCTATAACGGACAGTGTTTTCTCACCGAAGGCAGGGATATCAGCGAGGAGGAATATGCGGACGGCAGTAAGGTGTGCCTTGCGCCCAAAACTTTTATGGAGAACAACGGGCTGTCTCTTGGCGATGCGGTGAAGGTGCAGCTTCTGTATACGGACAGGCGGTTGAATGCAGGGCAGCGGTTCACGCTGGACGGAGGTATCGGTTTTTATTCCGGGCTGGTGTCGCCCGACGGCAGTTCCCTCGAAGTCTTTGAGACTTCCGAGTATTCGGTGGTCGGGATTTATGACGTCACTTTCAGTGGTACGGACAGTATCTTTGATCCGGGGGCGGATGAGCTGATCGTGCCGCTGGAATCCATAGAGGCGCGCCACGGTATGAATCTGGTAGACTGCGGTCCCATGACGGACGCCACCGCCTCCTTTCAGATACCAAACGGCGGCATCGACGACTTCCTGAAAGGCTGGGCGGAGCACGGCACGGACAAGCTGGCGTTTACGTTCTATGACAAGGGGTATTCCAGACTCAAGGAAGGAATCGACAATATGAAAGTCATCTCCTTTGTACTGCTTGCGGCGGGCGTGGTTTTGACAGCGCTTTTACTGTTCTTTTTCAGCCACCTCTTTATCACAAAACAGGCGCAGCGGACAGCCATCGAGCGTTCCCTCGGTATGGGAAAGGCGGCGTGCCGTTTTTCCATGCTCTCGGGCTTTGCCCTGTTAGTTCTGGTGGGAAGCATTCTGGGCGCTGTGGCAGGCTTTCGGATTTCAGAAGGCGTCTCTGCGGCAAATGCCGGGGAGACTTACTATGAGACGACCTACACGGCGGGTCTGACTAATGCGGTCAATAATGTCGAGGTGGAGGAGGCTGCGGTGAGCGGTATGCCGGCGTTATTCTGCACCCTGTCGATTGTGGCGGCAGGCGTGGGGATTGCGTGGGTTAAGATGAATAGAAGCTTAAGAAGGGAGCCCATGCGGCTGCTGGCGGAACGGGCGGAAGAATAATGCCAGGATAAGATCCCGGTGTCAGCCGCGGCAGCAAAAAAGCATAGGCAGAAAGGATGAACAATGCAAAAAAAGGACAGTTCTGACATGGAAAACGCGAAAATGCAGAAATTTCGGGCAGGCGATATTATCATGCGCGAAGGGCAGACTTATGATGAGATGTACAAGGTGGTGTCGGGCTCTGTAGAAGTTTACATAAGATACGGAGAAAAAGACGAGCACCTGATCGGTATTTATTCCAAATCCAAGTGTTTCGGCGAGATGAGTGTGCTCTCTGAGCAGGCGTCCATCTACACGGTGGTCGCGTTCGATGAAGTGCTGCTGATGCGCATTACAAAGGATTATCTGGAGGAGTTTATCAGAAACAACCCGAGAAATGCGATTGACATTATGAAAAATATGGTGCACACGACCGCGGTGATGCAGAAAAATATCGGTCTGCTTCTGGACGATCTGTACGACAAAAACGATACCAACAAGAGAAGGACGGAGGAAATCCGCCAGAAGATTATGCAGTACAGCGCGAGCGGACTGCACTATACACCGTAAATACGCGGGGACTATGGTGGGGAAGGATAAGCCGGGCGGGGCTTGGACAGTTACTGCCGGTTATGGGAAAGGATGGACAGGGAAATGGAGATGCAGGAGATTATCGCGCTTGTAAAGGAGACGAAAGCCTTCGTGGGGAACAGGGAGAGAGCCGGGCATGTGAAAGTCAAGGGGCCTGCGGACTATGTGACGCAGGTGGACACCGATATCCAGAGCTTTCTGGCGCGGGAGCTGGGGAACCGATTCCCCGGGATCCAGTTTCTGGGGGAGGAAGAGGGACTGCACGAGATGTCCGGGGACACATACTGGATTCTCGATCCCATAGACGGCACCACCAACTTGATCCATGACTATCAGCACAGCGTCGTGTCGCTGGCGCTTTACGAAAAGGGAGAAATCACGCTGGGGATCGTCTATGATCCGTTCCGGGAGGACGTGTATCATGCGCAGAAGGGGCGGGGAAGTTTTCTGAACGGAACCCCCATCCATGTTTCGGACGCCGCGGCTTTGCGTGAGACCATCATTTCCGTGGGCACCTCGCCCTATGACAGGGAATTGGCAGACGAAAACTTTAATCGCATCCGGCGTGTGTTCGATCACGCACAGGATATCCGCAGGACGGGTACGGCGGCTCTGGATCTGGCATATGTGGCATGTGGGCGCACCGGGGGATTTTTTGAGCCACGCCTAAGCCCGTGGGATTTTGCGGCGGGACAGCTTTTGGTGAAAGAGGCAGGCGGCAGAGTGACGGATTTTGCGGGAGAAGAGCTGGATTTTCTGAAAAGAGGGAGCGTGGCGGCTTCCAATGGAAAGATACACGAGGAGCTGCGGGGGCTGTTGGGAAGGAGAGGAAAATAGACATGGGCTTTATTTTTAACCGAGATAAGAAAGTTTCTAAAGACGGGACAAAGGTGGACGTGATCAGGTACAGCGATGCCGACAACCGGGCGTGGGAGCCGGTGACGGAATCCGGGAAGTATGTGGAAGAACTGACAGCATATATGGAGGGCATATTTCCCTGTGAAAAAGCAAAGCCGTCCGTGTTCCACGAGCTTGTGTCGGATATCGTGCACATTGATGTGAATATCATTCCGCCGGATAACGGCAGGGACTATTATGTGCTGTGGACAAGCGGGATGAGTGACCGTCCGATGACGCTTCCCTATGGAGATTACGATAAGAAGATATACGAGAGAGCGGAACTTATGCTGTTTCTGCCAGAGGACTGGAAAATCGGAGAGATAGGGGAGACCGGTGAAGGGATGGGGGATGCGGATTACTGGCCCATCAGATGGCTGAAATATCTTGCCAGATTTCCCCACGAGTACGGGACTTGGCTGGGAACCGGGCACACGCTGCCAAACGGCGAGGATTATGACCCGCTCGGGGAGGGCACGGAGATGGGCGGCTTTTTCTTTCTGCCGGTGATTCCGCTTGGAGAGGCGTATCCGGGCGTTGACGCGCTGTTCTGTAAGGATGGCACGCAGATTAATTTCCTGTGGGCAATTCCCATGTACGAGGAGGAGATCGAGTACAAGCTGCAGGAAGGGTTTGACGCAATGATGGATTTGTTTACCAGAGTAAGCTTTCCGCGTGTACTTGATCCGAAGAGACCAAATTATTGCAGAGAGAACTAGTCTCCTTCAGAACAGGAAAGGAAGTAAAACAGTGAACGCAAACGAAGAATATAAGGAAAATGGTTTCGATCTGCTGCGCTATGCGGCGGCGCTCAGTGTTATGATGCTTCATTATTCCAGTTACAGCATGATACTGTCAAAAAGCCCGACGCTGAAGGCGGCGGCATTTATGGACGGAGCCAGACGTTTTACCCTGCTGTTTCCCGGCGTGGTTATCCTGTTTGCCATAAGCGGTTTTCTGGTGTCAGCGTCCTTTGAACGGGCTAAGACGAGGAACACGTTTTTCCTGAAGCGTGCCCGGCGCGTCTATCCCGAATTGTGGATCTGCACACTCATCAATCTGGCGGTGCTCTGCGTTCTGGTTCCAGAGCGGCTGGATCACAGCATCGTGGTATGGCTGGTGATGCAGTTTTTTGGCATAGCCAATACACCGGTGTGTCTCAAGACATTGCCGACAGGGAGCGCAAACGGCGCGCTTTGGACAGTCTTTACGGAAGTACAGTTATACCTTGTGTTGGGGTTTATTTATCCTTTTCTGAAAAAGATGAAGAACAGCCACTGGGCGGCGTTTCTTTCCGCGCTTGCGGCGCTGAATCTTGCCTGCGCGGCGGTGGCGCGGGATGGCAGCGGGATGGCGGCGAAAGTGATCGAGAGGCTGTTTATTCCGTATGCGCTGTGGTTTTTTATCGGCGTATTCTGCTTTCAGAGACGGCAGAAAATACTGCCTGTCCTAAAGAAGGCGTTTTTGCCCATGCTCATCGTGTATCTTATCGCCGGGGCCGCGGATATACAGTTCCCCGGATATTATACAAATATAGTAACAAGTGTTATGATTCCGTTTCTGGCGATCGGGGGCGCATACTGCCTGCCGAAGATTCGTCTGAAACCGGATTTTTCCTACGGCATGTTTCTGTACCATTGGATTATTCTGAATATCATAACCCTTTTTGATCTCATGGACAGACTGCCGTGGTATGCCGGGCTGTCGCTGTTTATCGTGGGTACGGTAACCGCGGCGGTGGTATCGTGGGCGGTCTGCGGCAGGTGCGGGAGAGTGTGGAGGAAATGCCGGGCACGGCATTAGCGTGCCGGAGGAGGACGGTTCAGGCGTCCTCCAGAACAGACGTACAGTGAGGGCAGCGGGTGGCGTGGATGGAGATAGTGCTTTTGCAGAAAGGACATTCCTTTTCCGTCTCTTCCTTAACCGCTTTTTCCGCTTTCGGATGCTGTAACTTGTTGATCTGCCGGATCAACAGAAAGATGACAAAGCTGACAACGAGGAAATTGACCACTTGAGTCAGAAATGTTCCGTAATTGATGGTGGCGGCGTTTTCACCGCTGCCGAGGATGATTTTCAGATTGTCAAAATTGATCTTGCCGGTAAAGATACTGAGCAGCGGCATAAAAATGTCATCCACCAGAGAGCCGACAATCCCCGTAAAGGCGCTGCCGATGATCATTCCGACAGCCAGATCGATCATGTTTCCCTTCAATGCAAATGTCTTAAATTCTTCCAGAAGTTTTTTCATTGCAGTCTCCTCTTTCGTATGATGAATCATAGATTTCGGGTGTTGTCATTATGGAAATCTCTTGAGATTGGCGGGTGGCTTTCATCTTGTTCCGTCATGCCTTCCGGAGTTATGATTTCGGAAAAATCGGATTGTGAGTCCTTGCATGATAGGATATAATAATAGTAACTTAATGATGAGATGGCAAAAGAAAAGACAGTCAAAAAGGTGGTGGATCAATGGCTGGGGAAGAAATACGGCAGGATACCAGAACCGTAGAGCAGATTGTCGATGGTATGAGCTTATTCGATGATGATCTGATGTCTGTGGTATTTGACGGTAATATAGAAGCGACAGAGCTTCTGTTAAAGATTATACTGAAAAAGGACGATATCCAGGTTATAAGCGTTGTAGGACAGAGAGAATTGCAGAGTCCTGTAGTGGGCGGGCGGGATATCCGTCTGGATATTCTGGCAAAAGACAGTGCGGGCAAGCACTATAATGTGGAAGTGCAGAAGAAACCGGAAGGGGCGCATATACGCCGCGCCAGATTTAACAGCAGTATGATGGATTCACGGATGCTGAAAGCAGGGCAGGATTTTTCGGAGTTACAGGATTCGTATATGGTGTTTATCACCCAGACGGATATCTTTGGACATGGGATACCGATCTATACGATCAATCGCCATTTTGAGGAAATTGACGAGGCGTTTGATGATGGCTCTCATATTGTGTATGTGAATGGAAACTATAAGGGAGACGATACAGTCGGAAGACTGATGCATGACTTTGGCTGTAAGAAAGCGAAGGATATGTATTATCCGGAACTGGCTAAAGGGGTGCGACATTTTAAGGAAGAAGGAGGTCGAGAAAGAATGTGTGAGGCGGTTGAAAAGTATGCGGAACAAAAAGCAGAAATTGCAAGATTAAATATTCTGATTGAAAATGTGAGAAATTTGATGGAATCCATGAAGTGGTCCGCGGAACAGGCAATGTCGGCAATGAAAGTAACAGAGGCAGATAAGGCTGTGCTTTTGAAGGAATTGTAAATTAGTGTAGATCAAAGTGGAATGGAGATCAAGAAAGAATGTGTGAGGCAAGGAGTATTCTGAAGTGATGGAATACTCCTTGCTTAGTCTTATACGTCACATATAATAACAATAGTTGCTTAATGGGACACGCCCACAGCGATGTGACGGTGGATGTATATAATCATATCGCCGGCAGACAGGATGTTAGGGAGGAAGTGGAGCGGTATGCGCTGGCAGCAGGAGGCTGAGTGTTTGCACCAAACAGTCAAATACTTCGTAGCAAGCTGCGATGTATTTGACTCTCGCGGCATTCGCAAAATACTCGTGCCAGCACGGTGCTTTTCTCATTGCTCGCGGAAATAAAAAAATGGTGTAAATTTGGTGTAAAACACCTGTTATTATTACTTTATAGAAATTTTAGGACACGCAAACCCGCATAAACACCGGGTTTGCAAAATTTTAATAAATTTATTAGCACTCACCTCTTGACAGTGCTAACAATAAGTTGTATTGTGATAGTGTAAATAGAACAGATTGACATAATGCATCTGCACAGACAGGGAGGTGTATGTTATGAACTTAACGAAATTCACGCAGAAATCCATTCAGGCGGTAGAAGGGTGCGAAAAGCTGGCATACGAGTACGGCAATCAGGAAATTGAAGAAGAACACCTGTTATATAGCCTGCTTACCATTGATGACAGCCTGATTCTCAAGCTGATTGAGAAGATGGAGATACAGAAGGAATACTTTACGAACCGCGTGGAGCAGGGGCTTTCCAAGCGCACGAAAGTGCAGGGAGGACAGATTTTCATCGGGCAGGACTTGAATAAGGTTCTGATCGGCGCGGAGGACGAGGCGAAGGCGCTGGGTGACGAGTATGTATCGGTGGAGCATCTTTTTCTCGCCATGCTGAAACACCCGAATAGGGAGATCAAGGAGATTTTCCGGGAGTTCGGCATCACGAGGGAGCGTTTTTTGCAGGCGCTCTCCACGGTGCGGGGCAACCAGCGGGTGACCTCGGACAATCCAGAGGCGACTTACGACACGCTGGAGAAATACGGGCAGGATCTGGTGGAGAAGGCGAGAGACCAGAAGCTTGATCCTGTGATCGGCAGAGACACGGAGATCCGCAATGTGATCCGGATTTTGTCAAGAAAGACGAAGAACAATCCCGTGCTGATCGGCGAGCCGGGTGTGGGCAAGACGGCGGTGGCGGAAGGGCTGGCGCAGCGGATTGTCAGGGGAGATGTGCCGGAGGGGCTCAAAGATAAGAAGATTTTTTCGCTGGATATGGGCGCGCTGGTTGCAGGCGCGAAATACCGGGGCGAGTTTGAGGAGCGTCTGAAGGCGGTTCTGGACGATGTGAAGAACAGCGACGGGCAGATCATTCTCTTTATCGACGAGCTGCACACCATTGTGGGCGCGGGAAAGACTGACGGTGCCATGGATGCGGGCAACATGTTAAAGCCCATGCTGGCAAGGGGTGAGCTGCACTGTATCGGCGCGACGACGTTAGACGAGTACCGCCAGTATATTGAGAAGGACGCGGCGTTAGAGCGGCGTTTCCAGCCGGTCATGGTGGAGGAGCCGACGGTGGAGGACACCATTTCCATTCTCCGCGGGCTGAAGGAGCGTTATGAGGTTTACCACGGGGTCAAGATCATGGACAACGCGCTGGTGAGTGCGGCGGTATTGTCAAACCGCTATATTTCCGACCGTTTTCTGCCGGACAAGGCGATTGATCTGGTGGACGAAGCGTGCGCGCTGATCAAGACGGAGCTGGATTCCATGCCGACGGAACTGGACGAGCTGCGCCGCAGGGTGATGCAGTTAGAAATAGAAGAAACGGCTTTGAAGAAGGAGGACGATAATTTAAGCCGTGAGCGGCTTTCCCATCTGCAGAAAGAACTGGCAGAGCTGAAGGAAGAGCTGCAGAATCGCATGGCACAGTGGGAGAATGAGAAGGCTTCCGTGGAGAAACTATCTAAAATCAGGGAAGAGATTGACGAAGTCAATAATCAGATCCAGATCGCCCAGAGAGACGGCGATTACGAAAAAGCGGCGGAATTGAGCTACGGTAAGCTGCCTGCCTTAAAGCAGCAGTTGGAGATTGAGGAGGACAGGGTCAGCGCAGAAGAGCTTTCTCTGGTACATCAGAGTGTATCTGATGAGGAGATTGCGAAAATCATTTCCCGCTGGACGGGTATCCCGGTTTCCAGATTGACAGAGAGCGAGCGGAACAAGACGCTGCATCTGGACGAGGAACTGCACAAGCGGGTGATCGGACAGGACGAGGGCGTCACAAAAGTAACAGATGCTATTATTCGCTCCAAGGCGGGGATCAAGGATCCCACAAAACCTATCGGTTCCTTTTTGTTCTTAGGTCCTACGGGTGTGGGAAAGACGGAACTGGCTAAGGCACTGGCGGCTTCGCTTTTTGATGATGAGACGAACATGGTTCGTATTGATATGAGCGAATATATGGAGAAATACTCTGTTTCCAGACTGATCGGAGCGCCTCCCGGATATGTGGGTTATGAGGAGGGCGGTCAGTTGACGGAGGCGGTGCGGAGAAAGCCGTATTCGGTGGTACTCTTCGACGAGATTGAGAAAGCTCATCCCGATGTATTCAACGTGCTTCTGCAGGTACTGGACGATGGGCGGATCACGGATTCCCAGGGACGGACGGTGGATTTCAAGAATACGATTCTGATTATGACTTCAAATATCGGTGCGGACTATCTGCTGGAGGGCATTGACGCGCAGGGGGCGATCAAAGAAGAGGCGGAAAAACTGGTGATGGGTGACTTGAGGAACCATTTCCGCCCGGAGTTTTTGAACAGACTGGACGAGACGATCCTGTTCAAGCCTCTGACGAAAGAAAACATCGGCGGCATCATCCGGCTGATTGTGGACGATCTCAACAGAAGGCTGGCGGACCGGGAACTTTCTATTGAACTTACGCCCGAGGCGGAAACGTTTGTGGTGGATAACGCCTACGATCCAGTATATGGTGCGAGACCTCTGAAACGGTATATCCAGAAGTATGTGGAGACGCTGTCAGCGAAACTGATTCTCTCCGATCAGGTCAATGCGAAAGACGTGATTCTGATTGTCGTGGAGGAGGGTGCGTTGGCGGCGAGAAGGAAGTGAAGATGAAAGAATAACAGGTGGGATGAAAATTGAAAACACTTGTTATAATAAGGAGAACAGAAATAGAACAGACTCGGCGTTGGAATTGGAGTGTAAAACGCCGGGTTTGTTTTTATATCAGAAACAGGCCGAAGATCGGAATGGAGCAGATGGGATGCCTGTTATGCTGGTACGGCTTATTAAGGTGAAAGCGATAGGGAGAGTGCTCAGTGGAGTGGTATGCATGGATGACAGGGTCAGAACGGACTGGCAAGTTGTCTGCAAGTGTGGTATGGTAGGAAGGAAAGCGGTCAAACAGATTTGACTGAATTAGTTAGTCATGAGGCGGTTAAAAGGATAACATGTGCTGTCTAAAGACACAAAATGTCTGTAGTTAAAACAGGATTTAGCGAAACGGAAGGGCGAAAAGGCGAAAACTGAGAAAAATCGTGGATAAGTCCCTGCTTTTGCGAAATGCTAAATCATAATTTAGCGAAAGGGACTGAAGGCGATCGCAAACTGCTGGGAAAACGGCGGGTGTTTTTGGCAAAAAGAGAAAAGAAAAAGAGAGGGAAACGGGAGGCAAGTATGAGATATCCGGCATTTTTACAGGAAAACGGGACAATAGGGTTTGTGGCGCCGTCTTTTGGCTGCGCGACAGAGCCTTACAAAAGCGGATTTCTGAATGCGCAGAAGAGATGGAAAGAGCAGGGATTTCATTTACAGCTCGGGCCGAACTGTTACGTGGAGGAGGGCGTGGGGATCAGCAATACGCCCAAGAAGTGCGGGGAAGAACTGACAGCATATTACTGCGATAAAAATAACGACTGTCTCATTTCCTGCGGGGGCGGTGAACTGATGTGTGAGATTCTGGATTATGTGGATTTTGAACAGATCAGACAGGCGGCGCCCAAATGGTATCTGGGATATTCGGACAACACGAACTTTACCTTCCTGCTGGCGACTCTGTGTGATGCAGCGACTGTGTACGGACCGTGTGCGGCGGCTTTCGGGATGGAGCCATTACACCCGTCATTGAATGATGCGATGCTGCTTCTGCAGGGGAAAAAGCTCACGATGCAGGGGTATGACAAATGGGAGAGGGAATCTCTGAAGGATGAGGAGCACCCTTATGAGCCGTACAACTTGACAGAAACGTCTGTTATTAAATATTATCTGCCGGATGGCAGGACGAATGTGGAGAGTCTGCGGCATATGGCAGGAACAGACGTGGAGCACAGGGCAGGAGACGCCCGGCCTGCGGTTTTGGAAACGGCGGCGTCTCATATCGAAAAGAAAGAGCCGGAAGAAAATGCGGACATCAGTTTCACAGGTCGCCTTATTGGTGGCTGCATGGACTGTCTGGTTAATTTACTTGGCACCCGGTACGATAAGGTGGCAGAGTTCACGGAACGCTATAAAGAGGACGGCATCATCTGGTTTCTGGAGGCGTGCGACCTGAACCTGATGGGCATACGCCGCGCCATGTGGCAGATGGAACATGCAGGGTGGTTTAAATACTGCAAAGGGTTTCTGATCGGCAGGCCGAGGCTTGGCATGGGCGTGGAGGAGTTTGGCATTGACAGTTATCAGGCGGTCTGCGAGATGCTTTATCCCCACCATGTGCCGGTGCTTATGGATCTGGATATCGGGCATATGCCGCCGTCTATGCCGTTAATCTGCGGCAGTATGGCAAATGTGGTTAGCGACGGGATGACATACCGTGTGGAGATGGAATTGAAATGAGAAAGGACAGATAAAAATGATGCCGAAAGACCCTGTGATGTTGCTGAGTTATGTAAACTTAAAGCTCCGGGATTTTTATACGAATCTGGATGCGCTCTGCGAAGATCTTGACGCGGACCGTAATGAAATTGTCGAAAAACTGGCGGGAATAGATTATCATTACGACGAGGAGAAAAACCAGTTTGTCTGAGCAGATAAAAATTACAATCGTTATGAATGACGAAAAACCGAAAGGCAAAACAGACGGGACGTCTGACGGGGAAATAGAACTGACGCAGGAGTCAGCTTTGCCGTTGATGCCGGCTCTGCTGAAAAACGGGTTGATGGACGGCAGTTTTTGCGGCGGCAGAGGGGACTGTGGGCGGTGTGTCGTCCAGTTTCTGAAGGGTGCGCCGTTGCCCACAGGGCTTGAGAGGAGCCGTCTGGAGCCGGAAGAACTGCGGCAGGGTTACAGACTGGCGTGTGTGACCAGACCGAAAGCGGACTGCACAGTCAGAATCGTGGAAACAGGGAACGTGGAGACACCCATTGTCACGGAGATGCGTCTGTTGTCGGAAAATGTTGACTATAGTAGTCGAAAAGGTTATATCATCGCGGTTGATCTGGGAACCACTACCATTGCCATGCAGCTTAGGGATGCGGAGACGGGGGCTGTTGCCGATACTTACTGTGAAATGAATCCCCAGCGGAGATACGGCACAGATGTGTTGGCGCGGATACAGGTGTCTGTTGACGGGCGCGGGGAGGAGCTGCGCAGACTCGTCTGCGGGGCGATTCTGAGGGGACTTGGGCAGTTTGCGGAGAATCTGTTCAAAAAAGCGGATGAGGAAACTTTATCGGATGAGCCGGTTCCTGTGAGGGAGACTGGAAAGGGGACAGGCGCCGCGGCAGAAAGTGTGTCTCTAAAAGGGAATTTGGTGGATCAGGGCCATAAGGAGAAGGGGAATGCAGGGAAGATTCTCTGCATGTGTATCGCCGGAAATACGGCGATGGAACATCTGCTGCTCGGATTGGACGTGTCGTTTCTGGGGAGGGCGCCCTTCCTGCCAGTGGAGAAGGGTTTGCAGAGTATAACGGCGGCACGTCTTTTTGAGGGAATGGAGGAGCTTCGGGAAAACCTGCTTATGGCGGATGGCAGGGCGTTTTCCGATATGCCGGTCTACGTTGCGCCCTGCATGAGCGCCTTTGTGGGGGGAGACATTGTGGCTGGGCTGTATGCGCTGGGGCTGCTTGCCGCCAAAGCACCGAAAGGTAGAGAAAAATCGAAGAAAGCGGAGAAGACAGGATTGGCTGAAGAGACAGAGAAACTGTCTGGGAACCGGGAGCCTGAAAAAGAGAACGGATCAGAGCGTCATGCTGCCCTGCTGATTGATCTGGGCACCAACGGCGAGATGGCGATTACCGACGGACAGCGTATGATCGTGACTGCCACGGCGGCAGGACCGGCTTTTGAGGGAGACGGTACGATGATGGGGACGGATCGGATCGCGCTTACGGCACAGCTTTTGCGGCGTGGGATATTGGACGAGACGGGGCTTATGGCAGAGCCGTATTTTACGGAGGGCGTGCGGATAGAGGGCGCGAAGGAAGCCGCTGTGAGGGGCAGAGAGATAAAGAACGGTTGTTATTTTACACAGAAAGATGTGCGCGGTCTGCAGATGGCAAAGGCGGCGATCCGCGCGGGTGTGGAGATATTATGGGAAGAGATGGGGCGTCCCGGGATAGAAAAAGTTTTTCTTGCCGGGGGATTCGGCTATTATCTGGACGTGGAGGCGGCGGTTGCTGTCGGGCTTTTGCCCGCCTACATGCGTGGCAGGGTGCAGGCGGCAGGGAATACGTCGCTTGCGGGAGCGTATGAGCTGGGGCGGGATCTTTGCGAAAAACGGCTGGATGCAGCCGCATTGGAAGAGAGAACTTGTCTGGCGGAAAGCAGAAATCTGGCGGAGACGGAGCGGTTTGAGGGGCTTTATCTGAAATATATGAATCTGGGGGAGAATTAGGGAGGAGCGGTTTAAGGTTTGGTTAAGACTGCACCTCTTTTCTTTTAAGGAAAGCGTGTTATGCTGATATCGTAAACAGGATGACACCCCCGGTTCCGGGGACACCAGATAGAAGGAGGAAACAAAACATGTGGACGAGAGGTAAGTTAAAGGAAGTTGCGAAAGCAGCCCTGCACAGGAATTACTGGAAGATCGTGCTGGTATCCATGATTCTGATGCTGCTTGGCTGTGAGACGGGCGGGTTAAGTTTTCATAAAACCGTCCGTAACGGCAGCGCGGAGACGATTACAGAGGGATCCTATGAAAGCGGCTCTCTGCCGACCGGAAAGAGGAGTGTCATCGCAGTTAAGAAGCGTGCCGATTCGGATAAGGTGACGGTAGAGATGATCGATGACGGAGAGTTTGCAAGCAAGGAAGTAGAGATCAGCTTTTTTGAAGGTATGATTGTCGGATTTGTGGCGATCATTGTTTTCCTTATTATCTTTGCGATCGTCCTTGCGGTTATTCTGGCTCTGGACATTTTCCTGATCAATCCGTTCAGCGTGGGCGGCAAGCGTTTTATGGTAAAGAGTGTGGAGGATGTGGCGCAGGTAAAAGAGATCACCTATGGTTTCGACCATTCCTACAAAAATATTGTCAAGGTAATGTTCCACATGGATCTGAGTATCTTTTTGTGGACGCTGCTGTTTATCATACCGGGTGTTATAAAAATGTATGAATACTATATGGTCCCCTACATCCTGACGGAGAACCCGGACATGGAGTATAAGGCGGCAATGCAGATGAGCCGCGACATGATGGAAGGAAACAAGTGGAAAACCTTTGTCCTTGGGCTGTCGTTTATTTTGTGGCACATACTGGGCACGCTCACGCTGGGTATTGCGGAGGTGCTTTATGTACAGCCGTATCGCAACCTGACCTTTGCCGCGCTGTACTGTCAGCTTAGGAATACACGTGTTATGAATCATGTGGAAATACCGTTATACGGGCAGTATGGAATGAATGGGCAGTATGGAATGAATGGGCAGTATGAAATGAATGGGCAGTATGAAATGAATGGGCAGTATGGAACAAATGGAGATGGCAACGGGCAGCAATGGTAGCGTGAGTGTGGGTGGTTAGTGCGAAAAAATTTAAATGAGGGATAAAATGGCTTACAGAATTTTGGTGGCGGATGACGAGGCGGAGATACGGGAGGTACTCCGTCTGTATCTGGAAAAAGAAGGGTATGAGATCGTGGAGGCGGCGGACGGCACAGAGGCGGTCAGACTTATAAAAGAGGAGCAGATCGATCTGGCGCTTCTGGATATTATGATGCCGGGCATGGATGGATATCGGGTGTTACGGAATGTCCGGGAGGAAAACAATCTGCCCGTGATCATGCTTTCGGCAAAGAGCAGCGACTCCGATAAAATTCTGGGACTGGATCTGGGCGCGGACGATTATATCACGAAACCTTTCGTCCCGCTGGAGGCGGTGGCGCGGGTGAAGTCCAATCTGCGGCGGTTTTACGCGTTGGGCGCCGGGGATAGCAGGAACGGACAGGACGCGGCGCTGCAGGTGGGAAATCTGCGGCTGGAGCTGGACTCCTGTCTGCTGTACCGGGACGGGGAGCGGATCGAGCTGACTTCCGTGGAATTTCGGATTATGAAGCTGTTTATGGAAAATCCGGGCAGGGTGTTTACCAAGCAGCAGATTTTTGAGGCGGGCTGGGAGGAAACGTACATGGTTTCTGACAACAATGTGATGGTGTGCATTTCCAAGCTGCGTGCCAAGCTGGAGAAGGACGGCAGAGATTACATCCACACGATCAGAGGTCTGGGGTACCGTCTGGAAAAAGAGTGAGGACAGCCTGAGATGAAAAAGAGTGTAAAATGGTTTCTGGTACAGAGCTTTCTTTTGATCCTCTTCTGTATTTACTGGAGTGTGGAAGCGGTCAACTTTCTCTACAAAGTGGCTATTGTTCCGGCGGTATCCGCGTTTTTGGAAAGCCAGCAGATTGAAATAACGGGGGACAGCAACATGGTGGCATGGCTGTTACAGATGTTATTTTATTCTGCGTCGGGACTTCTGCCGTCGGGAGTCAGAGAGTGGGTGCAGGCACAGATTGAACAGACAATGGGCAGTACCATAAGCATTCGCGTTACTTCACCGCTCTACAGTGGCTGGTGGGGGGTGGCGCTGCGCGTTATCATCATCGGAGGAATTATCGGGCTGTTGCTTATCAGGATACTTCCCTATCTGGTGGGCGCTTTCTGTTATTCCCGGATCGTGAGCGGGCAGTTTAAGGAATTGCTTGCGCAGGAGGAGGCGCAGAAACTTGCCAGAGACCAGAGGCGGAATCTGATGCTGTCGGATATCGCCCACGATATCAAAACGCCGATCACCACGATCTGCGGGTACAGCAAGGCACTTTCCGAGGGTGTTGTGGATGAGAAGGACAGGCAGTCCTATCTGGATGTGATCTATGCGAAAGCCATGCGGATGGACGAGCTGGTTACGCTGCTTTTCGAGTATGTGAAACTGGAGAGCGAGGGCTTTACCCTGCACAGGGAGCTGGGTGATCTGGCGGAACTTACAAGGGAGATGGCAGCGCTTCTCTATGCGGACTTTGAGGGCAGGGAAATGGAACTTGTGCTTGAGATCCCGGAGGAGAGAGTGCCCTTTGAGATGGACAGGCTGCAGCTTGGGCGGGCGGTGACCAACCTGCTCACCAATGCGCTTCGCTACGGAAAAGAGGGGGGCAGGGTGCTTGTGCGCCTGCAGGATTACGAACTGACGGTGGCGGATGAAGGGGAACCGATTGATCCGGAGTTTGCGGCGCACATTTTTGAGCCGTTTGCGAGAGGAGACAAGGCGCGCTCTTCAAAAGGGGGCAGCGGTCTGGGGCTTGGCATTTCCAGAAAAATCGTGGAGATGCACGGCGGAAAGCTGCTTTTGATCCAGAGTTTCGGGGAAGGGTACACCAAAGCTTTCCAGATCCGGCTTCCGGCATTCTCTACGCTGACGGGAAATTGAATCTGACGAAAACCTGCGGCATATATATGGTAGAGAAAAGCGGTTTGCAGGTGTTGTCTCTTGATAAAGGTGAGAAAAAACGTTGTGGTTGTGATTGCGCTTGCGGTTATCGTGATTGCAGGCAGTCTGGGTATGTGGGCGGGAGACGGTGGTCCGATGGACGCCGTCTTGTGCATAACGGGTGTTATAAATGAGGAGGAAGATATGGATACGCCCAAAATAGCGATTACATTTGATGACGGACCACATCCGTACTATACGGAGCAGCTCTTGGACGGGTTGAAAGAGCGGGGCGTCAAGGCGACCTTTTTTGTCATGGGAAAGCAGGCGGAGGCTTATCCGGAACTGGTCCTGCGGATGTATGAGGAAGGGCATCTGGTGGGCAACCATACTTACAGCCACATACAGCTTGGAAATAATAACAGGGAAATTTTTAAGGCGGAACTGGTCAGGACGAACGAGGTGCTTCTGGACATAACGGGGGAAGAGCCGCAGTATGTGCGGCCGCCTTACGGGAGCTGGGACAAAAGTTTTGAGACGGAACTTACGATGATTCCCGTGCTCTGGACGATCGACCCGATGGACTGGTGCAGCAGCGACGTGAAGGGAATCGTCAGCAGGGTTACGAAAAAGGCGGAGGAAAATGCTGTCATTTTAATGCATGACGAGTACGAGTCCAGCGTGACGGCAGCCCTTTCTATTGTGGACATTCTGCAAAAGCAGGGGTATGAGTTTGTGACGGTGGATGAGATCATGTTTGACTGAAAGGTGCGGGTCGGACAGAAAGGTATTGGACTTTTTCCCCATAATCGTGTAGTATAATACAGTAAAGCACTTGTCCGGCTCCGAATTTCAGTATGGAATGGATACATAACGGGTGCGGTGAGGCGGACAAATCAGATACATTCATGGTAAAAGGAAAAAGGGAATACATGGGAACGACCGACAGAGCGGATGAAGAGAACGCTCCCGTAAATGAGGCGGCGAAAGAGCAGACAAAAAGCGGGAAAAAGAAAAGAAGGCGCACCATCGACAAGGCGAAGGTGGCGGAAAATAAGCGGAAAATAAAAGAAAAGAAAGAAAAGCAGAAAGCGGAGCGGGCACAGAGCGGGGGCGCCGGAAACAGTAAAAAACGGTGGCTCATTGTGGCGGTCTGCTTTGTCGTGCTCGCGGCGGGAAGTGCCGCCGGCGGGTATTATACGCGGCAGCATATGGACATGCTTGCGGCAGAAAGCGCGGCTGTAGAGGCAATGGTACATATGGAGGCTATGAAGTTAGCCGAGTACAGCAAGACCCAGCACAGGAAGGACAGCGTCAGACAGAATGCCGGCAAGGATACCACGCGCGCCTTGGTGGACGCCGCCCGCTATATGATCGAGGGCATAAAAAACCGCCCGAAGGAAGTGGAGATTACCGAGGAAAACGCGGCTGACTTTGCCCGCATTGAAAGCTGCCTGATCAACACGGAGACGGGGAAGATCGATATCACCATGAAAGCGAAGGATCTGGCGATCAGCGACGACGGGTATTACTATCTTTTCGAGGAAAAGGCGTACCAGTCGGCACTGACAGGCAGCGAGTATATTATAGAGGATCAGAAGGATGTTGAGTTGACCTTTTCGGTCAATTTGAACTATAACACCACAAGCTCCCGGCTTTTTTCCAAATTTGTGGTGGCAGTAAAGAAAAACGGCGGCTATATGGCGATCACAAAGCCGCATTATATCACGAATCCGGAGGCGATAGCCAAATATAATCCGTCTTTTATCGCCACCTCATCCAAGAAGGGGCTGCTTGTGGACCCGGAGAAGCTGCAAAGTTCGGAGCTTGACGATCTGGGCGTGCGGCATGCCGCCTACAATATCCCTTTAAGCCGGATTCTGGGGCAGACGAGCAACGACTTTTATCCAACGGTTTACTATACTTATAATGGAAAGAACTATGCCTTTAACGGGCAGATCATTGCGGAGTACGACTATATTTTCACAAACCTCACCAACCGGGGGATCACCACGACGGCGATTGTCTTAAATGACATTTCCGCGCACCCGGAGCTGATTCACCCGAAGGCGCGCTCCGGCGGACATGCGCCCTACTACGCATTCAACGCCGCGGACGAGAGCGGGACGGAGACGATCGCCGCCATTGCCTCCTTTCTGGCAAGCCGCTATTCCGGCACCGGGCACGGCAGGGTGATGAACTGGGTGATCGGCAACGAGATCAACGCCAGAAGCGAGTGGAACCATATCGAACATATGAGCACGCCGGACTATGTGGACGAGTACGCGAGGGCGTTCCGTGTTTTCTACAATGCCTTTTTAAGCATCAACGGCAACGCGCGCGTATACATTTCCCTGGACCAGCAATGGGGCAAGAGTCTTTACTCCAAGAACGGGTACGGCTCCAAGGAGATTCTGGACGAGTTCAACCGGAATCTGAAGGCGGAGGGAAATATCGACTGGGGACTGGCGCAGCACCCGTATAACTATCCGCTGACAAGCCCGAAGGCTTGGCAGAGCAATGGAAAGTATGTGCAGGAGAACGAGAATACGCCTGTCATCACGATCAAGAATCTGCATGTGCTGACGGATTATCTGCAAAAGCCGGAGATGCGCACGAGTGACGGCGAGGTGAGGCATCTGATTCTGAGCGAGATGGGCTATACGTCCTCACAGGGACAGGAACTGCAGTCGGCATCTTTTGTCTACGCCTATAAAGTGATCGAGGCGAACCAGTACGTGGACAGTATGCTCTTTTCAAGGGAGACGGATGCCCCCACGGAGGTGGCGCAGGGACTGGATCTGGGGCTCTGCACGCTGGGCGGCGGCAGGAAATCCATCTATGAGGCGTTTAAGTATGTGGATACCCCGGAATCGGCAAAGTACACGGACTTTGCCCTGCGGGTGATCGGCATTTCAAACTGGAATGAAGTGATCAGAAAACACTAAAACAGGAGGATCAGAAGAGCTGGGAGATCAGATACTGGTAGATGGTCTGGTTTTTCTTCTGCCAGTTGGCGCAGATCGCGGCGGCGGTATCTTCATCGGGGACGGACAGGGTGATATCCACCACTGTCACGTCCTTTTCTTTTACGAGAAGATGCGCTTCAAATTCGCCGGACGTGGATTTATAGTAGTCCGCGCGGATGGCGGATTCGCTCCGCATGTCCATCTCATGGTCGGCAAAGAAGGCGGTGATATCCTCCTTGATGGAGTCGTTTATGCGGTTGCCGAAATAGGAGAGCGTGCTTTGCCCATCCTCCGTAATCTCCAGATAAGTCCGGTTGCGCAGGGATTTTGCACGGATCAGTTCCGCGTCGATCAGCTCCGCGATCACCTGCTGCAGAGTCAGGAAGTTCGTGTAGTCATGCCCGAGAATAAAATCGCCGATCTGCGCTTTCGTGAGCGGAAAGGAGACCCGGTCAAGCATGTAGAGCGTGATCAGTTTATAGAGTGTTAAAGGGTCCTGTGCCATAATGTCACCTCATAAATAACGTGCGTAATGTTATTTATCTCTTAATATGCGACTTTACCGCTTCTGCGACAACCTGCGCCACCTTCGGATCGAAGGCTTCGGGCATGATGTTGTCCTCGTTCAGCTGCTCTTCCGGGACGAGGGCGGCGATCGCCTGCGCGGCGGCAAGTTTCATCTCCTCCGTGATCTGTACGGCGCGGCCTTCCAGTGCGCCCTTGAAGATACCGGGGAAAGCGACCACGTTGTTGACCTGATTGGGGAAGTCGGAGCGTCCCGTTCCCACAACACGCGCGCCTGCGGCTTTTGCCACGTCCGGCATGATTTCCGGCACGGGGTTTGCCATGGCGAAGAGAATGGAATCCCGGTTCATGGAGGATACCATATCGGGTGTTACGATATTAGGGGCGGAGACGCCGACAAAGATATCCGCGCCCTTCAAGGCGTCCGCCAGCGTGCCGCTTACATTTTCGGGGTTGGTTACTTCCGTCATTTTCTGCTGCATCCAGTTCAGCCCCTCGGTATCCTTGCCGATGATGCCGACTTTATCGCACATGATGACATGGGGGAAACCGTAAGTCAAAAGAAGTTTGGTGATCGCCACGCCCGCGCTGCCCGCGCCGTTTACGACAACCTTGCAGTCCTCCTTCTGCTTTCCCACAACTTTTAAGCCGTTGATGATGCCGGCAAGCACCACGATTGCCGTGCCGTGCTGGTCGTCGTGGAAAACGGGAATGTCCAGTATCTCTTTCAGCCGCTCCTCGATCTCAAAGCAGCGGGGTGCGCTGATGTCCTCCAGATTGATGCCGCCAAAGCCCGGCGCAAGATAGGTCACAGCCTTGATGATCTCCTCGGTGTCCTGCGTGTCCAGACAGATCGGCACGGCGTTGACGCCGCCAAATTCCTTGAACAGAACCGCCTTGCCCTCCATCACGGGCATAGCCGCGTGGGGACCGATATTGCCGAGTCCCAGAACCGCGCTGCCGTCGGATACCACGGCAACGGTGTTGGATTTCCATGTATAGGTGTAAGCAGCTTCCTTATTTTCCGCGATGACTTTGCACGGCTCCGCCACGCCGGGCGTATAGGCGAGGGAGAGATTCTCGCGGGTCTTGACGGGGGTCTTGGAGACCGTTTCCAGTTTACCCTGCCATTTTTCATGTAATGCAAGCGCTTTTTCGTTGATCGTCATAAAATTACCTTACCTTCCTGTGCCTGCTTTGCAGTCGCCTGTTTTTACTTTGCGACTATTATGATATAATATTTGGTATTTCTCTGCAATATCCATCCGTCTTTTTTCTCTGCTTTTTGCAATTGTTTATATTTCAGAAAAAAGTCTTTCTATTTTGGAAAGGATGGTGTATAATAAGCAAATACAGACATAAAATCATTTTCTGAGTCGTATCAGGCACGAAATCCCCGGACGAAAGAGCTGTATTGATATAGATGTGACAGACATGCTGTAGATGTTAAGTGGTAAGTAATTGGCTTGCGCAATGACAATATAACATAACGTGGGAGGAATTTATGAGAGAAAAGTATGAATCACTGGCGCTTACGGACTTGAAGGCGATCGCGAAATCGAGAGGGATCAAGGGCACTTCTACCATGAAGAAGGCGGAACTTGTGGAGGCGATGCTCAAGGAGGACGAGAAGGACAAGGCGGCAGGGAAAGAAGTGGCTGTCAAATCTGTGGTGACACCGGGCGCGCCCGCGAAAAAGGCGGAGTCTGCGGAGGAGGAGAAATTTCCGGCGGAGCTTGACAGCGGGATTACCGCAAGCGGCATTCTGGAGGTTATGAGCGACGGTTTCGGCTTTATCCGCTGTGAGAACTATCTGCCCGGCGAGCACGACGTCTATGTGGCGCCCAGCCAGATCCGCCGTTTCGGCTTGAAAACGGGAGATATACTGGAAGGAAATACGAGGATTAAGACGCAGAACGAGAAGTTCAGCGCGCTTTTGTATGTGAAGTCCATCAACGGGTATCCGCCGGAAGTGGCGATGCGCCGGGTGAATTTTGAGAATATGACGCCGATTTTCCCGGATGAGCGTCTGAAGCTGGAGACGCCGGGCTGCACGGTGGCAATGCGGATCATGGATCTGATGAGCCCGGTGGGCAAAGGGCAGAGAGGTATGATTGTGTCCCCGCCGAAGGCAGGTAAGACAACCTTACTGAAGGAAGTGGCGAAGTCCATCACCAGAACCGCGCCCGATTCGCATCTGATCATCCTGCTGATCGACGAGCGTCCCGAGGAAGTGACGGATATCAAGGAGGCGATCGAGGGTCCCAATGTGGAAGTGATTTACTCCACCTTTGACGAGCTGCCCGAGCACCACAAGAGAGTGTCCGAGATGGTGATCGAGCGCGCGAAGCGTCTGGTGGAGCACAAGAAGGACGTGGTGATCCTTCTGGACAGCATTACCCGTCTGACGAGAGCTTACAATCTGGTCGTTCCGCCCAGCGGACGAACCCTGTCCGGCGGCCTTGACCCGGCGGCATTACATATGCCCAAGCGGTTCTTCGGCGCGGCGCGTAATATGCGCGAAGGCGGCAGCCTGACGATTCTGGCGACGGCTCTGGTGGAGACAGGCAGCAAGATGGACGATGTGATCTATGAGGAATTTAAAGGCACGGGCAACATGGAGATGGTGCTTGACAGAAAACTCTCCGAAAAGAGGGTGTTCCCGGCTATCGACATTCCCAAGTCCAGCACCAGAAGAGAGGATCTGCTCTTAAATCCCGACGAGCTGGAGGCGATCAACGTCATCCGCAAGGCGTTCAACGGTATGAAGGCGGACGAGGCTGTGGAGCGCGTGGTCGATATGTTTGCAAAGACCAGAAATAATCAGGAATTTGTGAACATGGTCAAAAAGATGAAGTTCATATAAATAATAGGAAAATAAAACGAAAAAGGGCTTGCATACCCGAAAATCCTATGCTAGAATATAAAAGCTGTGACCGCGAGCCAAAGGTTAAAATGTGACGAGGCAGTCGGTTTGCAGCGGAACTTAAAGTAAGGTTGAAAGAAACATGCTTTCAACGGCAGGTTTACGCGCAGGGCGTAAATACGCAGGCTGAGAAAGGAGTATGATATAGCGATGAGAGAAGGAATCCATCCCCAGTATTATCAGGCAACGGTAACATGTAACTGCGGCAACACCTTTGTGACAGGTTCCACCAAGCCCGAGATCCATGTGGAGGTTTGCTCCAAGTGCCATTCGTTCTACACAGGACAGCAGAAGACGGCACAGGCTCGCGGCCGTATTGATAAATTCAATCGGAAGTACGGTGTGGAAAACAAATAAATGCAGGATACGAAAAAGGTTGAGGCTATCTCAACCTTTTCTATCTATTAGGGAAACGGATATGGCAAAAAGAAAATTAAAATATTCCGGGATCGGCGGACAGGCGGTTCTGGAAGGTATTATGATGAAAAACAAGGATCAGTATGCCGTGGCGGTGAGAAAGCCCGACGGCGGGATCGAGGTGGAAGTGGAGCACTACCACAGTGTGATTCACGGCAGTAAGCTTCTGGACATTCCCTTTATCAGGGGCGTGTTCCAGTTCATCGACTCGCTCGTTCTCGGGATGCGCTGTCTGAATTTTTCCGCGTCTTTCTACGAGGATGAAGAGGCGAAGGAGACGGCGGCGGACAAGGCTTTTAACAGGATTTTCAAGGATAAGGCGGAAAAGGTCTTTAACGGGATCGTGATGCTGTTTTCGCTGGCGCTGGCGATCGGCATTTTTATGATACTGCCTTACTTTGTCACTTCGCTGTTTGAGGAATATATCAGAAGCGCTTCCTTTATGGCGGTTTTAGAGGGCGCGCTCAGGATTGTGATTTTCGTGGCGTATGTGCTGGCAATTTCCCTGATGAAAGATATCAGGCGGGTTTATATGTACCACGGTGCGGAGCATAAATGTATCAACTGTATCGAGAAGGGGGCGCCTCTTACCGTGAAGGAAGTGATGCGATGTTCCAAGCAGCACAGGCGCTGCGGTACCAGTTTTCTGCTGTTTGTCATGTTTGTCAGCGTGATTCTGTTTTTCTTTATCCGGGTGGAAAACCCGGTCTACCGCGTTTTGATCCGGGTGGCGTTGATTCCCGTGATTGCGGGGATTTCCTATGAGATCATACGGCTTGCCGGAAAGAGCAACAATATCCTTGTACGGATCATCTCCGCGCCCGGCATGTGGCTGCAGAGGCTGACCACGAGGGAGCCGGACGAGAGTATGGTGGAAGTGGCGATCGCCGCGGTGGAGGCGGTCTTTGACTGGAAGGGGTATATCAGAGAGACATTTGGGTATGAGGTGGACGAGAGCTGGATGGAGTCATAGGCAATGAACGGGAACCTGACGTATGGTGAAGTGTATAGGGAAGGCGCAGCGCAGCTTGCGGAGGCGGGAATAGAGGAGGCATCGCTTGACGCGAGGCTTCTTCTGGAGTTTGTGTGCGGAACGGACCGGAATACGCTGCTCGCGCACGGGGACCGGAAGGTTTCGGAGGAAGAATATGGCAGATACAGCAGCTTAATCGAGCAGCGGGCGGCGCATGTACCGCTGCAGCATCTGACGGGCGGGCAGGATTTTATGGGGGTGACTTTTTTAGTCAACAAAGATGTGCTCGTGCCGCGGCAGGACACGGAAGTGCTGGTGGAGGAAGTGATGAAACATCTCCATGACGGGATGCGGATTCTGGACATGTGTACCGGATCGGGGTGTATTCTGCTCAGTCTCCTGCACTATTCCAATGACTGCGAGGGCGTCGGCGTGGATCTGTCGGGGCAGGCGCTTGCGGTGGCGGAGGAAAATTATGAGAGACTGCGCGCGCAGCGCCCGGATATGAAGGCACGGTTTCTGGAGGGGGATTTGTTTGCGGCGCTGAAGTGTGGGAAGGCAACGGATAGCATGGAAGTGGCGAAGGCGTCGGACGGCGCAGAAGCATCGGGAGATGGGAACGTGGCGCATGGCGGGAACGGGACGGAGCCGGGAAATGCGGAACGCTTTGACGTGATTGTGTCGAACCCGCCGTATATAAAAACGGATGTTATTGATACGCTGATGCCGGAGGTGCGGGAGCATGAGCCTTTGATGGCGCTGGACGGCGGGACGGACGGTCTTGCCTTTTACAGAAAGATAGCCGTGGACGCTGTGGACTATTTAAACGGCGGCGGCATGTTGTTTTTCGAGATCGGCTGCGAACAGGCGGCGGATGTGTGCATGATTATGGAGACGGCGGGTTTCCGGGAGATTGCGGTGGCGAAGGATTTCGCCGGACTTGACCGGGTGGTGTACGGGAGCTGGTTCGGGTAGCGGAACAGACAGCGTGAAAGAAGATGATGGCAAAGATAGGAAATGGGAAGTTTTCGGATGACGGTGTGACGTGAACTTTTCAGGTGGCAACTTGTATCATAGAATGTGAGAGTGACTGCGTGGCAGCCGGAGGTAGTTATGTTTGACAAATTGGAAGATCTACTTAGGAAATTTGAGGAGATTATGAATGAGCTGAGTGAGCCGACCGTGGCGGATAATCAGGAGCGGTTCCGGGCGCTGATGAAGGAGCAGAGCGAACTGACTCCTGTGGTCAATGCCTATAAAGAGTATAAAAAGTGCAATCAGGATATCGAGGATAGTCTGGCAATGCTTGACGAGGAGTCCGACGACGATATGCGGGAGATGCTGAAGGAGGAGCTTGCCGAGGCGAAGAAGCGTGTGGAGGAGCTGGAGCGCGAGTTGAAAATCCTTCTTCTGCCCAAGGACCCCAACGACGATAAAAACGTGATCGTGGAGATCCGCGCGGGGGCGGGCGGCGACGAGGCGGCTCTCTTTGCAGCGGAAATTTACCGCATGTACGTGCACTATGCGGAGGGACGCCGCTGGAAGGTGGAGACCATGGAAGTGGAGGAAATTGGCATCGGCGGTATGAAGAGCGTGACCTTTATGGTGTCGGGGCAGGGTGCGTACTCCGTTTTGAAGTACGAGAGCGGCGTGCACCGGGTACAGCGCGTGCCGGAGACGGAGTCCGGCGGGCGTATCCACACGTCCACCATCAGCGTGGCGGTGATGCCTGAGGTGGACGACGATATCGACATTGTGATCGAAGACAAGGATATCAGAATCGACGTGATGAGGGCGTCCGGCAACGGCGGACAGTGCGTCAACACCACGGATTCCGCGGTGCGTCTGACCCATTATCCCACGGGAATCGTGGTATACAGCCAGACCGAGAAGTCCCAGATCCAGAACAAGGCGAAGGCGTTTGCGCTGCTGAAAGCTAAGCTTTACGATATCGAGCAGCAGCAGCGGCACGACGCGGAGGCGGAGCTTCGCAGAAGCCAGATCGGCACGGGCGACCGCTCCGAGAAGATCAGAACCTACAATTTCCCGCAGGGGCGCGTCACCGACCACCGCATCAATCTGACCATCTACAAGCTTGACAAGGTGATGAACGGGGATATTCAGGAGATACTGGACGCGTGTATCGCGGCGGATCAGGCGGCGAAGCTGGTGAAGATGGGGGAGAATTGAGCCGATTATTACTTTAACGGAAATGTGGGACGAGGAAAATCCCTGCTTCATTATGCGTAAGGCGTTGGCGTAGAGAGTAATGTACGAAACTTGGGAATCGTGAATGAGGAGGGTAAGGTTTTTGTGCTCTGTAGTGCGGCATAGACATGGGTGCCTATGAAAAGTGGAGGCGGTCGGGCAGGTGTAAATTTGGGTGTAAAATAGGACAGATTACTATTTGCACAGAAGCTTGAGTTGGTGTACAATATACGATATGGTTGAAACGCTATTCTTGCGGGCTGGCAAGAAAATAAACTGTTTGGCAAAGGCGTCGTAAACGCCTGGGCGGAGGAGGATGACGTGAAGACTATTGCGTGGAACAAGAGATTTGAGCTGGGCGTAGATTTTATTGATAAGGAGCATAAGCAGCTCTTCGCTACCATCAATAAACTGCTGACACTCAGTGAGAATGAAGACAAAAGAGAGTGGGTGTGCAAAGAGGGCATTAAGTTCTTAAAGAATCATACGATCGAGCATTTTGAGCATGAAGAAGCTTATATGCGGTCCATCGAATACGCGGATCTGGAGATACATAAACGCCTGCACGACGATTTTCAGAATAATACGCTTGTTTCTCTGGAGGAGGAGCTGGTGGAGACAAATTATTCGGAGGAATCCATGCGCCATTTTCTGGGCGTAAGTATCGGGTGGCTGGTAGCTCACACGCAGACGGAAGATCTGGCAATCGCGGGGAAGAAGATGAGCAAGTGGAATAAACTTCCGCACGATGAGGAGATCGACGCGCTGGAGCAGACGATTTCCCAGCTTATTTCAGACGTATTCCAGTTGAAGGCGAAAGCCATCAGCAGACAGTATGGCGGGGAAGACATCGGAAAGGTGATCTGCTGCCGCTTTGTATACAAGGGAAAGAAGAAGGAAAAATGGGAGATTGTGATGTCCTATGAGGAAACGCTGCTTCTCAAGGTGATCAGCGATCTGATGAGCACACAGTACCTGAAAGTGGACGACATGGTCATCAATATCACCCGTTATCTTTCCAGACAGCTTTTGGAGAAGATCAGGGAGTGCTTCCCCGATCTGCAGATGTTTGAGTTGGAAGGGGAATCCCTGCTCACGCAGGAGCAGCTTGTCAATTCCTTTGACCGGGTACATCCTGCATGTAGCCTCCTGTTTGACACGGGCGCCGGGTATTTTGCGTTCAGCGTGACCACCAACGATTCCATGCAGGGGAAGATTGTGTCGCCGATCAATGCGCAGAATGCCATGGGACAGATCAGAAAATATCTGGACGGCGAGATGCGGAAGAAACAGATCCTGATTGTGGACGATTCCGATTTTATGCGGAGCAATATGATCCGTCTCCTTGGGAACGACTACGAGATGCTGGAGAGCAACTCCAGTATTGCGGCGATCAAGAAGATTACGGTCAACAGGCCGGATCTGATTCTTCTGGATTATGAGATGCCGGTGTGTGACGGCAGACAGACGCTTGAGATGATCCGCTCCGACGAGGAGATCGCGGATATTCCCGTTGTATTCCTGACAGGCAGGGGGGACGCGGAGAGCGTGAAAAAGGTAATGTCCTTGAAACCCAAGGGATATTTGCTGAAGTCCATGCCGGAGGAAGATATCAAGAAATATATCGACGGGATTCTTGCGAAGAAGTAACGGGCAGGGCTAAAGACCCGTGTGCAAAGATTCTTTGCGTGACTTTTCGTGTTAAAACTGCTATGGTTAGGGAAAGACAGGGGAAAGAGAGTCTGACCGGAGGAAGCTGACATGGCAGAAGTGGGAAAGAATATAAAAAAGATCAGAAAAGAACGAAATCTGACGCAGGATGATCTGGCGGAGCGTCTGCACTGTACCAGGCAGACCATCAGCAATTATGAAAACGGAAAGAGCGAACCGAATATTGCCCTTCTGGTGGAAATTGCAAACGTGCTGGAAGTGGAAGTAAACGACCTGATTTATGGTCCGAAAAAGAAGGAGAACAGGAGAAGGCAGAAGAGCAGGTCGGTGATAGCGCTTGGGGTGGCATGTGTGCTGCTTACGGTGATCGAGATGCTTACTCCGCTTGCAAGGCAGTATGGGTGGGAATCGTTTGAGATAGTGCCCTTTTACCTGCTGCGGTATGTGTTTCGCCCTCTCGCGCTGGCGCTTCTTGGATGGGGCATTGCGGAGGCGGCAAAAGCGTTTGCCGGGATTCGTCTGTGGGAAGGCAGAACGGAACGGACCGTAAGGGCAGCGCGTATTGTTTTTTGCATAGCGGCTGTTATTTTGACAGTGCTTGCCGTGTGGGCGTTGTGGATGGCGGCGGACCTGACGTATATCTGGTGGCTGTCGGAACGAATGTTGAAGACGCAGGGCAGTTTTGACTCCTCGGCGGTTCCGCATCTGATGCCGGGACAGCTCCAGAATCTGTTTTTGCGGCTGATTGTGTTTTATCGTCTCGGCAGCGGCGCCCTGTTTCTGGGTGCGGCGCTGGGATTTTGCAAGGTGACGAAGGAAACGGCTGGGGAGCGGCATTCTCCGCATAGATTTTGAGAATTTACAAGAGTGGGACAGGAGGATAGAAGAATGGAAACGGAAGGAAAAGAGAACCTTACAGCGCAGAACGCGGGAGAAGCGGAAATCGGGACCACGGAGACCATGAAGGACTATGAGCGGGAGCTGGAGGCTTCTTTTAGAAAGATCAGCGAGGGCGATATCATCAAAGGCACGGTGATTGACGTGAACGAGGAGGAGGTTATCCTCGACCTGAAATATTATGCGCAGGGCATTATCAAGGCGGAAAACCTGAGCAACGACCCGGATTTCCTTGCGGCGGGCAAAATTGCCGTGGGGGATGAGATCGAGGCGACCGTAATTAAGATGGATGACGGGGAGGGCAATATCGAGCTTTCCAAGAAAGAGGCGAACGACGTCCTCGCATGGGGTAAGCTGCAGAATATGATGGAGCAGGAAACCGTTGTGAAGGTCCGCATCAAAGAGAGCGTGAAGAGCGGTGTGGTTGCTTTTCTGGAAGGCATGAGGGCTTTTATTCCCGCATCCCAGCTTTCCACAGATTATGTGGAGGATGTGGAGCCGTGGGTCGGCAAGGAGATCGAGGTCAAAGTGATCACCGTGGATCAGGAAAAGCAGAAGGTGGTACTTTCCGGCAAGGCTGTCGCACGCGAGAAAGAAGCGGAAGAGCGCAGACATCGTATTTCCATGATGGCGCCCGGCGCCGTTGTGGAGGGCGTGGTGGAAAGTCTAATGCCTTACGGCGCGTTTGTCAATCTGGGGAACGGGATCAGCGGTCTCGTGCACATCTCCCAGATCAGCCAGAGAAGAATCAAAAAGCCCAGTGAGGTTTTGAAGGAAGGGCAGAAAGTCAAGGTAAAGATTTTAAACACCAATGACAATAAGGTCAGTCTCAGCATGAAAGCGTTGGAAGAGGTCATGGAGGACGTGGAGGAGGACAGAGCGCCGCAGGAGTATACTTCTGGGGAGTCGGTTTCCACCAGTCTGGGCGATCTGCTTGCAAAGCTGAATCTGTAAGCGTGTGAGAAAATCTTGCTGCGCAGACTTTTCTCACACAGGAGAATGCTTGAAAAATGGCATTCTCCGCGCTATTTAATTATGGGAGGGAGTATGCAGACGCTTTACGTTACAGATTTGGACGGTACGCTGTTGAACAGTAATGACCGCATAAGTCAATATAGTATAGAGACAATCAACGGGCTGGTGGCAAAGGGCATGCAGTTTACTTATGCTACAGCCCGTTCTCTCGTGTCCGCCTCAGTGGTGGCAAAAGGGTTATCGACGACCATCCCGGTCATTGCCTACAACGGCGCGCTCATTATCCATCCGGCAACGGGGGAAGTGATTTTCTCGCTTTCTTTTACAGAGGAGGAGGCAGGGTATTTGAGCGGCGTCCTGCGGGAGAATGGCGCGAATCCCCTTGTCTACGCCTATGTGGACGGCGTGGAGCGGGTTTCCTATGTGGCGGGCAGGGAGAACGAGGGCATTCAGCGGTATCTGGATATGAGGAAAGGGGACAGGAGATTCCGGCCGCTTTCGGATGAGACCTGCCTGTATCAGGGAGACATTTTTTATTTCACCTGCATTGCGGACCGGGAGGAACTGGCTCCGATGTATGAAATCTTTGCGGGGGACGGGCGGTTTCGCTGTACCTTGCAGCAGGAACTTTACCGCCCGGAATATTTTCTGGAAATCATGCCGAAAAAAGCTTCCAAGGCGGAGGCGATCAAGAGGTTAAAAGAAATATGGCACTGTGACAGGGTGGTGTCTTTCGGGGACGCCATCAACGATATTCCCATGTTTGAAATTTCTGACGAGTGTTATGCCGTGGCAAATGCGGTGCCGGAGTTAAAGACACATGCCACAGGCGAGATTGCCTCCAACGACGAGGACGGGGTGGCGAAGTGGCTGGCGCAGTTCGGACGGATATCCTGAGGAAAAGAGCCGGGAGCGCTTGAAGATTCCCGGGCTGGTATTTCGTTATACTTGTAAAAGGAGGAGGACGAAATGAAAACAGGGAAAATGATTTTGACCATTATAGCCAGTGTGGGGTTTCTGCTTTTTGCATCGGTGGTGCAGCAGCTGGTGATGATGCTTTTTTCCATGGCGGGGATTCCAGCGTGGCTGTATCACATCGTGGGCGGGGTCTCCTACGCGGTTCTGGCTTATATATTGGTGCGGCTTTACTGTACAAAGTATCTGGAAGAGGAAATGTCGGATTTCTGCATTCCAAAGTGCCGTATCCAGATAAAATGGGCGGTGGCGGCGGTGCTTCTGCCGGTGTTTGTCAGTGCGGTATATCTGCTTCTTCCCGGAAGCTATGAGAGCAATCCGCTGGATGCCGGGACGAAGCTTGCGTTTGTGACCAGAGGCATTTTTCTCGCGGGACTGGGAGCAGGCGTGACGGAAGAGCTGTTGTTCCGCGGGCTTCTGATGAATGCGGTGATCAAAAAGTGGGGCAGGACGGTAGGAATCCTTGCGCCTTCCGCGCTTTTCGCGTCGCTCCATATCATCGGGATGAATTTCAGTCTGGCGAGCTGCATACAGGTGATGGTGGCGGGAACTATGGTGGGCGTGATGTTTTCTTTCATTGCGCTGGAGGGGCGTTCCGTCTGGAACAGCGCCATTGTGCACGGGGTATGGAACATGATTATCATAGGCGGCGGTCTGACCATCGGCACGGAGATCAATGAGTATTCCGTCAGCAGCTATGTGCTGGAGACGCGTGCCTTTTTGCTGACGGGCGGTGAGTTTGGTATAGAATCCTCCGTGGTGGCGATCATCGGCTATATCGTGGTGAGTCTGGCGGCGGTGTGGATGATAAGGCGGCAAAGCAGGCAGTAATGGGAAATCAGGAAAGGTAGGAGAATGCGGTATGGCGAAACATGTTTTGGCGGTAATTGATATGCAGAACGATTTTATCGACGGTGCCCTCGGCACGAAGGAAGCGGAGGCGATCGTTGACAAGGTGGCGGCGCAGATCCGGGATTTTGACGGCGAGGTGGTCTGCACGAGGGACACCCACTTCGAGGGGTATCTGGGCACGCAGGAGGGAAAGCGGCTTCCTGTGCCTCACTGTATCAAAGATACGGATGGGTGGCAGATCCGGACGCAGGTGAGTCAGGCGTGCGCCGGGGAGACAAGGATCTTTGACAAGCTGACTTTCGGCTCCGTGGAGCTGGCGGAATATCTGAAGAGTATGTCCGATCTGGAGAGCGTTACGCTGATCGGGCTATGCACCGACATCTGTGTGATCTCCAACGCGCTTGTCATCAAGGCGTTTCTGCCGGAAGTGACTGTGCGGGTCAATGCCGGCTGCTGCGCCGGGGTGACGCCGGAGAGCCATAAGAATGCGCTGGAGGCGATGAAGATGTGTCAGGTGGAGGTTGTGGAATAAATGTAATTCCCTCGTTTTTTGCAATATACAATTGGAAAGACATTGCTCTTTTTTGACGAATTGCAGGAATTCCCGGAGATTGCGACGGCGCTCAAGTTTTTTGAGCAGGATGGGAGATTCCAAGTTGGAGGAAGATTTCTTTGTGAGGACGGCGGACGATCTGAAATCAGAGCAACAAAAGAGGAGATAAAAACGGCATGAGAAAGAAAGAACTGGCTCTTGCGGTGATTGAGAGACTGAAGCAGGAATACCCCGACGCGGGCTGCTCTCTGGAATACAACGAGGCGTGGAAGCTGCTGGTCAGCGTGCGGCTTGCCGCCCAGTGTACGGACGCCAGAGTCAATGTGGTGGTGGAGAAACTGTATGAGAAATTCCCGGATGTGGAAGCGCTGGCAGCAGCCCCGGTGGAAGAGATCGAGGCGATCGTGCATCCCTGTGGTCTCGGGAACAGCAAGGCGCGGGATATCAGCGCCTGCATGAAACAGTTGAAAGAGGAGTACGGCGGGCAGGTGCCGGATGATTTTGACGCCCTGCTTTCGCTGCCCGGCGTGGGCAGGAAGAGCGCTAATCTGATTATGGGGGATGTGTTCGGCAAGCCGGCAATTGTCACGGACACCCACTGTATCCGGTTGTGCAACCGCATCGGTCTGGTGGACGGGATCAAGGAGCCGAAGAAGGTGGAGATGGAGCTGTGGAAGATCGTGCCGCCCGAGGAGGGAAACGATCTGTGCCATCGGTTTGTCCTGCACGGCAGGGAAGTCTGTACGGCGCGGACGAAGCCTTTTTGCGACAAGTGCTGTCTTGCGGATGTCTGCAAGAAGAACATATGACTGATGTTTGCCTCTGCTGTATGAAGATGATGGCTGTAATAGTGTGAGAAATACTTCTAAAACGCAGCAGCAAAGTCTGCTTCGTGAAGAGGCAGGCGAAGAGGGCTGAAGGGTCAAAAGCGTGTAATATAGGAGGGGCAGCATATGGATGAGACAAATTACTTTCAGAACGCGCTGTCAAGTTTCGTCACGGAAGCTGCCTGCGGCGGCGCGGTCAGACATTTGACGGATATCGGATATACGCTGGACCAGATCGTTGACCGGTTGGATTATCCTGCGCCACGCGCCAAGGTACAGCGCATTATGATGGCGTATCTGTATGAAAGTCGTGTGCTTTTGTTGGAAGAGCCATCGGCGGTCCTGTTTGCGCCGAAAGAACAGTTCGTGCAGGAACAGGACAGCTATGGCAGACGGAGTTTTCGGAAAATTGAAGTTGACTATAAAAGTCAAAATAATATGACGAGTGCGCCGGATTTGACGGCGGCGTCACAACGGAAAAAAATGGCGCAGACACAGGAAATTTTATGGAAGGAATCTGTGTATGATCCGAAGAGGGATGGAAAACTGACAGAATTGTTACATAGAAAATGCGAAAAGAACGGAGAAGCATACAGTTATATATCCTGCCCTTTCGGCGAACCTGCAGATGACCAATGTAGTCAAAACGAGGAAAAAGAGCAAAGTGTACAGAGAGAGCCGGGCGGATTGTGTGCTGTGGTGGAGGACAAAACGGGATGTCTCAACGGCAGACAGCGGGAATATTTGCGGGGGATCCGCTGGGAGAAACCTATTGTATATCACAGACTCAACAGACGGATGCTTGAAATAATCGGTAAACTGTACGAGGCGGGGGCTTACAGCGGCGCCTGCTTTTTTGTCACCGGGCGGGAAAAAATAACGATACCGGCAAGGTAGCTGCCCTGCCGGTATCGGAAAGAGCGGATGGATCAGACCAAGCCTGTCAGGCAAGGAATGCCTGACAGATCATAATCCCCAGAAAGACAAGACAGTACAGAGCCATTCCCACATTCAGGATCATGGTCTTGAAACGCTGCCCCTTTTCTATCATAATTTCCCCCGACTTTAATGTCATGGCACGGCGTTTCACGATGAGCGTTACAATGCCTGCGATTGCCATTCCGAATACGCACAGGGAGAAGGCTGCCGAGATGATGACGGTGGAAGGCTTCGTCTGGTCAAGCTGCAGGAGGATGCCGCCAAGAACGCTTCCAAAGAAGTTTATCGCCATATGCAGCAGGATCGTATATTTTATGTTGCCGGTCTTTACATAGACAAAGGCGAAAAAGCTGCCCAAAAAGAAAGCGTAAAAAAACTGGTTAAAGTTCATGTGGAACAGACCGAAGATCAGCCCGGAGAGCATGACCGCGCAGCCTTCCCCGTATTTGATAACTTTGTCGCAGATCAGCTTGCGGAACAGAATCTCCTCAAAAACCGGGGCGCACAGTACCGTGAAGATGGCAGTAACCCAGATGGAACCGCCGGTTATGATGTTCAGGAGCGTATTTTGTACCGGGGAGCCTTTCAGCAGACTGATACCTGCGGTGAGACCGAGACCGATCAGATTTCCAGCGATCATAAGAGCGTAGCTGATCATAAAGGCAACCACAAGCTGCCCTGCGCCCATGTGATGCTTCTCGATGGCAGGCACGTCCTTATTCCGCATCAAGGCAAAGGAAATAGGGAAACCCAGCACGTAGAGAGGCACCATGGTGACGGCTAACAGGATGTTGAAATTATCCCGCCATTCGGGAAAAAGCGTGAGGGCAAAGGTCTGCGCGCCGAGCTGCAGCAGGGTGATGACTGCAGTACTGATGAGCATACGGATGCCGATGTCTGAAAAGTCCTTTTTGTAAGTGTTTGTGTTCATATGTTTTCTATCTCCTTTATCTTTCTTTATTTCCTATTATGGGTTGGTGTGGCTGTCGGCGAAGAAGCACCTTTCGCCCGGTCATAAGAGCACGTGTTTCTACTCCCGGGGTTCGCTGTCATCGCTTTCTTCCTCCAGATGCTTTCTTCTCCGGCGATAAAGAGAGGAGCAGACGGTCAGAGTGACCAAAAGTATCACGCTGATTATGAGGAAGTACACGACAAAGACGGTAAGCGCGGTGAAGGCGTCATGGTAATTGCGATAGGAGAGGATGGCATCGAACAGGGCTGTCACCGCTGCGGCAAGCAGGCTTAATCCTATGTTGACCGCCGGAGTCGCCTTCAGGTGCCTGTCCCAGATGCCGTTGCGCAGACAGCTTCCGATCAGATACAGCCCCATGCACAGGAAAACGATAAATTCACCCGATACCATATTCCCCATGGATTCCGCGCCATACAGAAACGTCTGTACCGCCATGGCAACAGCCAGCCCGATAAATCCGATCCAGAAACCTCTGCTCTCCGCCTTTAAAAGCTGCAGTTCCTGCATTTCATCTAAATTGCTTTTCCTGTTAAACCATTTCATTGTCATTATCCTCCCAGAATAAATCATTTAACGTCTTGCCAAGTTCTTTACAAATCTGGATACACAGATTTAAGGTCGGGTTATAATCGCCGGATTCCACCATGCCGATGGTCTGTCTGGTGACGCCGACCCGTTTCGCCAGCTCGGTCTGTGACATATCTTTTTCCATGCGAGCCAGTTTCAGTCTCAGATTTTTCATAGATAGACGCTGCCTCCTTTCCTTGGCGTATCCACAGACAGGGATTGTTCCCACTTGTCATTCAAAGGATAGCACGATGAAAAACGGATGTCAAGTATATTTTACATAGGATGATTATATTTGACTTTAGAATGATAAATTTTGCAAAAGTAAAATATAGATAGTAGGAGAGGGTGAATAGAAAGGCGGGAGTCCCGGTTGTGCGGATGAAATATACATATCATGACAAAAAAACAGCCGGCAGAGGTATGCGGCTGTTGTATGTATGAATATACAGGCAATGAAAAGAAGTTACAGGTAGTAGGAAAGCGTACCCCGCTCAGGTTCCTGATGCAGCACTTTGTGTGTCCGATAGTATGTGGGTGTACAGCCGAGGAACTTTTTAAAGAGTTTATTATAGTAGCTTGTATTGTTAAAACCGACAGAGAGTGCCAGATCCGCGATGGAACTGAAATCCTGTTCGGGGTCCATCAGCTTTTTGGTGGATTCATAAATCCGGTACTTCATCAGATATTCAAAGGGACTCATCTGCAGGGTACGCGAAAAACAGCGGCAGCACTCGCTCTTGCTGACGTGGATGCTGTCGGCGATTTCCTGCAAAGTCAGAGGCTGCGCGTGATGGGTTCTGATAAAAAGCATTGCCTCTTTGACGCGCTGCTCATCCTGCGGTACGCGAGGGGAAGGCACGCTCTCCGTCTGCGGAAGCTGACGCAGCAGTTCCGCCCAGAAATGGCACAGATATCCCTTGGTGACGATTTCATAGCCGAAATGTTTTGTCATGTTTACCTCGATCACCTCAGTCAGTGTCTTCAACATGCGCTCATGCCAAGGCGCGCTCTCATCCAGAAAAAAGACTTTGAAAAGCTGGTAGTTCTGCACCGGCAGCAGATACTGCGTCTGCAGGTAATTGCTTTTATGCCCGAAGATGTAGTCCGGGTGAAAGACAAGGGAATGAAAGGTGCACTGCTTCTTATCCTGCGCGTGAATACAGTGCATGACATTCTGGTTTATGATAAGCCCCTGCCCCGGCCGGATCAGATAGGTGTCGTCGTCGGTGGAAACTACAGCAACGCCCTGATCCACAATCAGAATTTCCATCTCCTCATGCCAGTGCCAGCGGATCCAGTTCAGATAAGATTTATGCAGATCCAGATAACGGGCGTTGACCGGGTAGTCCAGTGTGCCGTAACCCTTTTTTGCATAGAGATTGTCATAGGTTTCCAGAGAATCCTGTGCAAGGCTTTCCGTAACGCCGGTATTTTCGGGTGTGGTTGTATGTATGGGATTCATAGCGTCTCCTCTTTTGTATCTGACGGGCTGAAATATTTCCTATGAAAATATATTAGCATGTATATAAGGCGCGGTCAAATATATATCGTACATAATACTATATTATAAAACTATGTTAGCGTGGAAAAAGATGGATTCTCAGAAAAATGAAAACCTGCTGAATCTGGCGCTTGATACGGCGCCCGGAGAGAGGGAAAGATCGCTGGAACTGAATGTGGGTTATGATGTGCAGGAAAAGACGTGGGAGGTGATTGTAAAGTATCACGGTTCCCTGCAGGGACTTTCAGAGCTGGGTATACTGGTGGAAGAGCTGATTGCGGGGTATGCCATTCTCACGGTGCCGGAGCCTTTGATGGAACGGCTTTCAGCGGTGGAGCAGATCGAGTATGTGGAAAAGCCAAAGCGGCTCTTTTTCTCTGATCTTTCGGGAAATACGGCGTCCTGTTTCGCGCCGGGCAGCCAGATATCCGGGACGCTTACGGGTAAGGGTGTTCTGGTGGCAGTAATTGATTCCGGGATCACTTATTATAACCGGGATTTTCGGAATGCGGACGGCAGTACCAGAATCCGTTTTCTGTGGGATCAGGTGCTTAGCAGGGAGTTTGACGCAGCGCAGATCAATGAGGCGCTTATGACGGGCAGCAGGCAGGCGGCGGAAGAGCTTGTGCCAAGCATTGACACAAGCGGCCACGGGACAGCGGTGGCGGGAATCGCCGCGGGAAACGGCGGAGAAGGCGGTCCGGCTTATGCGGGTGTCGCAAGAGAGAGTGAACTGATCATCGTGCGGCTTGGCTCTCCAAGGGCGGATTCCTTTCCGAGGACGACAGAACTGATGCGTGCTTTGACCTATATGGTCAAAAAGGCGGAGGAACTTGCCATGCCGGTTGCCGTCAATCTGAGTTTCGGAAATACTTACGGCGCCCATAACGGGACGTCTCTGTTGGAGCGGTTTATAGATAACGTTTCGGAGATGGGAAGGAGCGTCGTCTGTGTGGGAAGTGGAAACGAGGGAGCCTCCGGGGGGCATGTGGGCGGGAGCCTGCGGCAGCAGGAAGGGCAGCCTGTCGGATTGACTGATATGGTTAATGTGGTAGACACAAGTGTCACTAACGGGGGAAGAAGGGTGGAAATGACAGTGGGAGCATACGAAAGAGGGCTGAATGTACAGCTGTGGAAAGAGTATGCCGACCGCTATTTGGTGACAGTTCTGTCGCCATCCGGGGAGAGTTTTCAGGTAGATACTGACCGACCTGGTAAACAGACTTATCGGCTGCAGCAGACACAGATCCTGTTCTATAACGGGGAACCGGCGCCCTATATGACGGCGCAGGAACTTTATTTCGATTTCCTGCCGGCGGAGGGCAGCCGGTATCTGGACCGGGGCGTATGGACGTTTGTATTGCGCCCGATAAAGATAATCACCGGCAACTATACGTTCTATCTTCCTTCGGAAGCTGTCCGCAGCGCGGATACCCGCTTTGTCAGAACCACCCCGGATGTAACGCTCACGATTCCATCCACGGCGGTCAAAGTGGTTACCGTGGGAGCCTATGACCCGGTGTATGAGTCCTACGCGGATTTTTCCGGCAGGGGATACCTCTATCAGGATCAAGTAAACAGCCGTACCTCGGATACCTTTGTGAAGCCGGATCTCGTGGCGCCGGGCGTAAACGTGCTGGCTCCCGACCGAAACGGCGGATATTCGCCAGTCACGGGCACTTCCTTTGCAACGCCTTTTGTGACCGGGGCAGCCGCCGTGCTGATGCAATGGGGGATTGTGATGGGCAACGATCCGTATCTGTACGGGGAGAAAGTGAAAGCGTATCTGAGGAAGGGCGCGCAGCCGATCCGGGGCGTGGCGGAGTACCCGGATGCGAGGGTGGGGTATGGGGCGTTGTGTGTGGAGGGGAGTCTGCCGGGGTAAAAGAGAGTAGATTTTTAGGGGAATAAGCACTTTGTTTTTTGTATATGGTGTCGAATAAAGTGCTTTTATGATATATTTTTGCCATTGTGATTTGTACCCTTGGTTCTTTTAGATTGTTATAAATATTTAAGCATAAAGTGTCAACTAAATGTGTGCAATATCATAAAGAAAATTGACTTACTTTCTCACAAAAAATCAGATTCTGCTTGTAAATATAAAGATGATTATAATAATTGTTAGATTTAAATATGATTAGAATTGGTGGAGGATATTTTGTGTTCATAGAAAATAAAAAAACTGAATTCAAACGAGAATATGTTGAGGATATAAAAAATACGATTGTTGCATTTGCAAACTGTGATGGTGGTACACTTTATATCGGAGTGAACGATGATGGAACAGCTTGTGGTGTCGATAATGTTGATGATACTATGTTGCGTGTAACCAATGCAATCAGAGATGCTGTGCGACCAGATGTTACTATGTTTGTGGAATGCCGTAATGATGTAATGGACGAAAAGGCAATTGTATGTGTAATTGTCCAGCGCGGTACGGCAAGACCGTATTATCTGCAAGGAAAAGGAATTCGCCCGGAGGGTGTTTATGTTCGTCAGGGAGCATCGACAGTTCCGGCAACAGATACCGCTATCTTGAATATGATCAAGGATACCAGTGGTGACAGTTATGAGGCGGCTCGCTCTCTCGATCAGCATCTTACTTTTAACAAAGCTGTCGATTTTTTTAGTAAACGGAAAGTAGAGTTTGGAAGAACTCAGATGCGTTCACTTCACTTGATTGGCAAAGATGGTATGTACACGAATCTGGCATTTTTGCTGTCTGAACAGTGTACACATATGATCAAACTGGCTGTTTTTGAGGGGAGTAAGAAATCTGTATTCAGGGATCGACAGGAATTGTCGGGTTCCCTTTTAAATCAGATGGAGGAAGCTTTCAATTATATTGATCGTTACAATCGTACCCGTGCAGAATTCTCGGGACTGGACCGGTTAGACATGAGAGATTATCCCACGGAAGCAATCCGCGAGGCACTACTGAATGCAATCGTCCATCGAGACTATTCTTTTAGCGATGCTACGCTTATCAGTATTTTTGAAGACCGAATTGAATTTGTAAGCATTGGTGGTTTGGTGAAAGGTATTGCATTGGATGACGTGATGCTGGGAGTGTCCGCGTTGCGCAATCAGCATATAGCGAATATTTTCTATCGTCTGAGATTGATTGAAGCATATGGCACAGGGATTCTTAAGATCAATGAATGTTACGATAACTATGTTGTGAAACCTGTGATTGAAACAACAAGTCATGCTTTTAAGATTACGCTTCCCAATACAAACTTCCATGCAGAAGAACAACAAGTTCAAAATATCCTTAGAACGGGTGGAACTACCAGTGCGACAAAAAAGGAAGAACGAATTAATACTGTTTTGGAACTGTGTCGCAGTAAAGGTTTTATTGTTCGTAGTGATGTAGAAATGGAACTTGGTGTGTCCCAATCTACGGCAATCCTGCTTTTGCGAGAACTGACCGATGAAGGGGTACTGATGAAAAAAGGTAAAACGAAAAATCTGCGGTACTACGAGAACAAATAAAAGAGTGATCAGATTCTGAAAGGAGCTCTCCCATGCAGCCCACCTGGACCAACATAGAACAGCACATACTTGCCTGCGCCCAATGTCCCCTCAGCCATACCAGAAACTTGCCCGTCATGGGACGCGGCAGCCATGAGACGGACATTATGCTGATCGCGGAAGCGCCCGGCGCGCAGGAGGACCAGCAGGGCGTTCCCTTTGTGGGGCGTTCCGGGGAAATTCTGGACCGCCTTTTACAAGACTGCGGGCTTAGCAGGGAAGAAATCTATATCACAAACATATTGAAATGTCATCCGCCCGGAAACCGTGATCCCAGGGAGGAAGAAAAGGAGGCGTGCTTTTCCTATCTGAAATATGAGACGTTTCTGTTAAAGCCGAAGATCATTGTCTGTCTGGGGCGCATTGCCGCACAGCGGATTATTGCGCCGGATTTTAAAATTACCAGACAGCACGGCACATGGACATGCCGGAAGGACTGTGCGCTGACCGCGACCTATCATCCTTCGGCAATATTGCGGGATCCTTCCAAATATGAGGAGGTAAAAAAGGACTTTCTGGAAATTGTAAAAAAGAGGGATGCCTTGTCAGACAGCCGCTCTCTCGGCGATTACGGCCAGCGCTGACGCTTTTCTGTCGATATAAACCAGTCCATGTATTTCAATGCTTGAGTCCGTCACTTCTAAAACACCGGTAAAGTCATTGTGCTCCATCATGTAAAGCGCCGCATCATAATGGGCGAGGAAATCGGAGTCAATCACAATTTTTTCGCCTTTGTACGGCACGGAGCGAAGATAAATCCGGGGCGGGTATAATGCCCAGCTCCATTCACAGTCGTCAGCTTTCATCAGTTCATCAAAAACATCGTCATTCCCGTTGATTTCAAGCGTGAGCAGTTCGTTTTCGATCGAAAGCGAAATCTTTCCTATTCCAAATTCTGTATTTCCGATCTCAAATGAGTTCATAAATAGCCTCCTTCCAAATCTGAAATTGCTGGCATTGCCAATACAAAAATGATAACACAATTCTAATTGGATCGCAAATAAAAGTTATGTAAACCATAAACCACCAAAACAGCAGGCGAAATAAGTTATGTAAATCAAAAGAAACAAAGTATACCAGAAAAACGACAATGTATACCACAGATATTCCGTTATCCCCTGTTTTCCGCTACAATAAGTCAGATACTTTTGCGATTAGTTCCACTGGAGGAGGGGGCAGAGGGTATGAAGACAAAGAAACTTAGTATTGCAGCGCAGCTTTTTCTCTTTATTTTAGGATCAGCCATTATAGTAGCATTGATTGTGGGGAGCGTTGCCTATTCAAACATGGGTAGTTTTCTGCAGAAGAAATGTAAGGACGACGTGATGGAAATTGCGGTGATTGCCGCGGAAAATGTGGACGGAGCGGTTTTTGCGAAGGCGATGGAGGGCGACGAGGCGTCGCTTCTTTCGGTGAAGGACAGTCTGAGTTTCTTTCTGGTGGGAGAATCGGTTACCTACGTTTACACATTGATGCCCAGAGATGCGGGCTATTTTCAGTTTGTGGTGGACACGGACCCGGATGATCCGGGGGAGTACGCGGAGGACTACGAGGCGCAGGAAGCCATGTTTGAGGCGATGCAGGGACGATCTTCTGTGACAAAAGATCCGTTTACCGATGAGTGGGGAACCTTTTACAGCGGGTATGCGCCGATACTGCTTGACGGCAAGGTGCTCGGCATCGTGGCTGTGGATTATGAGGCGTCCTCCATACAGACTTCCTTAAACAGTCTGATACGCAATATTTTATTTGCGGTGGGCGCGGCGCTTCTTTTTGCTGTTGCGGCGGCGATTCTGGTTGCGGTCAGAATGCGTCGCAATTTCATCAAGGTAAATGATAAAATTCTGGAGGTTGCGTCTGACGACGGGGATCTGACGAAGGTGTTACACATTAATTCCGGGGATGAGCTGGAGGTGATCGGGGACAGCTTGAACCGTCTTCTGGAGAAAACGGCAAATACAGTCAGGGAAATCAAGGGCGGAACCGACAGCATTGAGGCAAAGATGAGCAACATCAACACACATGTATCGGGATCGGCGGCACAGGTGGCAGGCATCAACGACACCATACATTCCATGGTGGCGGCATCCGAGGAAATTGCAGCGTCCGTCGGGACGGTGGGCGAACAGGTGGAGTTTGTACACCGGGATATCCAGAACATCGTTGAGGTAGTGGCAGGAAATACGATCGGACTGCAGGAAATTAATGCATCTTCCACGGAACTGAACGATACGGCGCAGACTTCCTTTGCGGGAATCGGCAAAAATGTGGAGATGATGTCAAAGATGCTGCAGGAGGAAAAGAAGAGAGCGGAGGCGGTGCTTCGGATCAAGGAACTTTCGGAGACAATACTGGGGATTTCCGGGCAGACAAATCTGTTGGCGCTGAACGCTTCGATTGAGGCGGCAAGGGCAGGGGAAGCGGGAAAAGGGTTTGCCGTTGTGGCGGGAGAGATCGGTGCGCTCGCGGGCAACACCAACGAAGCCGCCAATGAAATCCAGAAGATGAGCAAAGAAGTGGTGGAGGCGATTCAGGGTCTGGGCGCGCTGGCGGACAGGATGCTCCAATTTCTGGAAAAGGATATATCCGGGGATTACCAGAAATTCGGCGGGCTGTCTCAGGGGTTTGCGGAAAAGTCCGATGAAATCAGGGCGTCCATGGAGCAGCTTTTGAAAAGTATGGAAGAGTATGCCGGAGTCCTTCAAAAAATCAGAATGGCAATGGAATCTGTCGGCGGAGCCTCCGAGGAAAACAATGCAGAGATCATTCAGCTTTCGGAGCTGATTTCCGCCATTGACGAGGAGATGAAGAGCATTGAGACGACAACAGCGGACACATTTTCCGCCATTTCCGTTATGAACAGTGAACTGAGCGGTTACCGGATATAAGGAGATATTGGTGGGAAGGAACCGATATCTGCTGATGGTCCGAAAACGAATGGAAGCGTCGCGTATATAATTTATTAGAATAAACGATCTTCGTTGTCATTTCAAAGTATAAGCGAGGCGATTTCATTTGAATACTTCTAATTTAAACTCCGGGAGAGCGCGGGGAAACAGGTCCGCAAGGCGTTACAGGGCTGCAGGGACCACGGCGGCGCTCTCACTGATCGGTTCCCCGGTCACGGATTGCATTTCTTGCAGGGCGCATAGCCCTGCGAGATAATGCTGTCCCGGCTATCTGTGCTATCCTGCCTGTTTGCGGTCGGCAGAAAACTGCAGGAAGGTCTGTGGAATTTTTTCGTCTTCACATTCAGTACATAAGTCAGTTCACTGGTGACGGCAGGCGCGCTTTCCTGCGGTTGCTCCTCCACGGCAGGCGCGGTTTCTCTCTGCGGCGCAGCGGCGGATTCTGATGTCTGCCCGGATGCCGCAGGTGCTGCGCTCTGCCCGGCATCGGCAGCCGTTTCTTTCTGTGGTGTGTCAGCCGGCGCTGTTTTCTGTGTCTGTGCGGAGGCGGCTTTTGCTTTCGCCGCCGGTTTTGTGGAAGAGCCGGCGCTGCTGCCTGTCGGTTCGCCTGCTTTCCAGCTTTCGGATGCGGGCACGTTGAAGGAGATGGACCTGCCGTCCGTGGAAGCGATGATGGTGCCTGCCTCGTCCGTTCGGTAAACCATGACGCCGCTTGTGCGGAGCGTGTTCAGTGTCTCCGCGTGGGGATGCCCGTAAGAATTGCCTTCCCCGCAGCTGATGACCGCATAAAAGGGATCAACCGCTTCAAAGAAATCTTTTGAAGTGGAATATCTGCTGCCGTGATGGCCTACTTTGTAGACATCTGCCGAAATATCCGCGCCTGTCTTTAAGATGTCTTTCTCGGCGTCCTCGCCGGCGTCCCCCGTAAACAGGAAGGAGCGGTTTCCGTTTTTTAAAAGCAGCGCGATGGAGGAGTCGTTGGGATTATCGTAGGTCTTTGTCGGAGCCAGAATGGTAATGCTGGCGGTTCCAAGTGTATATTGGGAGTTGACCTTTGGAGTCAATGCCTTGATCTGCTTGTCGTCCAGCGACTGGATCAGTTTCTGGTAGGTTTTGTTGTCCTTTTCAAAGTTGGAGACAAAGACGTTTTCGACTTTAAATTTCGTGATAACAACGGGCGCGCCGCCGATATGGTCGGCGTCCGGGTGGGTCAATATCAGATAATCCAGTCTGGTGATTTTCTGTTTCTGGAGATAGCTCTGGATCGCAGTGCCTTTGGTATCGTCGCCGGTATCAATCAGCATGGCGTGGCCGCCGCAGGTGACAAGCGTGGCGTCGCCCTGTCCCACATCCATAAAATGGACTTCCATCTGGTCGGGTGCAGCGGCGCTGACCGTGTCGGGGGTGTTAAGCGCGCATCCGAGAAGAACGGATACGGTCAGAAGCACATACAAAATTTTCCGGGTTATTTTTTTCATGCTAAAACCTCCTCGCATACAATTTCTGTCAGGTAATTGTAAAATAATGGGATGCTTCAAGTATATCATATTCTGACGGCTGAATCGTCTAAAAGTTCTAGTGTGCTGTATCATTCACATTTCACCAAATAACTTGCTTGAATTTCCATCTGCCGTGTTGTCGTCGGTCAACGATGCCACCGCATCGACTCCCTCCTCCGCCTTGCAGAATGAAAATTCATTCTGCGTCATTTGGCTGAAAATGAATGATACAGCACACTAGTCGGGCGTATCATTCCCGAAACGGGTTGCGTGATTGGTACGAATCTGGTAACCTAATATAGAGCAACCGCTTGCGCATCCGGGCGGGAAGGGAGCAGACGCATGGAAGAAAGAAATCTCACAATCGCGGATATCGCGCAGGAACTTGGCGTGTCCAAAACTACGGTGTCCAGAGCCATGTCCGGCAAGGGAAGGATCGGGGAGGAGACGCGCAAAAGGGTGCAGGCGTATATCGAGGCGCATCATTACAGCCCGAATGTGGTGGCGAAGGGGCTTGCCCAGAACAAGACCTTTAATCTGGGACTGGTGCTGCCCGGGGACTATAATATAGTAGAACTGCCTTTTTTCCAGAAGTGTATGATGGGGATCAGCCGGAAGGCGTCCGAGGCAGGTTACGACGTGCTGCTTTCCATAGTGACCGCAGACAGGATCACACAGCTTGAGCGGGCGGTGACGAATCGGAAGATCGACGGGGCGATTCTCACAAGAACGCTGGCGGATGACGTGCCTATGCGGTATCTGCAGGAGAGCGGCGTACCTTTTGTGGCGATTGGCAGTACCGATGACGCAAGGACGGTCCAGATCGACAATGACCACAGGGGCGCCTGCGGTGAACTGACGGGAAGGCTGTTGGACGGAGGGATCCGCAGTCTTGCGCTGATCGGCGGCAGGGAAGAATTTATTGTCACGAAAAACCGCCTTCTTGGATTTGAAGACGCCTTTGGGAAACGCCCGGACTGGAACGGCAGCAGACAGACTTTTCTCAATGTAGATACCGACCGGGAAGTGGAAGAAATCGTGGAAAAACTGTTGAAGGAGCAGACAGAGTGTATCGTGTGCATGGATGATTTCCTGTGCGGCTGCGTGCTGGACGTCATGCAGACGAGACAGGTTTCGGTGCCGGGGCAGGTGCAGGTGGTTTCCTTTTATGACAGTTCCCTGCTGGCGAACAGGACGCCCTCAGTCACCTCCATACGGTTTGACGTGGAGGAACTGGGGAAAATGGCATGTGGTACGCTGTTAAAGATGCTGGACGGGGAAGTGGCGCAGGGGCGCACGCTTCTGGGCTATGAAGTGCGGATGCGGGAATCGACGAAAAACTTCCAGTGGTCCTATTGACAATGCCCGCGCTTCTTTATATGATGGGGATAAGGATTTAAGGAGGTGAGCATCTGTGCGGATGAAAAGAATTTTTGCATTTTGGGCGGCAGGTTTACTGATGGCAGGAATGGTCGTTATGCCTGTGTCGGCTCACGGACATCATGGTCAGGCAGGTGCCGCTGTGAAAGCGGTTTGTTCCGTGTGTACGGTGGAGGGTTGTACGAGAACCGGGCTGCACACACATGACAATACAACCTATTGTGGATACGCCCATGCGGGAGGCTACTGTGACGGTTCCTGCGGCGCTGTCGGCGTATGTGCGGTGGAGGGGTGTACAGAGACGGGATACCACCTTCACGACAATCAGGCTTACTGCGGTTATAATCACGCATGTGGCTACTGTGACGGCTCCTGCGGTGTGGTCGGGGTCTGCACGGTGGAAGGATGTGCGGAGACGGGGTATCACACCCATGACAGCCAGACGTATTGCGGATATGCCCATGAGCACGGTTACTGTGACGGTTCCTGCGGCGTAGTCGGGGTTTGTCATGTGGAAGGATGTACGTTGACCGGGCAGCACACCCACGGAAGCCAGAGCTATTGCGGTTATAACCATGTGAACGGCTACTGCGACAATTCCTGCGTGAGACCGAGCACGAACCAGAATGCGGGACAGGGCAACGGGTATGGCGCCAACGGGTCGGGAAATTATTACGGCGGACATCATGGCGGCCACCACGGAAGACATCACTAATCAGTTGAGAGTACGGTAACATTGACGGACAGCACTATGGGATTCCATACTGCTGTCCGTTTTCTGCGCGCATAAGCAGAGTAGGAAGTCTGAAGCATCTCGGTCTGCTTATGCGCATTAGCAAAGCAGGAAAGCAGAGTCAGAAAGCGGAACGGAGGAAAAGGGAAATGACAGGAAAGAGACGTGGAGGAAAACAGCGTATTCTGATCGGTGTAGTGGCGGCGCTGCTGCTTGCGGGCTGCGGGACAGAGGGCGGATCCGCGGGTGCAGAGCAGCCGGCAGGACAGGAGAGCGTGGCACAGGCAGGTACGGCGGAGGAAGCAGCGGAAAAGGCAGGCACAGGGCAGGAAGAGGCAGAGAAGACAGACACGGGGCAGGAAGAGGCGGAAAAGGCAGGCACAGGGCAGGAAGAGGCAGAGAAGACAGGCACAGGGCAGGAAGAGGCAGAGAAGACAGACACAGGGCAGGAAGCAGCGGAAAAGGCAGGCACAGAACAGAAAGATGCCGGACAGACGCAAGCGGGGGAAGCAGCAGGGATACAGATTGAGCCGGTAGCGGGGCTTAGGGATGACTTCATCCGGGGCGTGGATATTTCCAGCGTGCTGGCGGAGGAAGCAAGCGGCGTTGTCTATTATAATGAAGCCGGACAGGTGCAGGACATTTTCCAGACGCTTGCGGAAAACGGGGTAAACTATGTCAGGGTCCGGGTGTGGAATGATCCCTACGACGAGAACGGGAAGGGATATGGCGGCGGCAACTGCGACACGGCGGCAGCAGCCGAGATCGGCAGGCGTGCGGCGGAGCAGCAGATGAAGCTTCTGGTGAATTACCATTATTCTGATTTCTGGGCAGACCCCTCCAAGCAGATGTGCCCGAAGGCGTGGGAGGGCATGGGGGCAGAGGAGAAGGCGGAGGCGCTCTATGCGTTCACAGCGGAGAGTTTACGGGAAATTCTGGATGCCGGGACGGACGTGGGGATGGTGCAGATCGGAAATGAGATCAACAACGGCATGGCAGGAGAAACCGACTGGTCTGCGAGAGGACTGCTTTTGGAGGCGGGTGCGCGGGCTGTCAGGGAAGTGTCCAAGGAGAGGGGGCGGGAGATACGCATTGCCGTCCACTTTACCGATATTGCCGACCAGACCGGGACGCTGGCTCTGGCGCAGAAACTGAAGGAGAAGGAAATTGATTATGATATTTTTGCGGTTTCCCATTATCCGTTCTGGCACGGGACGATGGAGAATCTGACGGACACGCTGCGGAAGGTGAATGAGGCTTACGGAAAGGATGTGCTGGTAGTCGAAAACTCTTATCCGTATACGACGGGCGACGGGGACGGTACGGCAAACAGCATCGGCGCGCCGGATATTCTGCCGGAATATCCCGCCACGGCACAGGGACAGGCGGAGGAGATCCGGGATGTGTGCGCTGCGGTTGCCGCCGCCGGAGACGCGGGACTCGGCTATTTTTACTGGGAACCGGCGTGGCTGCCTGTCAACGTCTGGGAGAAAGGCGCGGCGGATGCGGATGAAATCCTTGCCGCAAACAAGGAGGCATGGGAAGAAAAAGGCGCGGGATGGGCGTCCTCCTATGCGTCCGGGTATGATCCGAAGGATGCCGGCAAATATTACGGGGGATCGTCATGGGACAATCAGGCATTGTTTGACTATAGTGGTCACCCACTGGAATCCCTCAAGGTATTCCGATATCTGCAGGACGGGATGACTGGGTCCGGGGGTGCGGAGCAATAAACTTTCTCATATTTTGAAAATTTTGCATTGACAAGTTCTGTGCAATTTGTTATGATCTGAACATGAACAACCGATTGCGCAAAGTCAAAACTGCCAAAAAGGGGAGGCGGACACCTGAGCGCGGCGGCGATAACGGCAAAATTAATTAAAAACGGAGGGCAGGGCACATGGATAAGTTTATTGTAAACATCATCCATCGTCCGGAGATGGTACCTGAGTACGCGGAAAAGGTGACCGGACACGGCAAAGAGGAGGATATCGGAAGGAAAGAGCTTCTGACGGAATCCCTCGATATCTTTAAAACGCAGCAGGCGATCGCGCACAAGAACGGGTTGAAGACGACGATACAGATGACTTACGCTTCTTTATTTAACGACGAGGCGGTGGCGCTTGCGAAGGCGGACCATGAGCAGTACGGCGACGAGATCGCGCTGTCCCTGCTCGGGCTTCCCTGTGAGGAGTTCCGCGAGAAGTATAAGACGAAGGACTTCTGTATCTGGATGTTCTCCATGGAGGACAAGAAGTCCATCGTGGACGATGTGTTTGGCAAATTTAAGGACAGATTCGGCTTTTACCCGGAGTCAACGGGTTCCTACTACATGGACGCCGACCTGACCAATTATATCAAAGAGAAATATCCCATGGTGAAATGCGCCGTGGCGACATGCTGGGAGGAGGGTCCGAAGGCATACCACACCTGCAACAATTCATGGTATACGTTTATGGACGGCGGTCCGTGGGCGCCCTGGATTCCGAGTAAGCAGAATACCCACGCGCCCGCGGCGAACGAGGCGGAGGATTCCGGTATTGTGGCGATTCCCCATCTGTCCCGCGACCTGATTGCGTGCTACGACGGCAACGGCTCCAATTTCGGGACGCACCCGCAGAATGTATTGCGCAGCATGTGTTATGATTCCAAGACGTGGGAGTATCCTTACCTTTACAATCTGATTGACCAGTTCCGCGCGCTGGCGAAGTACAACAACGGCTACGCCTATAACATGATGTTTGTGGGCCCCGGCTGGATGAACAAGATGGGCCGCTGGGAGGCGCCTTACGAGCTTCTGCTGAAATCCTATGAGGACGGCATGGCATATTACGGGAAGCTGAAAAAAGAGGGCAAGTTAGAGGATATGACCATGGCGGAGTTCGCGGACTTTTACCGTGCGAACAGAAGGCTGACGGAGCCGGAGTGCGCGCTGTGGAGAGATATTTTGTACGGATCGGACAAACAGCTTTTCTGGTACTGCGACCCTTACATGAGAGTGTGCGCGAACATGGATCAGGGCGGCGCGATCGTGGACCTTCGTCCTTATGCGGCAAAATTGGAGTGGCCGGTGGGCATTGGCACAAAGCATGTGACGGACGCCTCTTATCCTTTCCTGATTCAGGAGAAGTACCGGGCGGGCTACTTTACCCACTATGCGGGTGAGGGCACGGTGAGAAGTGCGAAGCTGACCCACAACGGCGAGGAAGTAGATCTGTGCCTGTGCCGGACAAAGGCGCATTTCTCGCAGGAGGGCAACACGAGAATCCTGACGCTTGACCCTGTGGATATCGAGTTCTATGATCTGACGGTGAAACTGCAGACGAAGATGTACTTCGAGGAGGGCAGCTCCAACATCAAGATCGAGAGAACGATCCTCGAGATGAGCGACCCGGATGCCGAGGTGGAGATCAACGAGTACATGGTGGCATGTTACGGCACGACGGAATACTCGGAAGACATGAGCAATGTGAAACTGTCCGTAACCGACGGTTCCAATACGGAGAAGATCGACTACGCTTACAAGTGCCGCGAGGCGCAGATGCAGGGCGCGACAGAGGCGGCGGCGGTGGTTCCCGAGATCGGGACGAGAGTGTCCATGAGCTGCGACAAGAAGGAGGCTGTCGGCTACATCAAGGAAGGATATGCGTTCTCCCCGATGTTCACGTTAGGCTACACCACCCAGTTAAAAGATAAGGAGGTATTTGCGACATGGCTCAATCTGGCAAAGGCAAATTAAACTACAGGTGTCCCTCCTGCTTTATGAGAGACTTGGACATTGATATGTTTTACGATAAGGAAAAGAAGGAGTATCACTGTATCCGCTGCCAGTATGTGGGGACGGAGGAGGATGTGCTCGCAAAGAATGAACTGGTGCGGTTCCGCTATAAGGATGCGATGAAGCGGTTTACGAAGTTTGACTTCGATTGATGATGAAGAGATGGACGCAAAATTCCATCTTCCGTCTTGTCGATTTGGCAGGCAAATAAAAGTAGGCAAACAAAAGCAGGCAAACAAAAGCGGGTAAGAAAAAGCAGGCAGAGAAAAGGAAGACAAAATATGAAGTTTTATAAAGGCATGGACCTCTCCACGATCAAAGAGGTGGAGAGCCTTGGCGGAAAATTTTATGACCACGGGGAAGAGAAGGACGTGTTTGAGATCCTGAAAAGCTACGGGATGAATGCGGTCAGGCTGCGGCTCTGGAATGATCCGTATGGGGCGGACGGCACGCCTTATGGGGCGGGAACGAACGACCTGCCCACGGCGATAGAGCTGGCGAAGCGGGCGAAGGCGCACGGGATGGAAGTGCTGCTCTGTATGCATTACAGCGATTTCTGGGCTGACCCGGGAAAGCAGCGGGTGCCGAAGGCGTGGCGCGGGATGAACGCGGAGCAGTTGACCGAAGCGGTCTGCACCTTTACGAGGGATACGCTGCTGACCATGCGGGATGCGGGGGCGTACCCGGATCTGATCCAGATCGGCAATGAGCTGACCAACGGGATGCTCTGGCCTCATGGAAAACTGTTGGAATGCGGCAATTACGACAATCTGGCGCAGTTTGTCAGCGCGGGCATAAAGGCGGTGCGCTCTCTGGACGGCGACATGCCGGTGATGATCCATCTGGACAACGGGGGCAATGCGCCCATGTACATTGACTGGTTTGATCATTATATGGAACGGGGAGAGGATTTCCAGATCATCGGGCTTTCCTACTACCCGTTCTGGCACGGGAGTCTTTCGGACCTGCAGAAGAATATGAACGATCTGGCGGTGCGCTATGGCAAGGAGCTGGTGATTGCGGAGGTTTCCATGGGTTACACGATTGAGGACTACGCGTCCTACGAGAAACTTGCGGACAATGAGCGCAAGGGCTATGCCACGAAACCCGCACTGGTGGAGAAACTGCCTTTTCCCATGACAAAAGAAGGACAGGCGGATTTTATGCGGGCGCTGTTTTCCGTGATCGATCAGGTGCCGGAGAAGAAGTGCAGGGGCTTTTTCTACTGGGAGCCTGCGTGGATCCCGGTGCCGGGATCGGGCTGGGCGAACGAGGAAGCGCTTAAATATATAGAAGAAAAAGGTCCGGGCGGCAACGAGTGGGCGAATCAAGCGCTATTTGACTATAATGGTCAAGCGCTGCCGGCATTGGAAGTGATCCGCGATTACCAGCCTGCGGCGGGGAAAGCATGAGAGAAACAGATCGGAGCAGTCGCTGAAACGCAACGATTAGCGGCTGTCCTTTCCCACCGGTCCGGTGGACTGCCGCACAATGAGCTGCGGACGCAGCATGGTACGGCAGATGGGAATGCGGTTGATCAGGGAATGCAGCGTATAAAATCCAGATCTGCCAAGTTCCGTGCGATCCTGCCGGATGGTGGTGAGCGGCGGGTCGAGTCTGGCGGCAGGCGGAATATCGTCAAAACCGATCACGCTGAGGTCGCCGGGGACTTTGACGCCGCGTTTGCGGCACTCATCGATCACGCCGGAGGCGAGCAGGTCGTTGCCGCAGAGGATGGCGGTGATGCCCATGGAAAGCAGGCGGTCTATATGGTCTTTGGCGGAGTCCGCCACATAGTAGCCGTAAGGCATGGTGCGCTCGTCAAAAGGAAGGTTGTGTGCCGTCATGCTGTCGATATACGCCTGCCGGCGCTGCTCGGTGATGCAGGAATGCCATGAACCGTTGATCAGGGCAATGTGACGGTGCCCGAGACTCATCAGATGAACGATGGCGTCGTCGATGCCTTCCGAAGTGTCGGAGCCGACGGAGGCTACGAGAGGGTTTTTTCGGATATAATTGTCAAAGAGGGCAGTCGGAATAGAGGTCGTGTTGAATTGATCCATCCAGTCATCCATAAGGGCGAAACCGACCATGAAGCCGCCGACGAACCCGTGCCGGAGCATAAAGGTATCGTACTTTTCCGCCGCCTGTATGTCGGGTGTGATCGGAAATATCGTGACGTCATAGTTTTCACGGAATGCGGACTGGCGGAAACCAAGAATAATATCGTAGCCGAACTGTTCCGGCGTTTCAAAATTCATGTTTTCTATGAAAATGCAGACTTTCCGGCGGTCTTTGCCGCGCATCTGCTTGGTGGTATAGCCGAGTTCTACGGCAGTATCGAGCACGGTCTGACGCAGGGATTCGCTGATGTCGCTTGCGCCGTTTAAGCCTTTGGACACGGTGCTTGTGGAAATGCCGAGGCGGTTGGCGATATCTTTGATTGTAACCATGATAACCTCCGTTGTCTTGTTTTGAAGCGCCGCATCTGTTATGGGCAGACCGGGTAAAATGTCCGGGATTTTTTACACCCGTGTCATGTGCCAGCAGCATGGCGACGTTTATGACACAAGCATATTAGAAATAGAATAAAAATGCAAGAGAGGGAGGCTTATTTGCATAAAAGGATTTAAAAAACGTTTTCCGTATTGACAGAGTGCATAGAAAAGTGGTAAATTTAACCTAACAAATACGAAATTTTACGAAAATTTTCGCAGAAAGGGCTAGCCCTTTCTCTATATCCTAACTTCATTAGGATATAAAAACTCTGACTGAACCTAAGAGCGGAGCGGCTTCCGGGTGGTGCGAAGCAGAGGAAATACAGTGATATGGAATGCGGAATTACGATAACTATGATATCGTGAAACAGCATTTTGTATAGAAACAAAACAATATGACTTTTTATGGAAGTCGAAAGGAGAGAGCAAATTATGAAAAAGAAAGTATTGGCAACATTACTGGCAACGGCGATGACAGTCGGCTGTCTGACAGGCTGCGGCGGCGGTGCTGCAGAACAGCCTGCGGCGGAAGCTCCGGCAGCGGAAGCGCCTGCGGCAGAGGAGCCTGCAGCGGAAACTCCGGCAGCAGAGGAGGCGCCTGCGGTAGAGGCTCCCGCAACTGCTGAGGAGGGCACAGACCCTGTTGCGAACCTGATTGCGGCGACGACAGGTACGGTGACACTGAAGGTATGGGCTTCTGAGGAGGATCAGGATCTCACAACCAAGCTGCTCGACGAGTTCAAGGCGGATTACCCGGACGTGACTTTTGACATTACCCTCGGTGCGGAGAGTGAGTCTACCGCGAAGGATACGGTTCTCACGGACGTAGAGGCAGCGGCTGATGTGTACGCATTTGCGGACGACCAGATCAACGATCTGGTGAACGCGGGTGCGCTGCAGGAAGTAGTGGCAAACTACACCTTTGATGTGGTAAATGAAAACGTAACCGGCTCTGTGGAGGCGGCTGCTGTAAACGGCAAGGTATATGCTTATCCGATGACGGCTGATAATGGTTACTTTATGTTCTACGATTCTTCCGTATTCTCCGAGAGCGACGTGCAGTCTCTGGAGAAGATGATTGAGGTAGCTGACGCGGCAGGCAAGAAGATCGCGATGGATATCTCCAACGGCTGGTATATTTACGCTTTCTTCCAGGGCGCAGGTCTTGAGCTGAAACTGAATGACGACGGCCTCACCAACACTTGTGCATGGAATGCAGCGGGTGGTACGGATGTGGCGCAGGCAATCCTTGACCTGACCGCTTCGGGCGTGCTTGTAGATATGGGCGATGAGGATATGGCTACCCAGATTGCAGAGGGCAACGTGGTTGCATGTGTGAACGGTACATGGAGAGCAGAGACGGCAGCAGAAGCATGGGGCGACAACTATGCGGCAACCAAGCTTCCTACCTTCAAGGCGGGCGGCAAGGACTATCAGATGTCCTCTTACTCCGGTTACAAGCTGATCGGTGTAAACCCTCACTCCGCTAACGTGGGCTGGGCAATGCTCCTTGCAGAGTTCCTGACCAACGAGGCGGCTCAGACAGCAAGATTTGAAGCGAGAGGCCTTGGTCCTTCCAACCTCAATGCGGCAGCATCTGACGCGGTACTGGCTAACCCGGCGATCTCCGCTCTGGCAGCGCAGGCAGCGTACGCTACGCCCCAGCGTGTAGGCGGCAACTTCTGGTCTCCCGCAGAGACGCTCGGACAGATCCTTGCATCCGGCAACTCTGACGGAACAGATTTGCAGGAGCTTCTGGATACGACGGTAGAAGGTATCACGGCGCCTGTCGAATAACCGGAGTAAAAATCTTCGATTTTAACTCCCGAGCATAGCTCAATTGCGAGGACTGCTCCGCAGCCTCGGTTCGGAGAGACGGAGGATGTAACTCCACGAGATTTGCTTCGCAGACTCGGCATGATATATGAGCAGTATGGAGAGGGTGGGTGGCGTTCACTCGCCCTCTTTTAAAAAGAGAAGGTTACTTCTGGCATGGAGGTTCATATGAAGAAGGCATTAAGCGCGATAGGAAATTATTTTAGGAATTTTGGAATTGCCTTTGTCAAGGGAGATGTATGGGTTAAACTGTCAGCGGTTCTGATGGGCGCGGGTTACCTTGCCAGAAAACAGGTAATTAACGGTATTATCATGTTTCTGGTGGAAGCGTTGTTTGTTGTCCTGTGCGTCGGTTATGCGGCGCCAAACCTTGCGAAGTTCGGAACGCTGGGCACGGTGCAGTTTGAGCAGGTGTTTGACCCGCTGACTATGACCAGCACAATCAACGATTACGATAACTCCTTCTTGATTTTGCTGAATTCCATTATTGCACTGTTTCTCATTGTTGTATTTGTCATGTTCTGGATCGCGAACATGAAAGCGGTTTACCGTCTGCAGATCCAGAAAGAAAACGGGGAGCACATCAATACCTTTAAGGAAGATGTGCAGTCATTATTCAATGAAAAATTTCATATTACGCTGCTGACGCTGCCGGCAATCGGTATTATCTTGATGAATATTCTGCCGATTCTCGTACTGGTGGCGGTTGCGTTTACCAACTATGACCAGCAGCATATGCCGCCAAGCGCCCTGTTTACATGGGTGGGGTGGTCAAACTTCAAGAGCCTGTTCACGGATTCCGTGACGGTGACTTTTGGTTATTCCTTTAAGAAAGTATTGACTTGGACACTGGAGTGGGCGGTGCTTGCCACCTTTACGACCTATATCGGCGGTATCCTGCTCGCCAAGTTTATTAATAATAAGAAGACAAAGATGCCGAAGATGTGGAGAACGCTCTTCATCATCGCGATTGCGGTGCCCCAGTTTGTGACGCTGCTTCTGGTGCGTAACTTCTTCGCTGACAGCGGTATCGTCAACACCTTCTGCACGAGCATCGGGCTGACGGATTTTCTGAAGAACGTGGGGCTTGTTCCTTCCAACTTAAGTTACATCCCGTTCCTGACCAATCCGGGCTGGGCAAAGGTGATGATCGTCATCATCAATATCTGGGTCGGCATTCCTTACCAGATGCTGATCGCGACGGGCGTTCTGATGAACATTCCCGAGGATCAGATCGAGAGTGCGAGGATCGACGGCGCGAACCCGTTACAGATCTTTATCAAGATCACAATGCCGTACATGCTTTTCGTAACAGGACCGAGCCTGATTACGGATTTTGTAAAGAACATCAACAACTTTAACGTGATTTATCTGCTGACGCAGGATGTATATGTCACAAGCGACCAGCTTCTGGCGAACTCCAATGCGAAGGAGCTTGACCTGCTGGTTACATGGCTGTTTAGGCTGACGAACGAGTATTACAACTATAAGATGGCATCCGTGATCGGTATCATTGTATTTATCATCTGCGCGGCGTTTACGCTCGTTACGTTTACAAGAACCATCAAGGGAGATAAGGAGGAGGAATTTCAATAATGAAAAAGACGATCCATTCTATTTTAAGACATCTTGTTTTGCTTCTCCTCGCGGTGGTGTGGCTGATACCGATTCTCTGGCTGTTTGTTACGTCGTTTAGCGCGTACAAGGGAATCAATACCTCCCACTTCTTCCCGGAGGATTGGACGATGGACAATTACGCGCAGTTATTCCTGCGGTCAGATTCCATCGTGCAGTACAATAAGTGGTTTCTGAACACGCTGGTGATCGCAATCTTTACCTGTCTGATCTCCACCATCCTTGTGCTGATGGTGAGTTATACCATGAGTAAACTGCGGTTCCCGGGCAGAAAGTCGCTGATGAGTTTCAGCATTATCCTGAATATGTTCCCGGGCGTGCTTTCCATGATCGCTATTTACTTTATTTTAAAGACGTTTAACCTGACCAACAGCCACATCGGTATGATTATCGTGTACTCCGCGGGCGCGGGTCTTGGTTTCCTGATCTGTAAGGGCTTTATGGACACGATTTCCATTTCCCTTAGCGAGGCGGCGAGACTGGAAGGCGCTTCCGAGGCGAAGATTTTCTGGAAGATTATCATCCCGCTTTCCAAGCCGATCATTGTGTACACGGTGATCAGTTCCTTCTTAGTGCCTTGGGGCGATTTCGTGTTCGCGAAGCTGATGCTTAATTCCGGCATCGCGACGGACTGGACGGTGGCGATCGGACTGTTCAACATGCTGGGCAAGTCCATGATCAACAAATACTTCTCCGTATTCTGCGCGGGCGGCGTGGTGATTTCCGTGCCGATCTCGATTCTGTTCCTGATTATGCAGAAGTTCTATGTGGAGGGTATTACGGGAGGTTCTGTGAAAGGATAAGGAGCAATGGATTTATTGGGGCGCGGACGGAACTTCATATCTCCGTCGCCGCGCTCTCGCTCCGCAAAACAATTGTGGGGCAAGCTGTACCTGTTAAAAGGTGCAGCTTGTTTGTGTTTATGGAAAATGATTTACATAATTTGAAAAATGGAAAAGAAATTAAAATGGAGCGTATGGAAATGAAAAGCAGATATGTAAGAACTCTGGCGGGGGTCATGGCGGCGGCTCTGGTGATTGGGGGCTGCGGGGGGACTGGGAATGGCGGGACTTTGCCTGATGCGGCGTCGGACGGGGCGGCTTTGGAGGAGCAGTCCGGGATAGGAGCGGACGGTTCTTCGGCAGACGGAGGGGCTGCGGCGGATGGCACGGCGGCAGGCGCAGATGCCGATGGAGAGAGTGCGCCTGCGGGCGGCGGTGACGCGGGGGAGCAGGCGGCGGAAGCATCTGCCAAGGAGCCGTGGGAGGATAACCCGCTGCAGGTCATCGACGACAATTACAGGACGTATTATGAGGTGTTCGTCTACTCCTTCTGCGACAGCGACGGGGATGGCGTGGGAGACTTGCAGGGGCTGATTTCCAAGCTGGACTACATCAACGACGGGGACGACGCCACGGACACGGATCTGGGATGCAACGGCATCTGGCTGATGCCCGTGAACCCTTCACCCACGTATCACAAGTATGACGTGGCGGATTACTATGCCATAGACGAGGAGTACGGCACGCTGGAGGATTTCAGGGAACTGCTTGCGGCTTGCGATGAGCGGGGCATCAAGGTTATCATGGATCTGGTGTTAAATCACAGCTCGTCGCAGAATCCATGGTTTCAGGAGGCGTGCGCGTATCTGAAAGGGCTGGACGGCGGCGAGCCGGACGCGGCGGAATGCCCCTATGTTGACTATTATCATTTTTCCAAGGAGCAGGGCGGCGGCTACTATCCCGTGGAGGGAACCGACTGGTTTTACGAGGCGCAGTTCTGGTCGGAGATGCCCGACTTCAATTTAGACTGTGAGCCCCTGCGGGAGGAGATTGCCAAAATCACGAAATACTGGCTTGACATGGGGGTGGGCGGTTTCCGTCTGGACGCGGTGAAAGAGTTTTATTCCGGCGCGCCCCAGTCCAATATTGACTTTCTGGCGTGGCTGACCGATGCGGTCAAAGAGCAGAAACAAGACGCTTACCTTGTGGGCGAGGCGTGGCTTGATATGGCGGACTACGCGCCCTATTACGGGAGCGGCATCGACAGCGTTTTCAACTTCGCCTTTGCGGACAAAGACGGCATTATTTCCAAGGTGTTAAACGGGGGTTCCGCGGCAAAATACGGCGCGGCGGTCAGCAGTCTGGAGGAGACGTTCGGTGCCTACAACGCGGATTATATTGACGCGCCTTTCTATACCAACCACGACATGGGAAGGAGCGCGGGCTACTATGCGGGGGACAATTCCGCTGCGCAGACGAAGATGGCGGGCGCCATGAACCTGTTTATGGGCGGGTCGGCATTCCTCTATTACGGGGAGGAGCTCGGCATGAAAGGCTCCGGCAAGGACGAGAACAAGCGCGCGCCCATGTACTGGAGCATGAATCCCGACGCGGCAGGCATGTGCGACGGTCCGGCGGATATGGAAGACGTGAAGATGAAGTTTGAGAGTCTGGAGGAGCAGGAGAAGGATGAGCTTTCCGTCTATCAGTTTTATAAAAAGGTTATCAAAATCCGCAACCAGAATCCGGAGATTGCCAGAGGGGATGCAAAATACGTCCTTGTGGGGGATTTTCTGGCGGATGATACGCGGGAAAGCGTCTGCGCCATCCAGAAGACTTACGGGGACTCGGAGCTTCTGCTCGTGTTCGTGACGGGGGCGGAGACGGAGGAACTGGATCTGACCGGCATTACCTTAAACGGTAAAAATATCGGCGCGGATACGCAGATCCGGGGTATGCTTGTCACCGGGGAGGAGAAGATCAGCTTTGAGAATGGAAAGGCTGTGATGCCCGGGTTTTCGGTATTGGTTCTTAAGTAAATGTAACGCAGGCTGTATTTGGCGGACGCAGGAGCATATTGCAGATGATGGGCATTGAAGTCTGGATTCGGACAACGATTCGGTAGTTTTGAATGGTCTTGAAATTCTAAAGAATATATTATAAAATTATTAAAGTTATTAAAAGTACTAATATTTAATAAATTAACGAAAGGATAACAGGTACTCAACATGAAAAGTCAAAACAAATGGGTGCGTGCCGCGATCCCGGCATTGCTCCTGCACTTCAGTATCGGTACGGTGTACTGCTGGTCTATCTTCAGTCAGGAGATCGCTGACTACATAGGATTTTCCAAGGCAGCCACAGAGTGGGCGTTCAGTTTCGCCATTTTCTTCCTCGGCATGTCCGCGGCGTTTCTGGGCAATGTGGTGGAGAAGGACATTCATAAGTCGTCCCTGATCGCCACGATCACGTTCGCCCTCGGTATGGCGGGCACAGGTTTCTTCATCTATTATGGAGGAAACAATCCCGGCAGCCCGCTGGCGCTGGTCGGCATTTATGTCTGCTACGGCTTTATCATGGGCGTGGGACTCGGAACAGGATATCTGTCCCCGGTAAAGACACTGATGCTCTGGTTTGAGGATAAGAAAGGTCTTGCGACAGGTCTTGCGGTGGCGGGCTTTGGCGGCGCCAAGGCGATTGCAAGCCCCATCATGCAGGCGCTCCTTGCAAATCTGGGCGAGGGCGGCATCTATAAGATGTTCTACATCCTCGCGGCGGTTTATTTTGTAATGATGTTTATCGGACATCTCCTTCTGGCGAAGCCCGCGGGCTGGCATGAGCCGCAGAAGAAGGAAAAGGGACAGGGCATCATGGCGACCATCAAAACCCGCCCGGTCAGCAATTATATCGGTATCTGGCTGATGTTCTATATCAATATCACCTGCGGTCTTGCGCTGATCTCGCAGGAGAAGATGATCGTGAAATGTATTGGTCTGGCAGGCGTGGTCGGTGTGATTTCCACGGTATCCGCGATCTTCAATGCGGGCGGACGTCTCGGCTTCTCCGCGTGGGCGGATCTGATGAAAGACAGAAATACGATTTATAAGCTGATCTTTGTGCTCTCCATTGTGTTTACCGGCGCGGTTATGCTTACCGGCGGTATCAAGAACGGAGAGGGCAATATGTTCCTGATTGTTCTGGTTCTGGCGCTGATCTTCATGGTAAATGCCGGATACGGCGGCGGTTTCTCCAATGTGCCGACCCTGCTTTCCGACCACTACGGCATGGGCAGCATCAGCGCGATCCACGGTATCACCCTCTCCGCATGGGCGTTTGCGGGTCTTACCGGCAACCAGATCGCAACCCTGATCGTGAGCAATACGGGCAGCTTTATCGAGGATTCCCACGGCAATATGGTCAATCCTGTCGGCTACCAGAACGTGCTGTACTTCACGATCGTGCTCTATGTGATCGCACTGTTAATCAGTCTGTTCCTTGTGAAACCCGCGAGTACGGACAAAAAATAATATCCGCGAAAGCAATGAGCATTGCGCAGACGGAGGAGAAGCGGAGCGGAGAGCTTGCTCACCGCTCCGCTTCTCCGAATGGATGCATAGGGCAACAGACCGCGAGCGAGGAAAACCGAAGGTTTTTCGAGCTTGTACTGCGGAGTATATTCATAAAGCAAGACCCCCGAAGGTGCTACCTCCGGGGGTCTTGCTTGTGTAAAAGGGGAATTCTTCGGAATTGCTATTGCCGACTTGACTTCCGTGATCAAGTCTGTAATTAATATACCGTGTTTTCCCCTTGGAGTCTATAATTATATTACAGAAGAATAACACTATATTAGCGAGAGGGCTTTACATGCACAGATACTCACGCTGCTTCTGAAGCTCTGTCGGGATCGGTGTCCCCGTGTTTTTCAGCTTCTGGAACACATTGTCATAGTGGTGTATCTTCTGTGCCAGTTTAATGTCGTAACGTGTCATAGTCTCCTTGTAGAGCGGGTTTGCCATCAGTTTTGTCCGGATCTCCTTCGAGAAAGGACAGTATGTGAAAATGATATTACGTGACACTTTATTCAGTCTGGGCGAACCGACACCCTCGTAGAGTACCCATGCCTCATAGTCCCTGATAAACATTTCTTTATAACTATTTTTCGCTTTCTGCATACTGAGCTTGATTTTGTCCTTCGCGTCAGCGGAAAGCTCGCGGTTCTTGCGGTAAAACTGGATGTAGTCGAAATATTCGCTCGTAAGGGAAGCCTCGGAAATATCGTTCCAACGCGCGCCCTGAATACGCTTGCACATTTCCCAACGGAAGTCGCCGGTCAGGCGGACCAGAATATTCGTCAGGTCTTCCATCTGGAAAATGGATACCATCATACGCGCCGGCGTGGTGCGCTTGCGCCCCTCGATCTCCTGCCATGCAATGCCGCGGGTTCCCACGTTTGGCATCAGGATAATGTCGGGCAGCACTTCCACGGAAACGGTCTCCTTGCCGATACCGATGTCGGGATTCGTGTAAATGACGTCGCGGTAGTAGGCGCTGAAGTCGATCGCGCGTATCTGCTGGAATGCCTCCGCCACCTTGTCCGCGGATACAAGCGTGCCGTCCAGATCCTTTAAGACGTTATGGTCCGAGAATGTCGGGCAGAAACTTAAAACGCGCCCAAAGGTAATCTTGTTGACGGTGGGGAACATATTGCGTATCTCAAAGAGCACTTTTTCCAACGGATCATTCTGCATACGCGCTTCGTCCGCAGCAGTAATATTGCCGGACATTTTCTGCTCGCGCAGAAATGTGGGGAAGTCCGAGTCAAATTCGTTACGGCTCGGCTCCTTCTGGCCTTTGTAGATGGCGGTAAACCATTCGTAGGCGGTGTAAACCTTGCGCTTGGGATCAGAAGGAATCTTGTCAACCATTTTGTACAGGTATGCGGCATTTTCAAGCCCCGCAAGATTTTCGTCCACATAGCCGAAGTTAAAGAACATCTTCACCACCTTGGGAACGGAAGACGGATCCTTCATGCTCTTGACAAAGGCTTTTTCATATATCTGATAGAAGAGCTTCGTGATGGACATACGCAGTTTCCTCGCCGCGTCGTCGGAAGCGTTCTTATCTGTCATATTGGCAAACTTATTCACAGCCTCGCGGAAGGAGACAGCGGTCTCGGTGCTTACCTCCGCATATGTGAGGATGGTATTCATGGAATTTTCCACATCAGCGACTTCATCTGCCGCAGCGGCAGTTTCTTCCGTGCCGTCTCCCAGATTTTCCAGTTTCGCGCGGTATTCGGCGGCTCTCTGCTGATACATTTCCCTGTCGATGGAGGGCAGATCCTCCAACTGGATCATCATGGTGGAGATCGTCGCGATGAGCGTGGTGGAATCCTTGTCATTTGCGCCGATCTTATATAAGAGACCCGCATAAAGGTCAAACAGGTCGAGGTGATTTTCGTTCATCAGCAGGTGCGCGATTTCCGCCTTGTAATCATAAAAAACGCGGCATATGGAAATGATACGGTGGATATCCTGATCTGCTTTCAGAACGACACCCGCAAGGAAATCGGTGCTGTGGAATTTGGAAGATTTTTCAGTGACCATAGCAGTCAATTGCTCGTAGTAGCCGTCGATCCAGCTTTCCATATCTTCTTCCAGTATAAGAGGCGACAAGTCGTCCATATCGGGCAGCGCCCTCGGAGCAATGCCATGCTTGACGCAGAAGGACTTATACTCTTCATAATGGTTCATCAGAAAATGGTAAATATTTTCACAGTCGAAACGCATCAGTTCGTACTGGTCATATATTTCGCGGAACTGCCTGAACAGGGAAGCGACAATCATATTCGCCAGATCCACACTTTTCTGCATCAGCGTGGAAAGCTGCAAAGCGGTACAAGGGTAGGAGGCGATTCCCGTAGGCTCCTCCGTTTCATAGGTGATAAAGTGAGAGCCGAAAAAGATCTCACAGACACCGATGACGTCCCCTTTTTTCAGATAAAAAGTGCCTCCCGGATAGGAGGCGCACACGCTCCCTTTTGCGATGACATGCAGGGCAGTCAGATTCTGTTCACTCTGGATTAAATGTGTACCCGCAGGAAATTCTTTTACTGCCATTTGAATACCCCCTCTTATGAGAATTATTACAAAAACCCTGTATCTATCTTATGCTTTTTTGGGGGAAAAGTCAATGAGAAGGACCGCCCCGGTGGGGACGGTCCTTTCAGTTGGTTTCTTAATAGTATACCTTTTTGACGGTGAAATATCCGACGGTAGTTACGGTTTTAGTATTTCCGTTTGCATCTTGATACTTTTTGGGGTAACAGATTGCGTATATATCGTTCGCCTTTGCGGTCAGATTGGAACCGTCTTTTAATTTTATCGTCAATGACATTTTTGCAAGTTCGCTGACTTTAAGCTTCTTTAATGCACCGGGGTCATCATCTAAATAAAGGCCGGTATAGTATTGGGGAATCGGGGGCAAAGGCTGGTATAGGGCACAACCTGTATTTTGATTAATATCTTTTATGACTCCCGAATTTTTAGGACCCGTTACGGTGGCAGTACAATAATCGGGCAGCATGACTGCGCGGCTCCAGTCCGGCTTTCCCTTTGCGTTTTTGTAGGCTGTAACGACTATGTAAAAATCTCCATTGTAGCTGTTTTTGGCGTATGAAAAACCAATCTGCGCTGCGATATAGTTAGGCCAGATATACACAAGATAAGTATTCGACTTTACGCCGCTGCCATCCTGCGCAACTGCCTGAATACCTACATAACGTTTGCTTCCAAGCGCTTCAAGATCTTCGGCTTTCAAACTCTTGTCTGCTGAAACCGTACCGTTATTCTTGTTAACGGATACTTTACCGTCCAGGCTGCTATCGCCATATCCAACAATCTGCCAGCTGATTTTCTTGTTGTTAGGCGTTCCATAATTGCTGTAGTATTTGGCCGCCATTTTAATGCTTTTACCGACGGCGACATCACCGTCATTTCCGTCTGTGGGACCGATCACCAGCTTGGACATAGGCACGGTGACGGTGACTGTACAGGTTGCCTTCTTGTTGCTGCCGTCGGTGGCGGCACAGGTGATGGTCGCCTTGCCGGGTCCGTTGGCGGTAACCTTACCTGTCTGATCCACAGAGGCGATGGAGGGCGCGCTGCTGGTCCACGCAATCAGAGGATTCGTTAAAGTGCTGACTGTGGTGCTGCTGCCCACCTTCCCCTCTACTTTAGCGGTTAGGGTAGCGGTCACTGTTTCCTTGGCTGCGCTCGTATTTGGCGGGAACAGGGTCAGCTTTTTCGAGCTGACAGTGATCTTTGTGATCTCTTCGGTTGCAATCTCGATCTCGTAAGTTGCGGGAGTGGCGGCAGGATTACCGCTCGCATCCAGAAGCCCATCTGCCGCACTGGCGGTCACCGTATATTTCCCGGTAGCGCCTTTTTTGGTTGTGATTTTGCCGTTGCCTTTATTGATGCTGACATTTTTACCATCACCGCTTACGGTCCAGACTAATTTTTTGTTGCTGGCGTTTGCGGGAGTCACCTTTGCTGTAAGCGCAATGCTCTTGCCGGCAGCTACCTTTTTGGGACCGTCTATTTTAATTTCCTCAACAGGTTGTACGACGGTCACGCTGTAGGAGGCGCTCTTGTTGAGGCCATCGTTGGAGGTGGCTTTGATGGTCGCCTTGCCGGGTGCGACAGCCGTTATCACGCCATCGGTGACGGTGGCAACCTTGGTGTTGCTGCTGGACCAGACAACTTCCGCGAGGGCGGCACTGCCTTTGATGACAGTATCGTCTTTGGCGGTGGCGCCTGCCTTTGTCACGGTGAGATAGTCTGCTAAATTGATGACCTTATTGTCGGCATCCGCTGTTCTACTGTCGCCTTTTTTGCCTGCCTTGATGCTCTTTTTCGCGGGCGCTTTGTTGGTAGCAGCGTCCAGAAAAGCGACTTTCTTTATGGTGGAAGCATCAATGACAGTAAATATGTATGGGTCGGATGACACGCCGTCAAATTTTTTGGGGTCGGTGCCGCCGACAGCCGTGGCGGTAACCTTGTAGGTTCCGGCAGGCGTTTTCAGTGTTTTTGAGGATGTTGTTTTTACCGTGCCGTTTGTTGCCACAGTGACACCCTTAGCGGCGGCATCCTTTCCGTCCGCATCGGTCACAGTCCATTTTACATTTTTTGAGATCGCATAGGGCTGTGTGACAGTGGCGGTAAATTTCAGGCTCTTTCCGGCTGCGATTCTTGTCACATTTCCCACAGGCTCTACGGTTACCTTGCTGGGGATCGGCGTTAAGGTAACGGTTTTGGACGCTACCTTGCTGACCTTCCCGGAAACCGGATTGACAGCGATGGCTTTGATGGTTTTACTCTTGGCGCCGGTCAACGGGATTGGTGCACCGAGAGTGTAAGGCACTGTGGTATCTGCATTTGTGACCACACCGTTTTTGTATGTCGGTGTTTTGCCGTTTGTTGCATAGTAAATATCAACGCCTACAGCGGTCGCGGAGGAAAGTTTCACGGAGATGCTTTCCGCTAAGTAATCTTTTTTATTGGTGCCTCTCTTATAGGTGCTTTCGTTGATCACTTCAATGACCGGGGTCTCCGGCGCAGTCATTTCCGTAGCGAGTTTCAGTACGCCGGGCAGATAGGTGGTGCCTGCTCCCATGCCGGAAGTGGAGCATTTGGTTGTGGAAGATTTCATGGCAGAGAGGAGCGCGTCCACTCTGGCTTTTCCTTCTTTATCGTAGATATCTTTTCTGGCGGAAAGGATGACTGCCGCCGTGCCGGCTGCCGCGGGGGAAGCCTGACTGGTGCCGTCCATTTTGCCATAACTGCCATTACTGATGGTAGAGAAAATTTCTACACCGGGGAAGGAAAGCGTTACCGTGCTGCCGTAGTTGGAAAAAGATGCCCTTGTGCCGTTCTCGTTTACGGCGCCTACAGAGATGGTGCTGGCGTAGGCGGCAGGGAAATTGTAACCGTCCGTGTCGTCATTGCCGGAGGAGGCGAAGATGGCTACGCCGTTCTCATACGCATTTTTTACAATCTTTTCATAGTCGGCGTTATATTGCGGACTTCCCAGACTCATGTTGATGATATCGTATTCGTTCGCAACGGCAGCCTGTATAGCACGTATAACATCCGCGGTCTGGGCGCCGCCCTGTGACGGGAACACACAGTATCCGCTTACCGTTGCGTCGGGCGCGATTCCTCTGCCGCCTACGTTGTTATCATCAGCGGCGATGATGCCCGCCACATGGGTGCCGTGTGTCTGGTTATCATCGGCATGGGATGTCCCTGTAGCGCCATTGACGAAATCTTTTCCGTCCTTGGCGTTCGCTGCTAAATCTTCGTGATCCGCGTCAATTCCGGTGTCGATGACAGCGACCTTGATGCCCTGCCCCTTAAACCCGGCTGCCCATGCGTAACGGGTGCCGATGTAGTCGTGCTGCCACTGGTCATCAAAGTTGGGATCGGAAGGATCCAGAGGATCGATGGTTGCGTTTGTGTCTTCGTGCAGATACTGGTAGTAGTTGGGCCACACAGCGGGCAGCTTGATTTCCGGCTCTGCCGCGGCGGCGATAGCCAGAGGTACAGTTGCTGCTTTGGGCAGACTGATTACGGCAACCTCGTAGGAGTAGCTGTCCAGCGTGCCGCCGAAAGCAGCAGCGACCTGCTCGGCCTCCGCCTTGGTCTCCGCCAGATACACGACTTCGCCGGAAACATAGCTGTCATCTGCATCCTGATAGTCCGCAATCGTAGCGGTTTCTACGGACTGAACCTGTACAATATCCCCCATATGGGAAGCAAGAACACGCTTGTCAGCCAACTGGCTGGAAGAAAAGACATAGTCTTCACCCAGCCCGGGGAAAATAGAGAAGATACTTCCTTCATCCTCGGGAAGTGTGTTCTCGGATATGGTATTCTCAGAAACTGTGTTTTCAGAGATGGAATCCTCATTTTCCACATCTTCCTGAGAGGTGTCTTTTTCTGTTTCTTCTTCATCGGAGATGTCTTCATCCTCTTCATCTTCAGCGGGCTGTTCGGGATTCTGGTCATCTTCGGAGGTGTCTTTATCTTCATCCTCTTCGCCTTCGGCGGGCTGTTCGGGATTCTGGCCGTCCTCGGAGGTGTCTTTGTCTTCATCCCCCTCGCCTTCGGCGGGCTGTTCGGGATTCTGGTCGTCCTCAGAGGTGTCTTTATCCTCATCCTCTTCGCCTTCAGCAGGCTGCCCGGGATTCTGGTCATTTTCGGAAGTGTCTTTGTTTTCCTCGTCTTCGGCAGGCTGTCCGGGATTGCTTTCTTCTTCTGAAGGTTGTTCAGAAAGATCGTCGCCGGTGTCTTCAGCAGTCTCGGTGATTGCAGCAGGTTCAGATGGGGCTGTCGCCATCGCATCGATTCCTGCCGTCTGGAACAGCAGGGAACCTGCTAAAAACAGGGATAATAATTTTGCTCTTTTCATTTCTCTCCTTCTCTTTCCTTTTGATAAACTGGTTTATTGTTCCATAAAGAGCTGCTGTTCGTAATTCGGGGTTAATTCGGGGTAATCATTTTCAAGCCCCAGATCCATAAGCTCTTTCAAGTTTTTGTCAGTCGTATAAGTGGCTACTCCATAGGAGTATGAACTTAACTCAATTCCATATAGCTCGGCGATTCTTTCCGCCTCTTCGTGGGTATCAGCCAGAGCAGTCAGTTCTGTGGTCGCGGATTCGTCATTTACTGGAGAATCGCCGGACGAATCGTCTTCGGCTGTCGGTTTCAGACTCTGCAGCTCGGGTATACTATCGTTGGTGGTTATTTTTGTTAATTCTTTTTCGCCGCCGCAGCCGCACAACCCAACCGCAACAAGCAGGACAAGTCCCAGTGCAAGGACAACTATTTTCATCTTCAATTTATCACCCCCTCTGATGTGTCGGTCGCCTCTATATCTATATCACCCTAACCTTATAATAAGTAGAAATAAAGTCTCAATAATAATTCTACTCTGAATATACAGAAAAACAATGGGACATATTGCATGAATTATTGGGGGGGGGGTAAAAGAAATTCGGCATTTTAACTGTGGTTTAAAAATAAGTGGAATAATTTGGAAAATATAAGGGAAAAAGTGATAGGATTTCCAACAGGTGTGTCTCGCTGTAAAAAAATACTTAACGAAATAACGATAGGCACATAAAGAAATCCAAGATGTGGTTGCGCGGAAAAGAAAAATAGGTAAATGACACAATATATAGTTTGTGCAGTTTTGCCAAACACCGTATTTTGCACACCGCTTTGTACTTTTGTTACAATAGACTTGCCATGTGGGCGATGTTATACTGTCCATGTCAGCGAGAGCTTCCATAAAATTATAAGGAGGAACATGAATGAATAATGATGAATTGTTGCTTGCGATGTCAGATATGCTCGACACGAAGTTGCAGCCGATTAAGGATGATATCCATGGGCTGAAGGAGGACGTCAGTGGGCTGAAAGAAGATGTCAGCGAACTGAAAGAAGATGTCGGCGAACTGAAAGAGGACGTCAGTGTCTTGAAAGAGGATGTCGGCGACTTGAAGGAAGACGTCAGTGTCTTGAAAGAGGATGTCAGCGGCTTGAAGGAAGACGTCAGTGTCTTGAAAGAGGATGTCAGCGGTTTGAAGGAAGACGTCAGTGTCCTAAAAGAAGATGTGCAGGGACTGAAGGAAGACGTTAGTGTCCTGAAGGAGGACGTCAGTGAGCTGAAAGAAGATGTCAGTGAACTGAAAGAGGACGTCAGTGTCCTAAAAGAAGATGTGCAGGGACTGAAGGAAGACGTTAGTGTCTTGAAAGAGGATGTCAGTGAATTGAAAGAGGACGTCAGTGTCCTAAAGAAAGATGTCGGTGTCTTAAAGGGCGATGTTTATACTCTGCAGGGTGAAATGAAAGAAGTCAAGGGCGAACTCCGCCTGGTGCAGGATAATATGTGCAATATACACGTGAAAACGGATCGGATGGAGAAAGAGATGTACGCTATGAGCGACAAGATGGATCAGATGGAGACGGAGATACATCTCGTGGGTCAAAGAACCGAGCAGGTAGGCGCAGAGCTGCATCAGGTGAAACTGGTTCAGGAAAATGTTGTGGTACCGCGTTTAAACAACATAGAGGAGGTTTATCTGAGCACCTATGCGCGCTATAAGAAGGGGGCGGAGAGAATGGAAGGCGCTTTCGACGATATAGACCTGCTCAAAAAGACGGTTATGAATCACAGTGCAAAATTACAAAAATTGGCATAGTTGCAGTTGGGATTGTCTGACAGAAGCAGCGTAGAGCCTCTGGAAAGTTCGGCTCTGCGCTTTGCTATATTGCACAAGAAGAATGGCTATTTTTGTGCTGTACTTTTCGGGAATTTGTGATAAAATTGAAAATGACAGGCTTGTCGGGACGGATAGTATGCGTCAAAAGTGATTTGGGAAACGGAAGTGAGTGGAGAACGATGGATAAGACACAGATGGAAAAAGAAGATATTGCCTACAGACAGCAGGTGGTGAACGAATACAGAGCGGATGTAGAAAAACTGGCGCGGTATGTGCCGTGGCTGGAGAGCAAGAATGGTATGAGCGTACAGCAGAGTTATGCCGGATCCGGGATTGCGGAGAATTCTATTTCATTCCCGGTGTATGACGGTACGCTGATGAGCTTCATCAAGGAAGCGCAGCGGACGAAGCTGATGGACCGGAATTACAAATATGTCTATTCCCGAAACAGGATTCGTGTTTTGGAGGATGAGCTTCTTGCCATCAAGCGGTCGGATATCAGGGAGATGGATGTGCTGAAAGGCATCCTTTCCAGATATGTGATGGAAGGCATGACAAAAGGCAGAAGATGGTCTGAGGCGGTGGAGAACGGTATTTTCCTTAAGGTGATTAAGAAGATGAAAGAGAATCTGGATTTCTGGGATCACCCTGTGCAGACCAGAGTAGTCAATGTCAAGAAAGAGGAAAAACAGGAATAGGGCGCAGGGACAGGCGGACCGAAGGGTACATATTTGCAGGGAGATTAAAGAAACGATGGGAGAAAAATCGGCACAGAAAAAGAAGTACATACTCGATACGGCTAGAAAGGTGTTTGTGGAAAAAGGCTTCAAGAATGTGACTATGAAAGATATTGTGGAGGCATGTGAGATCAGCCGCGGAGGTCTGTATCTGTATTTTGAAAGCACGGATCAGATTCTGATGGAAGTGCTGCAGATGGAGGCGGACGAGACGGATGATGTTTTCACGGAGCGGATTGCCAAAGAGGATACGGCTGCGGATATTCTGACGCTTTTTTTGAAGGAACAGAAAAAGGAACTTTTGCAAAATAAAGACAATTTGACTGTAGCGGTCTATGAATATTTTTTTGCACATAAATCGACCGATAAGAACAATATGCTGCGCAAGCAATTTGACGCAGGTGTCAGAGTGATAGAAAAGCTGATTGAGGCGGGTATTGCCAGCGGCGAGTTTTATTGTGAGAATCCAAAGGGGGCTGCGGCAAATATCATGTATGTGCTGGAGGGGCTGAAGATCAATGCCCAGACTTTCGGCATTACGGAAAAGATGGTGGATGAGCAGCTGCTCTATATTATGCAGGGGCTGATTACGGAGATATAGGGTCGTAAGAGCCTTAACGAGAAAGCGTTTGACGGAGTCAAACAGAGAGTGCGTAAGCACGGGCTTTTCAAGTCTGTGTGAAGCAGGGGGAGGAGAAACGATAATGGGAAATGTCAGACGAATTTATGTGGAAAAGAAGGAACCGTATGCGGTTAAGGCGAGGGAACTGAAAGAAGAGATCGAAAGTTTTCTGGGCATAAAGAGTGTGGAACAGGTGCGGGTTTTCATCCGCTATGATGTGGAAAATATTTCCGACGAAGTTTTCGATAGGGCATGTCTTACAGTTTTTTCGGAACCGCCTGTGGATATTTTATATCGGGAAAATATAGAGATTCCGGAAAACGGGTATGTCTTTTCCGTGGAGTTTCTGCCGGGGCAGTTTGACCAGAGGGCGGATTCCGCGGTACAGTGCGTGCAGTTTTTGAAAGAGGACGAGGAACCGATTATCAGAACGGCTGTGACTTATCTGGTCAACGGAAATGTCACAGAAGAGGAACTGGCGCGGATCAAGGCTTACTGTATCAATCCTGTGGATTCGAGAGAGACCGATATGGTGAAACCAGATACGCTTGCGCTTGTCTACGAGGAGCCGGCGGATGTAGCGGTACTGGAGAATCTCCCGGAGCGGGAGGACTTTGTGGACATGCCGCAGGTGGAACTGCAGGAACTGTATGACTCCCTCGGTCTGGCGATGACGTTCAAGGATTTTCTGCACATTCAGAATTATTTTGCGAAAGAGGAGAAGCGGAATCCCACGATGACGGAGATCCGGGTACTGGATACGTACTGGTCCGACCACTGTCGTCATACGACTTTTTCCACGGAACTTAAGAATGTGAGTTTCGGGGAAGGGCGTTACCGGGAGCCGATTGAGAAAACCTATCAGGATTATCTGCATGTGCGCGGGGAGATTTTTCAAGGCAGGGAGGACAAGTTTGTCTGTCTGATGGATCTGGCGCTGATGGCGATGCGGAAGTTAAAGAAGGACGGAAAACTGAACGATATGGAGGAGTCCGACGAGATTAACGCCTGCTCTGTGGTGGTGCCGGTGGAGATGGACTACGGCGATGGCCCCGTGACGGAGGAGTGGCTTGTATTTTTCAAGAATGAGACCCACAACCATCCCACGGAGATTGAGCCTTTCGGCGGTGCGGCAACGTGCCTCGGCGGCGCGATCCGCGATCCCCTTTCCGGCAGGGGGTATGTCTATCAGGCGATGCGCGTGACCGGCGCGGCGGATCCTACGGTGCCTGTGGCGGATACGCTGAAAGGAAAGCTGCCCCAGAAAAAGCTGGTGCGCGGCGCAGCCAACGGGTATTCTTCCTACGGTAACCAGATCGGTCTGGCGACCGGGTTGGTCAAAGAGATTTATCACCCGAATTATGTGGCGAAGCGCATGGAGATCGGCGCGGTGATGGGTGCGGCACCGAGAAAAAATGTGATCCGGGAAAATTCCGACCCGGACGATATCATTATCCTTCTGGGCGGCAGAACCGGGCGCGACGGCTGCGGCGGCGCCACAGGTTCCTCCAAGGTGCACACGGAGAAATCCATTGATACGTGCGGCGCGGAGGTGCAGAAAGGCAACGCGCCCACGGAGAGAAAAATACAGAGGCTGTTCAGACGTGAGGAAGTGAGCCGTCTGATCAAGAAATGTAACGACTTCGGCGCGGGCGGTGTGTCTGTGGCGATCGGTGAGCTGGCGGACGGGCTTGTTGTGGATCTGGACAAGGTGCCGAAAAAGTATGCGGGTCTGAACGGGACGGAGCTTGCGATCTCCGAGTCTCAGGAGCGTATGGCTGTGGTGGTAGCGCCGGAAGACGTAGATACATTCCTCGGTTATGCCGCGGAGGAAAATCTGGAGGCGGTGCCTGTGGCGGTAGTCACCAGGGAACCCCGTCTGGTGCTCAAATGGCGAGGAAAGAAAATCGTGGATCTGTCGAGGGCGTTTCTGGACACCAACGGCGCGCATCAGGAGACGGATGTTTTTGTGGAGATCCCCGATGAAAAGGAAGACTATCTGAAAAAGATCGCGACGCCCGCGGTGGCGGAGGCTGTGGCACGCAGGGATGTGAAGGCGGCGTGGCTTTCGCTTCTTGGTGATTTGAATGTCTGCTCCCAGAAGGGGCTTGTGGAAATGTTTGACGCGTCCATCGGTGCGGGCAGCGTGTATATGCCTTACGGCGGCAAGTATCAGTTGACGGAGACGCAGGCTATGGTGGCGAAACTTCCGACTTTGGAGGGAAAGACGGACACTGTAACCATGATGAGTTACGGCTTTGATCCGTACCTGTCAAGCTGGAGCCCGTACCACGGCGCGGTTTACGCGGTGACGGAGTCCATGGCGAAGATTGTGGCAAACGGCGGTGACTTTAGGAAGATCCGGTTTACTTTTCAGGAGTATTTCCGGCGCATGAGCGAGGAGCCGTCCCGCTGGAGCCAGCCGTTTGCGGCGCTGCTTGGCGCTTATGACGCCCAGATAAAGTACGGACTGCCTTCCATCGGCGGCAAGGATTCCATGTCCGGCACATTCAACGATATCGACGTGCCCCCTACACTGGTGTCCTTTGCGGTCAATGTAAATAAGGGCGGTAATATCGTTACCCCCGAATTGAAGTGTCCGGGTGATCGTCTCGTGCGGTTCCGTATACCGAGAGACGCCTATGATCTGCCGGTATATGATGAAGTTATGACACTTTATGACAAGATTATGACATTAATGTCAGAGTATACTGACACAGAAGTCATAAATGGAATGCCGGTTAAGTTTAAAAAGAGAAAGATTGTGGCGGCCTATGCGCTGGACGCAAAGGGCGTGGCGGCGGCTGTGAGCAAGATGGCGTTCGGAAACGGTCTCGGCGTGGCGGTGGATTCCTCCTATAAGATGGAGTACCTGTTCGATAACGGTCTCGGCGATATTGTGGCGGAGATGCCCGCGAAAGAGGTACATCGGTTAAAGCCGCTGGGGATTTCCTATGAGGAGATCGGTACGGTGACGGCGGATGGCGCGTTCACTTACGGCTCCATGAAAATTGACGGGAACGAGGCGGTGCAGGTATGGCGCGATAAGCTTGACAAGGTATTTCCCTATACGGCGGGCAGGGATAAGAGCCCGGTGGCATCGGAGCTGTACCGGGCGGAAAATATCTATGTGTGCAAAAATAAAGTGGCAAAGCCCACCGTATTCATTCCTGTGTTCCCGGGGACGAACTGCGAGTACGACAGCGCGAAGGCGTTTGAGAGAGCCGGGGCGGACACAGTGGTAAAGGTGTTCAAGAACCAGAACGCGGCGGATATCAGAGAGAGCGTGGAGGTTTTCGGGAAGGCGATCGAACAGGCACAGATCATTATGTTCCCGGGCGGTTTTTCCGCAGGCGACGAGCCGGACGGTTCCGCCAAGTTCTTTGCGACCGCTTTCCAGAATGAGAAAATCAAGGAAGCGGTGATGAAGCTTTTAAATGAGAGGGACGGTCTTGCGCTCGGTATCTGTAACGGTTTTCAGGCGCTGATCAAGCTGGGGCTCGTGCCTTACGGGGAGATCCGGGGGCAGGAGGCGGACTCGCCGACACTGACCTTCAATACGGTGAACCGCCATATTTCCAAGATGGCTTATTTGAAAGTGGTTTCCAACAAGTCGCCGTGGCTTGCGGGAGCGGAACTGGGTCAGACTTATGTAAACCCGGCATCCCACGGTGAGGGACGGTTTGTGGCACCGAAAGAGTGGATTGACCGGCTGTTTGCAAACGGACAGGTGGCAACCCAGTATGCGGACGCCGACGGCAATGTGTCCATGGACGAGGAGTGGAACATCAACGGTTCCTACGCGTCCATTGAGGGCATCACTTCACCGGACGGACGTATTCTGGGCAAGATGGCTCATGCGGAGAGAATAGGCGACTGTGTGGCGGTGAATATCTTCGGCGAACAGGATATGAAGATTTTTGAGAGCGGGGTAAAGTATTTCAAAGATTAATGAAAGTTCTTTTCACGAGAGGAACGACCTTGAAATGGGGCAGCATCTCCATTTTAAGGTCGTTTTTATTCTTTGATGTCAAAGCGCATTAGGCGTATCTTGTTACTCTGAGATTTGTTCAGAAAATCTATGCTTTTGAATCCAACAAACAGACAAAAGCAGGAGACGGACTGAACGGAAAAGGATGATTCTCCTGCGGAAAAGGAGAACGGAATGATGGGAAAAGTGCAGATGAAAGAAGAGACCACAAGAATTTACACAGTGAAGGACATCGAGGCGCTGCCGGAAGGGAAACGGGCGGAGCTGATCGACGGACGGATGTATGAGATGGCGAGTCCGAGCCGGGTGCATCAGCGACTTCTGGGCGCACTGTACAGGCTGATAGCCAATTACATTGAAGACGGCGGCGGTTCCTGCGAGGTGTACCTTGCGCCATTTGCAGTTTACATTAATAATGATGAATATAATTATGTGGAGCCGGATATCGTGGTAATCTGCAATGAGGACAAGCTGGATGAGAAGGGGTGTCACGGCGCGCCCGACTGGGCGGTCGAGATCGTGTCGCCAGACAGCGTGAAGATGGACCGAAAGATCAAGCTTTTTAAGTATCGGACTGCGGGCGTGCGGGAATACTGGATTGTGGATCCCGGGGAAAGAACGGTCGAAGTGTATCTTTTTGCAGAGAACGAGGAAAAGAAGTATACTTTTGAGGAAATGGTGCCGGTGGGTATCTATGAGGATTTCACGATTGACTTCCGTGCATTCCTGAAATTTTTCAAGACCGCTTGACAGATCTTTTTTCCAGTGGTATTCTATAGAAAATTTAACGAGTTAAACCGTTGAAGCGGAGATAACGGTGATGATGCCTTTACAGAGAGTCTGCGTTGCTGAGAGCAGGTAAGAAACAAGTCATCAAATGGACCGCTGAGGGTGCAGTCAAATGCGCGGATGCGCAGAGTATTCTGCAACGTGTGGCATACGTCAGTTGCCGGGGATATGTCAGTATCCTGCTAAGCGCACGGGGATTCCCGTGAATCAAGGTGGCACCGCGGATTGCATCGATTCGTCCTTGACAAGACTTAGGTTTTGTCAAGGACTTTTTGCGTCTAGGGGCAGAGTCTGAAAGGAATACCTATGAAAATTATTGTTTGATAAGGTGATTGCCTTTGACAATTTCAGACAGAAAATGATTCTGATCGTAAATATGTCTCTGGATGATGTGGAGTCCGGTTATGACAGGGCGGTCAGGGAATTACGGCAGATTGCGGACTGTCTGGGGCATTAGGCAATCTGTCTTGCCTGCGGCGCCACGATCACGTATGCCAAGGAACTGATGCACGGGAAACGGATGCTGGAGAATTTCATCCTGTCAGCAGAAAAGCAGGGGGGGATGAAGGAACATTTAATTTTCCCCGGTCTGCTGGCGAATCAGGAAGCGCGGTAGTGCGACAGACGCGAAGGGGCTGGATTTCCGAGTCTGTCATATCATAAAGGAGGACAGAAATTATGATCAAGGAAGCAATCGTCAAAATCGTAAACAAGGGGGACCTCACCTACGACGAGGCATACGCGGTGATGAACGAGATTATGAGCGGGAAGACATCCCCCACCCAGAATGCGGCGTTTCTGGCGGCGCTCTCCACCAAAAGCGCGAAGGCGGAGACGACGGACGAGATCGCCGGATGCGCGGCGGCGATGCGCGACCACGCGACTAAGGTGGAGACTGATATGGATGTTTTTGAGATTGTGGGGACAGGCGGAGATAACGCCCACAGTTTCAACATTTCCACCACCTCTGCGCTTGTGTGTGCGGCGGGCGGGATGAACGTGGCAAAGCACGGCAACCGTGCGGCTTCCTCCAAGTGCGGCACGGCGGACTGTCTGGAGGCGCTGGGCGTCAACATCGAGCAGAGCCCGGAACTTTGCGTAAAGCTTTTGCGGGAGGTTGGCATGTGTTTCTTCTTTGCCCAGAAGTATCATACTTCCATGAAATATGTGGGTGCGATCCGCAAGGAGCTGGGGTTCCGCACCGTGTTCAACATTCTCGGCCCGCTGACGAATCCGGGCAGCCCGAAGCGGCAGCTTCTGGGCGTGTACGATGAGTATCTGGTGGAGCCTCTGGCGCAGGTGTTGATCAATCTCGGGCTGGAGCGCGGCATGGTGGTATATGGGAAAGACAAGCTGGACGAAATCTCCATGAGCGCGCCCACTACGGTCTGTGAATTTAAGGACGGGTGGTTCAAAACTTACACGGTATGCCCGGAGGATTTCGGTTTTGAGAGATGCGCGAAGCAGGATCTGGAAGGCGGCATGCCGGAGGAAAACGCAAAAATAACACTTGCTATATTAAACGGGGAAAAGGGACACAAAAGGAACGCCGTGCTGCTGAACGCGGGCGCCGCCCTCTATGTGGGAGGCAAGGCGGAGAGCATGGCGGACGGCGTGAAACTGGCGGCGGAGATCATTGACTCCGGGAAGGCGGCGGAGACGCTGAAGAAGCTGGTTGCACTTAGCAACGAATAGCAGTCGGGAAAGGCTGGAAAAAGACAATGGCAAATATTTTGGAACAGTTGGCGGAACACGCGGCATACCGCACGGAGCAGGCAAAGAAGAATCTGCCGCCTGCGGAAATAAAAAACCAAGCGTTATCTATGAAAAAGGGAGATTTTGCTTTTGAGAAAGCGCTGCAGAAACCGGGGGTTTCTTTTATCTGCGAATGCAAGAAAGCGTCTCCGTCAAAGGGGCTGATCGCGCCGGAGTTCCCGTATCTGGAGATCGCACGAGGGTACGAGGATGCGGGAGCGGACGCGGTCTCCGTGCTGACGGAACCGAAGTGGTTTCTGGGGAGTGACACCTATCTGCGGGAAATTGCGGCGGCTGTATCTATTCCCTGCCTGCGCAAAGACTTTACGGTGGACGAATACATGATTTACGAGGCGAAGCTGCTCGGCGCTTCGGCGGTGCTTCTGATCTGTTCCATTTTAAGCGAGGCGCAGATCAGAGAATACCTCGCCGTCTGTGATACACTCGGCTTATCCGCTCTCGTGGAGGCGCACGATGAGGCGGAGGTGGATATGGCGCTGGCGGCGGGAGCACGGATAGTCGGTGTGAACAACCGCAATCTGAAAGACTTTACGGTGGACACGGAGAACAGCCGCAGGCTGCGGGAGCGGATTCCCCAGAAGGTGCTGTTTGTCTCCGAGAGCGGCGTGAGCGGGCCGGAGGACGTGAAGAAACTCGGGCAGATTGGGGCGGATGCGGTGCTTGTGGGGGAAGCGTTGATGCGGGCGCTAGATAAAAAGCGGATGTTATTAAAACTTCGTGGATGCTGAGAGTGTGGAAATGTCATAAGTAACGCAGACGCGCTTGTGCTCCGGTCCAAACGTAATGGTACTAAGCTCGTGAGTCGCAAAGATGGAAATAAATGGGAGAAAAAAGAAATGCAACAGAAAGAGAAAAATAAAATCAAGATTAAACTGTGTGGATTGATGCGTCCCAGCGATATTGAAGCGGCGAATTTGCTTCATCCTGATTTAGTCGGCTTTGTTTTTACGAAAAATAGCAGACGTTATGTATCGCTGGAGCGTGCCAGAACGTTAAAGGAACTTTTACACCCCGATATTCTGGCGGTGGGGGTGTTTGTGGATGAGGAGCCGGAGGAAGTGGCGGCGCTACTTTCGGCGGGTGTGATCGATCTGGCGCAGCTTCATGGAAAAGAGAGCGAGGCATATATCAGCAGACTGCGTGAGCTGACAGAAAAACCGCTTATCAAAGCCTTCTCCGTGAGGGAAGAGGGGGATATTGAGAAGGCATGTGAAAGCTCTGCGGACTTTGTGCTTCTGGATGCGGGAAGCGGCGGTACGGGCACGGCTTTCGACAGGGAACTTCTGGCGGGGATGAACCGCCCCTACTTCCTTGCCGGCGGGCTTGACGCTTCCAACGTTGGGGAGGCTGTGAAACGATGGCGGCCCTATGCGGTGGATGTGAGTTCGGGGATTGAGACGGACGGGGTGAAGGATGTGGAGAAGATGCAGGCGTTTGTGGAATGCGTGAGGAGGATTGAAAACTATGACAAATCATAACGGGCGTTTTGGAATACATGGCGGGCAGTATATTCCGGAGACGCTGATGAATGCGGTGATTGAACTTGAGGCAGCTTACAACCATTTTAAAGATGACGAGGATTTTAACAGGGAGCTCACAGCGTTATTTAACGATTACGCGGGCAGACCTTCCAGACTCTACTTTGCGAAGAAGATGACGGAGGATCTGGGCGGGGCGAAAATTTATCTGAAGCGGGAGGATTTAAACCATACGGGCGCCCACAAGATCAACAACGTGCTGGGGCAGGCGCTTCTGGCAAAGAAGATGGGAAAAACCCGTCTGATCGCGGAGACGGGAGCGGGGCAGCACGGCGTTGCCTCCGCCACGGCGGCTGCGCTGATGGGGATGGAGTGCGTGGTTTTTATGGGTGAGGAGGATACCGTCAGACAGGCATTGAACGTTTATCGGATGCGGCTTCTGGGGGCGGAGGTGGTTCCCGTAAAGACGGGGACAGCCACCTTGAAGGACGCGGTGTCCGAGGCGATGCGGGAATGGACTTCGCGGATTGCGGATACCCATTACTGCCTCGGCTCGGTGATGGGTCCCCATCCGTTCCCCACAATTGTCCGGGACTTTCAGGCGGTCATTTCCCGTGAGATCAAGGCGCAGCTTCTGGAGAAAGAGGGGCGGCTGCCGGCTGCGGTGATCGCCTGTGTGGGCGGCGGGTCCAACGCCATTGGCAGCTTCTACCATTTTATAGAGGATAAGGATGTGCGGCTGATCGGCTGTGAGGCGGCGGGCAGGGGTATTCATACCTTTGAGACGGCTGCCACTGTAAATACGGGGAGGCTTGGCATTTTCCACGGGATGAAGTCCTATTTCTGTCAGGACGAGTACGGGCAGATCGCGCCGGTGTACTCTATTTCCGCGGGACTTGACTATCCGGGAATCGGACCGGAGCACGCTTACCTTCACGATATCGGCAGGGCGGAGTACGTGCCGGTGACGGATGATGAGGCGGTGGAGGCTTTTGAGTATCTGGCAAGGACAGAGGGCATTATCCCTGCCATTGAATCGGCGCACGCGGTTGCCTATGCCAGAAAGATTGCGCCTGTTATGAAAAAGGAGCAGATTATTGTCATAACGATTTCCGGGAGAGGAGACAAGGACTGCGCTGCCATTGCGCGCTACAGAGGGGAGGATATCCATGAGTAAGATAGGAGAAGCTTTTGCAAGCGGAAAGGCGTTTATCGCCTTTGTGACATGTGGGGACCCGGATCTGGAAACGACCGCGGCATGTGTGTGCGCGGCAGTAGAAAACGGGGCGGATCTGATCGAGCTGGGGATTCCTTTTTCGGATCCGACGGCGGAAGGTCCTGTGATTCAAGGCGCCAATCTGCGGGCGTTGACCGGCGGAGTCACAACGGACAAGATTTTTGATATGGTGAGAAGCCTGCGGCGGGACGTACAGACGCCCATGGTGTTTATGACCTACGCCAATGTGATTTTTTCTTACGGAGCGGAGCGGTTTTTTTCTGTCTGCCGGGAGATCGGGATGGACGGGGTGATCCTGCCCGATCTGCCCTATGAGGAGAAGGAAGAGTTTCTGGATATCTGCCATACTTATGGGGTGGATCTGATTTCTCTGGTTGCGCCCACTTCCGCAAATCGTATCGCCATGATCGCGAGGGAGGCGGAAGGGTTTCTCTATGTGGTGTCCAGTCTCGGCGTTACCGGCACCAGAAGCGAGATCAGGACGGATTTAAAGTCCATTGTGGAAGTGATACGGCAGAATACGGATCTTCCCTGTGCCATCGGTTTCGGCATCTCCACGCCGGAGCAGGCGGCGAAGATGGCAGGCATTTCGGATGGGGCGGTTGTGGGTTCGGCAATCGTGAAAATCATTGAAAAGTACGGCAGGGAGGCAGCGCCTCATGTGGGGGCATATGTGCGGGAGATGAAGGCGGGGATAGCGTCCTGTTAAAATAGCACCTGTAATTATACGGCTGCTGCCAACCTGTGCGTACAGCAGCCGTATTTTTGCATGATTTGCAGTTGAAGCCGGATTCCGCCTGTGCTATAATTAGTCGATTAAGGACTTAGGAACAGTTAGAAGCCGGATGAATCGATGAAGGGACAGGGTAGAAGATGAAATCATTTTTAATACTGGAAGACGGCACGGTGTTTGCGGGGACGCATATAGGGGCGCGCAGGGAGATTGTCAGCGAGATTGTTTTTAACACTTCCATGGCAGGTTATCTGGAAGTGCTGACCGATCCGTCCTACGCGGGACAGGCAGTTTGTATGACGTATCCGCTGATCGGCAATTATGGAATATGCCGGGACGATATGGAGTCGAAGAAACCTTGGTGTGATGGTTTTATTGTGCGGGAGCTATCCCGCATTCCCAGCAATTTCCGATGTGATATGACAATTCAGCAATTCTTAGAGGACAATGGTGTGCCGGGGATCGCCGGGATCGACACCAGAGCCCTTACCAGAATCCTTCGCGAGAAGGGTACCATGAACGGTATGATCACCACCGACGAAACTTACAATCTTGACGAAATCATTCCCAAATTAAAAGCGTATACGACCGGCAAAGTAGTGGAGCGGGTAAGCTGTGCGGAGAAATACATGCTCACAGGGACAAAGGAGCTTGCCCAGAATGGGCCGCTTTCCGGCAGTTCCTCTTTTCAAAAGGAAGATTTTGAGGCGGGCATCCGGGAAAAGAAGCCAAGTCTTGTGCGGGAACTGACAGGCAGGGGGCTGCGGGTAGCGCTTCTTGATCTGGGAGCCAAGGATAACATCGCAAAGTCGCTGGCGGCGAGAGGGTGCGATGTGACGGTTTATCCGGCAACGACTACCGCAGCGGAGATTCTTTCGGATCAGCCGGACGGCATCATGCTCAGCAACGGTCCGGGCGACCCGAAGGAGTGCACTATTATAATAGAAGAAATCCGCAGGCTTTACGAGTCCGATGTCCCGATTTTTGCGATCTGTCTCGGGCATCAGCTCATGGCGCTTGCCACAGGCGCGGACACTTTCAAGATGAAATACGGGCACCGTGGCGGCAATCATCCTGTGAAGGATCTGTCCACGGGCAGGGTTTATATTTCGTCCCAGAATCACGGTTATGTGGTGGATATGGATAAGCTTGATCCGAAAGTGGCTGTTCCGGCGTTTGTCAATGTAAACGACGGCACGAACGAGGGGCTTTCCTACACGGGAAAGAACATCTTTACGGTGCAGTTCCACCCGGAGGCGTGTCCCGGACCGCAGGATTCTTCGTATCTGTTTGAGCGGTTTATTTCCATGATGAAAACGAAAAGCAATAAATAACGGAGGTTATATTATGCCAAAGAATCCTAATGTAAAAAGAGTGCTTGTAATCGGTTCGGGTCCGATTGTGATCGGACAGGCGGCGGAGTTTGACTATGCGGGGACGCAGGCGTGCCGTTCCTTGAAGGAGGAGGGAATGGAGGTCATTCTGGTGAACTCCAATCCTGCCACGATTATGACGGACGGCGATATCGCGGATAAAGTCTATATCGAGCCGCTGACGACGAAGGTACTGGAGCAGATTATCATAAAGGAAAAGCCGGACTCCCTGCTCCCCAATATGGGTGGTCAGGCGGGCTTAAATCTCGGCATGGAGCTGGATGAGTCGGGATTTCTCGCGGCGCACAATGTATTGCTTCTCGGCACCACGGCAAAGACTATCCGCAAGGCGGAGGATCGTCTGGAATTTAAGGAGACCATGGAAAAGATCGGGGAGCCATGTGCGCCCTCGCTGGTGGTGGAAAATATTGAGGACGGCGTGGCTTTTGCGAAGAAAATCGGTTACCCGGTGGTGCTCCGTCCTGCCTACACGCTGGGCGGCTCCGGCGGCGGCATCGCGCATAACCAGATCGAACTGGAAGAAATTCTGGCGAACGGTCTGCGCCTTTCCCGGGTGGGACAGGTGCTGGTGGAGCGGTGCATCGCGGGCTGGAAGGAAATTGAGTATGAGGTGATGCGCGACAGCGCGGGCAACTGCATCACGGTCTGCAATATGGAAAATATCGACCCGGTGGGCGTGCATACGGGCGACAGCATCGTGGTGGCGCCCTCCCAGACGCTGGGGGACAAGGAATACCAGATGCTCAGGAGCGCCGCTTTAAACATTATTAACGAATTGGAGATCACCGGCGGCTGTAACGTGCAGTTTGCCCTGCATCCCACCAGTTTTGAATACTGCGTGATCGAGGTAAATCCCCGTGTGAGCCGTTCTTCCGCGCTGGCGAGTAAGGCGACGGGCTACCCGATCGCCAAGGTGGCGGCGAAAATTGCGCTGGGATATACGTTAGATGAGATTAAAAACGCCATCACCGGCAAGACTTACGCCAGTTTCGAGCCCACGCTGGACTACTGTGTGGTGAAGATACCGAGACTGCCTTTCGATAAGTTTATTACGGCAAAACGTACTTTGACGACGCAGATGAAAGCCACCGGCGAGGTGATGAGCATCGCCAACAATTTCGAGGGCGCGCTGATGAAGGCGATCCGCTCTCTGGAACAGCATGTGGACTGCCTGCGCAGCTATGACTTTTCGGCGCTCACGGTGGAGGAACTGCTGGAGCGCATGGAGATTGTGGACGACCAGAGAATTTACATGATCGCGGAGGCGGTCCGCAAGGGCGTTGACTATGACACGATCCACAGGATTACCATGGTGGATCACTGGTTTATCGACAAGATCGCGATCCTGACGGAGATGGAGGAGCGGCTTGAAAAAGAGCCGCTGACGGTGGAGCTCTTAAAAGAGGCGAAGCGCATCGAGTTCCCCGACAATGTGATTGCGAGACTGACCGGAAAAACGGAAGAAGAGATAAAGAACATGCGTTATGAAAACGGGATTGTCGCCGCCTTCAAGATGGTGGACACCTGTGCGGCGGAGTTCGCGGCGAGCACGCCTTACTATTATTCCGTGTTCGGCTCCGAGACGGAGGTGGTGGAGAGCCATCCGAAAAAGAAAGTGCTGGTGCTCGGATCGGGGCCGATCCGCATCGGGCAGGGCATCGAGTTCGACTACTGCTCCGTACACGCCACATGGGCGTTTGCCAAAGAGGGGTATGAGACGATTATCATCAACAACAACCCGGAGACGGTGAGCACCGACTTTGACATTGCGGACAAGCTCTATTTCGAGCCGCTGACCCCGGAGGATGTGGAGAATATCGTCCATGTGGAAAAGCCCGACGGCGCGGTGGTGCAGTTTGGCGGGCAGACGGCGATCAAGCTGACGGAGAGCTTGATGAAGATGGGCGTGCCGATCCTTGGGACAAAGGCGGAGGATGTGGATGCTGCCGAGGACAGGGAACTTTTCGATCGGATTCTGGAGGAGACGGAGATTCCGCGGGCGGCGGGCGGCACGGTATATACCGCCGAGCAGGCGAGAGAGGTGGCAAACCGGCTGGGGTATCCCGTATTGGTGCGCCCTTCCTACGTGCTGGGCGGACAGGGGATGCAGATCGCCCTTTCCGATACGGAGATCGAGGAATTTATGGCGGTGATCAACCGTTATGAGCAGGACCACCCCATTCTGGTGGACAAGTATTTGCAGGGGAAAGAACTGGAGGTGGACGCGGTCTGCGACGGCACGGATATTCTGATTCCCGGCATTATGGAACATATCGAGCGCACGGGCGTGCACTCCGGCGACAGCATTTCCGTCTACCCCGCGCCCACGGTCAGCGATAAGGTGAAGGAGACCATTGCCGAGTATTCGAGAAGGCTGGCGAAGGCGCTCCATGTGATAGGCTTGATCAACATTCAGTTTATCGCCATGGGCGACGAGGTGTATGTGATCGAGGTCAATCCCCGCTCTTCCCGCACGGTGCCCTATATCAGCAAGGTGACGGGCATTCCGATCGTGGACTTGGCGACAGAGGTCATTATCGGGAAGAAGATACGGGATCTGGGTTACGAGCCGGGGTTACAGCCGGCGGCGGATTACTTTGCCGTGAAGATGCCGGTATTTTCCTTTGAAAAAATACGGGGTGCGGAGATCAGTCTGGGACCCGAGATGAAGTCCACCGGCGAGTGTCTCGGTATCGCAAAGACCTTCAACGAGGCACTCTACAAGGCATTCCTCGGCGCGGGCGTGAGCCTGCCGAAGCACAAGCAGATGATTATCACGGTAAAAGACGCGGACAAGGGCGAGGCGATCGAGGTGGCGCGCCGCTTTGAGAAGCTGGGCTACATCATCTACGCCACCAGAAGCACGGCGGATAGCTTAAATGAGGCGGGCGTGAAAGCGAGAAAGGTGAACAAGATTCATCAGGAATCCCCCACCGTCATGGATCTGATTCTGGGGCACAGGATCGATCTGGTCATCGACACGCCGACACAGGGACGGGACAAGAGCAGGGACGGTTTCTTGATCCGCCGGACTTCCATTGAGACGGGCGTCAACTGTATTACAGCTATGGACACGGCGTCGGCGCTTGTGACCAGTCTGGAAAATGCGGCGTCGCAGGAAGAAATGACGCTGATTGATATCGCGTCGATTGCGAAACGTGGGAATGACTGACGGCGGGCAGGGTTGATGGTTTAGTGATGAAAAGAGAGGGTCTCGTTGAAAGAGGAATACGGATTGCGCTGACGCTTGGTATGCTGCTTATGGTCAGTGCCGGCGGTATGCGCGGTGCCGGACACAGTTCTGTGACGGGAGAAAATGCGGGGGATGCCGGACATGGTCTTGCGGCGGGAGGCAATGAGGAAAACGCCGGGTCAGGTTCTGGGGCGGAAAAAAGCACAGGGATGACAGATGTGTCAGAAATGGCAGGAGCTGCGCTTTCCACAGATGATTTGGGAAAGGAAACCGCACGCGCGGCACTGACGCAGGACGAGCCGGAGGCCGGGCTGCAGGGAAATGTGCTGACCTACGGCGGTCTTTGCGTGGCATTCCCGGAAGGAATCGAGCCGGAGCGGATCGACGCGCAGGACAACGGCAATATTTTCGACAACGGGCGTTTTTTGTCGGACGGGAGCAAAGGGCGGATTCTGGATTTATGCGGCGCGCAGGAGGTGTATGCGGACCGGGTAGGGGGAGATGGCATTGAGGTGTACCTCGCCCTGCCGCCCAGAGTCCGTCTGATGCACTATAGGGCGGTATATGAAAGTGAGACGGCGCTTCTTTGCGCCCTTTTTGATCTGCTGCCGGAGGCGGTGGGACACCGCATGTATGCGGATGAGGAGAAGAGGGAGTACACTTACCGGCTGGAGCAGGACGGGTATCTGTATTTCTTTTTGGTGCAGGGCGATGCGGTCTGTCTGGTGCAGGAGATTGCGATAGAGGAAAGATGCAGCTTTGGAGAGCTGCTTGCAGATGGCATGGTGCACTGGAAGGACGGCGGCAGCGTCGGATACTGGAAGGAGCCCGATGCCTTTTCTTACCGCAGGCTCGCGCCGGAGGAGGGAATTTCCTTTCTCTACGCATGTGAAAGGCGGAGGGGAAACACGAAGCTGCGGCTGTACAGGGAAGGGTATTACGAAAGACCCTTTCAGGAGATTCCGGGAGATTTAGGAAGCGGCAGCGAAGGATGGATTCAGATAAAGGACGTAAACTTTGACGGATGCCCGGATTTGGCGGGATACAGGGAAACCTATCTGTGGAACCGCCAGACAAAGGTCTATGAGCCGGCACAGTGTGAGCTCTCTTTGTTGTATGAAAAGGGATTCCCTGAGACGGAAACCATTTGGAGCATTACCAACAATGACATTCCTGCCGAATGGGGGCCTGTAAGCGCGGCGGAGGCCATCTGGCAGTGGGAGGGGAATGCTCTGGTGAAAAAGAGGGAATGTGTCGTGTCCATCGTGGAAGACGGGTTAAAGGTCTGGGCCTATGAGGATGCGCCAAAACAGCTCCTCTTTGAGGAAACCTTTTCCCTGGATGCGTGGGAGCGGGAAGAACAGGGCAGAGTGCGGCTTCTGTATGAGCGGTTTTATGACGGTATGGCGCCGAAGGAAGTCTATGCCAGAATGCACAGGATGGAAGGAGAACGGAAACGGATTCCGCAGGCTCTTCTGGATGAGACCGCCAGTATGATGGCGGCTGGAAAGGACCCGGTTCTCTTAAGTGAAGTGGGAGATGGAGAGGAATCTGCGGTGCTTGGCACGGCAGATGGGAAATATGCGGACGGTCTGTGTACAACGGGAAGCGGCAGGGAACTGACGCAGGAGGAGATGCGTTTCCTCGCCGGAAGAGATATGGCTGTCCGGCAGCAGGTGCAGGAGGCCGCCCGCTATAACTATATGTATACGTTTCTGCAGGCAGACTGCGATAATGACGGCGCGGATGATCTGGTGGGGCGGCTGTACGGCCACTTTATTGGCGGCACTTCCGGCAATGCGGACTATATTTTTCTGAAAGGACAGCCGGACGGATTCTATGAGGAGACAGACAGCTTTTTTGAAGTGCAGGAGGAATTTGGCATCCTTACCTATGAGGGAAAGCAGTATCTGTGCCTCCTTGATTTTGACTATAGCAGTCTGTTCTATGAGGGCTATACATTGAGCTGCTATGAGGACGGGAAGAGAGTGGAGGAAGCATCGCTTTATCTGGTTCCGAAAGAGTATGAGATCCGGCAGATCTGGGCGGAGGCAGGTTATGAGAGTCTGGCACAGCGCATGACGAAAGAATGTGCTGCGGTAAAGGAGCGGCTTGACAAGGGCCGGGAGATAACAGGGAAAGCGGAGCGGATAGCAGACCAGGAGCCGGAGCAGTCAGAAGGGAACGAGGGGGATTACCAGTGTGACCTCGACAACGATGGGCAGGAGGAAAGCTACCACAAGGGCATACGGTATCTGGCGAACTTATATGCCAGAAATTATCTGGAGTTCACCTTGCAGAAGGACCATGTGTCAGGAGGGGAAGACGGGGAAGGAAAGGCGGCATACGAGGAAGCGGACAGGGGACTTGCCATGTTTGTGGAAGAAATGGAGAGCAGCGCTGACACACCTTTGGCGCTCTGGGCGGACCCGTACAGAGGAAAAAATATTGTCCATGTGCTCTACAGGACGGGGTTGGACGATTACAGGATCACAGGCTGTCTGGTGGAGGAGACGGATTACAGGAAAGTGTATGAAATCGCGGCTGATGCGGTCTATCAGGTGGAGCAGGAGAGAAGCGTTGTGTTTTGAAGCTGCGCGGCGTAACCGGCAGAGCAGGCGGAGAAGCGGAAGAGAACCGGCTTGGTCAACGGGCAGGATCCTTTGACGGAATGGCAGAGAAAAGCATGTAAAGTAAGGAATGGGAAAATATGAACACGGTCAGAAACTATCAGAAGGAACTGGATAAAATCATAGACGGTATCTGTGCGGCGGACGGGAGCGCTCCGACCCTGTTTCTGCACAGCTGCTGTGCGCCTTGCAGCAGTTATGTACTGGAATATCTGCGACAGTATTTCAGGATCACGGTCTTTTATTTCAATCCGAATATCACCGAGGATGCAGAGTACTGCAAGCGTGTGGAGGAGCAGAAACGGCTGATTGCCGCGTACAACGAGGAGTTGACTAAAAAAGTCAATAAAAACTCGGACGGTGTCATGGTGACTGACAGGGAGACAGCATATGGTGCAGAAGGGCAGCAGGCAGAAAGTGAAAGCGCGGCATATCGGATCGATGTGATCGAGGGGGACTATGAGCCGCAGCGGTTCTACGAGATGGCGAAAGGTCTGGAGCAGTGCCCGGAGGGCGGCGAGAGATGTTTTGCCTGCTATGAGCTGAGGCTCAGGGAGACAGCCCGGATGGCGCAGGCAGGGCGGTATGATTATTTCACCACGACCCTTTCCATCAGTCCTTTAAAGAATGCCGGGAAACTCAATGAAATCGGTGAGAAGCTTGGGAGGGAGTACGGCGTTGTCTGGCTGCCGTCGGATTTTAAGAAAAAGGACGGTTACAAGCGGTCGATTGAGCTGTCGAAGGAATATGGACTATACCGGCAGGATTACTGTGGGTGTGTGTATTCCAAAAGACAGATATCGGCGGGGACATGACAGCGGTGATTTTGTTCCATGTGGGAATTTCAGGCACCCATAAGATCAGTGCAATGACGGGTCTGCTGTCACAGTTTTATGTTATATAGGGAATTTAAATGACATCTGTGGGGATTTGTGGTAAAATTGCATTGCTTATGAGTCATAAACCGCGATTTCCCGGCGTATGTATGCGTGCAGACACGGCGGGGGACGCTTTGAAGTGGAGGGCGGTGTGAAAAATCACACGAAGCGCCGGAATGGAGATCAGAATGCAGAAAATATTGGACATGATATCGGAAGAAATGAAAAAGGCGTTTGCGGAGGCAGGGTATGATGCCGAACTTGGCAGGGTAACCTTGTCAAACAGGCCGGATCTGTGTGAATACCAGTGCAACGGCGCTATGGCGGGGGCGAAGAAATACCACAAGGCGCCTCTGATGATCGCGCAGGAGGTGGCGGAGAAACTGCAGGAGAATGCTGTGCTGTCAGAGGTTTGCGCCGTGGCTCCCGGTTTTTTGAATATGAAAGTGAAGGAGTCTTTTGTGCGGGATTACCTGCGGGAGATGTCCGGCGCGGAGAAGTTCGGGTTCCAGACGCCGGAGTCAAAAAAGATAATCATTGACTATGGCGGTCCCAATGTGGCGAAGCCGCTCCATGTGGGGCATCTGCGCTCCGGCATTATCGGTGAGAGCATCAAGCGGATCTGCCGCTACGCCGGACATGATGTGATCGGAGACATTCATCTGGGAGACTGGGGTCTGCAGATGGGGCTGATTATCACGGAACTGCAGAAAAGACAGCCCGGTCTGGTCTATTTCGACGATTCCTACGAGGGGGAATATCCGCAGGAGGCGCCTTTCACCATATCGGAACTGGAGGAAATCTACCCGACGGCAAGCGCAAAGTCCAAGGAGGACGAGGCGTATAAGGCGGATGCCATGGAGGCGACCTACAAGCTGCAGAGCGGCGTGCGCGGGTATCGCGCGCTCTGGGATCACATCATAGCCGTGTCGGTGGCGGATCTGAAGAAAAACTATGCCAATCTGAACGTGGAATTTGACCTGTGGAAAGGCGAGTCTGACGTGCATGACATGATCCCCGGTATGGTGGAGGAGATGAAAAAAGGCGGCTACGCTTACGAGAGCGACGGCGCGCTGGTGGTGGATGTGAAGGAGGAGACCGACACGAAGGAAGTGCCGCCCTGCATGATCTTAAAATCCGACGGTGCGTCCCTCTACAACACGACGGATCTGGCGACCATCATGGACCGCATGGCAAACTATCATCCTGACAGGCTCATTTACCTGACTGACAAGCGGCAGGACTTATATTTTGAACAGGTATTCCGCTGCGCGAGAAAGACCAAACTGGTCAATGACGATACGGAGCTGATACACATCGGTTTCGGCACCATGAACGGCAAGGACGGCAAGCCCTTTAAGACGAGAGAGGGCGGCGTCATGCGGCTGGAAAACCTGATCCGGGAAATCAACGAGGAGATGATCCGCAAGATCCGGGAGAACGCGGAGACGAAGGGGTACGAGATCGACATGGATCACGCTGTGGAGACAGCCGGAATCGTCGGACTGGCGGCGATCAAGTACGGCGATCTGTCCAATCAGGCGTCCAAGGATTATATCTTTGACATGGACAGGTTCACATCCTTTGAAGGCGATACCGGACCATACATTCTCTATACGATTGTACGGATCAAGTCAATTCTTGCCAAGTTTGAAGAGCAGGGAGGAAAATTGACTGACACAGTCGTCAATGAGGCGACAAATGTGTCGGAAAAAAGTCTGATGCTGGAACTTACGAAATACAACGCCATGATGGAGACGGTCTGCGACGAGATTGCGCCCCACAAGATCTGTGCCTATATCTACGATCTGGCAAATGCGTTCAACCACTTCTACCATGAGACGAAGATTCTCACGGAGGAGGACGGGCAGAAGAAGGCGGGATGGATCGCGCTGCTGGCGCTGACCAAGGATGTGCTGGAGACCTGCATTGACCTGCTCGGTTTTTCCGCTCCGGAGAGGATGTGAGAAACAGGGAGGACGCCCGGCAACTCATAAAGGGGCACGGCTGAACTGTTTTTGTAAAAATTGAAGAAACAATTCCGAAAAAAGGGTTGACAAGCAATAGGAATAAATTGTATACTAGCAGAGCGGGTTGCGTGAGTGACCCGCAAATAAACGGGGTCTTAGCTCAGCTGGGAGAGCATCTGCCTTACAAGCAGAGGGTCATAGGTTCGAGCCCTATAGGCCCCATTGGGGAAGCCGGAGACGGCTTCCCTGTGGTTCTACTAATTTCATATATGGCGAGATAGCTCAGCTGGCTAGAGCATACGGTTCATACCCGTAGTGTCGAGGGTTCAAGTCCCCCTCTCGCTATTCAAAAACACCGCGTTTCTGCGGTGTTTTACTTTTCTGTGTTGCATTTTGTGTTGCATAATCTGGAAAAATGATTGTTTGCAAGGTCAGCCATTTCCTTTTGCCTGTCGCTCATGGCATGCCGGTATACAGATTTCAGCACGGCGTCAGTTTTCCAGCCGCCTTCCTGCATGATGTAGGCATCCGGGATTCCCAGAGCGTGTCGGATGGACGCAGAATAGTGCCGGAGGTCGTGAAAACGGAAATGTGTTATATTAGCCCGTTTGAGCACCCTCTGGAACATGATGGTGATGGAGTGGGGATTGAGGGTGGTAATATGTCCAAGTTCGCGGATTCTGTCCGCCACAAATGCGGGTGCGCTGATATATCTGTCAGAACTGCCTGTCTTGGGAGCTTTCAAGTGCCATTCTTTATCGGTGCCGAGGACAAGGGCGTGATGGACGTGTATTACATCGCCTTGGATATCATCAAGAGTGAGGGCGCAAATCTCGCCACGCCGCATCATGCAGAACGCGCCGAGGAGAACAGGGATTTCCAGTTCCGTGCCCCTTACGGCATCAACCAAGGCTCTTATCTCGTCATCCGAGGGGATATAAAGCTCAGGACGTATTTTCTGTGGCATGGAGGTTCTGAGGGCTAAATCTGAGCCGATTACGGATGCTATGAGCCCATGGTAGTTGCGGACGGTCTTAGGGGATTTTGAGCGGCTAAGACTGTTTATCACCCTCTGTACATCATCCTGTGAGACTTTTCGGATTTCCATGTGGCAGAATGAGGCATAGTCGCGCAGGAGCATTTTTTGGATGTTGCGGTAGCCCCGGATCGTGGCAGGGGAAAGAACGGCTTCTTTGGAAGTGATATAGCTTTCCATGCGGTCAGAAAACAGGCTTTTATCCGAACTGCGTTTCTTCTGCTCCTTTTCTGCTGCATATTGAGCGGCAAGCGCTTCCGCCTTACGCTTTCCGGCAGGGGACGGATCGTCAGAAGTAAAAGAGCGGTATATGCGTTTTCCGTTTTCATCCGTGTAATCATAGACAAGGCACCGCCATGAGCCGGACGGGAGTTTCTTTGCTGTAGCCATAGTGTTGTCCTCTTTTTTGGGTATAAAAATAACAGCCCGTGAATGATCTGGAAAATCAGTCGGTTCACTTGCAAGCTGCGCCCGGGGATGATACACTATGTATTATGAGGGTTGGTGTATCCCCTCGGGGGTATATCTGAAACCGTTCCTGTTGGCGCAGGGGCGGTTTTGCTTTTGTAAAAATAGAAAATGGGTGCTGCTATATCAGTGGTTACCACACAGGCAACTTATGTTTAAAAATACACACGCTGATATAGGCTTACACACCCATCTGCATTATTATATGTCCTTATGCCTTTATAATACCATTAGGGTGTGATAAAATCAACATCTTAAATAAACTTTATTCATTTTCCAAATAATTTCCATGGAAATAGAAGCACAGAGCCAAGTTTATGCTTGAAACGGCTATAATATATGTTGTCGCCATATTCATAGTAACCATATAAAGCATTGGCAATATAATCTGCTGCTTGAACAATGTAAGCATTTTTATCATCTGAATCCATGTAGTTAATATTCAAATTGATATCGTATTCTTTTTCATATAACAGAAAGAGTTTTATATAATCGGAAAAAGAGTTCCCAGACGCTACTTTTGTGGAGTGTTTGTCGCAGATAATATTTATAGTAGTGCCATTATCTTTATCTGTTATTAGACGTTCTATCAATAATTTCATTAAAAAATTGTAAAGTATGTTTTTATCTATCAGTAATGATGGCTTTACATGGTTCAAATCCGCCACAATGTATGAAATCTGTAAATCTTTTTTTGCGATACATTCCAATATGTGATATTTAATACATGGATATGCTTCTTTTGCCTTGATCTCATTGGAATGGAGTATCGAAAGTTCGTGGAACATTTTCTTGGCTATGCCTAGTTTTTTGTGCATGATGTTATGGAGTGCTTTATAGTTATTGGTATCAATACATGCAATGACAAAATATCTTCCGCTGCTTCCAAGGTTGCCGGATTCATCAAAAATCAAATAGCGTTCATTCTTCTTTAGTATTTCTGATTTTTGAGCCATTTTTGTTGCCCTTTCAAGGTATTTTAAGGTAATTTTTTCGGTGCGTAAACTATTGGTATTGTGCGCCCTGTCCCGCCGGTTATTCTTGGGCTGGGGTGGTGGGCTTCTTATTATGTTTAATCTCATGTTTGGCTTGTCCACCGCCCGGATAATGGCGAGTTATAAAAATATCTCCTGTAAATGCGTCGACTGTTTTACTTTCATATTTTAAAACTATAGGAGTTTGATATTTTTCAAGTGCTTTTTCAACCCACAAATCGTACAATTCTTGATCTATTAACCCGTCTCTTTTTAATTGTTCCATATGCTCCGACTCTTTTGAAAATTTTTCCATTGTTTTAATAAATGATGAAGTAATTTCATGAATTGCTTTGGCTGGACTATTTATATGTTCAGTGTCAGAATAACAAAATCTAATAACATCAGCATACGACCACACTGATTCATTATCAATGTGTTCATTTTCACTAAGTCCACAAAGCCAGTCGATGGAGACCTCGCATTTTTTAGCAATATTTATAACATTTTCTAGAGAGGGATTTTTTGTTGCGTTTTCATAAGCGGATATTGTAGCAGCTGTGCTATTTACCATAGCAGCAAATGAAAATTGTGTAATCCCCAATCTTTCTCGAATTTTTTTTAAACGCGTTGCGAATATTTCTTTGTTTTCCATTTATCATATCCTCGCTTTTGATTGATATGATTATGATAACACTATATTATAATGAGTTCCATACAAAAGTCAATACAATACTAAATTATAATAGAATCAATTTATAGAAAAAATAATTCTTTACAGTAGAAGAATATGATGATAATATAAAAAAGTAGTAAAAAATACCAAAAGGAGGACGAAGGATGAGGATTGATAGAATAAAACTCGTGACAGAGCTTAAACGGCGTGATATGACGCAAAAACGGATTTCAGAATTATCTGGCGTATCAAGGACAACAATCAATTACATATGTGCTGGCAAGTCCTGCACTGATGAAGTCGGGCAGAGTATTGCCGAGGCTCTTGGCGTAGAAGTAACCGAAATTATTGAAGATTAAGGTATTTTCAGATCAGAGGGAGGTGAGGGAGTGTACTCATATAGTAAACTTAAGGGCAGGATTGTTGAACGGTATGGAACACAGGCGAATTTTGCCAGCAAACTTGGTATTTCCAAAAACTCAATGTCCAAGAAGCTGACCTGTAAGACTGAGTTTTCGCAGACTGACATCATAAGGTGGGCGGAACTTTTAGGCATTGAGAAGGGTGAATATGAAGAATATTTCTTTACTTGAGAAACATTTGTCCAGACGGAAAGAGCGGCACCCGAAAAGTTCAGATGCCGCAAATGGCTAGGACTGAGCACATGCAATTCCTTGGTTTGTCAGTTTGAACTCACCCAATATGTTTTCACGGACAAGTCCCATGGATGCAAGTTGCCTTCCTGCAGGAGTCTCAATGCTTTGCCAATCATTAACTCCTGTACGCATATATTCGTCATACAGACGCTTTAATGCTTTTTCAGCAATTTCAGTCATGATATGCGCTCCTTTCCTTTAGACTCGGCTCTGCAAAGCCTGTAAGGAGATCATAACATCAAGTAACAAAAATGTTGTACCAAATTAAACTACAAGATTAACAATGTGTAACTTTATATTCTATTTTTTATAGAAGTAACGGAGATTATTTAGGATTAGAGAGGAGAACAGACAATGGCAAAGAAAGTATTCAGAGACTATGCAGAGGTAAACGAAAGCATGATGGAAGGCTTCACGGTAGCAAAGGTATCTATCGGAATTAATGCAGAGGACAGCGGCATGATGCTGGAATTGGAGCGGCAGATTAACAACGTAACTATCGGCATTGATGTAATTTACAATCCCGTCTGTGAGGAGGGAGAAACGCCGTTTATGGTTTCGGAGGAATACGTGAAGTGCATTCAGTAGAAAAGGAAGGAGCGCAGAGTATGCCCCGGAGTTGGAGACCATCGACAGGGAGCTTGCAGGACTCAGGAAGATGGTGGATCGTGAGCATGAGAAGAAAAGGAGGGCGGCACAATTCCGTGCAGGCCTGTCTGATGGGGAGGATTATGAGGAAGAAAAAAGAGGTGATTGAAAAGTTGTGAAGAATAAAGATTTGGGATTTATTTGTCTGTTTAGAGATTTCTTGGGCTGGTCGTGGTATTTGGATATCAATACCAAAGTTTTATTTGTACATATGTTGTTAAAGGCGAACTGGAAGGAGGGAAAATTTAGGGATATAACAGTGCCGCGTGGGTCGTTTGTATCGTCATATCCACATTTGGCGGAGGAGTGTGGTCTTACAATCAACGAATTAAGGACTGCCTTAAATCATCTGAAAAGCACAGGCGAAATCACAGTCAAAGCAAGTAGTAAATATAGCGTATTTACGGTGAATAATTACTGTAAGTATCAAGATATTAACATTCAATATGATATCCAGAGCACAGGCGGAGCACATTCTATTAACAGACCATTAACAATAATCAAACCAAGGAACAAAGAAACCAAGGAACAAGATTTTAGAAATATTGCAGGCAATATTTCTTGCCCGGAGCCGGAATCCGCTCCGACCCCAAGCGGCATATTACTCCCGCTGAATGACAAATCATTTTACGATGTCCCGCAGGACAAGATTGCACTCTGGCGGGCAACATACCCGGCTGTGGATGTGGAGCAGGAATTGCGGCGCATGGTCGCGTGGCTGGATTCAAACCCTACTAAGCGGAAGACGCGGCGAGGAATCGAGAGGTTTATCAATAGCTGGCTTGCGAGGACGCAGGACAGTGGCGGCAGCAAGGGACAGAAGGAGGTGAGTGAGGAAAGTGGAAACAACGCATTCGATTCTGACGAGAGGTGGAAACAAATTTCGCGGGCGATTGATGAGGCAGGAGACTGTTTCGATAGACGAAATGACTTACCTTTTGGGTGAATATGATATCCAAGATTACGGAGAGGCAGTTTTTTCAAAAGAACCCGTTTCCGAGAATGGAAGGTTTAGAAGCGCCAGATCGATGATTCCGTTTGAGCAGCTGGACAAGCGGGCAAAGGACTTTGATTGGACCCTATATGGAGACAACAACCCGGATGCAGAAAAAGGTCGTAAGATGTCAAACGCGTTTGTTTTGAATTTTCAAAAATTCCGACGGGATGGCAAGGGGCTATACATACATTCCGCCACGAAAGGGACAGGTAAAACATATTTATCTTACTGTCTGGCTAATGAAGTTATGGCACGCTACGACGTGAATGTGAAGTTTACAAGCGTTCTGGAATATCTCGATCTGACCAAGAAGGGATATAGCAGCGCGGCAGACAAGGAGGAGAAAGACGGCATTATAAAAGCCACTGTTTTGCTTCTGGATGATATCGGGGTGGAAGTTAGCAAAGATTGGGTAAATACAACCCTCTATCAGCTAATTAACTATAGGTATTCCAACAAGCTAATAACTGTTTTTACCAGCAACAATCAGCTTGAACAGTTAAGGATTGATGATCGGATCAAGGACAGGATCAATTTCATGTGTTTGCCATTACATATCCCGGAAGTTCCTATTCGTTCGATGAAAACGGACAGGGCAAATAGCGAATTTGTCAACGAAATACTCAAAACATAAAATAATCCCTTATCGGAATTGCGGTCCGATAAGGGCATGTAACCCGTCAACCAAGCAAAGTGAGGGTATGCAGGAATTATAACATTCCTGCGGCTCCCTGTCAAAGAGAGGAGTTTTTATGGACAAGATAAAACGGTATGTCGAGAACTTTCTCAAGACCCACAAAATGAAAGAGGAAGACCAGCTGTATACAAACGAGATGGATGCGTGCAAAAAGGCGATGTCAGTTGACCCTTTTAGGACAATCTGCACGCTTTTCAATTATGGATATGCAAAGGGCTACCGTGCGGCGGTGGTTGAAATGGAGAAGGAAGGAGGTGCGGCAGTATGACGGTAAAAAGGGTTAATCCGAAAGAACTTCCGCAGGATATCATTTTTCAGATGAATTATCTGTTCAAGACCACTCTGGACGAATTTGTCATCATGGTCAGTAACAAAAAAGATATTGTGTATATAAACGATTTCGTTCCGCAAAGTGATGTGGATGACTTTATGAAGTACATTACTTTTGAGGGCGATTATGTCAATGATTATAAAGCGGGACTTGGCAAGATGATTGACCGTGTTTATGAAAAATACGGCGGGAATGTGTGCAGTGTCCTTGGCGATGCCTATGATTACCGCAGAAATAAGAGGCGGGAGCAGCAGGCAAAGGAGGCGGCGAAGGTTATCCTCCCGTTAATCAGAAAAGAAGTAAAGAAGAAGAGGTCTGCGGTCAGATATGACGAAAGACTCATGCATGAGATTTGGAGTGCCGGTTATGGACTCAAAGAAAAGACGCCAGAGAATATAACAAATTTCGGGAGTGTGTATGTGTTCTATCTGGGCTACCTTATGGGCGCAGGAAAGCTAGACAGCGGTACGGATATGAAGATGAAATACATAACGGACACCGAAAGGATGATGCGGCAGATAAAGGACGTGGAAAAACTTAAGAAGATTTATACTATGGCGAGAACACTTCTGGATATACAGCAGGAGAAAGGCGGTGCGGAATGAATTACAAAGAAAATATTATCCGAATGATAAGTGATATTCAGAATGTTGGAACTTTGGAGTACCTAAACCGATTTATTGAGTTGTTTTTGGAAAAATGGGGGCGGTAAAGTATGAAACGGGAGTATCTGAAAAAGATTTTCAAGGTTTTGTCACAAGTAAATGACGTGTGGATTCTGGAGCAGATATATAAATTTTCTGTCGGCATGACAAAAGACGAATAAGGAGGAGCAGCATAATGGCAAAAGATAAAGAGGAAATGAACTTTGCGACAGAAATTTTAAGCGATATGAAAAGACGGCTTATCAAGTGCAGGGCAGCGCTTATTGTCTCACTGTTTGGGAATATCGCTTTGGCAGCAATATTGATTTTCGGGTAAATGGAGCAATGTCAAGGAGGCATGGAAGATGGCAAAGGTGAAGCTTGGAACGTGGACGGATAAAAACGAAAAGTTTACGAAAAAGATTAGGGCGAAACGGATCGAGGAGGGCGTGGAGATAGATATCCTTGCCAAGAAAGCGGGGATTGAGAAGTCAACATATTTCAGCCATGTCAGGAACCCGGAAAAGATTACGCTAAGGGAACTCAGAGCCTACTGCAATACGTTAAAAATTCCGGCGGAAAGTCTTATCTCCGCGGTATATGAGGGAGGTGACTGAGGCATGTACATACACGGCTTTATTGACGGCATTCTGGTGGCGGTTGTGCTGGGTATGGCGGCGCTGATTACAGTAGCAGTCGTTTATTCCAGAAAAAAGAAGTAATGGCAGACGGGACGGGCGGCGGTATAGGCTGCCCGTTTCCTGTGCAGGGAATTTTTCATTTAAACTTGGTACAACGGTTAACTCGGAATGTTGGATAATGGAGAGAGGAGAGAAAGAAAAGGACTCGCGGGGTGTTGCAGATGGCGAAAAGTACAATCGCAGAATGGGAAGAGGCAGACAAACTTCTACTGCTGGAGGCGTGGGCGCGGGATGGTCTGACGGATGAACAGATCGCCGGGAACATGGGTATTACGGTGCGGTCGCTTTACAACTGGAAAAAGAAGAGTATTCCGATTTTTCATGCCCTAAAGACAGGGAAAGAGGTTGCGGACATTGAGGTGGAGAACGCCCTGCGGAAGAAAGCCCTCGGATTCCGGGAGAAGGAGCAGACAGTCACTACCAGAAGGACCGTTGAATATGCGAATGGCAGGCGGGTCAGAGAAGTGTCCGAGCCTGTTGTGACGGAGGTGGAAAAGTATTACCCGCCGGATACAACGGCGCAGATTTTCTGGCTGAAAAACAGGAAGCCCGGACAGTGGAGAGACAAGAGGGAGCAGGACATAGACGTAACGGAGGCGGTGAAGATCGTTGACAGCATCGGAGACAGTGATTGACTTTGGAAAACTGATAGCCCCGGTATTTTACACGGTTCACCGTGACATTGTGAAGGGCGGTCATACATATTATGACCTTTACGGCGGCAGGGGCGGCTTGAAGTCCTCGTTTATCTCATTGGAGATCGTTCTCGGGATGATGAAGGACAGACAGGCAAATGCGGTCATATTCCGTAAGTATGCGGTGACGCTTCGGGAAACCGTCTATGGGCAGATACTATGGGCGATTGAGGCGCTTGGCGTTTCCCATCTGTGGGAGGCAGGGGTAAACCCTATGCAATGCACTTACC
>Ga0137307_100065_pt1 | contig 161087 bp, 115 predicted proteins | sample NAcewD2O_March_2_FD_97180 | JGI IMG/M metagenome (GOLD analysis project Ga0137307, IMG submission 97180) | Mouse cecal microbial communities from Vienna, Austria - N-Acetylglucosamine amended D2O_March | ecosystem: Host-associated > Mammals > Digestive system > Large intestine > Cecum | place... | reverse complement strand
CATTATGCCGTATTAGACGGAATTTCTCCCGATTATCCGGCTGTGGCAGGCAGGTTGCATACGTGTTACTCACCCGTGCGCCGGTCGCCGGCTGGTAAAGGCAAGCCTTCACCACCGCTGCCCCTCGACTTGCATGTGTTAAGCCTGTCGCTAGCGTTCATCCTGAGCCAGGATCAAACTCTCCGCTGTTGTTATCTTTTGTTCTTTTTTTTCTTGTGCTGATTGACCGTCATGAATCCCGAAAGGAAACAGACCGGCTGCCGCACCCGACAGAAACAAACCGACAATCACTCGGCGAGCACTCTCCACGACCAGAACGAATCCGTAGTCATCGTAGTCTTCAGCCGGGCATCTCAGCCCGGCAAAGGAATTGAACAGAGTTTCATTTTCGCCTGACGACACCGCCTAAGCGGATATCAAACAGACATGACTCTTGTACTACTGCTTCTTGTCTATTGTAAATCTTCTCAATGTTCTCTTTTCGACTCTCAGGAGCGTTGCTTCCCGAAAGCGAGTGCAAAGTTACACCCAAAAATCTTCCCCACCAAATTTTTCGCAAAGAAAATTACACCACCAAAACCAACTTCTTCAACAAAACATTGCAATTCAGCACCATATCACATCAAAAAAAATCTCAAAAAAAACGCCACAAGCGTTGTCGATCCGATTTTGCCCGCCGGATACAGACATATCCCCGCAAAATTCGTAACTTTGAATCCCCGCTCCAAAACACGCGGCGAAGACTCCCCTTTATTTTTATATAGTCATCCTATGGCCACAACACCATTCGTACACCTGCACGTACATACACAATATTCACTGCTCGACGGACAATCAAGCATCTCCGCACTTGTCGACAAAGCTCTCGACGACGGCATGGCCGGAATAGCCATCACCGACCACGGAAACATGTTTGGAGTGAAAGAACTCTACAACTACGTTAATGGTGGATGCATGAAAGGCTACAAAAAGAAACTTGAAAAAGCCCAGAAAAGCGCCGATGCAGCCAAAACGGCACTCTTTGAAAACCGCATCAACCGTATTAAGAACGGCGACTTCCGCATAATCCTCGGATGCGAGATGTATGTGGCCAACGGATCAAACCTCGAGCATACCGACAAACGCGATACCGGACGCCACTTGATCGTCCTCGCCAAGAACCTTACCGGATACAAAAATCTGATCAAACTCGTTTCGGAGGCATGGACCAAGGGCTTCTACATGCATCCTCGAACCGACAAAAAATCCCTCGCCGAGCGTCGCGAAGGACTCATCATCGCATCGGCGTGTCTCGGAGGAGAAATACCACGCCTTGTACGCGACGGCCGCATGGAGGAAGCCGAAAAGAGCGTACTATGGTGGAAAGAAACATTCGGCGACGACTATTATATAGAAATACAGCGCCATCCCACTGACCGCCCCGGATCCAACCGCACCGTATGGGAAGACGAAAAAGCGGTATATCCCAAAATGGTGGAAATCGCACGGCGTCACAACATCAAGATCATAGCCACCAACGACGTTCATTTCGTCAACTATGACGACGCCGAAGCCCACGACCGCCTGATATGCGTCAGCACCAACAGCTTCATTACCGACCCGCAACGCATGCGCTACACCAAACAGGAGTGGCTCAAGACACAGGCCGAGATGTCCGAACTCTTTGCCGACATCCCCGAAGCGCTCGAAAATACCCTCGAAATACTGCAAAAAGTAGAGCACTACTCTATCGACCACCCGCCGATCATGCCCACATTCGCCATACCGGAAGATTTCGGCACAGAAGAGCAATACCGACGCCAACTGACCGAAAAAGACCTTTTCGACGAATTCACACGCGACGAAAACGGCAACGTAGTGCTCACCCAGGAACAGGCCGACGACAAAATAAAAAAGCTCGGAGGCTACGACAAACTCTACCGAATAAAACTCGAGGCCGACTACCTCAGAAAACTCGCCTACGAAGGTGCTGCCCGACGCTACGGCACTCCCCTCACGCCCGAACTGGAAGAACGGATCAACTTCGAGCTCCACATCATGAAGACCATGGGATTCCCGGGCTACTTCCTCATCGTGCAGGACTTCATCAGAGCCGGACGCGAAGACCTCGGCGTAAGCATCGGACCCGGTCGAGGATCGGCCGCCGGCAGCGCGGTAGCCTATTGCCTCGGCATCACACAGATCGACCCGGTGAAATACGACCTGCTGTTCGAACGCTTCCTCAACCCCGACCGAATTTCGCTCCCCGATATCGACATCGACTTCGACGACGACGGACGAGAAGACGTGCTCCGCTACGTCACCGAAAAATACGGAGCCGAAAAAGTAGCACACATCATCACATACGGCACCATGGCATCCAAACTGGCCATCAAGGACGTCGCACGTGTCGAACAGCTCCCGCTGAGCGAAAGCGACCGACTGACCAAACTCATCCCAAAGCGCATGCCGGAAGTCGACGGCAAAGCGCTCGATCCGTCGCTTGACAACTGCTACAACTACGTGCCGCAATTCAAAGCCGAACTCAGCAGCAACAACCCACTCGTTGTCGAAACGCTCCGCTACGCGCGCGAACTCGAAGGTACCGTGCGCAACACCGGAGTGCACGCCTGCGGAGTCATAATATGCCGCGACGACATCACCGACTGGGTGCCGGTCAGCACCGCAGTCGACAAAAGCTCCGACTCCAAGGAAAAGACCATCGTCACACAATATGAAGGAAAAGTAATCGAGGAAACCGGACTGATCAAAATGGACTTCCTCGGACTGAAAACGCTCTCCATCATAAAAGAAGCGCTTGCCAACATCAAGCGCACCACAGGCAAAGTCATTGACATCGAAACAATCGACATAGACGACCGCAAGACCTACGACCTCTACTGCCAGGGCAACACCATCGGCACATTCCAGTTCGAGTCCACCGGCATGCAGAAATACCTGCGCGAGCTACAACCATCGACATTCGAGGACCTCATAGCCATGAATGCGCTCTACCGCCCCGGCCCTATGGACTACATCCCCGACTTCATCGCCCGAAAGCACGGACGTGAGCCGATCGTCTACGACATTCCTGAGATGGAAAAATATCTCAAGGACACCTATGGAGTGACCGTATATCAGGAGCAGGTCATGCTGCTGTCGCGACTGCTGGCCGGATTCACCCGCGGACAGAGCGACACACTCCGAAAAGCAATGGGCAAAAAGCTCATCGACAAGATGAACGAGCTTGAAAAACTGTTCATGGAGGGAGGACAGGCCAACGGCCACAAGCCCGAAGCGCTACAGAAGATATGGAATGACTGGAAAAAATTCGCTTCCTACGCGTTCAACAAGAGCCACGCCACATGCTACTCGTGGGTGGCATTCCAGACAGCATGGCTCAAAGCCAACTACCCCGCCGAATACATGGCCGCCGTACTCTCACGCAACCGCTCCGACATCAACAAGCTCACCATATTCATGGAGGAATGCAAACGGATGCACATCACCATCAAGGGACCCGACGTCAACGAGAGCTACCTTGAATTCGGCGTCAACGCAGCCGGCGACATCCGATTCGGACTCGCCGCTATCAAAGGAGTAGGCGAAGCTGTGGTCACCGAGATAATCAACGCACGCGCAAAAGGCGGCCCGTTCGAATCAGTATACGATTTTATCGAACGCGTGCCCACCGCAGCGCTCAACCGCCGACTGATCGAAAATCTCGCCTATGCCGGAGCATTCGACTGTTTCGCACCCGACATCAAACGAGAAGACTTCTTTGAAAAAAACTCCAAAGGAGAGTTTTTCAGCGAAGCACTCATGCGCTACGGCCAGCTTTTCCAAGCTGACAAACAGACACAGGGACTGAGCCTGTTCGGCGATGACGACCCCACACTGACCATCGCCGGACGCCCACCCGTCAACCCCGCCCTCCCTTGGATCGACGCCTACAAGCTCGAAAAAGAGCGCGACCTCGTGGGCATCTTCCACTCAGCCCACCCGCTCGACGGCATGTTCCTCGAAATGAAATACGGACTCGACCAGCTCAAAGACTACAAGACAGAAAACGTCACACGCGACCGTGTCTACACCTACGGTGGCATCGTCATCGGCCTTGACCGACGACAGGGACAGAACGGCTCAAGCTACGGATACCTAAAGATCGAAGACTACAACGGCACCGCCGAAATCTACCTCAACGACAAAAGCTTCTATCAGTTCGCCAACTTCGGCATCCCCAACACCGCAGTATATGTCAAAGGCCAGTACGGCCTCCGGAAAGACGGCAACATATTCTTTTCAGTAGCCGACATCAACCTCTTGTCAAACCTCAAAGGAAAACTGATCCGGGGCATCACCATAACCCTCGACCCCGAACAGCTCAACACAGCCGTCTACGACATACTCAGCGCCATGATGGCCGGCGCCGACGACGCTCCGGCCGACGACAAATCCTCACCCGTACCGCTTACCGTACGATTCTTCGAGCCGTCGGCCAACCGCTATATCACCATGCAGTCCATGAGCAAGATCAACCTCAACCGTCAGGCGCTCGAAGCGCTCACCGACATGAACATAGAGTTTGCCATCGACAAGGCCGCACCCGAACCCGCAAAGGAAGAGAATCCCGCACAACGTTTTAGGCAGTTCAGAAGCTAAACCATTACCCATTGACAATAAGCCTATTACTAAATTTTTTATGTTAAAAAACATATTTTTTGAGCATAATTAGCAGAATATCCACTAACTTTGCACCGAGTTAAGTGTATATATTATAGAATCTCCGAAGAGTCGGAGACATAGATTGTTTTAGGTTTAATTAAAATTTAAGTATTATGCGTCAGATGATTAAAATGATCAAAGGTCTTCATCTCACCTATGGTACATTCTTCCGCATCACGGGCGACTGCACCATCGAGTAAGATCCAAAGACACGCGGACAGCGACTGATCACTCAAATCGATGATCAGACGTCAAAGCCCGCCATCAGACGAAGCTGAATCCGATAGGCACAAGCTTCAGCGTTCACCAACAGAAGTCTAACTTAAAGAAAGGACGCCAAGATGAAAAGACTTTTGACAAAAGTATCTGAATGGTACATCGGAGCGGCTTCAATGACCTACCTCCACAGGTAAGTCCACGACAAGCCCCACAATCATCGATCCCGGTTCGGACTCCAGCATCAGCTGGATGCAATCCGACCGGTTTCAACAAATAAAGACGATGTACCCTACCGATCCGGCTTTACGGATCACAGACACAGCGACGATTGCTCCACGGCTTGATGAAAAGCCGGCGAGAGCAATTTTTTTTTGTCCACACTCTTCCCTTTCTCCATAAAGATAACTACCTTTGCACTACCGAAAACTAATAGATCAACCATATAACCTATACACTATCATGGCAATCAAATTTACCGATTCCGACGTAAAATCCATCATCGCCTCCGGCGAACCCGTAGTAATCGACTTCTGGGCCACATGGTGCGGCCCGTGCATGCGCATGGCGCCTGTCATCGACGAACTCGCCGAAAAATACGACGGTCGCGTACACATCGGCAAATACAACATCGAAGAAGAAACCGAACTCTCCGACGAATACCGCATCATGTCAATCCCCACGATCCTCTTCTTCAAAAACGGTCAGCAGATCCGCGACCTCCGTCTTGCCGGATCGCAGAGCAAAGCCAAACTCGAAGAAAACATCGAAGCCCTCCTTGCTCTCTGATCCACACCCCCGGATTATCAACCGACATACATAAAAGAAGACGCAGTGTCAAAATTATGAGTTTCGACACTGCGTCTTCTTTTACACTGTGGTATGGCCTCAGTCCACACGCTTTGCCGGAAGCCTTGCAAGCAGCCCCTCCAGATGATCGCGCCTGATCGACAGCCGCAGCCTGCAAATATTGTCAAACTGCTGCTCCAATATCCGCGCCTCTGAAGCCTTAAGGGTAGTCATTACCGCATTCATATCCTCATACACGAAGCTTATCGACGCCTCCTCCTCCTCGCAGCGGCTCACAGTCTCTCCGGCCTCGATCGCCTCACGGGCTGCCTCGCGATATGCCACGATAAGTCCAGAAGTTCCAAGCTTTATACCGCCGAAATACCTCACAACGACCACCGCCACATTAGTCAGTCCAGCCGAACGGATCTGACCCAGGATCGGCTTGCCCGCCGTCCCCGACGGCTCTCCATTGTCGCTCGAAAGCCACTCACGCCCGCCCGGACCGAGAAGATAAGCCCAACACACATGGCGGGCGTCATGATACTCATTGGCTATAGCCGCTATGGCGCTTTTCGCCTCCGCCGCAGTAGCCACTGGAAAGGCAAAGGCTATGAAACGGCTCATTTTCTCCCTGACCGTAGCCGTCGACTTTCCGGCCAGAGTCAGATATTCGCTTGACTGCTCCAACTGCCGGCTGTTACAATATCAGCATTGCGTCGCCATAGGCGCCAAAACGGTATTTCTCACTGATTGCCTCATCGTAGGCCTTCATCACCAGATCATAGCCGCCGAACGCCGTTGTCATCATGAGCATTATCGAATACGGCATGTGGAAATTGGTCACAAGCGCATCAGTCACAGTGAAATCGTACGGAGGGAAAATAAACTTGTTTGTCCAGCCCGAATAAGTCTTCATGTGGCCCCCCATGCTTACCGCACTGGCTATGCCGCGGAGCACAGATGTGCCCACCGCACACACACGATGGTCATTGTCCTTTACCCCATTGACCATATCCACCAGAGCCTGGCTCACCTCCATCTGCTCGGAGTCCATGCGGTGCTTGGTCAGATCCTCCACATCTATCTCGCGGAAATTGCCCAGACCGCTGTGAACAGTCAGGAAAGCCTGATGTATACCCTTTATCTCCATGCGCTTCAGCAGCTCGCGGCTGAAATGCAGTCCTGCGGCGGGAGCCACCACTGCACCCTCTTTGTCAGCATATATCGTCTGATAACGCTCGGCATCCTCCTCTTCAGGCTCACGCTTGATGTATTCGGGCAGAAGCGTCTGTCCGAGCTTGAACAGAGCCTCCTTGAATTCATCATGATCACCGTCATAAAGAAATCGCAGAGTGCGGCCGCGCGAAGTCGTGTTGTCTATCACCTCGGCCACCATCGAGTCGTCATCACCGAAATAAAGCTTGTTGCCTATGCGTATCTTGCGGGCCGGCTCTACAAGCACATCCCACAACTTGTTTTCAGCATTAAGCTCACGCAGCAGCGACACCTCGATTTTAGCACCGGTCTTCTCCTTGTTCCCATACAGCCGCGCCGGAAACACCTTCGTATCATTGAACACAAAAATATCCCCGTCGACAAAATAATTGATTATATCCTTGAACACACGGTGCTCGATCTCACCCGAAGCACGGTGCACCACCATCATGCGAGCCTCGTCGCGATGTTCCGAAGCATGCTGTGCGATCAGTTCCTCCGGAAGCTTGAACCTAAACTGTGAAAGTTTCATATCCTTTTCTGATTTTGATTTTACTGCTTTATCGCCGCATCAGGCTGCTCGGCCAGCTCAGCGTCGCGTATCATTTCCACGGCGCCATCAACCGACAGACAGTCATCTATGCCTACTTCCCCGACACGTGTGCGCCTGAGAGCCGTCAGATGACCGCCCGATCCGAGCGCCTGACCGATGTCGCGCGCAAGCGCCCTTATATACGTGCCCTTGCTGCACACCACCCTTATCGTGATGCTCTCCCGACTATATTCTGTCAGCTCTATCTCGTCGATCACCAGAGTTTTTGCCTTAAGATCCACCGACTGACCCTTACGGGCCTTCTCGTATGCCCGCTTGCCGTCGACCTTGCAGGCCGAATACTGCGGCGGTATCTGCTCTATCCGCCCTTTGAATCGCTCCAGAACCTGTTCCACAAGTTCGCGGGTAATATGTTCCACCGGAAACCGGGCATCAATCTCCGTTTCGAGGTCAAACGACGGTGTGGTCGCACCAAGCGCTATCGTCGCCACATACTCCTTCACACCGCTCTGGAGCTGCTCTATGAGCTTCGTTGCCTTGCCGGTGACCACTATCATCACCCCCGTAGCCAGAGGGTCGAGCGTTCCGGCGTGTCCCACCTTGAAACGCTTCACCCCCAGACGACGCAGCACAGCGCCACGCAGACGCTTCACCACATCGAAACTGGTCCAGCCAAGAGGCTTGTCGACGGCAAGTATCTCACCCTCGACAAAATCTTTTTTCGCGCTGATATCCATCTCCTGCATGATTATCACCACAGTATGCACACCAGACCCATTGCCACGCAATAAACCGCAAACCACACGAGCTTACCACGCTTCACTATCTCTATCATCCACTTGCAGGCAGCGCAGCCCGATACGAACGACGCCACGAAACCCACCGTCAGCGGAAGCCAGCCTATGGTATTCATCACCGCACTCTCGCCCGAAGCCATGTCCATGACATTGAGCAAAGCCTCCCCGAGAATCGGGATTATGACCATGAAAAACGAAAATTCAGCTACAGCGCTGCGGCGTGCACCCATTGAAATACCGGTTGCTATCGTAGTACCAGAACGGCTCAGACCCGGCAAAACGGCGATCGACTGGGCGATACCCATTGCCACCGCGTCGATCCATCTCACGCCATGACCCGGATCTTTACTGCTGCCATCGGCCACAGCCTGCTCCAGCGTCGGACGTGTCCTGAAAAAATAAGCGAACGAAAGCAACGCCGCCGTCACCAGCAGGCAACAGCCCACCAATGTCAGACTACCGCCGAAGAAACTCTCTACAGTGTCCTTGAAAAAAACACCGACGATTGCCACCGGAATGCACGACACCAGTATCTTGCACACATAAGAGAAATTATCGTCACGACGCCATGTGAAGAAACTCACACACAAAGGCACGAATTTACGCCACAAAACGACTATCGTACTCAACACCGTGGCCACATGCAGCGCCGTGTCAAACTCCAGCGCCTCCGCACCCGCAAGCTGCAGGCCAAGCACCTCGCGGCATATCTCCAGATGACCGCTCGAACTTATCGGCAGGTATTCGGCCAGTCCCTGGACCAGACCGAGTATCAGAGCATCTATCCAATCCATCACTCAGCGCCCTCCTCATGCTTGCTTTTGCTGACGCGCGGACGCCACATTATACCTATCCCCATGAATATGAATCCGAGGAACGCCATAGTCGGACCGACCACTATGCGACGCGTGCTGAATATATCGGGATTAAACTCCGTTTCGGTCGAAGGAGCTCCGGTCATCAACAGAAAACCGGTCACGATCACTGCGGCCGCGACAGCCATCAGGATAAAATTGATCTTTACCAGCGGAAGTCCTACGTATGACTCACGCTCCAGTGCACCGGCATCATCGCCCTGCTGCAGCCTGCTGTTATTTGTCATTATCGATAATTTTATTATATCAATAGTAAGCGTTCGAATTCAATTTATCCTAAAAAACTTTCTTTCACTTACTATCACTTACACTTGAATACCTACTTATATCATTTGTCCGAATATTTCACGCCACACGCATCACTGCTCCATCAGCCCATGCATAGTGTCTGCCGCTTTATCAGCAGAACATCTCGTCGTAATCGGCACGCAGATACTTGTTGGCCGACAGCAGAGCCGACAGCCCGCATATCGCAGCCCCGAGCACGAACAGAGCCGCAAGCACCGCTATCAGACCATCGACACCAACCGCACGCATCACCTCCGGATCGACCGTAGTAAGATACCATAGCAAACCGCCAAGCACTGTCGAAGCCACAGCGGCAGCGATCAGACCCTGCAGGATATTGCTGACCACAAACGGCCTGCGTATGAAGCCCGGCGTAGCACCGACAAGCTTCATCGTATGGATAAGGAAACGACGGGAATAGATCGTCAGCCTCACAGTGTTGTTTATCAACACAAAAGATATCGTCAGCAGACACACCGCCACAATCAGCAACACTAGCGTGAGCGAATGCATCGTATTGTTTACAGCCTTGATCAGATCAGAATGAAGCTGCACGTCACCGACACCCGGCAACCGTCTGACAGCATCAGTCACAGCCTTCAGACTGTCAGGATTGCTGTATGCCGCCGTCACCGAGACCTCAAACTCCGGGCTGAACGGATTCACACCAAGCAACGCCTTCTCCGAACCATCATCTCCGGCCAGCTCCTGCCAACGCGCCATGACCTCCTCGGCCGACGAATAGCGCACATTGGCCACATACGGAGCCTTGCGCCAATAATTCCTCATCGACAACACCTGACTTTCCGAAGCGCCATCGGCCATAACGACTACAAATCCCACCTGTTGGCGTATGTCATGACTGACACTTCGCGCCGCCAGACCCAGCAGAGCCGTCAGCCCAAGAATGACCAACACAAGCGCCACGCTGACAGTAGCTGTCAGCTGAGTGCTTCTTACAGGGATTCCACGCCCTCGTTTATCTCTGCTCATACGCTTCAATGATTTAGATATAGTGAGCCGGGCTATCATATTTGCCCACCCCTTGTTTTACAAACCGCAAAGATAACACATCAGCCACCCCGATGTCAAGATTTTTAACCCCATTTAATGATTTTTCGCCAGAGCCTGCCGGAATTTCGCCAAGGTCAGCCACGAAAACTCACCCGTCTGCAGATCATTCGCCAAGCAATGTAGCGGAAGTTGAGTCGGCGATTGTCACACTGACCGTATCACCCACCTTGACCGCACGGCGCGGAAACACCACCGTCTTGTTGGTATCCGTCCTACCCACCATCTGCTCCTTGCTGCGCTTCGACACGCCCTCAACAAGCACTTCCATCGTCCGGCCCACATCACGGCGGTTAGACTCAGCCGACAGCCGACCCTGCAACTCGATCATGCGGTTCAGACGATCAATCTTCACCTCCTCGCTGATATTGTCGGGCAGATGACGCGAAGCGTACGTCCCCGGACGCTCGGAATACTTGAACATGAATGCAGAGTCAAAGCCCACCTCACTCATCAGACTGAGCGTAGCCTCGAAATCCTCCTCCGTTTCCCCATGAAACCCCGTGAACAGATCCGTCGTGACCGAACATCCCGGCAATATGCGGCGTATCGCCCCGATACGGTCGAGATACCACTCTCTGGTATATTTCCGGTTCATGGCCTTAAGCACCGCGTTGCTCCCGCTCTGCACCGGAAGATGAATATGCCGGCATATATTCCTGTGGGCTGCTATCGTATGAAGTATCTCGTCGGTCATATCCTTGGGATGCGAAGTCGTGAATCTCACACGCATGTCGGGCACAGCCTCGGCCACCATCGCGAGCAACCCGGCAAAATCCGTCACCGAGCCGTCGGCGTTCTCCCGCCTGTACGAGTTGACATTCTGTCCCAGCAGAGTCACCTCACGATAACCCTTGGCCTGCAGATCGGCCACCTCGGCAAGTATGCTTTCGGTTTCACGGCTTCGCTCACGACCGCGGGTATAGGGTACAATGCAGTAAGAACAGAAATTGTTGCAACCGCGCATGATGCTCACAAATCCCGAGATCGGATTTCCGCCTATCCGGCGCGGTATTATGTCGCGGTAGGTTTCCGTGGTGCTCAGCTCCACATTGACCGCTTTATGACCCGACTCGACCGCAGCAAACAGCTCCGGCAGCGACATATAAGAGTCCGGACCCGCAACCAGATCCACGCCATGACGTTCAGTCAGCTCCTCCTTGGCTCGCTCGGCCATGCATCCCACCACACCAATGATCAGACGACCGTTTTTACGACGCTTCACCGACTGCAGATACTGCAGACGGCTTACTATTTTTTGCTCGGCATTGTCGCGGATAGAGCACGTGTTCAACAACACGGCATCAGCATCCTCCAGATCGTTAGACAACTCATACCCCGCCATTTCCATCACGGCGGCTATCACTTCGCTGTCGGCCGAGTTCATCTGGCAGCCGTAAGTTTCGATGAAAAGCTTCAACTTCATTTGCGTATCACCACTTATTTCTTTAATTTTGCACAAAATTACTAATTCAGTGCATAACTGACAAATCAATCATGGATGAAATCCTCTCCATAATCGTCTGTGCGGTCATCGGCGTCTTATTCACCTGGATAAGCGAACGAGGCAAACGCAACCGTTCACGCGCCGAGGCCGCCGCCACGCAAGATCATGACAATCACCGCGAGCGCGTCAGACGGCACGCTCCTCCATTGCCTGTCACACATGCGCCGCGACAAATCGCACCTGACATACCCGAAGAAGGCGTCAGGGTCATATCCGACCGACCGCTGGAGGTCAACGACCAGACCGCACAACCAGGATCGGCCCGGAACAAACAAGCCCGCAACCGATGGAGGCAGGCGATTATCGACTCTGAGATTTTAACACGAAAATACTAAACTACCGTAAATCTTATATTTTACAACAATGGCATTTCCAATTCTGTCGGCACAGGAAGCTGCCGAACTCATCAAGAACGGCGACAACATTGGCTTATCAGGCTTCACAGCTTCAGGTTCGCCTAAGGTAATCACCGAAGCCCTTGCTGCTAAAGCCGTGAAAGAACATGAGGCCGGACGCCCCTTCAAGGTTAGCGTTTTCACCGGCGCATCGACCAACAACCACGCCGACGGAGCGCTCGCGCGTGCCAACGCCATCGCCCGCCGCACACCCTACCAGAATACTCCCGACCTGCGACTGCGCATCAACTCCCACGACTGCCACTACTTCGACCTGCATCTGTCGGAGCTTGCACAGACATTCAGGTACAACACATATGGTGAGCTCGACTGGGCGATACTCGAAGTTGCAAAAGTATTCGAAAACGGCGAAGTAGTGCTCGGCACCGGCGTCGGCAACGTACCTACATACGCCGCCAAAGCAAAAAAAATATTCCTTGAGCTCAACACCAAGCTTCCCGAAGGGCTCTACGGACTCCACGACATCTACATGCCTCTCGACCCGCCCCACCGTCGCGAGATACCGATCTACACGCCATCCGACCGCATCGGACACCCCACCGTCAAGATCGATCCCTCGAAGATCGCCGGAATAATCCATTCCGACGCCTACGACGGCATCAAGGGATTCACCGCGCTCGATGACACCACACTGCAGATCGGAGCCAACGTGTGCAACTTCCTCATCGGCGAAGTACGCGCACAGCGCATACCGCAGGAGTTCCTGCCCATACAGTCCGGAGTCGGCAACGTCGCCAACGCCGTGCTGTTCGGCCTCGGCGACGCCAAGGAGCTGCCACCGTTCGCCATGTACACCGAAGTGATACAGGACGCCGTGATCGACCTCATGCGAATGGGACGATGCAAATTCGGATCCACATGCTCGCTGACACTCTCCGACGCCAAAGAAGCCGAAGTGCTCGACGACCTCGACTTCTTCCGCGACAAGATCGTCATCCGCCCCGCCGAGATCTCCAACAGCCCCGAAGTGATCAGGCGACTCGGAGTCATAGCCATGAACACTGCTCTCGAAGCCGACATATTCGGCAACATCAACTCCACCCACGTGGTAGGCACACGCATGATGAACGGCATCGGCGGATCAGGCGACTTCACACGCAACGGATATCTCTCCATATTCTCATGCCCCTCCATCACCAAAGGCGGCCTGATTAGCAACATCGTGCCCATGTGCTCGCATATCGACCACACCGAACACTCCGTCGACGTCATCATCACCGAGCAGGGAGTTGCCGACATCCGTGGCCTTGATCCCGTGCAGAGAGCCGAGCGCATCATCGACAACTGCGCACATCCGATGTACAAGGAGCTGCTCCGCGACTATCTCAAGCTGGGCAAAGGCGGCCAGACGCCCCACCACCTTGCCGCATCACTCGGATTCCACACCGCGTTCCAGAACACCGGCGACATGCGCCTGACCGACTGGTCGCAGTACGCCTGATACACTGCCGACAATTCCGGCATCAATTTAGAGAGTGTTTGAATTTCGTGTTAAATTCAAACATACTCCTAGACCCACAAAGCGCTGTGTCAGCAATGCGATACTGACACAGCGCTTTCTATATACCACACCGGCTGCACCATTCCCTCTCAGGCACAATCCGCCCGTCCGATCCCTGGTCATGACAAAAAAAATCCGGCCATCACTGACCGGATTCCTATCTTACATCAAAATATAAACATCACTTGCCCTCTGTCGGCGCACTGAGATCCACACCCGCGAGATCCGGGTCGATCATGATGCGGCCGCAATACTCGCAGACTATGATCTTCTTGTGCATCTTGATCTCCATCTGCTTCTGAGGCGGGATGCGGTTGAAACAACCTCCGCAGGCATCGCGCTGTATATAGACGATTCCCAGACCGTTGCGGGCATTCTTGCGGATGCGCTTGAAAGCCGCCAAAGTGCGGGCGTCGATTTTCGGTTCAAGAGCCTTGGCCTGTTCGCGCAGACGTTCCTCGTCCTGCTTCGTTTCCGACACGATCTCGTCAAGCTCGGCCTTCTTGTCGGCCAGCACATGCTTCTGATCAGCCAGACGGTTCTCGGTCTCGGCGATTTCATTGTTCTTGGCGTCGATCATGCGGGCATACTCGTTGATATGCTTCTCGCTCAGCTCTATCTCGAGAGTCTGGAACTCGATCTCCTTCGACAGCAGATCAAACTCGCGGTTGTTCCTCACATTGTCGATCTGCTCTTTGTATTTTGCTATCTTGGCCTGTGAATCATTGATTTTCTCCTTCTCGGCAACCGACTTCTTGCGGATTTCTTCGATCTCCTTGCGGAAATTCTCTATACGGGTGGTCAGACCCTTGATCACATCCTCAAGGTCAGCGACTTCAAGAGGAAGTTCGCCACGTACAGTGCGGATTCGGTCGATTTGCGAAAGTAGCGTCTGCAGCTCGTAGAGCGACTTGAGGCGCGACTCCACTGAGAGATTCTGTTCGTTTTTGTTCTTGTCTGCTGTAGCCATAGCTTACATGTAATTTACAGGATTTGACTCTACGTGCGAGTCACGGACTGCAAAGTTAGGAAATTTTTTCGTAATAATATCGGTAAAAATGCCTATAGTGCAATGTTCGCTCTCAAAATGGCCTATGTCGGCTATCAGAATATTGCCGCCATAGTCGGCAAAATCATGATATTTCACATCGGCCGTCACCATCGCGTCCGCACCGCAGGCCACTGCCGCAGGGAGCATCGAGGCGCCCGAACCGCCGCATAAAGCCACACGGCTCACCGTTCGCGACCCATCCGGAGCGCTGTGACGCACCACCCGGGCACCAAACGCACGCTTCACCTCACTCAGGAAATCCACTGCCGACAAAGGCTCCGCAAGCTGACCGACAGCGCCGGCCCCACTCTCGCAGTCAAGAGCCCTCACCTGCGTCAACCCGAGCATTTCGGCCATACGGCGCGACACGCCCGACGGCGCATTGTCCAGACACGTATGCAGACTATAGACCGCAACACCATTTCTGATCGAATACTCCACGGCGCGCTCCACCGGAGTCGATCCGGTGATATGCTTCAGACCGCGGAATATCAGCGGATGATGACTCACCACCAGATTACATCCCGCAGATGCCGCCTCGGCTATCACACCGGGAGTCGGATCCACACACAGCATGACGCCGGTGCATTCGCGCGACGCATCGCCTGTCTGAAGCCCGCAATTGTCATAGCTCTCCTGCAGACTCAGAGGAGCGGACTCCTCCAAGGCGCCGATTATATCACTGATTTTAGGCATATCTGAAAAACAGCGGAGGGCACTTGACGCCTTTCGCCGTCTGCCCTCCATCGTTTTAATTTTATTTCTTTTCAGGTTCAGTCACAGCTATGCTCAACTCATCGAGCTGGCTTTGGTCTATCGTGCTCGGAGCGTCGATCATCATGTCGCGGCCCGAATTGTTTTTCGGGAAAGCTATGACATCGCGGATGCTGTCAAGACCGGCCAGAATCGACACGAAACGATCGAAACCGAAAGCCAGACCGCCGTGAGGAGGTGCGCCATATTTGAAGGCGTCCATAAGGAAGCCGAACTTATATCGCGCTTCATCTTCCGACAGACCGAGCAGACGGAACATGTGATCCTGCAGCTCCGAGTCATGTATGCGTATCGATCCTCCGCCAAGTTCGTTTCCGTTGACTACCATGTCATAGGCTGTGGCACGGACAGCACCGGTATCGGTGTCGAGCTTGTCCACATCCTCCGGGTTAGGCGCAGTGAACGGATGATGCATGGCATAGTAGCGCTGCGTTTCATCATCCCATTCGAAGAGAGGGAAATCCACCACCCACAGACACGAGAACTTCTGCGGATCACGCAGCCCGAGACGCGAGCCCATCTCCAGACGCAGTTCGTTGAGCTGCTTGCGGGTTTTCATAGTCGCTCCGGCGAGTATCAGCATCAGGTCGCCCGGATTCGCACCGCCACGCTCAAGCCAGCCGCGAAGTTCATCGTCGGAATAGAATTTGCCTACCGAACTCTTTATCGAGCCGTCATTTTCAAGCTTAACCCACATCATGCCCTTGGCACCCACCTGCGGACGCTTCACGAATTCAGTCAGCTGGTCAAGCTGCTTGCGCGTATAATCGGCACAGCCCGGAGCCACGATGGCTCCTACATATTCGGCATCATCCATCACCGCGAAACCCTTGCCGGTCGTGAGATCCTTCAGCTCCACAAACTGCATTCCGAAGCGGGTGTCGGGCTTGTCACTGCCATATAGACGCATCGCATCGGCCCACGTCATGCGCGGGAACGGATCAGCGAAGTCTATATCCTTCACATATTTGAAAATATGCTTCACAAGTCCCTCGAACATCTGGAGCACATCCTCCTGCTCCACAAACGACATCTCGCAGTCGATCTGTGTGAATTCAGGCTGACGGTCGGCACGCAGATCCTCGTCACGGAAACATTTCACGATCTGAAAATACCGGTCGAAGCCACTCACCATCAGAAGCTGCTTGAACGTCTGAGGCGACTGAGGCAGAGCATAGAACTCACCGGGATTCATGCGCGAAGGCACCACAAAGTCGCGGGCGCCCTCCGGAGTCGACTTGATCAGCACCGGCGTTTCCACCTCAAGAAATCCCTTCGAGTCGAGATAACGGCGGATTTCGAAAGCCATGCGGTGGCGAAGCTCCAGATTGCCGCGCACGCACGAACGACGCAGATCCAGGTAGCGGTACTTCATCCGCAGATCATCGCCGCCGTCGGTGTCATCCTCTATGGTAAACGGAGGCACATCACTGCGGTTCAGCACCTTGAGCGAGGTCGCAATGATCTCTATCTCACCGGTCGGCAGATTCTTGTTCTTATTCTCGCGCTCCTGCACCGTTCCGCTCACCTGCACCACAAATTCACGGCCAAGCTTGTTGGCGGCATCAAAAAGAGCTGTGTCCGAATCACTTTCAAACACGATCTGGGTGATACCGTAACGGTCGCGCAGATCAACGAATGTCATGCCGCCCATCTTTCTGGCACGCTGCACCCATCCGGCGAGTGTCACTTCGCGGCCTGCGTCAGAAAGGCGCAGCTCGCCGCATGTATTGGTTCTGTACATTTTTCTATCTCGACTATATAATCGGTTATGTTGTTTCAGACCACAAAATTACAAAAAATCCGCTTTCACGGCCGAAAATCGACACGGAAAAGCGGATCTTATGAATCTATTGTCTGATTTTGTCGCGGCTCGCGCGGACTACGGCGCAGTCGTCGTCAGCTTATGGTCACCTGAGTGGCTCCAAAGCCATATTCACGAAACGAAGCGTCCTGCACCTGACATGACTTGTAGCGGTGGCGAAGCTCCTTCATCAAGGCCTGCCTCAGCACTCCCTCGCCCTTGCCATGAATGAATATCAGCTTGCGGCCACGGTTATGCATATTGGCGTCCATCACCTTGCGGAACTCATCCACCTGATAGTTCAGTATCTCGGCCGGCGACATGCCGGCAGTCGTGTCAAGCAGCTCGTCGATATGAAGATCAGTCACGAGCGGATCACCACCCCCTGAAGTCCGCGGCTGACGCTGCACCTTTTTGACCTGACGGCTTTCCGGCCGCCGTTCACCAGGCGTAAGCATAGCCTCGGCGATCACCTCAGGCTTCACTGACACCGCTTCATGTCCCAGCTGCACATCATCCGTCACTATCGGCAGGGCTATCACATCGCGCTCGAAATAATCGTTCGGACAGAAACAGTTGACACGGAGAAACCTCGTCAGATCCATCCGCTTCTCCACGTCAACCGGACGCTTCATAGCAAAACCCTTGTCGCGCTTGAAAGCGATCATCTGCACAGCCACATGTTCCATGTGCGCGAGATCGGCATGAGTCATCTCGCCGATCAACAGCTGGATATTCGGCTCCACTATGCCTGCATAGCGTGTGGTCCACTCCTCCTCATCGCCGCGCGTGAGGTAAGTGAAATAGAGATAGTAGTTTGAATCGTTGACTATCGATATGTCAAACCGCGTGGTCGACAGCTGCTTTATGTCAGCAGGCTCATAGCCCAGCACCACATTGAGCTTGTCGCCGCCCTCCGTTTCCACAATCGGAAGTTCCGGCTCGGCCTTCACCTCTTTCGACGGCTTTTCGATCTCCTTCGGAGCCACGGCTGGAGCGGCCGAAGCGGCGGCACGGCTATCGCCGGCCTCGCTGACCACCACGCATTCGCGCAACATCACCGGAGTTTCAAAACCATCCTCGTCAACATAAGCGACATTGCCGTCTATACGCACTATGCGGCCGCCGCCCACCGAATTGAGAAACCTTACGGTATCACCTGTTTTTGCCATCATTTCTTACTTTTTAAGTCGTTGAGAAGGCTCTCCACAGCCGCGCGCAGCTGGGCATCCTCCCCTTTCACCACGGTAGCCGGATCGTTGGCCACCTTCACATCCGGTTCAAGCTGGGTGTTCTCCAGATAATATCCTTCGGAAGTGCGGAAACCTGTCACTGGTATACCGAACACGAGGCTTGGATCCTGCAGCGTCACCCAGTTGACCGAACTCATCGTACCCGGAACCGGCATACCAACAAGCTTGCCGAGTCCAAGGTGACGATACACCCAGGGAGTGCCATGGGCATTCGAGTAGTTGGCCTCGCCGATCACCATCACACTCGGTTTGTTCCAGCGGCGCGACGGCATGTCGGTGGTTTCCACCCCGTGCACATCCTGAGTCAGATACTTCTTACCGCTGAACATCACTTCGATATCTTCGTGCAGACGTCCGCCGCCATTGAAACGGGTGTCTATCACAATACCCTCCTTGTCGATATACTCGCCGAGCGCCTTAGCGTAAAGCTTGCGGAAGCTGCCGTCGTCCATCGACTGGATATGCACATATCCCAGACGTCCGTTCGACCAGCGCTCCACATCAGCCTCGCGCTGACGCACCCAGCGGTCATACATCAGAGCGTTCTGCGCGCTCTGCGATATAGGCAGTATGACCTCCTCGAAGTCCGTGCCGTCGGCTCCATGAAAACCCACCAGAGTCTTCTTGCGTGTCAGGTCGGCAAGCAGCACCGACGGATCGGTGTCAGCCGTGAGTGCCTGGCCGTTGATCGACTTGACGATATCGCCGGCTTTCACACGTGAGGTGCTGCGGTCAAACGGACCACCCTTTATCACCTCGGCCACCTTCAGCCCGGCGCCGTCATAACCCAGATCATACAGCAGTCCGAGCTGTGCGGTGGGATGCGCCGCACCGGAGGGATAATAGCGGCCTCCCGTGTGCGATACGTTCAGTTCGCCGAGCAGTTCACTGAGAAGATCGGCGAAGTCATAGTTGTTGTCGATATGAGGCAGGAAGCGTTTGTAGGCCTTGTAGAGGTTGTCCCAGTCCGCACCGTTCATATCCGTGCGGAAGAAGCGTTCGCGCTCTTCGTTGTAGACATAGCGCAGCATATACTCGCGCTCGGCGGCCTGATCTATGGTCATAGAGGCAGAGAAAGTGATCGGAGTGAGCTTCTCCGACTTGGTGTCGAATTTGCGCAGAGTAGATCCAAGGAGATACATATTCCCGGCCTTGTCGGTATCGATGCCGGCACCTGCGCCTAGCTTGGTCACCTTGCTGACATCCCCCTTGCGTGGTTTTGCCTTCCAGAGATCATAACCCTTCTCGAACGAGGTGATATAATACAACGTTTCACCATCGGGTGTAAGATACATGTCAGCCAGAGCCGACGAATTGGGCGTCAGGCGTATCGTTCGGTCGGCGATACCCTCGAGATCCACAGCCACCTTCTCGGCCACTTTCTCCTTATCGCCATCAGCCTTCTTGGAGTCAGCTTTCTTTTTTGCGTCATCAGCCTTCTTGGAGTCCTTGCCCGACGCAGCATCGTTCTTCTTGCTCTTCTGGGCTTTCTCCACCTCTTTCAGAAGTTCGTAATCCTCTTCCGAAAGGCGGAAGCGGTCAAATGCGTCGCGATTGAGAAACGCAATCATCACATCGCTCTCCGAACCCCACGAGGCATGATTGCGCATACCGTAACGCTCGCTCTCGAATATGATGGCCTTGCCGCCCATGGCCCAGCGGGGATTCTGGTCGAAATAACCGGTCTTGGTGACATATGTCATCTTGCCGTCGGCCACATTGATTATCGCTATATCAGAGTATGGCTGATGGTGGAGGTCGGTGGCCTCGATCAACAGCCACTCGCCGTCGGGACTCCACTGCGATGCAAAGCCCTTGGAACGGGATGCGACAGTGGAGCCGTCGGTCAGCTGACGCACCTTTTTTGTCTTCAGATTCATCACCTTGAGTTTCGTGCGGTCCTCCACAAAAGCCATCTTGGTGCCGTCGGGCGATATCGACGGATGTGTGCGGTCCACTTTATCCTTCACGGAAAACACCGGTTCTTCATTGATGATCGTGGCATTCGAGAAATTGGGATCATCCTCGCGGCATATCGTAGCCTTATAGATATTGTAGTGGCCGTCACGTTCCGATGTGTAGTAAAGAGTGCGGCTGTCACTTCCCCATGCCGGATCACTCTCGGCCTCAGTGGTGTTTGTCACCTGCTTGGTCGACGGATAGTCGGTGGCTGTAACAAACACCTCTCCGCGGCTCGTGAAAGCCACCTGCTTGCCGTCGGGCGACACAGCCGCCGATCTGCCGACACCAACACGGAGCTGTTCAGGCTTGTTCTCCTCGTCGACAGTCACGTCTATAGCCACCTTCGCCGGCTTATGACCTTCGCGCATGGTATATATCTCACCGTCGTAAGTGAAAGCAAACGTACCGTCCGATCCGCGCGAGAGGAAACGAAGCGGATGCGTGCTGAAATCGGTCAGGCGCGTCAGCTTTGCCGGATCGTTCACATTGAAGGAATACAGATTGAACGAGCCACCGTCGCGCTCCGAAAGGAAATACACAGTCGATCCGTCGGCCGACACCACCGGATTACGATCCTCGCCTCCACGATGGGTGAGATTTGTATGCTTGCCGGTCGAAGCGTCATACAGCCAGATGTCGCGGGTCACCGATGATGTGTGGTGCTTGCGGAACTTATCCTCACTGCCCTTTACATCCTCGTAGACAAACGAACGTCCGTCGGGCATAAACGACATATATACAGCCGGAGTGCCAAGCACCTGACGGGTGCGCCCACCCTTTGCGGGAACACTGTACACTTCGGTCAGGGCGCGGTAGGGAAACAGGGCGCTTTCGGCCGGATCCTGGATCACCGCGCTGAAAAGCACACTCTTGCCGTCGGGAGTAAACGCCTCGGGGATCTCGTTTGCCGAATTGAATGTCAGCTGTGTGGCCGACCCTCCGGTAGCCGGCATGATGAACACATCCTGCCCACCGTTGCGGTCCGAGGCAAAAGCTATCTGTTTGCCGTCGGGACTCCATACCGGCCGACTCTCATACGACGCCAGAGTCGTCAGTCTTTCAGCCTTGCCGCCTTTGGCATCGACCTTATAGATGTCACCCTTGTAAGTGAAAGCGATCTGGCTGCCGTCGGGTGAGATCCGCACATCGCGCATCCACAGCGGCGTCACGGCCTGAGCCATGCCGGCCGAAACAAGCATGGCCGCGCCGATCAAAAAGAAACGTTTGATAATCATATTGTTTGGTTTATTGTATATTCATTATTCCACCGGAATAAGCCTGCGCATGACCGACCTTTTATGTACGGCCGTCATTTCACACCCTGACGTGCCTGCGGCAGCTCAGCTCCATGAGTAGCTTGTCATTACTCGTCGATAGTATAATTCAGAAAATCCACAAACGGTTTCAATGCCTTGAACCGTTCGGCCGTTATCTCAGGCCAGGACGGATTCATGAAATATTCCGCACCGACATAATTCACGCGTCCATAATCTTTCAGCCTCAAAAGCGGCGCCTGCGGATGATCACGATCCCATCCCTTGGGCACAGTCTTCAGCTGCTGGCCGCACCACTCAGGGAAATATCTGACAAAGTCAGGATGCATTGTTATGGATTCAAACTCCTCGATATTGTCCACTATGACCCGGCGCATTTTTTTGAGCACCTGTGGTTCCGGACACCACAACCCGCCATACAGACCGCTTCGTCCGTCGGTGCCGGTTTCTATATAATATCCTGCACGCGCCGAGTGGCGTCCGTAAGGCCCCGGAGCCGACGAGAAATATGTCTTGAACGGTGATTTGTCGGGCGAGAAGCGGGTGTCGCGATATATCCTGTAAGTCACATCACGGGCCGTAAAGCCGGCCACTGCCGGCTCCCACTGCGCCATCGCAGCGATCAGACGGTCCACATCGTCGAGCCACGACTGGCGCAGACAATCGTAACGCTGACGGTTGGCCGCAAACCATTCCCTGTTGTTGTTGACTGCAAGCTCGCCTAAAAAACGGTGCAGTTCATGCATATAATATTCTGCCATAGCGTAGCAAAGTTACGAAGTTTTCGCCAATACGCTGTTGTGCATGATGTGAAAGATGGCTAAATTTGCATCCATGATAGCTTGTTTTTCAGGATGCGGCAACAGTCGTCTTGTAGCCGACAGACTCGCACAATCGCTCAACGACAGCGTCACCGCCATACGGCACGACACCGATTGGAATGCCGCCGACGGCGACACCACACGCATGGTATGGGTGTTCCCGGTATATTCGTGGGGCATTCCGCCCGTTGTGGCATCGCACATCGCCTCGGCCACACTGCCCGAAACACTTGATCACTACATGGTATGCACCTGTGGAGACGACGCCGGCCTTACCGACCGGCAATGGCGGCGTATGATACGCCGCAGAGGATGGACGGCGGTCGGAACGTGGTCGGTCATAATGCCGAACACCTACGTGACACTACCCGGATTTGACGTCGACTCCCCCGCCCTGGCCTCACGCAAGCTTGAGGCTGCAGCCGCCCGCATTACCGACATTGCGAGAGGCATACGCCATCACGCCCGCGTCGACGACGTAGTCCGTGGCACACTGCCATGGCTCAAATCACGCATAATCTATCCGTTGTTCCGGCGCTTCATGATGTCGCCACGACCCTTCAACACATCGCCAGACTGCACCTCCTGCGGCCTATGCGCGCGCAAATGTCCCATGGGCAACATTACCATGACGCCCGGCCACGGACCGGAATGGGGCACAGACTGTGCCTTCTGCCTCGGATGCTATCACCGGTGCCCGGTTCATGCCGTGAACTACGGCCGGGCCACTGCCTCTAAAGGGCAGTATCATTCACCGGAGAGTCTGCCGTGATCTCAGCAGCCTCTGCATTTTTCTTTTCCGAGGCACGCCTGCGGGCCTCCTTGATCTTGATCTTGTCAAAACCCTTGCCATACACGCCGTTGACATTCGACTGAGTGATGAACGCATCCTCGTCGATACTCTTCACTATTCGGAATATCGTCACCGATTCTATCTTGCGGCACATCACCAGAAGCATCTTCACCTCATGTTTCGTATACCATCCGGTGCCGTTTATCACCGTGCAGCCACGGTTGGCCTCATGACTGATCGCATCGGCGATCCTCTCCCAGTGGCGGGAGAAGATGGTAAACTGAACGGCCTGACGATTGGTATCAATCACCATATCAGCCAGATAAGCCGTTATCACAAGCACAATAAAACCATACACCACCTTGTCGACATTATGGAATATCAGGAACGATGACGATATAATGCACATATCGCAATAAAGCATCGTTCGGCCGATACTGGTGTTGGACGACTTGCTCACCATCGCGGCTATGATATCGGTGCCGCCGGTAGAACCGTTGTGCACAAACACCATGCCTATGCCAACACCGCAAAGTATGCCGCCTATGATCACATTCATAAACGTCTGCTGGGCAACAAGAGGCTCCGGAAACAACGGAGTCAGCACACCGATGAACAAGGATATCACCGTGGCACCGAAAATGGTACGTATGACAAACTGACGGCCCACGCCCTTGAACGCCATGGCCAGCAGCAGCAGATTGGTGACATATTGCGTCACAGCTACCGGCACACCCTTGCCGAACAACATTTCCGTGATAAAATATATCAGCGTGCCAAAACCGGCCAGGCCGCCGATCACCACCTTTTCAGGAAATATGAACGCCGAAAAGCCGAAGGCATACAAAAATATGCCAAGCACAATGAAAACATAGTCGCGGATCGACACCCAGATCTTGTTTGCAGTGAGATGCATGATATTGCGATTGATGACAGGTTACGTTATATACCTCAGCAGCTATGGCACATCAATAAAGACAAAGCCATACGCCAAATCCGCAACAAAATTAAATCATCCCGACATTCTATCAAAAAAATCTCCACTCTTTTTTTTCACACTCTTTTTCAAAACAAAAAAATTTATGCCCCAAAAAAACGACAGAGCCATGTGGCATCCCGCCACATGGCTCTGTTTAATAATGTAAGCGTCAGAATGATTCAGATTGCGGAATGCATTCCGTAAACGCCCGCTCTTTTCCCCGTTTTGGCAGTCAGCCAAGCCTCACAGTTCAAAGCAGGCTTACCGACCGACGTATAAATTCGTTGAGATCCTGTCCTTTCAGAAGGCCGTTGGCCAACAGAGCCAGATCGATTGTCTGCTTGACGAGAGGATTCGACTTGGCGTAAACCTCGATTATCTCCTGCTCTTCCTTGCGGTCATGCTCCACCGCCTGCTCCAGTTCAGTCACCTTGCCCTGCTGCTCGTCGGTAAGCTTCGAATCCTTGGCCGAGTCGCGTATCGACTTGATTTCAGCATTCTTTTCGCTGATGTTTTTGTCAAGTGGATCTATGCGGGCATTCAGTTCCGACTCAGTCGACTCCATAATGCGCTTCACCACCGGACTCTCCGTGTTGACGATCAGATTATAGCTGTCGGGGAGATCGCCGTAGAAGCTCATACCGGGCTGCATGGCCGCCATATCCTTCATTCGGCGCATATACTCGTTCTGAGTGATCATTACCGGATTCGCATCAGCATTCAGAGCCTCGAACGACACGATGAACTCAGCCTTCTCCACCTTCGGGATCTGACACTTGAAAAGCGTGCTCATCATGTCGCGCTGCAACGGAGTCAGATCGGCCGCCTTGCGGTCGCTCTTCGGTATCAGATTCTCCACCACGTCGGAGTCAACCCTGACAAAACGGCTCTTCTCGATCTTGCTCTCCAGCATGCCTATGAAATGACTGTCGAGCTGACCGTCCATCACAAGCACGTCATACCCCTTTTCCGTAGCCGCATGTATGTAGGCATACTGAGCCACCCGATCGGTCGTGTAGAGATACACCACATTGCCGTCCTTATCGGTCTGCTGACCCTCTATCAGAGTGCGGTATTCCTCAAGCGTATAGAATTTGCCCTCGGTATCCTTCACAAGGCAGAACTTCATCGCCGCCTCGCAGAATTTTTCATCCGTCAGCATTCCATACTGGATGAATATCCTGATGTCGTCCCACTTGTTCTCGAAGTCCTGACGGTCGGCCTTGAAGATCTCTTCCAGGCGCGACGCCACCTTCTTGGTGATATATCCGGAGATCTTCTTCACCGCCGTATCCGACTGCAGATATGAACGCGACACATTGAGCGGTATGTCGGGCGAATCTATCACACCCTGCAGAAGCATCATGAAGTCAGGCACCACACCCTCCACCGAATCGGTCACATACACCTGATTGCAGTAGAGCTGTATGCGGTTTTTGTTCACCTCGAAGTTGTTTTTGATCTTCGGGAAAAACAACACACCGGTAAGCGTAAACGGATAGTCGACATTCAGATGTATCCAGAACAGAGGATCTTCCTGACCCGGATACAGCTGGTGGTAGAAATTGCGGTAGTCCTCGTCGGTGAGGTCGGCCGGCTTTTTGGTCCATGTCGGCTCGGTGTCGTTAACCACCTTGTCACGGTCGGTATCCACCATCTTGCCGTCCTTCCACTCCTGTTCCTTGCCCGACACCACCGGCACTGGCAGGAAGCGGCAGTATTTTCTCAACAGCGAGTCTATTTCACTCTGCTGCAGGAAATTTTTATTCTCGTCATCGATATGCAGTATTATATCGGTGCCGCGTTCGGCCTTGTCGGTTTTCTCCATCGTGAATTCAGGCGAGCCGTCACATTCCCACCTTACGGCCTCCGCACCCTCTTTGTACGACAGCGAACGGATCTCCACCTTCTTGGCTACCATAAACGCCGAGTAAAACCCGAGGCCGAAATGACCGATTATGGCATTGGCGTTGTCCTTGTATTTCTCAAGAAACTCTTCTGCCCCCGAAAATGCTATCTGATTGATATATTTATCTATATCCTCAGCCGTCATACCTATGCCGTGGTCGCTCACTGTGAGAGTGCCGGCATCGGCGTCGACACTCACCTTCACCTTCATGTCGCCAAGCTCACCCTTGAACTCTCCGAACGACGACAGAGTGCGCAGCTTCTGGGTGGCGTCGACTGCGTTCGACACCAGTTCACGCAGAAATATTTCGTGATCGCTGTAGAGAAATTTTTTGATTACGGGGAAGATATTTTCGGTGGTTACCCCGATTTTACCTTTTTGAGTATCCATAGATTCTTGTAAGATTTATTTCTGAATAACAATACTGCAAAAAAAATGCCACGCCTGAAGCGTGACATTTTGTGATTATTAACTGACATTTTGTCAATCGCCCGATGGCAGTGCCGCCGGCCTGACGGCTTCCGGAAGGGCATCCGTGACACTGATAGTCGTCGTACCCTTCTCTTTGTCGAGCCCTACCGTTATCGAAGCGCCACGATGCAGCTCGCCGTCGATAATGAATTCGGCAAGCTCATCCTCTACATACTTCTGAATAGCCCGTTTGAGCGGACGCGCTCCGAACTGAGGGTCATAGCCTCGCTCGGCCACAAACTCCTTGGCTTCATCCGTCAGCGTCAGCGTGTAGCCAAGCTCAGCCACCCGACGGTAGAATCCCGCCAGTTCTATATCAATGATCCTGAATATCGCCTCTTTCGATAGCTGATCGAACATCACTATGTCGTCCACACGATTGAGAAATTCCGGCGAGAAAGCCTTGTTGAGAGCCTTGCGCAGCACTCCATGGCTATACTCCTTGTCGACCGCCTGAGTATTGAATCCCACGCCCGATCCGAAATCCTTAAGCTGCCGCGTGCCGATATTCGAGGTCATGATTATCAGCGTATTCTTAAAATCAACCCTACGCCCGAGACTGTCGGTCAGACGTCCTTCGTCCATCACCTGCAGCAACAGGTTGAACACATCGGGATGAGCCTTCTCTATCTCATCGAGAAGCACTACCGAATACGGACGGCGGCGCACCTTCTCGGTCAACTGTCCACCCTCTTCGTAACCCACATATCCCGGAGGAGCGCCGACAAGCCGCGACACAGTGAACTTCTCCATATACTCGCTCATATCGATGCGTATCAGCGTATCGGCCGAATCAAACAGGTATTCCGCAAGCTTCTTCGCCAGATGCGTCTTGCCTACACCTGTCGGTCCGAGAAACATGAAGGTACCTATCGGCTTGTTCGGATCTTTCAGACCTATGCGGTTGCGCTGTATAGCCTTCACTATCTTGCTTATAGCTTCGTCCTGACCGATGATGGCATCCTTGAGTCTCGGCCCCATCTCTTTCAGACGCTTCCCTTCGGCCTGCGCAATGCGCTGAGCCGGCACACCGGTCATCATCGCCACCACCTCGGCCACCTTGTCCTCATCAACCGTCTCGCGGTTCTCCTGAAGATCCTTTTCCCATTTCAAACGCGCCTCATCGAGTCGTACCTTGAGCTGCTTCTCCGCATCGCGGTACTCCGCCGCACGCTCAAAATCATGCTCACGGGCCGCCATCAGCTTGTTGTTGGCCGTTTCGGCTATCGCATCCTCGAGGGAAGTGATCTCATCGGGCACTGCTATATTGGTGATATGCACCCGCGATCCGGCTTCGTCAAGCGCATCGATGGCCTTGTCGGGGAATGTCCGGTCGGTGACATACCGCTCTGTCAGACTCACGCATGCCTCCAGCGCCTTCTCCGTATAGCTGACATTATGGTGCATCTCATACTTGTCCTTGATGTTATGCAGTATCGTCAGAGTTTCCTCTGGCGTTGTCGGCTCCACCATCACCTTCTGGAAGCGGCGTTCGAGAGCGCCGTCCTTCTCGATATTCTTGCGATACTCGTCCAGAGTCGTCGCACCGATGCACTGTATCTCGCCACGCGCCAGCGCAGGCTTGAGCAGATTGGCCGCATCCATCGAACCGGCCGCATTACCGGCTCCCACGATAGTGTGAAGCTCATCGATAAACAGTATCACATCGCGGTTTTTAGCCAGCTCGTTGAGTATAGCCTTAACACGCTCCTCAAACTGACCGCGATACTTCGTGCCGGCCACAAGCGAAGCCATGTCGAGCGATATCACCCGCTTGCCGAACAACACACGCGACACCTTGCGCTGCACTATCCTAAGAGCCAGCCCCTCGACTATCGCACTCTTACCCACACCGGGCTCACCTATCAGCACCGGATTGTTCTTTTTGCGACGGCTCAATATCTGCGCCAGACGCTCTATCTCCACCTCACGGCCAACCACCGGATCCAGACGATCCTGCTCGGCGGCACGTGTCATGTCGTTGCCGAATTTGTCGAGCACAGGAGTATCGCCACCCTGACCTTTCGGCTGCTGGGACGAAGAGCGCTGATTCTCACCACGCTCCTCCGGAGCATCGGGTGCGTCATCCTCATCATCCTCGTCACTTCCGGTATATGCGCTCTCCGCACCGGAAGGCTTGCCGGTGAGCTGACTGTAGATGGCATCATACGTCACACCGGCCTGAATAAATGCATTCATGAAATCCATCGCTTGCGTTTCGGGGTTATGGAATATGGCCAGCAACAGATGCTCCACGTCGACCGTATCGTTTTTCAGCATACGCGCTTCGAGCACACTGAGCTTTATCAGACGGTTGGCTATGTCGCTCACCGACACACTGGGCGTCGCCCCTTCGGTGCCATGGTTCTCGAGAGCCGATTCAAAGAGATATTTATCGAGATGCTGCTGCAACTCATAGGCCGAGCTACTGCCTGAAGCCCGCTCCACCAGTCTGAACCCTTTGCCGGAAGCATCGCTTATGATTGCCATAAGGATATGCTCCGGACGTATCACACCGGTATTGTGGCGCAAAGCCTGCTGAGTGCTCTCGTTGAGCACCTGCTTGAGCTCGGCTGAAAAATTGGTTTCTGTCATTAGCTTTCCTTTCTGTCCGGATCGGATGATCATTCACTGACTGCGCACAGGATTTTTCGCCTGACTCGCTACCGTCACCCGATGCCGGTTTGATTTGTTTTCGTATATTGCCGTAAAGTTAGCAATAATTGTGCCAACACGGGCAACTTTACATCACATCACGTGAAAAAATTCGTCACGATTCACCTTTTTTGCAAAATAATCGCTACCTTTGTATGATATTTAACAAATAGGAAAACAACGTAAATTATATCCCTACGTCTTTATGGCATCAGAAGATGATTTGATCAAAGAAGACCGCATCGACCGCATCGACATCAACGAACAGATGAAGTCGGCATATATCGACTACTCCATGTCGGTCATCGTCAGCAGAGCGCTACCTGACGTGCGCGACGGACTCAAGCCCGTACACCGCAGAGTGCTCTTCGGCATGAACGAAATGGGCAACACATCAACCAACGGCTACAAGAAATCGGCCAACTGTGTCGGAGAGGTGATGGGTAAATACCACCCGCACGGCGACTCGTCGATCTATGGCACTGTCGTGCGACTCGCACAGCCGTGGGCAATGCGCTACACGCTTATCGACGGACACGGCAACTTCGGATCTGTCGACGGCGACGGAGCCGCAGCCATGCGTTACACCGAAGTCAGGCTAAAACGCATCGGAGAAGAAATGCTCAGCGACATCGACTCAGAAACAGTCGACTTCCAGCCCAACTACGACAACACACGTCAGGAGCCGCTCGTGCTTCCGACTAGATTCCCCAACCTGCTCGTCAACGGAGCGCAGGGAATCGCCGTAGGCATGGCCACCAACATACCTCCGCATAACCTCACGGAATCCATCAACGCATCCATCGCACTGCTCGACAACCCCGAGATCACAATACCGGAGCTGATGGAGCATATCCCCGGACCCGACTTCCCCACAGGAGGCATAATCTGCGGCACCAAAGGAATACGCGACGCATTCTCCACCGGACGCGGACGTGTCATCATCAGAGCCAAAGCCGACATAGAGCACCACGACTCACACGACAACATCATCGTACACGAGCTGCCCTACAATGTCAACAAAGCGCAACTCATCGAATACATCGCCGAACTCGTCAACGAGAAGAAACTCGACGGAATCGCCGACATCAACGATGAGTCGAACTACAAAGGCATGCGCATCGTCATCAGGCTCAAATCCGACGCCAATCCCAATGTAGTGCTCACGAAGCTCTTCAAGATGACGCAGATGCAGGCATCGTTCAGCGTCAACACCGTCGCACTCGTCCACGGACGTCCACGCACCCTCAACCTCAAGGAAATGCTCGGAGCGTTCATCGAACACCGCCATGAGGTAGTGATCCGACGCACCAAATTCGAGCTGCGCAAGGCCGAAGAGCGCGCCCACATACTCGAAGGACTCATCATCGCATCGCAGAATATCGACGAGGTCATCAAGATAATCCGCGGATCGGACTCCACCGACGACGCCAGAGCACGACTCACCGAACGTTTCGGACTCTCCGACCGCCAGACAGCCGCAATCGTCGAAATGCGACTCAAACAGCTCACCGGACTGGAGCAGGACAAACTCCGTCAGACCTACGACGAAGTGCTCGCAGAGATCAACCGACTCAAAGAGATACTCGACAACGACGAGGTGTGCCGCGCAGTCATCCGCACAGAGCTTGAAGAAATACGTAACAAATACGGCGACGCACGCCGCACAGAGATCAACGCTCGACTCACCGGCGAGTCCAACCCGGAGGACGAAGTAGCCGACGACGACATGATCATCACCATATCCCACCTCGGATACATCAAGCGCACGCCGCTATCCGAATTCCGCGCACAGAACCGCGGCGGAGTCGGAGCCAAAGGCAGCGACACCCGCGACAAAGACTTCATCGAGCATATCTACCCCGCATCGATGCACAACTATATGCTCTTCTTCACCAACCGCGGACGGTGCTACTGGCTTAAAGTCTACGACATACCCGAAGGAGCCAAAAACACCAAGGGAAGAGCCATACAAAACCTTCTCTCTATCGAACCCGGCGACTCCGTCAAAGCGTTTATCCGCGTCAAAGGACTCAACAACAAAGATTTCGTCACATCGCACAATCTTGTGTTCGCTACCAAACGCGGCATAATCAAGAAAACATCGCTCGAAGCCTACTCGCGTCCGCGAGCCAACGGCGTCAACGCCATCATCATCCGCGAAGGCGACGAACTCATCGCTGTCGAGCTCACCGACGGCAACTCCGAGATCATCATGGCCAACCGTAACGGACGAGCCATACGCTTCCACGAAAGCAAAGTCCGCGAAATGGGACGCGTCAGCACCGGAGTGCGCGGAATGACACTCGACGGCGACGACGACGCACTCGTCGGCATGATATGCATGGAACCCGACACCGACAACACAGTGATGGTACTGTCAGAAAACGGCTACGGCAAGCGATCACCGCTCGACATTGACGCCACACTACCCGACGGAACCGTTGAACACCAGAATGTCTACCGCATCACAAACCGAGGAGGCAAAGGAGTGCGCACAATGAATATCACGCAGAAAACCGGAGCGCTCGTTGCCATCGAAAGCGTCAACGACGACAATGATCTCGTGATCATCAACCGTTCGGGCATCACACTCCGCGTAAGAGTGGCCGACATCCGCGTCATGGGCAGAGCCGCACAGGGTGTGCGTGTCATAAACCTTGAGAAACGTGGCGACGTTATAGCATCAGTATGCTGCGTCGATACCGACCCGGAGGAAGAGCACGAAACCGACACCGTGGAGATGCAGGCCGAAGTAATCGAAGAAGCTGTCGACGAAATGATCGACGAGATCTCCGACGACATCGTCAATGACGACGAAGAAGAGATCATCGAAGGCAACGATGAAACCGACGACACCGACAACTGAACGACCGAGATCCCTCATAAACAAACAACAATACCTTAATAATTATCTCAACCAACTGAAACGTTATGAAGAAAATCTCCCTTTTAGGCTTAGGGCTCTTCACCGCAATGGCTGCCACAGCACAGACCAACGTGGTCAACGACGCCAAGCACATGCTTGATCAGGCAAAGCCTGACTATGCAGCAGTGCAGAAGACCATCCAGCCCGCTCTTCAGGACCCCTCGACCGCCAATACGGCCATGCCCTGGTACATCAACGGCAAAGCAGGGTTCGGAATCTTCGACAACGCATATATGCAGGAAGCACTCGGCACACAGCTCTCGGCCGACCAGAAAAAGGCTGCCGGAGTCGGACTGCTCGAGGGCTATAACTCCTACATAAAAGCGCTTCCGCTCGACGTAGAGATCGACAAAAAGACCGGCGAGCCCAAACTCGACAAGAAAACCGGCAAGGCCAAGCCCGGAAAACTCGTCAAAGAGATGGTCAAGACCATGAAGGACAACTACATATCCCTCAAGACCGGAGGCATATATCTCTTCGACGTGCAGGACTATAGCGGAGCCTACGACGTTTGGGAAATGTACGTCAATCTCCCCTCAAGCAGCGTGCTCGGCGACGATGCACCCAAGGCTGAAGCCGACACACTCGTCGGACAGATCATGTATTATCAGCTGCTCGCCGCCCTCTCAAGCGACCGCAACGCCGAGGCTCTCGCCAAAGTGCCGCAGATCGAAAAGTCCGGCTACAAAAACATCGATGTCTACGTCTACGGCATCGAGGCCGCACGCCGTCTCAACGACTCCATCGCACAGCTCGACCTCGCCAAGCGCGGATATGCCGAGTATGGCACACAGAACGTTTCGTTTGTCGGACAGCTCATCAACGAACACCTCCAGCACAACGATTTCGACGGATGCTACAAGCTCGTCAACGAAGCTATCGCAGCCACTCCCGACTCGATGGCCGCAGTCAAGAGCCAGCTCTACGACATACTCGGTGTGATCTACGAGCAGCAGGACAAGAGCGAAGCCGCCATCGAAGCATTCGACAAAGCCATCAGCATCGACGCCACACAGGGCAAGAACTACTACGACAAGGCACGCGTGATCTACAACCAGGCCGTCAAGATCGACGAGTCAATGGTCGACGCCCCCGAAAGCGAACGCAAAGCCAAGGTGGATCCCCTGTTGCTCGATGCCGCCAAGCTGTTTGAGAAAGCCTACGAGATCGATTCCACCAATCTCACCAACATCCCCTCGATCCTTTACCGACTCTACTATCGACTCGGAGCCGGATATGAGGAACAGGCTGAAACATGGAAGGACCGCTGATCAGTCCATTCGCAGTCAAATATAGACACTGACAATATCCCGGCCGGACACCCGCAAGAGCGTCCGGCCGGTTTGCCATAAAAACCCGCATAATACATGAAAATACTTATATCCGCGGCCATTGCCGCCCTACTGACCACAACAGCATTCACTTCCGCCGCTGCAACCGTCGACGTCACCCCGCTCCCTGCCCATATCACCGATGCCTCAGGTGAGATGATCATCACGCCGGCGACAACACTTGTCATTGAAGCTCCCCAGGACGACGCCCAACGTCTGCGCCGATACATCGACACCGAGTGGCGACACTTCCCGGCATATGCCGGAAAAAAAACCTCCAGGATACAGCTACTCACCGTCGGACACATCGACGGAGTCGACTCACCCGAAGGCTACCGGCTCTCAGTCACCCCAGACGCCACCACTATAGAAGCGACATCCGGAGCCGGACTCTTCTACGGCCTTCAGACACTCATACAGCTCGCCGACGGGACCGACACCATAACTGCCGTCGACATCACCGACTCTCCCCGTTTCGGCTACAGAGGCATGATGCTCGACATATCGCGACACTATCGCGACAAAAAATTCATATTAAAACAGATCGATGCTCTCGCACGACTGAAAATCAACCGTCTGCACTTGCATCTCACTGACGCTGCCGGATGGCGCATAGAAATCAAACGCTATCCACGCCTGACAGAGTATGCCGCATGGCGCCCCGAACTCACCTGGAAAGAATGGACCGACGGCGGAGCACGCTATGCCGAGGCTACCGACTTCAACGCACACGGAGGATTCCTCACACAAGACGACGCACGCGAGATCGTACGCTATGCCGCCGACCGATACATCACGGTCATACCCGAAATCGAGATGCCGTCACACTCCGAGGAACTCACCGCCACATTTCCCGAAATATCCTGCACCCACAACCCCAAGGGCGAGCCTGACGTCTGCGTCGGCAACGAACAGACATTCGAGATACTCCAGAATATACTCGACGAAGTGATGGACATATTCCCTTCTGAATACATCCACATCGGAGGCGACGAAGCATCTAAAAAAGCATGGAAAGAGTGCGACCTGTGCCACCAACGCATGACACAGGAGGGACTTAAGGATGTCGACCAGCTCCAGAGCTATCTCATCCACCGCATCGAACAATATCTCAATTCCAAAGGACGTTCGCTCATCGGCTGGGACGAGATCATGGAAGGCGGCCTTGCACCTAATGCCACCGTCATGTCATGGCGCGGGACAGAGGGCGGCATCAAAGCGGCACGCAGCGGCCACCAGGCCGTCATGTCGCCAGGGGGATACTGCTATCTCGACTCCTACCAGGACGCACCGGCCACACAGCCAGTGGCTATCAGCGGATATCTGCCGCTTCAGCGCGTCTACTCCTATGACCCGGCGCCCGACAGCCTCGGCATCGACGTCACCCGATGGATTACAGGCATACAGGGCAACCTCTGGACCGAATACGTCCCCACAGCACAGCATGCCGAATACATGCTTTGGCCCCGCATGATAGCCATAGCCGAAATCGGATGGACACCCCAGGCCTTGCGCTCGTGGGAATCATTCAGACCGCGGGCATTGAAAGTTGCCGACCATATGCAGAGCGACGGCTACACCGTCTTTGACCTCAGAGGCGAGGCCGGCAACCGACGCCAGTCGACACGTCCCGCAGAACATCTGGCAAAAGGCAAGAAAGTGACATACAACGTACCCTGGTGGAGCAATTACAACGCAGCCGGCGAAGCCACTCTGACCGACGGACTCCGTGGAGGCTGGAGCTATGGCGACGGACGCTGGCAGGGATTCCTCCATCGTGGCGACCAACGGGTTGACGTCACCATCGATCTTGAAAAACCGACCGACATCACATACGTCGGCGCCGACTTCATGCAGATCACCGGCCCCGGCGTATGGTTCCCCGCCAAAGTGGAGATCTCCGTTTCCGATGACGGCAAAAACTTCACCACCCTCACCACCATCGAACACAAACAGAAAGATTCCACCGGACTATCATTCAAGGAATTCTCATGGAGTGGCACCGCACGTGCACGCTACGTGCGCTACTGCGCTACATCCACCGAAGGATGCCAGTTCACCGACGAGATCATCATAAGATGATCTACCGTCAGTAGGCACACCGACTGCCACCGACCTATACGGATCCGGCCTGCGCGCACAACCATCACGCAGGCCGGATTGTTCTATTCTTGCATCAACAATATCACCCATGATCACTATCATCTATACACATCCCGACCCCTCAAGCTTCAACCATGCCATACTCTCGGCCATAACCGACATGCTTACCGGTCGCGGAGATGACTATCAGGTAATCGATCTGTATGCCGATGGCTTCAGCCCGATAATGACGCGCGACACTCTCGCCGATGACCGCTCCGGCCACACCGACGACCCATTGGTCAAACGCTATATCAAAATGCTGCAACGCACCGACCGCGCCATCTACATCTTCCCCATCTGGTGGGGAATGATGCCGGCCATGCTAAAAGGTTTTATTGACCGCACGTTTATTAAAGGATTTGTCTACGACACCACCGACAACGGCGACATAATGCCACTACTGTCGGTCGAACGGACACTTATCGTCACGACCTCCGAAGGCCTTTCAGTCGACTTCGCGCCATTTGTCAGCGGCTACTTCGCCCCGATGATCCTTCAGCCTGCGGGATTCAACGGATGCCGGTGGATAAACTGCGACGAAACCGATACCGGTTCACCCGACATGCGCCGCGACTTCATAGGCCGCGTACTGCAGCAGATCTGACCGACGACATGCGTGCACGGCGCCTCATGGCCTGAATGCCGTAGGCCACTGCCACCGACATTAGCGGACTGAGATAGTTGAACACACACATCGGAGCGTATGCGAGCGTCGACACTCCGAGCACCGTCGACTGTGCCATGCCGCAGGAATTCCACGGAATCAGTACCGACGTCACTGAGATCGAGTCCTCCAGAGCGCGTCCGAGCAGCTGAGGCCGCTCGCCAAGCCGTCGATAGATATTGCGGTAAAGATTGCTGCCTATGATGATCGACAGATACTGGTCGCCGGTGGCACTGTTGAGAAACAGCCCGCTGCCTACTGTCGCCCCCACAAGGTGTCCCGTCGATTTCAGACGCCGGGCAAAACTCTTCGTGATAGCGCCGAGCATTCCCGATCCGAGCATCACTCCGCCGAAAATCATCGCGCTGCCTACCAGATACACCGTAGGGAGCATTCCGGCCACGCCACCGGTGGCTACCAGCGGATCCAGCATGGCTGAACCGGTCGACACTTCGGTGGAGCTAAGCAGCACCCTCGCCCCCACACCGGCCATGGCCATCACACCCCCATCATCACCTGCAAGCATCCCCACTATCTGAGGCTGACAGACATACATCACTGCCAGAGCCACGGCCGAACTGACCGCAAGCGTCAGCGTTGTGCCCGCGCGCATGGCAAGCAGAGCTATCGTCAGCAGCGGCACCAGCGCAAGCCATGGAGATATATTGAACGTCGAAGTGATTGCATCGCATATATCTGTCTGATCAAAACTGCCGCTCACACCCGACATCAGCCCCACACAGGCAAATACCGCAAGCGCTATCGCCATCGCAGGCACAGTTGTCACCATCAGCGAACGTATGTGGCTGAACAGCTTCACCCCCGTCGAAGAGGCGGCAAGAACAGTCGTATCGCTCAGCGGCGACACTTTGTCGCCGAAATAAGCGCCCGAGATAACCGCACCGGCTATCCAGGCCTCGTCATATCCCATCACGGTGCCGATACCCATGAAAGCAACACCGATCGTGGCTATCGTGGTCCACGACGTGCCGCTCATCACCGACACTACCGCCGATATGGAGCAGGCGAGAAAGAGAAACATCACCGGATTTAGCATATTCACGCCATAGTAGATCATGCCGGGCACCACACCCGACAGCATCCATGTCGCTCCAACCGTACCGATAAACAGCAGTACAGGCACAGCCGGAAATATCTGTCTGACGCTCTTGCGTACCCCGAGCATCAGCACCCTAAACCTGCGTGTAGTAGTGATCATTGTCAATGCCACGCAGACAGCCGAAGCGCCCAACAGCAGCTTATAGCCCATCGAGAGCACGTCGGATGCGCCGCGCGTAAGGATTACTACGGCCAGAGAAATCAAAAGAACCAATATGGGGATCAGCGACACGGCAAGTGTCGGATTATGCGTTGTTTGACTGTGTGTAAATTTCATTCCGTATTTTTATGCGTACAAAATTACATCGATTCCTCCGCCCTTGCAAATTTTCCTTTATAAAAATTCAAAACAAACACAAAAAAGCACGCACAAAAAGCATGACGGCGCGCCGTGACCATCGTCACTGCACGCCGTCATTATTCTTCGCTGCAAGCGAAACCACAGCAGGTCATTCCACACCACCCGCCATATTCCGCCTGCTTCGGTTGCGTGGTTTATTTCAGCTGAGTCTGCGGATCTATATTGGCCGCCTCTATATCCTTATAGTAACGGTAAGTACCCACCTTCAGCTCCTCGCAAGCTGCCTCGTCGGCCACGATGAGCGCCTTCTCATGCATCTGGAGAGCCGAGATAGTCCACATCTGGCTGATACCGCCCTCCACGCCATGATGAAGCGCACGGCTCTTGTTGTGGCCGTTGACGATAAGCAGCACGCTGCGGGCCGACATGATCGTGCCCACGCCCACCGTGAGAGCGGTCTTCGGCACGAGATCGACATTGTTGTCGAAGAAGCGTGAATTGGCTATGATAGTGTCACGTGTCAGAGTTTTCATGCGCGTACGCGAAGTCAGCGACGAACCCGGCTCGTTGAAAGCTATATGGCCGTCGGGGCCAACACCTCCGAGGAAGAGGTCTATGCCGCCGTAGCTCTTGATCTTCTCCTCATAGCGGCGGCACTCCTCGGCGGGATCCTCGGCATTGCCGTTGAGGATGTTGACATTCTCGCGGGGAATGTCTATGTGGCTGAAGAAATTCGTCCACATGAAAGTATAGTAGCTCTGCTCATGGTCGCGGGGAATACCGCAGTATTCATCCATATTGAACGTAACAACGTTCTTGAACGAAACCTTACCCTCCTGATAAAGCTTGATCAGATTGCGGTACATGCCCAGAGGCGAACTGCCCGTAGGGCATCCGAGAACGAAAGGATGTTCGGCCGTAGGTTTAGCTTCATTGATGCGCGCCGCCACATAATTGGCCGCCCATGCCGATACGTTGGCATAATCGGGTTCGATAATAAGTCTCATCTATGATTGTTTTAAGGTTATTTGGATTGCTGTCGTTTGAGAGAGCAAACTTACACAAAATCGGCGGGAAATTCAACCGTCGAAGCCGGATATTTCACCTCAGTTCAAAAAAAATCGTAAAATCTCCCGAAATGGCGGAAAAATGCGTAGATTTGCAATATAAAACTACATAATCCTCAACACACTTAAAAACTACATGAAAACTAATCTCAGTTCGCAGATCAAGCTCGATCGCATCCCCAGACGCTACTACGACCCGCAGGGCGAGATAGAGCTGGCCGCGCTGACACGGGAAGAGAAAATCTACACCCGCATCTTCGAGACCGCCACAGATGGCAGCGAATACATAGCACGTCAGATAGCCAAAGTCATAAACCGCAACGTCGAGAGCAAAGGGAAGTGCGTTGTCACTTTCGGTTCAGGCGTAAGCACCCACAGCGCCTACGCGGAACTAATCCGGCTCCACAAAGCCGGCGAAGTCTCGTTCGACAAGGTTGTGTTCTACAGCCTCAGCGAATTTTTCCCGCTGATCGCCAACGGACCGAGCACACTTCGTAAAATGAAGGAGGTGCTGCTCGACCATATCGACATTCGCCCCGAAAACATCCACACATTCTCCCCCGACGTCACAAAAGAGGACATGTTCCAGCGCTGCAAAGCGTATGAAAAAGCCATTGAAGACGACGGCGGAATCGACCTGGCCGTATGCGAGATCGGCGCACAGGGCTCGCTTGCGTTCAACGAACCCGGCACACCCGACACAAGCCTCTGCCGGCTCGTGCTTCTCGGCAACGAGACTCGCCACAACGTGAAGAGCGACTACAGCTGCGAGGATGTCCCCACGACAGCGATCACGCTCGGAATCGCCAACCTGCTGTCGGCCGACAGGGTCATCACAATGGCATGGGGCGAAAACCGTGCGGCTATCGTGAAGAAAACAGTCGAGACACCGGCCAGCGCCAACGTCCCCGCATCATTCCTGCAGGGGCATCCCCACGCCAAAGTCGTGGTCGACCTCCCTGCGGCCGAAGACCTCACGCGCATATCGCAGCCATGGAAAGTGACCTCCTGCGAGTGGACCGACAAGCTGATCCGCCGCGCAATAGTTTGGCTCTGCCACATGACCGGCAAACCGATCCTGAAACTCACCGACAAAGACTACAACGACTGGGGACTCGGCGAACTTCTCGCGCTCTATGGCTCGGCCTACAACGTCAACATAAAGATCTTCAACGACCTTCAGCACACCATCACCGGATGGCCCGGAGGCAAGCCCAACGCCGACGACACATATCGTCCCGAACGTGCCAATCCCTACCCCAAGCGCGTGATAGTGTTCAGCCCCCACCCCGACGACGACGTAATATCAATGGGAGGCACACTCAAGAGACTCGTCGATCAGAAACACGACGTTCACGTGGCCTACGAGACCTCCGGCAACATAGCCGTAGGCGACGAGGATATGATGCGCTACTTCCTGATGATGGACAAGATCGCACCGATGTTCGGATTTGACCAGGGCGGATACTCTCGCCTGTCGGAGGCCGTGCACAAAGCCGTAGGCAACAAACAGCCCGGCGACATGGACACCGCCGACATCCGCGAGATCAAGACCATGATACGTCAGGCCGAAGCCACCATCGCCTGCAACTATATCGGAGTAAAACCGCAGAACATCCACTTCCTGCGTCTGCCGTTCTACGAAACAGGCACCATAAAGAAAGGCGACCTCAGCCAGCGCGACGTCGACATCGTAAAAAAACTCCTCACCGACGTCAAGCCCCACCAGATATTCGTGGCCGGCGACCTCGCCGATCCTCACGGCACACACAAAGTGTGCACCGACGCCGTACTCGCGGCGGTCGACGAGCTGAAAGACGAAGCATGGATGAACGACTGCCGTATATGGATGTATCGCGGAGCATGGGCCGAATGGGAAATCGACCATATCGAGATGGCCGTGCCTATCAGCCCGGAAGAGCTGCGTTTCAAACGCAACTCCATACTCAAGCACCAGAGCCAGATGGAGAACGCACCGTTCCTGGGCGATGACGACCGGCTCTTCTGGCAGCGCGCCGAAGAACGCAACCGCGGCACCGCACAGCTCTACCAGAGCCTCGGCCTCGCCTCCTATGAAGCTATCGAAGCTTTTGTGGAGTATCATATCATCCGCGACTGACCGACAAAATATCACAACCCTCCCGGAAGCGGCCTCACCACAGCTTCCGGGAGTTTTCATGACATTGACATCTGATGACTGACCAAAAACAACTGGCCGACTGGATATGCCTTGACGCCGAATTTGCCGAAGGAGTCGAAATGCTCGAACTCGCGATCATGAGCGGCGACGGACGAATGATCTACACTCAGCGATTCCGGCCCGCGACACTCCGGCGATGGCGCAGCTATCCCCACGGCATAACGCCCGAAATGGTAGAGAACGAGCCTCTCTTTGCCGAATGCCGGCAGGAAATACAGAGCATCATCGACGCGGCATCTCACGTCATAGGATTCGCCGTGGCCGAAAACGATCTGCGCAAACTACGTCAGGAAGGAATCCATACCGACGAATCACTCGGCATTGTGGAGATCCGCGACTGGTTCTGGCTCACCCACGGGCTCGAGAACGGACTCGACTACCGGCAGAACGTCGGCCTCAACACCTGCTGCCGCGAACTCGGAATCGACATCGACGAATCGAAGGAGCACTCCGCTGCCTACGACACCGAATGCACTCTCCGGGCATTCACCGGATTGTGGCAGCGCTATGCCGACAAGCGTGGCATGGCCAACGCCTCAATTGAAGAGATCGAGCGCCGGTTCGCCGAGGAATTTGCAGTGGAAAAAGACCGCTATGACCGTGCCAACGGTGCCGGATACTGCTGCATCATCCGCCACGGCGACGGATTGTACCAGATGAAGTTCACCAAAGGACCTCCCGCCTATCACCCCGACATAATCGCCTCCGTCGCCGTGGCCAACCGCAAGAAAGCCATGGTGAGGTTCAGCCAGATGCTCACCGGCAAGATACTTTACGGCAACTTCCGTTTCGAACGGCTGTCGAAACGCCGGCTCGAAGAGTTCAAAGCCTACACCGACAGCTACGAAGCCGACGACGAGCAGTTCAACTCCAAATTGCTCCGCCTGGCCGGCAAATTCCGCTGACCAGCATTAATGCGCTCCGTCATCTGTAATCGGCCAGACGTGCCTGCAGAAACTTACGGGCATAAAATATGCGGCTCTTCACCGTGCCAAGAGGCAGATGCATCCGTTCGGCGATCTCAGCATATTTGTAGCCCGCCACATGCATGGTGAACGGAATGCGGTAGCCGTCAGGAAAACTGTTGACCACATCGGCTATCTCACTGGCCAGATACGTATCCTCAGGCGAAGGCTGCAGACAGTTTTCCGGCGTATTGATCCTGTACAGGTCGTCGGACGTATCCACAACCGTAGCCGACCTCACCATCCGCCGGTAACGGTTGATGAATATATTGCGCATGATCGTGAACACCCAGCCCTTGAAATTCGTATCGTCCTGATACAGATCGCTGCTGTCGAGCACCTTCAGCGTCGTATCCTGAAGCAGATCATATGCGTCGTCGCGGTTCGAGGTCAGCACAAAAGCAAAATTCAACAGATTTTGCTGCAGCCCGAGCAGTTTCTCCCTGAATTTGGCGGTAGTCATAGTCGTCCGATTAAGATTCGTAATTCATCAGTTCCACCGTTGGCCTGTCAAAGCAGGACGCGACTGCAACGCGACCCCGCCGGATCTCCAACGGCTGTTTACTCTAAAAACCCTGTGCGAACATCGCGGTTTCGCAGTTTAACATCATTTCATATCATTTATGCTTCAACCTCTGAAACCACTCTCCGACGACATCCGGCGCTGGATTGCCGACAATTCCACCGCCGACGTATCAGCACTTCGCCTCCGGCATCACGGCCACAGCGGCCTGATGCATGCCATACTGCAGATCGAAGCACGCCGCAAATGCGCCTCCAAACTTGCCGACACCCTGCGATGCGACGCATTCCAGTTCCCCGACATGATCGCCGCCGAACAGTCCACCTCCGACGCCCTTGCGGCAATACACTCCTCCATCATAGGCGATGCATCCACGGTGGCCGATCTGACGTGCGGACTCGGCATCGACTCATTTCACTTCGCAGCCGACGGACGCAAAGTGACAGCCATAGAGCGTCGACCCGAAGCCGCCGCCGCTGCTGTCGCCAACGCCTGCGCGCTCCGGCTCTCCGACCGCATGGAAGTGATCTGCGCCGACTCAACCGAATGGCTTGCCGACACCGCCGCCACATTCGACTGCATATTTATTGACCCGGCACGACGCGACAACCTCGGACGACGGTGCTACAGCCTCGCCGACTGCAGTCCCGACGTCGGCGCTCTACTGCCACAACTGCGCGCCCATACCGGCAAAGTGGTGGTCAAGGCCTCACCGATGCTCGACGCCGAAGCTGTCGCACACCAGCTTCAGCAAGTCAGCGATATCTATCTGATCGGCACAGCCACCGAATGCAAGGAACTTGTAGCTGTCGTGGACTTCAGCCTTCCGGCCTCCACGCCATTCAGACTCCACACTGTCACAGTGACCCGAGGCGCCACATCACACATCACCATCGGCGATGATACTCACGCCACCGCAATGCCTTACGTAGCGCCCCAGACAGGCATGGTGATCTACGAACCATATCCCGCGCTGATGAAAGCCGGGCATTACCGCTGGATCGCCGACCACTACAATGTGACGGTGCCCGATCCCAACACCCATCTGTTCCTGTCAGACCGACCGATAGATTTTCCCGGAAAAGCATATAAGATTGTAGAGTCGATGGATTTCGACAAACGCGCGGTCAAGGAGATCGCCTCGCAGCGCATCAAAGCCAATGTGGCCACTCGCAATTTCCCACTCGACGCGCCATCACTCGCGCGCAGGCTCAAGATCAGCGAAGGGGGCGACATGCATCTTTACGGCATCCGCACCTCCGCGAGAGGGCTTATGCTGCTGCTTTGCAAGCCGGTATAGCACCCGGCAAAGCTCTCCTCCCAAACGAAACTTGCCGGCTTATTATTTCTTCTGGAACATGCGCGCTATCTGACGCTTGTCGTCGCGTTCCTTGATGGTCTGACGCTTGTCATACTCCTTTTTACCGCGTCCGATCCCCACCACCATCTTGGCAAGCCCCTTGCCATTGATAAACACCTTCAGAGGCACCACCGTGAAACCTGCATCCTTGCCGGCCTTGGCCAGCCGCGCTATCTCCTTCTTTTTCAGCAGAAGCTTCCGGTCGCGCCGGGCCGAATGATTGTTGTATGACCCGTAGAAATACTCGGCCACATACATATTCTTCACCCACACCTCACCGTTGCTGACCAGGCAGAACGTATCGCTCAGACCGGCCTTGCCAAGGCGTATCGATTTTATTTCCGTTCCGGTCAGCACGATTCCGGCCGTGAACGTTTCGGATATCTCATAGTCAAACCGCGCGCGGCGGTTGACGATATTCACTTCATTAAGTTTCATAGGATAAGATTGAATATAAAGATGATCAGGAACGGCGGCACTATCACCGTGAGTATGGTGAATATCATGAATCTGCCCACACTCTCCTCACGCACCGCCATGTAACGGTCGCCACGCCACAACACTATGGCGGTATATATGCCCAGAAACAGCACCAGATCTATGTCGAACGGCAGACAATTCTGCACAAGCAGGCTCAGAGCGAGCAGCGACTGACCCATGAGCACGTATGTGTGGTTGCGCTTCTCGCTCGGGATGGAATCGGTAAAACGATATATATACGTCGACATGAAATGCGTGGCTATGAAATAGCTGACGAAAAAAGCCACAAATTCTATAACCGCCAGATCAAGAAGCTTCACGAACGTATGCTCCAGATGATACACCCCCTGCAGAAACACCGCAAGCCCCATCATCACTGTCAGCGGAAAAAAACCGGTGCGTGCCAGTCGTGACGGATCGATGCCCTCGGCCGAGATGTCTTCCCAGCCGCGCGCGGGCGACATTATCAATTGAAACAACAGTTTTATAAACCTTAACATATCGGAGCACAAAGTTAGTGATTTCGGATGGAATTTAGGGATAATCTTCGTAAATTTGTGGCCGATATTTGAAACCAACACCTACAAAATGATTCAGAAAATCCTTTCAATCTCAGGCCGTCCCGGGCTTTTCAAGCTTGTCAACCAGGGACGCAACATGCTGATAGTCGAGTCACTCGCCGATGGCAAGCGCACCCCCGCCTATTCCCACGACAAGGTGGTGGCCATAGCCGACATATCCATCTACACCAACGACGACGAGGAACGACCGCTTGTAAAGGTGCTCGAAACCATCAGAGATAAAAACGACTCTAAGCCCGTCGACGTCAAGGGGCTGGGATCAGATGCCGACCTGCGCAAATATTTCGAGACCATACTTCCGGAATTTGACAAGGAAAGAGTCTATACCAACGACATCCGCAAAGTATTCAACTGGTACAACTGTCTTGTCGCAGCAGGCATCACCGACTTCTCTCTGCCCGAACCGGAAGGAGCCAGCGAAGAGGACTCTGACAAAGAAGCATAACCCACACAGCAGGGACACGACCGCACCGGACGGTGTGGCGTCTGACCGGCAAATCATACGGGAGGACTCCGGAACACGACACTTTCCGGATCCTCCCGATGCTTTTATCCGCCGACGCAGCACATCCACGGTCACACACACCACGAACCGGATGCCGTCGCCAATCAAATGTATAGCCGCGATGATAAACAATCGTGCGGCCTATCCGGTTATTAAAGGGAAACCTGTTTATGAGAGTCTATCAGATGAGGATGTTTCGAAAAATTGCCATGTGGATTTTGGCGGCATTGCTGTTCATTGTCATAGCGGTGCCGATAGCCCTCTACGTGCCGGCCATACAGACTTTTGTCAAGGACATCGCTTTGCGGGAGATCAGGAAGTCGACCGGCTTGGACATCACCGTGGAGTCGTTGCGCCTCAGATTTCCGATGCGCCTCTCGCTCGACCGGGCCACTGTGGTCGAAGCCGATGGCGACACCATGCTCCGGGCAGGCAACATCCGGTTTAGCGTGGCTATGCTCCCGCTGCTCAAAGGCGACATACAGGTCACCGGCGCACACCTGACCGACATTTTCTATCAGACCGGGGCACCCGACTCGACGATCTGGCTCAAAGCCGACATCCGCGACTTCGATCTCGACGGTGCCGCCATGAATCTCGGCAAAGGCACCATCGACGTGGATCGCGCCGTGCTCGACGGAGGCAAGGTAAGCCTCATGATCAATGACAGCGTGCCATCGTCATCGCCTGCCGACACTTCAGCCTCCAGGCCGCTGATCATCAGAGCGCTCGACATCAGTCTGCTCAATGTCGACTACCGCATGACCATGATGCCCGTCATCGACTCACTCGGAGCCACCATCCCCGCCGTCAGGCTTCGCAACGGGCTCGTCGATATGGCCACACGCACCATCACCGCCCAAAGTCTTGCAGCCGACTCACTCGACGTGGCCTACATCACACCCTCGGCCGAATATCTCAAGACACATGGCATAACGACCACCGCCGACACCCTACCGGAAAATATTTCTGCATCAGCCGACTCGCTCCTCTGGACCATAACCGCCGGCCACATCACGCTCAACGCACGTCGGGCACTATACGCACAGCGCAATGTCAAGCCTTTGCCGGGGTTTGACCTCAGCTATATCGAGGCATCGGCGATAGCCATAGAGGTCGACTCGATGTTCAATCGCGGCAGCAGCATCAGAGTGCCGCTGCGCAGATTTCATGCAGTCGAACGATGCGGCATAGCACTGCGCGCCGACGGCACATTCGCTATCGACTCCACCGGAACTATGAGCGCACGCGACTTCCGCATCTCCACCGACTTCTCCACACTCGACCTGGACGCCGAGATGAAGCTCACCGGCGACACCTCCCGGCCGTCGCCACTCCGGCTCTACGCCGACGCGCGCATTGCCCCCGTCGATATCCGAATGGCTTTCCCGGCCATGACCTCCATGATCGCATCACTCCCGGCCGGTTCCGACATGTCGCTCAAAGCCGACATCGACGGGACGACGCAGAGCCTCGACATCCACACTATTGAAGCCAGCGTTCCACGCATCCTCGCCATCGAAGCCGACGGACGCATCAACCATCCGCTCGACACCGAACGCACATCAGGACGCATCGACATCAAAGGCCGGCTCACCGGACTCAACACCATCAAACCGTCGCTGCTCGATGCACGTCTTGGCCGGACCATCAACCTGCCGCACATAGCACTAAAAGGACATGCCGATTTCAGTCCGCGACTGATATCCGGACTAATCAACGCCACATCAGGCGACGGGCGTATCGTGGCCGACGGATCATGGCAGCAGAGCATTGAGGGCTATCAAGGATCTATCAGCCTCGACCGCTTCCCGATAGCCTCGTTCCTGCCCGAAATGGGCATCGGCGACATAACCGCCGACATCCGGGCCAAAGGACGCGGACTCGATCCGCTGTCAGCCTCTACCCGGCTTGAAGCCGAAGCTGTCATCCATAAGCTGCAGTATCAGGGGCAGGAATACTCCGGCATCGACATCGCGATGCAGCTGTCGCAGGGAATTGTCAGCGGACATATCGACTCCAACAACCCCGGAGCCGAACTCGGCATAACTTTCGACGGCACTGCATCGCGCGAGGGTTTCACTTGGAGTGTCGACGGCGACATTAACTCCCTCGACCTCCTTGCCCTGAAACTTGCCGAAGAACAATGCTCCGGCTCCCTCACCATCAGGAGCCGTGGAAACATCAACGCCGACGCCTCAGTCATCGACGCCACACTTTCCGTGGCCAATCTCGACTGGAATATGACCGGACACCGCATCACCGCACCCACCACCGACATCAGACTGATCACCTCCGACTCCACGGTCAACGCCGATCTCACTTCGGGCGACCTCTCTCTCACACTCGCCACACTCTGCGGACTCGACACCCTGATCACACGCGCCACCGCACTGCCGGCCATTCTCGACACCGCCATTGCCCGCCGCAATGCCGACATAATTGCCATCCAGCGTGCCCTCCCGCCACTCAACGCCATACTGACCGCCGGATCCGACAATATACTCACCGACCTCCTTGCCGCCTCAGGCACAGGATTCCGACATGCCGACATGAGGATCAGCAACGACTCGCTCATGAATTTCAACACACTCGTCACCGGATTCCATTCAGGCGACACACGGCTCGACACCCTGCGGTTCGGAGCAGTGCAGCACGGCAAATATCTTGCATTCAACGGAGCGCTCGACAACCGTCCGGGCACACTCGACCAATGGGCTCACGTGCGGCTTACCGGATATCTTGCCGACGACCGGCTCGCACTACTGCTTCGGCAGCGCGACATCAACGACCGCGAAGGCTTCTTCCTCGGAGCCAATCTCGCTGTCGACGACTCCGTCGCCACACTGCGGTTTGTACCCTACAGCCCGGTCATAGGCTATAAAAAATGGCAACTCAACCAGTCCAATTTCATCACCTATAATCTCTATACACGTCATATCGACGCCGACCTCGAAATGGGATCAGGCCAAAGCCTCATACGCCTCTATACTGAGCACAATCCCGGCAACACCACGCAGGAGGATCTGATCGTACAGCTCAAGGACATACAGATACAGGACTGGCTGACGATATCGCCATTCGCACCGCCGGTCAAGGGCTCGCTTGCCGCCGACATGCGCATCAGCGCCCACCAAAACTCGCTCACCGGCACAGGCAATGTCAGCCTCGACAACCTCTACTACGGCCGCGAAAGAGTGGGATCGTTCGACATCGGACTCGACGTTGGCACCGACCGCTCGGGACGACTCACCGCCGACGCATCGCTCAAGGTCGACTCCATCGAAGTAATCACTGCCGTCGGATCACTCAACGACACCGCATCGGCCACGCCGTTCCATCTCGACTTTGAGATGATACGCTTCCCCATGCGCGTCGCCAATCCGTTCCTGCCCAAAAACATGGCCCGGCTGTCGGGCATGCTCAACGGACGCCTCGACATCACCGGATCACTCACCCGACCCATACTCAACGGCTATCTCGACTTCGACACCACGGCCGTCAGCGTCGGGATGCTCGGCACATCCTTCAAATTCTCTGAAGATAAAATTCCGGTCGACAGCTCCATCGTCAGATTCGACAACTTCGCCATCACGGCCGCCAATAAAAATCCACTGACTATCGACGGCACCGTCGATCTGCGCGACCTCACCGACATAGCGATGAACCTTGGTCTCAAAGCCAAAAACATGCAGATTGTCAACTCCAGCCGCCCCAAAAACGCCGACGTCTACGGACGTGCATTCATCGACCTCGACGCCACCGTCAAGGGCGATATGAGATTCATAGCCGTCAACGCCGACCTCAACCTGCTTCCGGGCACCAACGTCACATACGTAATACCCGACGTCGAATCCGCTCTGACATCACAATCCACGGGCGACATGGTCAAATTTGTCAACTTCGCCGACACCACCGCCGTTGCCGAAGCCGACACACTCGCCCGCACCACCATGATCGGACTCGACGCCACACTGACCATATCACAGGGTTCCACCATCAACGTCGATCTGTCGGCCGACGGCAAAAACCGCGCAACAGTGGCCGGATACGGCACTCTCGACTACACCATGAGTCCGCTCAACGACGGCAGACTCACCGGACGCTTCACCATCAACAGCGGCTTCGTCCGTTACACCCCGCCGATGATGTCGGAGAAAAAGTTCGAGTTCGACGAAGGCAGCTACGTGGCGTTCAACGGCGACATGCTCAACCCAATACTGAACATCCACGCCACCGACCGCATGAAGGCCAACGTCACACAGACCGGGCAAAACTCCCGCCTGATCAACTTCGACATCGCCCTCTCGGTCACCAACACTCTACAGAACATGAATGTGGCCTTTGATCTCTCCACCGACGACGACATCACCGTGCAGAACGAACTCGCATCCATGAGCCAGCAACAGAGAGCCAACCAGGCCATGAACCTTTTGCTCTACAACACATACACCGGCCCCGGCACCAAGGCATCAACAAGCCTGTCGGGAAATCCGCTATACTCGTTCCTCACATCGCAGATCAACTCCTGGGCTGCGCAAAACATCAGAGGAGTCGACATTTCATTCGGCATCGACCAATACAACCAGACAACCGACGGAGCCAACTCCACCACCACAAGCTACAGCTACAGGGTATCGAAAAACCTGTTCAACGACAGAGTCAAGATCATCGTCGGCGGCAACTACTCCACCGACGCCGACACCGACGAGAACTTCCAGCAGAACCTCATCAACGATATAGCGTTTGAATATATGCTCAACAAGCGCGGCACCATGATCGTGCGCATATTCCGCCACAACGGCTACGAGAGCATCCTCGAAGGCGAGATCACAGAAACCGGAGTGGGATTCGTCATGCGCCGAAAGATCAACTCGCTCAAGGATCTCTTCAGGTGGGTCGGACGACTGCGCCGCTCGCTGCTCGGGCAGCAAGGATCACCGACCGTGACGACACCCGCCGAAACACCTTCAGAACCCATCACATCACCGACACACGACAACAAATGACTATGACTATCCGACACACCCTGCTGCGCCCACTCTCAGCGCTCATGCTCATAGCCATCATGGCATCATGCTCCACCACACGTCGGCTCGGAGCCGACGAAGTGCTCTACACCGGCGTCAAGAAAATCGACATCGTCGTGCCCGACGGCCAGAAATCCGCGCCCGGACTCGACGGACAGGTCAAGAACGCCGTCAACGTCGCGCCCAACAACAGCCTCATCTCACCATATCTGCGATATCCATTCCCGCTCGGACTGTGGGTCTACAACAACTGGTCCAACCCGCCCCACGGATTCAAACACTGGCTCTATGAAAAGCTTGTGGCCGAACCGGTGCTCATCAGCGACGTCCGACCCGAAGTGCGCACCAAAATGATCGACGAGATACTCGACAACAACGGCTACTTCAGAGGCACCGCATCCTACGAGCTCATCAAAGGCAAAAACCCCAAAAAAGCACGCATACTCTACACCGTCAACACCGGACCCGAATATCCGCTCAGCTCCATAGAGCTGCTTCCCGACACGTCGCGGCTCTATCACCTCATCGACTCCGTCGCCGCTGCCGGGACATACCTCCGCCCCGGCAGCCGCTACTGCACCGACTCGCTCTCGGCCGAACGGGTCAGGATCACCAACGTGCTCCGCAACCGCGGCTACTACTTCTTCCGCCCCGACTACATCGAATATCTCGCCGACTCCACCATTACTCCCGGAAGCATCGCGCTCCGCATGACCGTCGCCAGCAATATCCCCCACGCACTGCTGCTGCCATACCGCACAGGCAAAGTCACAACACGCATCTACCGAAACAAAGGAGGCGGCACACCCGACACCATCATGACACGCCGCGGAATGGTCATACAGATGCAGCCTTCACGACTGCGCAAAAACCTCATTCCGTCATGCATCGCGTTCCGCAACGGACGCACATTCTCCGTCCGCGACATGAACCGCACCCAGACATCGCTCTCACGCCTTGGCATATTCAGCGGCATAGAAATCAACGTCTACCCCGACACCACCTCAGCCGACCGCCTGCTCGACGTCGACATCGCATGCACCTTCGACGCACCGCTCGAGGCATCGCTTGAGGTCAACGTCACATCCAAATCCAACTCCTACCTCGGACCGGGACTCACCTTCGGACTCACCAACCGCAACCTCTTCGGAGGAGGCGAACAGCTATCTCTCAACCTAACAGGAAGCTACGAATGGCAGACCGGGCGCGACCGCGGCAACTCTATATTCAACTCCTACGAGGTCGGACTCACCACATCGCTGTCGTTCCCGCGGCTGCTCGCCCCACGGTTTGTGCCGCGCAGCCGGCGCGAAGTCAACTGGACACGCATATCGCTCAACGCCGATCTGCTCAACCGCCCGCACTATTTCCGCATGGCGCAGTTCAACGCTTCGTTCAACTACGACTGGCGCCTCAACCGATATGCATCCAACACACTCACACTCTACAAGATCACCTATACCAAACTAATCAACACCACCACCGAATTCGACTCGGTGATGGACGCCAACCAGGCCATCGCACAGAGTTTCCGCAGCCAGTTCATACCACAGATCGCCTACTCGTTCGTACTCGACCGCCCGATCGGCAATGACAACAACATCAACTGGCAGTTCACCGTGCAGGAAGCCGGAGGCATCACCGACCTCATCTACAAAGCCGCCGGGAAGAAAGGCGAGAAAAAACTGTTCGGAACGCCCTTCTCACAGTTCATAAAAGGCCAGACACAGCTCGTCTACAACCGACGCCTCTACGGCGACCACTGGCTCGTCAGCCGCGTGGCGGTCGGCGCCGCACACGCCTATGGCAACTCCAAAGCAGTCCCCTACTCCGAACAGTTCTATGTCGGAGGAGCCAACTCCATCCGCGCATTCACCGTCCGAAGCATCGGCCCGGGCAGCTATCAGGTGCCCAAAAATCTCATCAACGGCTATTTTGACCAGACCGGAACATTCAAATTCGAGTTCAACGTCGAATACCGCTTCCCCATCTACGGACCGCTCCACGGAGCAGTATTCTTCGACTCGGGCAACGTCTGGCTGCTCCGCAACGATCCCATGCGTCCGGGAGGAAAACTCCGCGGCTCCACATTCTTCAAGGATCTCGCCACCGGCACAGGAGCCGGACTCAGACTCGACATAGGAATGCTCGTCGTGCGCGGCGACCTCGGCATAGGAATACACCTCCCCTACGACACCGGACGACGAGGATACTACAACATGAAATCGTTCGGCAACTCGCTCGCGTTCCACCTCGCCATAGGATACCCGTTCTGACCCCCACGCGAGCCATCCGCAACTTTTGCCGGCATCCACGTGTTACATATACATCAAAGCATTCACATAAGCCACTCGCAAAAATCAGCTCCGAATGATTTATGAGCTTAAACCCGAATGCTTACTTATTAGGTTTACATAACACCAAAACAACCAACTATACTATGAGCGAATTCAACGACATTATCAAAGACTCCAAGCCGACACTCGTCGACTTCTTCGCCACCTGGTGCGGCCCATGCAAGATGCAAGGCCCGATACTCGAACAGGTCAAAGCCATATTTGGCGACTCGGTCAACATCATCAAGATCGACGTCGACCGCAACCCCGAGCTATCGGCCACCTACCACATCCGATCCGTCCCCACGCTCATCCTCTTCGTCAACGGCGAAGCCGCATGGCGAGGCTACGGACTCCATCAGGCCGACCAGCTTGAAGCAAAGCTCCGCGAATTCATCAGCAAGGAGCAGTAATTTCCTCCCACCCGAAACGACCAAAGGCGGTGTGTCGGCTCCACGCGAGCCTCGCACACCGCCTTCTGTGTCGGATTTGGTTTCTTTTCAGTCCGGGTCAGCCAAGGAAAGCCAGTATAAGGCCTTGGGCGGCGACCACGCGAAGGAACATCGTCAGCGGATAGACTGTAGAATAAGCCACCGCCGGAATATCGCTGCCGGTGCTGCCGTTGGCATAAGCCAGAGCCGGCGGATCAGTGTAGCCGCCCGAAAACATACCCATGATATACAGGAAATTGATCTTGTACACCCCACGGGCAATGCAGCCCACCACCACCAGCGGAACGAAAGTGATGATGAACCCCCAGATCACCCACCACATACCGGTGGAATTGAACACCGTCTCGGCAAATCCTGCACCGGAAGAGATACCCACCGACGCAAGGAACAGGCAGATGCCCAGCTCGCGTAGCATCAGCGAAGCCGACGACGAAGTGTAGGTCACCAGCTTGAACTTGTAGCCGAACCGAGAGAGCAATATCGCCACCACGAGCGGTCCGCCGGCCAGACCGAGCTTCATGCCGAAGCCCACATTGATCGAACCCACGATTATACCGAACAGTATGCCCACGAAAATTGTGATGATGTTAGGCTCGTTAAGACGCTTCATCGAGTTGCCGAGCTTGTTGGCCAGACGCTCTATGTCGTTGATATCGCCCACCACCACTATGCGGTCGCCCATCTGCAACCGGAGATCGGGCGAGGCAAGCAGATCCACGCCGGCACGGTTCACACGAGTGGCGTTGAGCTTGTAGGCCGAATGGAGTCGGAGCGAACCGAGTGTCACACCGTTGAATTCACTCTTGGTGATAAGAATGCGGCGCGACACCACCGATGTCTGATTCTCGTCATCCTCCCAGTTCATTTCGTATGGCACACCTATCACGGCCTCGAAATTCTCCACATCCTGACTCGAGATCACCACATAGATCTTGTCGCCCACATGGATCTCGGTCTGCGACGTCGGTATTATGATGTCGCCGCCGGTAGCGCGGATCATACGCGATATCACGAAATCAGTCTTGATTATATCATGGATCTGACGCAGATTCTTGCCGTCTATAAGCTTGTTGGTCACCTCGATCGAGATAAAGTCGGGCTTCTGCTGGTTGAGAGCGGCCTCCTCCTCGATGCGCTGTATCTCTTTTTCAGTCCGGATACCGAACAGAGCCTTGATCAGGAACATCGCTCCTATTATGCCGCACACACCCAGAGGATATGCCGCCGCATAGCCCATGGCCATGATATTGATCGACTCGGGATTGTCTACAGCCTGCTGCGCCGCGGCCAGACCGGGAGTATTGGTCACCGCACCCGACATCACGCCCACAAGAGCCTCTATCTGAGTATTGCCGTCGATGTAATATATCGCAAGCACAATAAGCACGTTGAGAGCTATTCCAAGGACAGCCAGACCATTGAGCCTCATTCCGCCCTTCTTGAACGACGCGAAGAAACCCGGACCGACCTGTATGCCGATAGAGAATATAAACAATATCAGACCGAACTCTCTGATAAACTTAAGCACCTCGGCGTTCACTACATAGCCCAGATGACCCATCACAATTCCCACAAACAGCACGAATGTCACTCCCAGCGACACCCCCGCCACCTTCAGCTTGCCCAGAAACACACCCAGCGCTATCACGAAGGAGTACAGGACGATCGTACTGGCAAGCCCGTAGTTACCGGGGCCGAGCAGCGACGTCAACCATGTAAAATCCATAAACGTTTATTATATTGATTATATATTGATTTATTGTCTGCTTGCCTTCGGGCGGCGGGATGGAGGCTCTGTCAGTCACCGTAAGCCGCATCATTCAGCCACGACATTGTGCGCTGAAGCCCGATGTTTACGGGGTGCAAAGTTACCCATTTTTCGTGAAAGTTTCGTAACTTTGCACAATTCTTATCGACAACCGCCAAAAAATAACCGTAGCTGTCATTGCATGGATCGCACGCTGTTGCGGCCGCGACAGCTCGACAAAACAGATATTTAGCATCATACATCATGAATATTTCCTACAAATGGCTTAAGCAATACGTGGATTTTGATCTCACGCCCGAAGAGCTCGCATCGCTGCTCACCTCCACCGGACTCGAAACCGGATCGGTCGAAGAAGTGGAATCGATCCGCGGAGGGCTGCGCGGACTGGTCATAGGCCGGGTGCTCACATGTGAGCCACACCCCGACAGCGACCATCTTCACGTGACAACCGTCGACCTCGGCGAGGAAGCGCCCGTGCAGATCGTCTGCGGAGCCCCCAACGTAGCCGCCGGACAGACAGTAGTTGTAGCCACTGTCGGCACAAAGCTGTATGACGGTGACAAGGAATTCACCATCAAGCGGTCAAAAATCCGCGGAGTGGAATCGCTCGGCATGATATGCGCCGAAGATGAGATCGGAGTAGGCGCATCTCACGACGGCATCATAGTGATCACCGACAGAGAGGTCAAGCCCGGCACACCCGCGGCCGAATACTTCGGGCTCGAAAGCGACTACGTGCTTGAAGTCGACCTCACACCCAACCGCATCGATGCCGCATCACACCTCGGAGTTGCACGCGACGTCGCCGCATGGCTCAGCTGCCATCGCACGCCGGGCGCAAAAGTCATCCGCCCCTCAGTCGACGCATTCCGCTCCGACCGCCCCGACGGCGCCATAAGCGTCAGCATCAGCGACACAGAGCTCTGCCCGCGCTACAGCGGAGTCACCATCCGCGGAGTCAAGGTGGCCGAAAGCCCCAAATGGCTGCGCGATCGCCTGACAGCCATCGGACAGCGGCCGATCAACAACATCGTGGACATCACCAACTACATACTCCACGGATTCGGCCAGCCACTCCACTGCTTCGACCTGGCGAAAATCGACGGCGGAAGCATAGAAGTCAGGACTTGTCCCGAAGGCACGCCCTTCACCACACTCGACGGAGTGGAGCGAAAGCTTTCGGCATCCGACCTCATGATTTGCAATGCAGCCAAACCGATGTGCATCGCCGGAGTATTCGGCGGACTCGACTCCGGAGTCACAGAGCAGACCACCGACATATTCATCGAGAGCGCATGCTTCAACCCCACCGCGGTGCGCCGCACAGCCCGACGCCACGGACTCTCCACCGACTCCTCGTTCCGCTACGAGCGCGGCACCGACCCCAACGCCACCATGTACATACTGCAGCTGGCGGCACTCATGGTCAAAGAGCTTGCCGGAGGTGAGATCTGCGGCCAGCCGGTCGACATATATCCCGATCCGGTGGAGAAATACCCCGTCACACTCTCCTACCGGCAGATCGACGATCTGATAGGAAAGCATATCGAAACGGCCACGGTCGACTCCATCCTCGAATCGCTCGACATCGACATCGCATCGCGATCAGCCGACGCAGCCACAATGGATCTTCGCGTGGCCACCTACCGCGTCGACGTCAGGCGCCCATGCGACGTCATCGAAGAAATACTCCGCATCTACGGCTACAACAACGTAGAGATGGGCACCACCCTGCAGTCATCGCTCTCCTACCGCTCGGCCACCGACATCGACCACACACTGAAAGTCAACATATCCCAGCAGCTCACCGCCGAGGGATTCAACGAGATACTCAACAACTCACTGACTTCCGAATCATACTACGCCCACCTGCAGCAGATGCAGCTCGACCACTGCGTCCGGCTGCTCAATCCGCTCAGCTCCGACCTTTGCGTCATGCGCCAGACGCTGCTGTTCGGCGGACTCGAATCGCTCGCCCACAACATCAACCGCAAGATCAGCGACCTGGCCATGTATGAATTCGGCCATGTCTACAGCTTCAATCCCGAAGCCACCCCCACACAGGAACACCCGCTCGCGCCCTACCGCGAAGAATCGCGTCTGGCATTGTGGATCACCGGCAACATCCGCCCCGGCAACTGGGCGCGTCCGGCGCAGCCATCCACATTCTTCGACCTCAAGGCAGCCGTGGCCAACATACTCGCACGCCTCGGCATCACCGAGCGCGAGATCAAGCTCCAGCAGGGCGAAGGAGAGATCTACTCCAAGTCAATCGACATACTCACCTGGTCAGGCAAACAGCTCGGCTCAATGGGCATCATCTCCGCCGACACACTGCGCCGCTTCGACATCAAGCAGCCGGTGGCCTATGCCGAACTGCGATGGCAGGAACTCACACAAATGGCTGCCGCACGCAAAGTCACCTTCACGCCGCTGCCGCGCACGATGCCCGTACAGCGCGACCTCGCCCTGCTCGTCGACCGCACCGTCACATTCGACCAGATACAGCGCGCAGTCGCCGAAAGCGAAAAGCGACTGCTCCGCAACGTGACACTCTTCGACGTATACGAAGGCAAGAACCTGCCGGAAGGCAAGAAGTCCTACGCAATCTCGATCACACTCCAGGACGACGAACGCACACTCGTCGACCAGCAGATCGAAGCCGTCATGCAGCGCATCACAGCCAATCTGGCCAAACGCACCGGCGCCACACTCCGATAAACTATACATCAACAACATACGAAAACAACAATAAAACAACAATAAAACAACAAAGCAATGGGAAGAGCTTTTGAATACCGCAAAGCCAGAAAACTCAAACGCTGGGGCAATATGTCGCGTACGTTCACGCGCATAGGCAAGGAAATCACCATCGCCGCCAAGTCAGGCGGTCCCGATCCCGACACCAATCCGCGTCTGCGCGTACTGATGCAGAACGCCAAAGCGGCCAATATGCCCAAGGACACCGTAGAACGCGCCATCAAGAAAGCCACCGAAAAAGACTCCAGCGACTACAAGGAGATCGTTTATGAAGGCTATGGACCCTACGGAATAGCCATCGTGGTCGAAGCCGCCACCGACAACAACACCCGCACAGTAGCCAACGTCCGATCCTACTTCAACAAACACGGAGGCAACCTCGGCACACAAGGCTCACTCGCATTCCTTTTCGACCACAAGAGCGTCTTCAAGATCAAACCCAAGGACGGAATGGATCTCGAAGAACTCGAACTTGAACTCATCGACTACGGCGTCGACGAGCTCGAAGCCGACGAAGAGGAAATCGTTGCCTACGGCGCATTCGAGGAATTCGCCAACATACAGAAATACCTCGAAGAAAACGGCTATGAGATCGTGAGTGCCGAATTTGAGCGCATACCCCACGAACTCAAGGAAGTCACCGATGAGCAGCGCGCACAGATCGAAAAGCTGCTCGACAAGTTTGAGGACGACGAAGACGTGCAGAACGTATTCCACAACATGAAGGAAGCCGACTCCGCAGAGTAATCCACCTACGGAAAATCAGCACATCCCCCTCCACCATACAAACGCGCTGTGTCAAAACACCGATTTTGACACAGCGTTTTTTTTATCCGTAGCGGAGCACTGCCGACAAAAAAATATGGCCTTATCTCACGACATGGCCATACCATAGATTCATTAACATGTTTTGTAAAGTGTATACTGGGATGTTTTATCTTGTCATCCGACAAGTATAGGTTTGTTGGTCAGTCCCGGCAACTTTGTTCGATAAATACTTCCGCTTTTCGCTTGCGCTCGACAAAAATAACAATTTTCGTCGACACTTGCGTCGACTGCCGGTGACGCAATCGACCGGTTGATCATATAATGCATATAACTGTGATAAAGTTCAAATCATAAATCCTGCGCGGCTTGTCAGTCCTTGACCGACTGCATCTCCACCAGCCGTCGGTAGTGACCGTCAAGAGCCATCAGCTCGTCATGCGTGCCACGCTCCACGATGCGTCCCTCATGGAGCACACATATCATCGTGGCATTCTTTATGGTCGACAGCCTGTGGGCTATCACCAGCGTTGTGCGATCCTTCATCAGACGGTCGAGAGCCTGCTGGACAAGCCGCTCGCTCTCGCTGTCGAGCGCCGAAGTGGCCTCGTCGAGGATAAGGATAGGAGGATTCTTGAGAATAGCGCGGGCTATTGATATGCGCTGACGCTGTCCGCCCGACAGACGGCAACCCCGGTCGCCTATATTGGTATCATAGCCATGCTCCGAAGCCATTATGAAGTCATGGGCATTGGCTATTCGTGCAGCCTCGGTCACCTGCTCCATAGTGGCGTTCTCCACGCCGAAAGTTATATTGTTGTAAAACGTATCGTTAAACAGTATTGCCTCCTGGTTGACATTGCCCATCAGCGAACGCAGATCATGCACGCGCAGATTCCTCACATCGTGCCCGTCGACCTCTATAGCGCCGCCCTGCACATCATAGAACCGTGGCAGCAGATCGGCAAGAGTCGACTTGCCGCTGCCGCTCTGCCCCACGAGAGCCACCGTATCGCCGGCCTTTATATCCAGACTGACATCCTTCACCACCGGATGTTCCGGATCATAGCCGAACGTCACATGATCATATCTCACACGACCCTCCGTCGGCACTGTCAGCCGCTCCGGTTCTGCCGGATCGGCGATCGGATTCTCCGCTTTCAGTATCTTGTCCACGCGCTCCATTGAAGCCATGCCCTTCTGTATGCTGTAGGCCGCCTTCGAAAGCTCCTTGGCCGGATTGATTATGCTGTAGAAAATCACGAGATAGTAGATGAACATCGGAGCGTCGATGCCGGCGTTGCCGCTCAATATCAGTGTGCCGCCAAACCACAGGACGATCGCGATTGTGGCCGTTCCGAGAAACTCGCTCATGGGATGAGCCAGCGACTGGCGGCGGGCCACCGTATTCGACAGCAAATAAAACCGCTGTGTCCCCGTCCGGAAGCGCGCTCTCACCTTTTTCTCCGCATTGAAAGCCTTCACTATACGGAGGCCACCGATCGTTTCCTCTATATTGCTCAGTATGCCGCCCCACTGGTTCTGAAGCTGAAGCGACTTTCGCTTCAGGCTCTTGCCGATCTTACCCATGGCAAACCCCGCTATAGGGAGCAGGATCAGCACGAACACCGTCAGCTGCCAGCTGATGGCAAGCATCATGCCCAGACACACTATGATCATCACCGGATTCTTGAAAAGCATGTCGAGCGAGGCCATTATAGAGCTTTCAACCTCCTGCACGTCGCCGCTCATACGGGCCATGACATCCCCCTTGCGCTCGTTGGTGAAGAATCCTATCGGCAGGCTCACCACCTTATCGTATAGCGAATTGCGTATATCTCTCACCACACCCGAACGAAGCGGAATGATAAAGTACGATGCCAGATATGTGACGCCCGTCTTCAGCGCCGTCATCACCACCAGCAACACCCCCAGCAGAGCCAGAGTATTGCTTTGACCGAAACGCCCGATCGCCTGCTGGGTGACATAATAGAAATCATTCACGGCCACATCGGCCAGATCCTTCACCGACACACCCGACAAAGCCACATATTCGTAGGTCTTGTCGTTTAGCTCGAACAGCATCTCGAGGATCGGCATGATCACAGCAAACGAGAACAGCGTCAGCACAGCTGCAAGAAGATTGCAGATCATGCTCAGTATAAGATATCCTTTATAAGGGGGCACATAGCGCCCAAGCAGCTTCCAGAACTGTCCCATTGCCTTCTTGATGTTGATTTATCCCGCAAAAATACGCAAAAATTCCCACATGGCGCCATGACAGCCCTTCATTTTTCAGGCATCCGCGCCATGCGGGATCGGTTTATACAGTTTATCCTTTTCTTACAGATCACTGGCGTTCGAGACGCCACTCCACACGATCGACCGAACCGTCTTTGGCACAGGCTTCAACCACGTTGACACCTGGCACAAGCCTCACGCCCTTCATCACGAATGTCGACAGCCCCTGAGGAGTCATCTTGCCTAAAGAGCGTCCGTTGAGCCGCAGCTCCACCTCCGGATGACTCGCAAAAACAGTCACATCAGTCAGCTCCGAACTTCTTATGTCATGACGACGCTCGGCGATGTAAAGAGTCGGGATCTCATCGTTCCAGTTGGCTCTATAGAAATAAAACGCGTCTTTTTTCACCTTGCGGTCAAAGCTCACAAGCCCCTTGTCGTTGATTCCGTAGCGGTCACCCTCCGTACGGTGGGCGGCTCCGAAGTCAAACATATTCCATATAAACGAGCCCCACACATAGGGGCGTTCCACGATAGCCTGCCAGTTCTGGCGGTGAAACTCTGTCTGATAATTCTCCGGATGCCACATCCCCGACGAGATACCGGGCTTTACGCTATCCTGCTGATGATATATGCTCGCCCCCGCGCCATATTCGCTGATTGCTATCCGCAGGTCGCCGTGACGCTTGTGGGTGTCATCGAGCCATCTGCCAAGATCGCGGGCCGAACCGCCATACCAACCGTAATATTTGTTCCAAGCGATCAGATCGGTCGTGAAACTCAGCGGATCGGATGCGTCTATATTGCTTGCGCCGGTGGTCAGACGCGTCGGATCCTCGGCATGAGCAAGCTCGTTAAGCTCTCCGACGTAAGCCGTCGGATTGTCACCATGGGTCTTCAGCTCGTTGAAAAGCCCCCAGAAGCATATCGACGGATGATTGTAATGCTGTCTTATCATCTCCACAAGCTGCTGGCGACCGTTGGCGTGAAACTCCGGCGAGGCCGTATATCCACGGTCCAGATATCCGCCGGGGCCGACAAACGGAATCTCGGCCCACACCACAATGCCATACCGGTCCATCAGCCCGTAGAACTCCTCGGCCTGCGGATAATGTGCAAGCCTTACGCCCGTCGCCCCTATCTCGCTTATTATCTCCGCATCCTCGCGGTGATGCTCCGGAAGCAACGCATTGCCTCGCTCCGCACGATGCTGGTGGCGGCAAACGCCCCTGAGCGGATAGCTGCGCCCGTTCAGCATGAAACCGTTGTCCGCATCGACACCAAACCACCGCAGTCCCAGTGCCTCGCTGACACGATCCGTCACATTTCCATCAGCGTCTGTCACGACGGCTGTAGCCTCATACATGAACGGGTCCTTGCGGCCATCCCACAGATGCGGGTTTTTGATACTGAGATCAACCGTGACCCTTACTGAAGAATCGGCCTGACAGTCAAAGCGGCCTTCGCCCGACGCCACTATACGGCTTCCGTCGGTCACTGTCACCTTGACCTTACCCGATGTAGCCTCGAGCCCGGAATTGGACACCACTACGGCAGCCTCCACATCGCCGCGCTCGCGGCTGACACTTTTCTGAGTGAGATACACACCTTTCGAGCCGTAATCGGCCAGACTGACATGGAGCGGATAGACCGTATAAAGCCACACGTCGCGATACAGGCCGCCATATATATTGAAATCGCCCACAAGCGGCATCACATCCTGATCGAGCGCATTGCTCACCCTCACAGTGAGCAGATTGTCGGCATCTTCACGCAGCAGATCGGTTATATCCATCGCAAAAGCTGTGTAGCCACCCTTATGTGTGCCGGCCAGGCGTGAATTGACCCACACGGCCGCATTCTGATTGGCACCCTCAAACCGTAGTATCACACGACGTCCATTCCATGACGGATCATATTTCAGTCGCTTTTCATACACACCGGTTGTACGCTGATAGGCCGCATTGCCCGACAGGGCGTCGCCGGCATTCCACGTATGCGGCAGATCGACACGTATGCCGCGACCGCTCACCTGGCTTGCAAACCGAAAACTCCAGTCATCGTTGATACGCGCTGCCGTGCGGCCGTCCATATCAGCCGCTGCAGCCGACGACACACAGAGAGCTGATAAAATCGCTACGGCGATCAGCCGTACTTTCAGGACTGTCATATTCATATGGTTGATTTTTATCGGTTGATTGATGCAAAATTAATGGCAAATTTACTAAATTTGATGCGTATTTGCCACTTGTGCGATAGCCTGATTTGCACATGGCATGTAATCACCGACATAACCGATGCACTATTTCCTCTCGGCCGGCGAAGCATCCGGCGATCTACACGCCGCACCACTGATAGCGGCCATACGCACACTCGACAATGAGGCCTGCTTCACATTCCTCGGCGGCGACCTCATGGCCGAAGCCGCGGCCACACCACCGCTGATCCACTACCGCCACATGGCCTACATGGGATTCAGCGAAGTCATCCGCCATCTGCCGCAGGTTTTCGCCAATCTGCGCACCGCACGCGAAGCCGTGAGCCGCGAGCACCCCTCATGCCTCATTCTTATCGACTATCCGAGTTTCAACCTGAAACTCGCCGCCCATGCCCACGACCTCGGAATACCGGTCTACTGGTATATCGCACCCAAAGTTTGGGCATGGAAAGAATACCGCGTCAAAACGATCAGGCGACTCGTGCGCAGGGTGCTCTCGATACTTCCCTTTGAAACCGAATTCTTCCAGAGCCATGGCATCGACGCCCGCTACGTAGGCAACCCCTCGCTCGAAGAGATCGACGCACGACTCATCAGCCGCCCCACCCCCGACGAAATACGCCGTGCAGCCGGAGTGACTTCCGATCTGCCGCTGCTTGCGCTCGTTCCCGGAAGCCGGAAAGGCGAGATCCGCAACAATCTTCCCGTCATGCAGGCGGTAGCGTCGCTTCATCCCGGCCTACAGCCCGTCGTGGCCGGAGCGCCCGGAATAGACCCTGCGTTCTACACACAGTTCACCTCGTTCCCGGTCATCGACAACCTGTCATTCCGGCTCATGGCGGCAGCAGAAGCCGCACTCGTAACCTCCGGCACAGCCACGCTCGAATGCGCACTCGCCGCGACGCCACAGGTTGTATGCTATCGCGCCAACGGATCGCGACTCTCCTATGCGATCATGAAGCGACTGATACACACTCGCTACGTATCCCTCCCCAACCTCATAGCCGACGCACCGGTGATCCCAGAGATGCTCCTCCATCACTGCAACGTGACCGAAGTCAACGACCGGCTCACCGACATACTCTCAGGTGCGCCCGGACGACGCCGACAACTCGACGGCTACACGGAAATCCGCCGACGGCTCGGAACGAGTCGGGCCGCGTCGACTGCCGCCGCCGAAATAATCGACGACCTTGTCACCCTTCAGAAACATCAAACGACAACATCCATATGAACATTCCATCCACGCAACTCCCTCCGATACCAGCCCAACGCCCCGTCCGCATACTTTTTGTCTGCCTCGGCAATATCTGCAGATCACCTGCCGCACACGGCATGATGCAGGCTCTTGTCGACAGCCGCCACATGTCCGAATCGTTTCTGATCGACTCGGCCGGCACAGGAGGCTACCACATCGGATCGCTGCCTGACTCACGGATGCGCGCCCACGCCCGCCGAAGAGGTCTGTCTCTTGACCACCGTTGCCGTCAGGTCTGCGAGTCAGATTTTACCGACTTCGACATAATCATCGGCATGGATGCCTCGAATATAGCCAATCTACGGCGCATGGCGCCCTCACCCGAAGCGATGGCCAAGGTAATCCCCATGTCGGCCTTTTTCAGCCTCGCCACCCGCTACGATCATGTCCCCGACCCCTACTACGAGGGAGCGGAAGGTTTCGAGCTCGTGCTCGATCTCCTCGACGACGCCACTCTCAATCTTCTCGACACAATCGTAGCCGCCCGCGACTGAACGCTCGGCTACACACCAACACACCGCCACATCGCCGTCCGATCTCCCCACGGATACATACAACGACAAAGCGGCGCGCCCCGTGGGGCACGCCGCTCGTTTTATCCTTGACTGGATGAATTACTTGTTCTCAACGATGGTCACTGCGCGGTCGAGCTGCACAGCCTTTTCACCGAGGTCGGTGAGGTTGCCGTTGTCGACAGTAGCGTTGAGCTGGCTCTCAGCCACACCGAAGCGAACGAGCTGACGCTGAACGCCGTTTACACGGGCGTGACGCAGACGGGTGTTGATAGCGTCGGTGCCGGTGTAGTTGTCGGCCCAGCCGGTGAGAGTGTAAGTCTTGCCGCTCTCCTTCATTACAGAAGCAACAGCGCGGAGCACGTTCACCTCACGGGTCGAAAGGCTCGACTTGCCGATAGGATAGTAGATGGTGGTCAGAGGCATAGCGGGGCACTCAGCCTTCTCTACCGGACGGTTCAGGCAGTCCTGGAGCTGACGCTCGAGGTCGACGATGCGGGCGTTGGCAGCCTGCAGACGAGCCTCGATGGCGCTGCAGTCGGGAACTTCGGGGCAAACCGGAACAACGGGAGCGTCCCAGGTGCGCTTGTTGAAGTTGTAGGTAACACCTACATAAGCCTGCAGGTCACCTACTGTCTTCTTCTCAAACTTCACAGTCTCCTGCGGGCCGTCGAAAGTGCTGAAACGAACGTCGAGGAAGAGCTGTACAGCCTTCGATACGTTGAACGAGTTGATCCAGCCTGCGCGGAGCGAGGTGTTGAAGTTGTGAGCGTTTTTCCACTCGCCGCCGAGATAAGCAGTGGTCCAGTAAGCGCCACCACCGAAATAAACGGTCGAGTTGTAGATGCGGTCGGGGCGATAGCCACACCACCAGTTGGTGAGGTTGACCATTACGTCACCTACTACACCGAACTCGTTGAATTTCTGCTTCCAGTACTGGTTGTCATAACGAACGTCGTGCCAAACAGGAACTTCTGAAAGGCCCTTCATCTGTATGTAGTTGCCACCCAGACGAAGACCGATGATGGGCGAGAACCACTTGCCGACGTAGATCGACGCAGCGGGAGCAATTCTCTTGCCAAGACCCTCTTCAGAGTCAAACTTCGAGAACATTACACCTACGCCACCTTCACCGGTTACGAACCAATTGTTAGAGAAGCGATTGAACAGGTAACCCTGCGAAGGGTCCTGCACCGTCTGAGGTGCTTCCTGCGCAAAGGCCGATGCACCGAAAAGCATGGCGCAAGCAAGGCCAAGAATACTTCTTTTGAACATAGCTTTTGTGATGTTTATAAAAATGAAACGTGTAATTTGAAGTGCAAAGTTAACTAAAATTTCTTGAATTATTAACCTTTGCACTCATTTTGTGATATAAATATAACCACTGATCTTATATTTCACGAATTAGCTTCCATACAACCTCGGTCAACGACCGATAAAATTCTTTACGCGCTCCAGCACGGCCTCAGGCGTGAAGCCAAACTTCTCGTCGAGCACCTTGTAGGGAGCCGATGCACCGAAGCGGTCAAGACCAAACACCTGTCCGCCTACACCCACGACTTCACGCAGAGTCGAAGGCAGACCCGCAGTCAGTCCGAACACAGCCACACCCTCCGGAATACAGCTCTGACGATAGTCAGCCGGCTGGTCAAGGAACAGACCGATCGACGGAACCGACACCACCTGCGCTCTGACACCCTCGGCCTCAAGCAGCACGGCGACATCACACAGCAGCGACACTTCCGAGCCGTTACCCACCAGAGTGACATCGGGATTTGCAGCTTTACGCACCACATATCCGCCCTTCTTCATCTGAAGAGCCTCCTCGTAGCGGTCAGCACCAATCGGCTTCAGATCAGGCACATCCTGACGCGTGAGTATGAGAGCGGTCGGCGTATATTTGTTCTCCATAGCCATTTCCCAGGCTATTGTCGCCTCGGCGCTGTCAGCCGGACGGAGCACAAGCAGAGAACGGCGGCCATTGAGATTGTGAAGCTCCTCGAGCAGCCTCATCTGAGCCTCATGTTCCACAGGCTCATGGGTGGGACCATCTTCGCCGACGCGGAAAGCATCGTGAGTCCACACATACTTCACCGGAAGCTCCATAAGAGCCGCCAGTCTGACAGCCGGCTTCATATAGTCGGAGAACACAAAGAATGTGCCGCATGCAGCGATCATGCCGCCATGAAGGGCAATGCCGTTCATGATCGAAGCCATTGTCAGCTCCGCTACGCCTGCGTGCAGGAACGCCCCGCTGAAATCACCGGGAGCAAAAGCGCCTGTCTGCTTGAGGAAAGCTTCGGTCTTGTCGGAATTGGCCAGGTCTGCGCTCGACACTATCATGTTCTTCACTTTCTTGCCAAGCTCGGTCAGCACGTCGGCCGAAGCCGTGCGTGTGGCCACATTGGCCTTATGCACGATCGAACGGTAGTCGATCTGCGGAAGACGACCATCGATGAAATCGGCCAGCTGACGCGCCTTTTCAGGATTGGCGGCAGCCCAGGCCTTCTCTTCCTCGCGGCGGCGTGCCACGATCGCACGCAACTCGCGGCGGCGTGCCTCATAAAGAGCCTTCACCTCCTCGCGGATCACCCAAGGATTCTTCGGATCTCCGCCAAGATTCTCTATAGTCTTGTCGACATCGGCGCCACTCTTGCTCAACGGCTGGCCATGAGTCGAACACTGGCCTTCGAAATTCGAGCCGTCGGCTGTCACACAACCGCGGCCCATCACCGTATGGCCGATTATGAGAGTCGGCTTGTGACGCTCGGCATGAGCCTTACACAATGCATCGGCGAGAGCTTCAGGATCAGTGCCGTCACACTCTATCACATGCCAGTGCCATGCGCGATACTTCGCTGCATAATCCTCATTGTCGACAGCGTCAACATCGGTCGAAAGCTGAACTTTGTTGCTGTCATAGAACATTATCAGGTTACTCAGACCCAGATATCCGGCTATGCGTCCCGCACCCTGGGATATCTCCTCCTGAATACCGCCGTCGGATATGAATGCGTATGTCTTGTGCTGCATCCAGTCGCCGAAGCGGGTCGCGAGGAAACGTTCGGCGATAGCCGCGCCGACTGCCATCGTGTGGCCTTGGCCAAGCGGACCCGAAGTATTCTCAACGCCTCTCTGAGGATTGACCTCGGGATGTCCGGGAGTCACGCTGCCCCACTGGCGGAACTGCTGCAGCTCCTCCATAGTGTAGTTGCCTGTCAGAGCCAGGACGCCGTAAAGCATCGGCGACTGGTGTCCCGGATCAAGAAAGAACCGGTCACGGGCTATCCATGTCGGATCATCGGGATCTGTCACCAGAAACTGCGAGTAGAGCACGTTGACGAAGTCGGCTCCACCCATCGATCCGCCGGGATGTCCCGATTTGGCCTTTTCGACCATCGCTGCGGCAAGCACCCTGATATTGTTGGCGGCCGCGTCCATTGTCTTTCTGTCCATATCTTTTGATATCGGTATGTTCGGTTTTGAGCCACAAAGTTACTCAAATGCACTCACAATTGCAAATAATTGTCAAAAACTCACCACACGTTATTTCCAGGGATAATCCCGTCCGACATCACCGCCCGAACACACATCCCTAAACTCATACCGCCGCACATAACGATCCCGGACACTGCGACATCACGCAGTGTCCGGGATCATCTATATCATAGCAGCCGGATCAGGACGGCCGCTGTATCAGTCGGCTACCGGAATATCCGTATTTACATTCTTCGAACCTATCAGCGCGTAGTAGAGGATATACACCGCACAGCCAAGCGGAACGAAGTAGCTGATCAGGTAGTTGCAGGAGAAGTCTGCCACCCAGGCCTGGATAGCCACCATCACCGCACAGCCGAACACCATGGTCATGAATGCGCCTGAAGCGATAGCAGTGTATTTGCCCAGACCCTCCACAGCCATGTTGAAGATACCTCCCCACATGACCGATGTGCAAAGACCCACGAGGATGAAGGCGAAGATACCCACCGGCACTTCGGCCCATATCACCTCAAGCTTCGCCCAGTCTACACCGGGGATATTAACGAGCCATGTCTGAGGAGCGAACATACCGAACAGTATCAGCACAATCGCTGCGGTAGATGCCACTGTGATCATCTGCTTCGAGGACACTTTCGAGCCGATGGCGCCTCCGACGAAGCGTCCGACAAGCATCATCAGCCAGTATACAGCCACGATCAGACCCACTATGCCGGCGTCCATCCCCAGACCGGGAGTCACGGCATCCTGTGCGGCGGTAAGATACTGGAGAATATAGGTCGGCACACCAACTTCGATTCCCATATAAAGGAATATCGCGAGAATACCGAGCTTGAAGTGGCGGAAAGAGAAAGCACTGTACTTGTCCTTCTGTCCCGGAGCGAGCTTCTTTGCATGCTCTTTCTCCTCGATCTTCTTGAGGTCGGCCTGCTCGGGCTCGTCGATCTTGGTGAACAGTATCACCACGAAAGCAATGATGAATATGCCGCCGGCAATGAAGAGCGCCGGAGTGGCATCGCTCACGGTAGCCTTGGTGGCATCGGCAATAAGAGCGCCCATGATTATATAGACTGCAACAGCTGCCGCACTGTTGAACACGCCGCCGATCTGTATCAGCTGGTTGCCTCTGTTACCGCCGCCACCGAGGATGTTAAGCATCGGGTTGACAACCGTATTGAGCATACACATGCAAAGGCCGCCGATGAAGGCGCCGACAAGATAAACGGCAAAAGCTGCGCCACGCATGCTTTCCCAGCCGCTCATCCACTGCACGAAGATACCGACGATGCCGACTATCAGGGCTATGAGGGCCGTGCGCTTATAGCCCACTTTTTTCAGAAGCATGCCGGCGGGAATACCCATCAGCAGGTAAGCGATAAAGTTGCCGTAGTTACCGATCTGTGCCTGGAGATTGCTGGCACCAAACTGATTTTTCACAATGACAGCCATCGGCGAACACAGATTGGTCACGAAGGCAATCATAGCAAACAGGGCTATCATCACGATGATGGCACCCCATTGTTTTTTCTCGTTGCTCATAATTGATGTGGTATTGATTTGTTTGATAAGTAAATCACATTGATTGTTGTATCATCGGCGATCATGCATCCCGACGGTTTTTGTCCGAAGCCGAGGGGCATGCAACCGGCCTACCGTGACGGTTTTCATGGCATCTGAAGCAAAAACTTGTCAAAGTTAACCATTTTTTTTTGTTTTCAGCCCCTATTCCATCGCATTTTTTTGCCTCAGCGCTCGCCGAAAATATCACTGCCGATTCTCACCATCGTGCTGCCTTCCTCGATAGCCAACGCACGGTCATGACTCATGCCCATGCTGACGGTATCAAACTGCGGCTGCCCGGAGGCCGCTCCATGCCGCAGGGCGTCGAAACACCCTCTTATAGCCTTGAAATCGGCCCTCACCCTCGTTTCATCGTCGGTATTCGACGCCATCCCCATCACGCCACGGAGCCTCACCCCCGGCATCGTCAGCGCCTCGCGGGCGGCCTGCTCCATCTCATCAGGCAGAAATCCGGTCTTGGTTTCCTCACGCGCCACATGCACCTGCAGCAATACGTCCACACGACGTCCGGCCTTCACAGCGGCATCGCTGACAGCCCTGAGCAGACGCAGCGAATCAATGCTCTGTATCATATCGGCCACTGCCACCACCTGCTTCACCTTGTTGGTCTGCAGATGACCTATGAAATGCCACTCTATGTCGGTCGGCAGAGCCGCTGCCTTCGCCTGCAGCTCCTGCGCCCGGCTTTCACCAAACACCCGCTGACCGGCGGCATAAGCCTCCATAACGGCCTCTGACGGATGAAACTTGCTTACGGCAGTCAGCTCCACCCCTTGGGGCAGAGCCGACTTTATTTCCTGAATTCGGGAGGCTATATCCGACATCATTGTCATTCCTCCTTTGCAGCGGGAATGGTTCCGAGCTTGGCCTTGTAGACATCCATCAAGGGAGTCTCGGCTATCGACTGTATCTCGAAATCGGCCATAGTCCCCTCCATGCCGGCCATAAAATTGTCGTATGCGCCTTTCAGATCATTGCCGGCAGTGAGGATGAGCGTCGAAGTCTTCTTCTCGACAGCGGTCTTTTCGTCGATGGTCACAAAAGCCACCTTCACAAGATACCATTTGTCGGCCGAATCATCCCAGAATATTTCCGAGATCTTGGTGCGCTTGACGGCACTCACCGAGAAGTCGCCGGAGATGAACGGAGTCTGCTCCTCAATGATGCGGCTTTCAGCCTCGGTGAACGAAAGGGCGTCCACCAGATAAGGCTCGGTCACCTTCTTGACCACACCGTTTTCCATCATCTTGTCATATCTCACTTTGCATTCAAACCAGTTTGCCATTTCAATATTACGTTTTATTGTTTATCGTTTTGCGGTCTGCAAAGTTAGCAATCACAAGCCACCATTTACAATTAAAAATTCCTAAAAAAACATCATCTCACTACCACCTTACGGCTGATCATCGCGCCCGAATTGCCTTCGACCGTCAGCACATATACACCCGGAGCCATGCCCGATGTAGCGATCGTCACCGTGCCGCCGCTGCCCTTGGCCGTACCGGCCGACTGACCCGCTATCGACATCAGTGTTGCTCTCAGACCGGCCTCTCCGGCTATTCCGGCCACTATATATCCGTCGGACTGCTCCATTGAGAACCGTCTTTCGGTATCGGCCGTCACATCACCGATCGACGACGGCATCCCGAGCAGCTTGCGCATGGCGTTCTCGGCATCAAGCCGGCCTGCGCCCCACTTCAAAGCCACCGGTTCGGTGTCGGCCGGCATCGCCTGAGCCGTGCTGACCAGAAGATCACGCACTCTGTCGACAGTGAGAGTAGGATCCTGCTCAAGCAACAGGGCCACCACGCCGCTCACGTATGGAGTAGCCATTGAAGTGCCCTGCATCTGTCCCCAGTAGTCAGTACGCGACGCCTTCATCGCACCGCTGAGACCACTGCGGTCAACTTTAGCCGACAGATCGCCTGACGACGGCCCTGTAGCCTTGACCCACGGCGTGCTGACGCTTGAGATTACCGTCATGCCCGGAGCACACAGTTCCGGAAGTTTTTTTCCGGAAAAAGTCGTACCGTATGATGTAAACGAGCTCACACCGTCGACAGGATATGCCTGTTCATCGAATCCCATTATCGTCCCTTGAAGCACCGGAAATGTATTGCGGCTGTTGTATGAACCGACTACAATGACGTTCTCGCCACAGGCCATGCTGCTTATACTCTCTGCCGGACTGCCGGCCACATACCCCGCCAGCCCGCGGTTGCCGAACGTCAGCATATCACCGTTGTCCGACGATATGAAGGCGCTCGCTCCCTGGCCGGCTGCCCCTTCGATCGTCAGCATCGGCACAAACTCGGGATTTGTCAGGCTCTTGGCCGTCAGATCAAGATAAAGCGACGCCCGATAGCGGTTATTGCCATCCTCCACACCCGACTCCACTACGATGTAGGAATCGCTGGAAAACGCCGATGAAAACAGGGGCGACGTCACCGAAGTGCCACTCCCGCCGACGGTAATTCCATCCTGTGCGGACGCAATAGGATAACTGTATGTAACCTGCCCGGTTTTGACATTCAATATATTGAAGACCACAGCCACCGGATCAGACGTATCGCTCCATACCTGTACGAAACCGTTCCAGCTTGTATTGCCGTCGGTCACCGGAAGGGTCGACACCTTACCGGCTCCGGCCGAAAAATCAGCCCGCAGCGACACGTCCGACATACCGTCGTTGCCTGCGGCCATCACGATAATCATATCCTTGCCAAGCTCTGCCAGATATCGGTCAACGACGTCAGTGCCGTCATGAGGCCCGAGCACACTTCCAAGACTCAGGTTGAACACAGCCGGACGACCCTGCGACTTGGCATAACCCAACACTTTCTGAGCCGCATCCATGATATTTGCGTCGTAGAGAGTTCCCACTCCGACAGCATATTCGGCACCGCGTGCCAGACCATAGTAAGTATTGTTGGCACTCACCACCATCGGCTGACCGTTATACGACTTCACCATATCGCAGCCCTTATTGTAGGCACCGCCCATTATACCCGCCACATGAGTGGCATGGGTCGACTGCGTATTATCCGTCGACAACGACGCGATGGCCGAAGGCGTATCATAAACCGTCGGGGCAGCGCCCTCCGTATTGCCGTAGACCCATACCCGGCTGACACGCGACGACGTCTGGTCGGAATTCAGAAAATTTATATGGTTGGGATCAAAACCCTGATCCATCATGCCGAGCACCACTCCCGATCCGTTATAGTTTTTCGGAAGACTGTACGACGTGCCGCTCATCACCCTGTTGGCCTTCGATGCCGTCCGGGCCTTGTCGAGCGCCAGACGGGCTCGGCCGCCAACCGACAGACGCCTTACAGCCTTGTCGCCGGCCACCTTCATCAGATCAGCCGTACACAAGCTGACGATAGCCATATCACCGCGGCGGTCCATCACCTCCACGCCTTCGATCTGCGCGGCATCATATCCGTCGGCAAGCTCCACTATGGCAAGCATCGTTTCAGGCACCTCCCTGCGTGGTGTCAATCCTTGCGAACGCGACTGCAGCGACGCCTGATACTGTTCGAACAGCACCTGCCCCGCAAAATTCACCTTTCCGGCGGTATCCTGTGCCGAAGCCGTCACCAGCAGCGACGCCCCTGCCATAAAAGACAGAATTGCATTACGAGTATTCATTATCTGTTAGGCTTTAGATTATATATTACACCACATGACGCTGATCAGACACCACACGAGGTATAGGTTGCAAATATAGGTAAAAAATGCCGTAAATATCATAATTTTTCGTATGTTTGCGTCCGCAAAATCACTTTTTCACGGCAGTCTCCCCACATATCGATGATTAACAAAGCATTGCGCATCGGTCGAATTATTGTTTCACTGACGGTCTTCGTCCTGTTGACCGTCGGACTCACCGTCGCGTCTGCCGCCATCGATCCCATTGCCGCATGGATCAGCCGCATACAGCTGCTTCCGGCAGTGGCAACATTCTCCATCGGAGTGTTTGTCGTGTGGCTTATCATCACACTGGTGTTGGGGCGCGTTTACTGCTCATCAGTCTGCCCCATAGGGTTGATACAGGATGCTTCGGCCCGTTTGTTCCACCGTCAAAAGATCTACCGCTACCGGAAGCCATTCAGCCCCCTTCGCCACACGGTGCTTGCCGTCACCGTAGTCTGCCTTATGACAGGGCTGATTGCCGTGCCGGCATTTGTCGATCCCTATACGCTCTACCTGCGCTTCTGCTCGGATTGCATCGTGCCGACAGTCAACGCACTCGGCCTCACGCCTCCTGCATCAGCCCTCTATGATCCGCTCGACACTCCCCTCACACGCGCAATGGCCGGATCAGCCCTCGGCATCGCACTGACACTGATGGTCATGGCTGTGATCATACTCGTAAGCGCACGATCAGGACGTCTGATATGCTCTACAGTATGCCCCGTAGGCACTACTCTCGGATTTGTCAGCCGGTTTGCAATATTCCAGATCGACATCGACACCGACAAATGCATCCAGTGCCGACGATGTGCCGACGTATGCAAGGCCGAGTGCATCGACCTCAACGACCATGTTGTCGACGGATCGAGATGCGTCAACTGCTTCGACTGCATCAACGTATGCCCCAACGACGCCATACATTACACCACACGGCGCAAACAACTGTCGATACCGCTCATGCAGAGCGTAAAAAATATCAATTCCAAAACCGAAGCCACACTCGACACCGCCGCACCGGAGTGCGACAAGGCATCACCACCACACGAAAACGACCTGCGATGAAACAATACCTCGATCTTCTGAAGACCGTCATGCAGAGCGGCACCGACAAATCGGACCGCACCGGCACCGGCACCAGATCCATATTCGGCTACCAGATGAGATATAATCTTGCTGAAGGATTTCCGTTGCTGACCACCAAGAAGCTGCATCTGAAATCAATCATCCATGAGTTGCTCTGGTTTCTCAACGGCGACACGAATGTGAAATATCTGCAAGACAACGGAGTCAGGATATGGAACGAATGGGCCGGACCCGACGGCGACCTCGGCCACATCTATGGATACCAATGGCGACAGTGGCCCGACTACCGGGGAGGGCACATCGACCAGATCGCAGAAGCGATCCACACCATAAAGACCAATCCCGACTCCCGACGCATTATCGTCAGCGCATGGAATGTGGCCGACCTACCGCAGATGCACCTGCCGCCGTGTCACGCATTCTTCCAGTATTACGTGGCCGACGGACGCCTCAGCCTGCAACTATATCAGCGTAGCGCCGACTGCTTTCTCGGAGTCCCGTTCAACATCGCCTCATACGCCCTTCTGCTCATGATGACCGCACAGGTCACCGGACTGCAAGCCGGCGATTTCATCCACACCCTTGGCGACGCCCACATCTACCGCAACCATTTCGAGCAAGTGGAGCTGCAGCTGTCACGCGATCCCCGCCCGCTCCCGCGCATGATCATCAACCCCGATGTCAAGTCGATATTCGACTTCCATTACGATGACTTCCGGCTTGAAGACTACGATCCGCATCCCCACATCAAAGCCATTGTAGCCGTATGACTTCGACCGACAACCGACAGACAGTTTCACTGATAGCCGCCGTGGGGCGCAACAATGAGATCGGATGCCGCGGCGACCTCGCGTTTCATATACGTGCCGATCTGCGACACTTCAAAGAACTGACCATCGGCAAGCCCGTGGTAATGGGGCGCCGCACATTCGAGTCGCTCCCTAAAGGCGCGCTTCCGCAGCGCCGCAATATCGTCATCACTACCGACACCGGCTATAGTGCGCCCGGCATAGAAACCGCCGCTTCGCTCCAACAGGCGCTCGCCATGACTGCCGACGCACCCGAAACCATGATCATAGGCGGCGGCATGGTCTATTCAGAGGCTATGCCGGTCGCATCGCGCATATACCTTACCGAAGTAGACGCATCGCTCGACGAGGCCGACACGTTTTTCCCTGAGATAGACCGCAATCAGTGGACCGCCACATCGCAATCCGACACATTCACCGACGAACCCACCGGCCTGTCATATCGGTTTATCAACCTGCACCGATTGTGATTCTTCAGGTACTCATAGCGGCCTATGGTCGAGACGGCATCATCCGAGCCGCCAGCCTTGATCTGCCCGCAACCGACGGAGTGGGCTATATCATCGGATGGCAAAGAGCCGGATGCGTCATGGACATACCACCACAGCTCAGACGCCCGGACATTGACGTGATAGCTACCGATACAATCGGATTGGCCGCGAACCGCAACATCTTGCTTGACCACGCTTCGGCGCCTTATCTTAAATTCTCTGACGACGACGTGACGCTGACCGAACAGGATCTTACCGATCTGATCAAGGCGTTTGACAACTATCCCGACGCCGATATACTGCTCACACGGTTCGGATCACCCACACGCACACCGTCAGCACCGGCAAACACATTTGTCATACAGGACGCGCCACGCGGCTATTGGCCGTCGGCCATAGAGATCAACATCAGGAGATCAAAAGTGGCATTGAGGTTCGACACACGGTTTGGCCTAAACTCATCGCGCTACCCTTATGGAGAAGACGACATCTATATCGTCGACGCCATCCGTAGCGGACTGACCGTAAGATATGTCCCGGTCATGGTAGGACGGCACGAGCATCTGTCGTCAGGCGAACGAATACATCCGCTTGACCGAAAGTTTCTTGCCACCAAGACTGCCGTTCTCAGACGGCTGCACCCTTTTTCATGGCCACTGCGCATCATGGCGCATATAATCAGATCTCTCAAAGATCAGTTCACGGGCCGCAGACCGTAGCCGCACCGTATGCCCACAGCCGCAACAGCCGCTCACCACGCTACATCATAGAACGGCTTGAACGCCGGCAAAGGGAGCGGCGTAGAGAGCAGCACTTTCATTATTGCCTCAAGAGTTCCGTGAAAAGCATAGGGATTGTCTGGATTGCGCCGGCAGCGGTCGCGCATCTCCCGGCTCATGACCATATCGAGTCCGGCCGATATATCGCCGCGCGTAGCCTCGCAATTGACAATCGTGGCACCCTGAGCACGACCTCGCTGACGATTGCCGATGTTAAGCGTCGGCACTCCCATCGACGGAGCCTCTGTAAGCCCGCTCGATGAATTACCAACCACTGCCATGCAATGCCTTAGAGCGGAATAGTACCGCGCCCTGCCAAGCGACGCCACCGCTTTCACACACCCCGGATGCCGCTGTGCCCATGCTGTGATCAACGATGCCACCGTATCCCCCTCCGAATCAGAATTGGGCATTGTGAACAACACCTTCGTCTGCCCCAGACGCTCTTCAAGAGCCTCAAGCAAAGCTCGGGTCTGCGCCGCGGCCTGTCCGGGCTCAAGCGTGACAGGATGGAATGTGGCGAGCAGGAATTCGTCCGAAAGGCTCATGCCCAGGCTCTCCTCCAGTTCGCCGAGTGTCATGACCGACATCGAAGCGATATTGTCGGCACCGAGAGCCCCGACCCTGTAAACTGTCGACGGATCCTCACCCATGGCGATGATACGACGACGATATTCTTCGGTCGAAGTGAAATGAATACGCGAGAGCTTTGTAATGGCATGACGTATGGAATCATCGTAGGCTCCCTCCGTGATCTCGCCCCCATAAAGATGAGCCACCGGAACCCCCATGATCATTGCAGCCGAAGCGGCAGCAAGCATTTCGTATCTGTCGCCGAGAATCACGCATATATCCGGCTTAAGCCTGTCGAGGGCATCAGCCATTCCCCCCAGACACTGCGACATGGACTTGACGGTCGACCGCCGGTCGTCGCCTGACAGATCCATCTCCACCCGCTCATCGACATGAAGCCCTTCGGCCGTAATCTCGTCGACCGTCATGCCATGTCGAGCCGAGAGGTGCATGTTGGTAGCCACTATCTGGAGCGTGACACCTTCAACCTGGCATAGATCCTTCATCAGCCGGCTCATGATACCGAAGTCAGCTCTTGTACCGGTGATAAAACAAATCTTGCGTGGCGAGATCGCTTTCATCTCAGTTCTATCAGTTCGTCAGGTTCGAAATCGCGCGGAGCCTCAAGTCCTACCACCGTATCCCACAGCATCGGACTGATTCCGTTGCCCGGACGTTTTACGGTAAGATTGTCGTGGCTGAATCGCTCGCCTTTGCTGATCGGGCGAGCGGCTATGATACTCTTGCGCGCTATCGCAATGTTTTTGCGCTCTGAAGGACTCACATCCTTGCGACCCGAGCCAAGTGCCGCCTCGGTATGACGGATCGCCGACACCATCGCCTTGAGTTCCGCCGGTTCGAGCGAAGCCACATGATCAGGACCCGGAAGTGTCTTGTCGAGAGTGAAATGCTTCTCTATCACCTCGGCTCCCATAGCCACAGCTGCCACCGGCACCTCAATGCCGAGCGTATGATCGCTGTAACCCACACGGCAACCGATCGCATCGCGCAGCGCAAGCATTGCCCGCAGGTTTACGTCGGTATATGGCGTCGGATATTCCGTATTGCAATGGAGCAGCGTTATCATATCGAGCGTAAGATCGCCGTCAAGCAGCACACCCACCGCGTCGTCGACCTCGCCAAGCCTACTCATGCCGGTCGACATCACCACCGGCTGCCCCATCGACGCGATCTTGCGCAGATATGGCAGATTGGTGATCTCGCCCGAAGGTATCTTCCACAGATCCATCTCCAGTGGCTTCAGTATGTCGATTGAGTCAAGATCGAAAGGAGTCGACAGAAAACGTATCCCTATGCTGTCGCAATACTCCTTCAATGACTTGAAGTCATCGGGCCGCAGCATTATCTTTCTCACCATGTCGAGCTGACTCTCCGACGTCCCGGTGTTGTGCTTCTGATATTCAGCCTGCTCGGCCCGTACGGAAATCACATTTTCGGGGATTCCGGTCTGAAACTTTACGTAATCGGCGCCGGCGCGTTTTGCCTCGTCGGCCAGCCTGCAGGCCATTTCGAAAGATCCGTTGTGGTTCACTCCGGCCTCCGCTATTATCACTACCTTGCTCATTGCTTTGTATCGATCAGTTGTTTGCGTATCCCGTCCCATCCCATATCGCGCGGATTGACCGAACGGTCGTCGATCCACAGATCGCCTACCGGCTTGCCCAACATCAGCTGGTGGTATTTCACCCCATGTCGCCGAAGCCAGTCTACCGTCACCTCATATTCGGCCCATGTCCGGGCTGAATAGATTATTATCGTGTCGCCACGGTCATACAATTCATTGACCGTTTCGACCGCTCCGGGAATAGGTTCGGCCAGCGGTCGGGAGAACTGCCGCATCTCCCGGCATATCGTTCCGTCAAGATCTATCACTATTTGCATAAGACAAACTGAATCAAATAAAAAAACATCAGAACACTACCTCGTCGAGATAACGCGCCACAAGAGTATTGTCACGCCAGTCGTCGACAGGATTCATCCGTTCGCCAAGAGTTTCACCTATCAGCATGTCGGCTATACCCGATCCGGCTCCTATCGAAGTAACCACGCCGCCTCCAAGACGCGGGTTGACCTCCATCACCATGGTATGACCCGACTTTCGGTCGCGTATCAGCTGCACTGTCACAGGCCCGCGGAACAAACCGGAGGCAAGCACCCTGCGGGCAAGCTCCATCAGCGCTTCATCCTTGACGGTTACGCTTCTCGTCACTTCGCCTCCGGCGGTCTCGAGTCTGATTCGCGGCACTACCGAAAGCACCCTGCCGTCAACACCGACATAGCAGTCTACCGTCACCTCCTCGGCATTATCGATATATTTCTGAGCCATATAGCCCGGCGCATCCAAATTTTCAGGGATGTCCGACATGCGGCGGCACACGACAATACCCTTGGAAGCCGAACCGTGCCTGGGCTTGAGGATAACCGGGAGCGATGATGCGCCGAAAGGCAGTTCTACACGATCAGGCACCGGAAGCGAATGAGCCCGGAACCATCCGTCGGCCTCCCCTTTGTCGAACATCACTCTGCACAGAGCGCCATCCGACACAGGAACAAAAGCGTTGACCGTACCGGCCAGAGATGCTACGACCTCAACCGCCGGGTCGACAAAAGGCAATACCAGATCGACCTGTTCACTACTGATCACATGGCGGATATCGTCGACAACACCGGCATCGGCAAACCTCAGTCCTTTGATCACACGGCCTACGGATGCTATCGGCACACTGCATTCCAGCTCGTAGGAAAGTATGTCAAGAGTCAAGCCACGACGGGCGGCGGCAGCCTGCAGATGCCGCGCTACCGATACACGCTTGGCACCGCCGAGCATCAACACACATAGATTATTGCTTTTCATGCAGCAAAGTTAGTAAATTTTCCTGCATTATCGATCCGTCGACCCGACCGCCATTCGCACAAACAGCAATACGGCACCGAAGAGAACCGGATCCGGTCATTCCTTCGGAGGCAGATCCTCCCATTCAACGTCGGTCACCTGTGATTCGGTGACAACCGTAGTTTTTTTATCGCCGTCAGGTGATGTCGAAGATCTCTCCTCGGATATTTCGTCGAAAGCGACATACTCACCCATATCACGGCTGAATACCTTACGATGAACCGGCGCGGACTCCTGCCTGCGGCGTGACCGGTAATTACCCGTGTCGCCGGAGCGCCTGTACGACGACGCTCCCTGCTCGAAAGCCGACCGAGCCTCACGTCGCAAACGGTTCATTGTCTGCCACACCTTGAACGCCGGACGCAGCAGATAAAAAAGAAATATCAGTAAAAGTATCAGAAAAATACTCATAGTTCGCAGTTAATAAACGGTTATGAGGCCAGATATGTTCGGCAGCCCTCCCCTTGGGCTGTAGCAATAGATTCAACGGATCACTCCGAAACAATCCGCTTCTTGCTTGCCAGCGAAACGACCACGTAAAACAGCATCGCCCATGCCAAGCCCGAAACGCCTTCGGTCACGACAAACAGCAATGTGGCCAGAATGATGACATAACGGGTAAAATTCTCACGCCAACCGAAATTGACAAACTTGAGCGAATACATCGGCCGCGAGCATATCATCAGCGAGGAGAACGCTATAAGTATCAGCGCCGTAGGCATATCCCCAAGATACATATTGGCATGATTCCATGCCACAAAACCGATCCAGAAAATAGCATTGGCCGGAATCGGAATACCGATAAAATATGTTGTCTGACGGTCATCGATATTAAACCGCGCAAGACGCAGAGCACCGAAAAGCACTATGACCAGCGAACAGAACGCCCACCAGGTCCACCCACCGTGGAAATACTCTACTGTGTTAAACATCAACAGAGCAGGAGCCAGGCCAAAACTTATCAGATCCGACAGCGAGTCGAGTTCCTTGCCGAGCAGTGAATATACGTGCAGCCGACGGGCCATGGCTCCATCAGCGAAATCAAACACTGCCGAGGCTGCCATGAGCACAAACGCCCACTGATAGCCCGACAATGGGCCGAAGACCTCTTGATAGTGAAACGCAAACACACATGCGCAGGCACCGCTGAGAAGATTCAGACAGGTGATGGAATTAGGTATATTGGCTTTTACGCGGGTAAATATTGACATTGGGGCTTGATTGGAGAAACACTTTACGAATTTGACTGGGATGGATCGCGCAGACGCGCCACTTCAGTGATTCCACCCACCGTCTTGTCGCCGATTTTCACAAGTATTTCGGTATCCAGAGGCAAAAATATATCGACCCTCGATCCGAATTTTATAAAACCGAGATGATCTTCAATGCTGGCTTCTTCACCGACTTCGGCATAAGTCACTATACGCCGGGCTACAGCTCCGGCTATCTGCCTGACGAGAACGTCGCTGCCATTGCTGGCACGGATCAGAATCGTCGACCGTTCGTTTTCCAGACTCGCCTTGGGAAGATAAGCCGACAGGAAACGGCCGGAATGATGACGCACGAGCTTCACAACACCGTTGACCGGAAACCAATTGGCATGAACATTGACCACCGACATAAACACCGAAAGCTGTATCACGTCGCGATGCAACACTTCACTCTCATAGACCTTCTCCAAAGCTACCACGCGCCCGTCGACCGACGATACGACAAGCGAGTCAGTCACCTTGCCGGGGAAATGACGGCGAGGCGAACGGAAAAAATTCACTACCAAGAGATAGAACACTCCCGATACCGATGTGAACACGATGGGGATTGCCGCCGGACGGATAAACATCCACGCCGAAGCATTGACCACCGACAGTATCAGCAGCAAAATAATCAGAATATTGGTTCCTTCTCTATGTATCTTGACTTTCATCGCAGGCTTAGGGTCAGGTTACAGGCGCTCACATCTCAGAAACGCCATATTCGCCATTTAGCCCACAAAGTTAATCATTTTTTTATTATCACCACCGTTAATCAACGTAAAAATACGAATCTACGCCAATTGTGCACTATTGCGCATAACATGTGGCGCGCACAGCCTGGTAAAACGCATGCGGTGCGACGGCATTTTCACTACTACCGCCACACCGCATGTTATCCGGAGTATGTTTATTCTTCTTTTTTCGGACGACCCGGTTTGCGTCCCGCAGGCTTTTCAGCCTCTGACTTCTTGGGGCGGCCGGGTCTACGCTTTACCGCCGGAGCCTCCGCTTCAGGATCTGTCTTCCTGGGGCGACCGGGCTTGCGCTTTGCCGCCGGAGCCTCCGCTTCAGGATCTGTCTTCCTGGGGCGACCGGGCTTACGCTTTACTACCGGCATCTCCGCTTCAGAATCTGCCTTCTTCGGACGACCCGGTTTACGCTTCGTCTCCTCAGACATCTTTGACGACGAAGCCTTCGACACCTTTTTCCCCGAACCGGCCACAAGCTTGAGCACCTGTGCCGAGCGCGCCGGCATATATAGTCTGAGCCATGCGACACCGTGGGGTTCGAACAACGGATCGGGAATTGTGAAATGGTGTACAGTTTCATCGATATTGCCATAGCCACCATAAAGCGGACTATCGCTCGACAACACCACCTGATATTCGCCGGGAGGCGTCAGTATACCGTAATCAGAGAACGATTTGAACGGGTTGAAATTATACACAAACACAAAATCTCCGCGACGGTATGCCAGAATCTGATCATCGTCCTTCTCCCACAATTTCGTAACCGGCAGATCCTGGAAATTATATACGCCGCTTATCAGCGAGATCATCGCATTGTCGAAATCGTTGAGATAAGAGTATTTCAGCTCCTTACGGTCAACAAGATCCCACTGCCGACGGGCATACTTGTAGCTCCATCCGTTCCCCTCGCGCGGGAAATCTATCCACTCGGGATGGCCGAACTCGTTACCCATGAAGTTGAGATAGCCACCATTGATGGTCGACGCCGTGACCAGACGTATCATCTTATGCAAGGCCATGCCACGCGCCACGGTCATATTGTCGTCATCCTTCATCATGTGCCAGTACATCTGATCGTCGATCAGACGGAAAATCACCGTCTTGTCGCCCACCAGAGCCTGATCGTGGCTTTCTACATAGGAGATTGTCTTTTCATCGGCACGCCTGTTGGTCAGTTCCCAGAATATCGACGTCGGATGCCAGTCTTCGTCTTTTTTCTCTTTCAGAGTCTTGATCCAATAGTCGGGTATTCCCATGGCCATACGGTAATCAAAACCGATGCCCCCGTCCTTGAACGGTATGGCCAGGCCCGGCATGCCGCTCATCTCTTCGGCTATGGTGATTGCCGAAGGATTGATCTGATGTATCAGTTTGTTGGCCAAAGTCAGATATGTGATGGCATTCACATCCTGATGACCGTTATAGTAGTCGTCATACGAGCCGAAAGCCTGCCCGAGCCCATGACTGTAATACAGCATTGAGGTCACACCGTCAAAACGGAAGCCGTCGAAACGATACTCCTCAAGCCAATATTTGCAGTTGGAGAGCAGAAAATGCAACACCTCATTCTTGCCGTAATCGAAGCAGAGCGAATCCCATGCCGGATGCTCCCGACGTCCGTCGCCGTAAAAATACAGATCGTGGCTGCCATCGAGGCGTCCGAGCCCTTCCACTTCGTTTTTCACCGCATGAGAGTGGACTATATCCATGATCACGGCTATACCCAGCTCATGGGCTCGATCTATAAGCTCTTTCAGTTCCTCCGGAGTGCCGAATCGCGACGAGGCCGCAAAGAACGACGAAACATGATAACCGAACGATCCGTAATATGGATGCTCCTGAATAGCCATGATCTGTATGGCATTGTAGCCGTCGGCATGAATACGCGGGAGTACCAGATCCTTGAATTCACGATAAGTGCCAACACCCTCACGCTGCTGTGCCATACCGATGTGACACTCATAGATCAGCAACGGCTTTGTATCCGGACGAAACTTGTCGACATTCCATCTGTATGGCTCAGCCGGATCCCACACCTGAGCGGAGAATATGTGCGTCTGCTCATCCTGCACCACACGTGTGGCATAAGCCGGTATACGCTCACCCTGACCTCCCTGCCAGCGCACCATCATCTTGTAGAGCTGGCCGTGACAAATCGCATCGGACGGCAACACCACCTCCCACACACCGCTCTGAGGCAGACGTCGCAGCTCATAGCGGGCCTGTTCCTGCCAGCCGGAGAAGTCGCCGACGAGGGTTATCGCGGTGGCATTGGGTGCATATTCGCGAAACACCCACGTCCCGTCGGCCTGACGATGTAATCCGAAATAATTGTGTGCATTTGCGAAATCGTCGAGCGATCGGCTTGAAGCCGTCAGCTCTTTTTCTTTTTTCACGGCATCTTCATGGCGTCCCTCTATAGCGGCTGCGTAAGGCGCCAGCCACGGGTCATTTTTAATGATGTTAAGGATTTTCCTGGCTTTGGGCATGGTTACGTAATATAAGTATTGATATTTTATATCGCAAACTTAACGATATTTTTTTGTAACACCAAGCCTTTTGCTCCTTATTTTTTCGGCAAGCCGCGTAACCCATTTGTAAATGCCGCTTTTTTTGCATAATTTTGCAGAGAGAAAGCAAACATTATGACTATCAACCAGACACAAGACCGAATAGCAGCCGACTTCGAAGGGATCGACGACTGGATGGATCGCTACGCCATGATCATCGATCTCGGCAACGAGCTTCCGCCCATCGACGAGCGCTTCAAGACCCCCGACCACCTTATAGAGGGTTGTCAGAGCCGCGTGTGGCTCAACGCAGAGCTTCAGGACGGCAAAATGCAATTCACCGCCGACTCCGACGCCATCATAGTCAAAGGCATCATAGCGCTGCTGATCGAGGTGCTCAACGGCCACACGCCGACCGAGGTGGCCGACGCCGACCTATATTTCATCGACCGTATCGGGCTGTCGGAAAACCTCTCGCCGACACGAAGCAACGGACTGCTCGCCATGGTGCGGCAGATGAAAATGTATGCCGTCGCCTTCAAGGCTATCGAACAGAAATCAGGCACACCCGAATGAACACTGCGGATCCTTTTGAAATCTAACCATTAACCATCAAATATGTCAAAATCCCCTTCGGCAGGGCTGTGCGTCCTGTCACTTGCCAACACCGGCGAGCGATTCGGCTACTACACCATGCTCGCCATCTTCCTGCTCTATCTGCAGGCTAAATTCGGATTCGACTCCACAGTATCAGGCCAGATCTATGCCATATTTCTGGCGCTTGTCTATTTCATGCCCCTTGTAGGCGGATGGGTGGCCGACAAATGGAGCTTCTCCAAATGCGTTGTCACAGGTATTGCTGTGATGTTTGTCGGATATGCCGTAATGGCCATACCGACCGATATCAGATCGACGACATCGCTCGTGATCCTCTGTGCGGCTCTCGTGCTCATAGCCACCGGCACAGGCCTCTTCAAAGGCAACCTGCAGGTGATGGTCGGTGACCTCTACAACAGCCCCAAATATGCCGGACAGCGCGACTCGGCTTTCTCGATCTTCTACATGCTCATCAACGTAGGCTCGATGTTCGCTCCGGGAATGGCCACCTACATGTGCAACAAAGCCATGTCGGCACAAGGCCTCGTCTATCAGGCCGACCTGCCCGCCATCTGCAACAGGAATCTCGACGGAGCCGAGAACGGTGCCGAACTGGTAGCCGCAGCCGAAGCAAGCGGCATGCAGGTAGGATCGGACATCTCCGCATGGGCATCACACTATATCGAAACCCTTTCGACCGGCTATGGCTACGCCTTTGCAGTAGCATGCGGATCGCTCGTGATCAGCTTCCTCATCTATTTCCTCGGACGCAAAGCCTACTCCCACGTCATCACCGATAAAAACACCGCCGCCACAGGCAGCAAACAGGCTGAAACAGGCCCCGAACTCTCACCCGAGCAGACCCGCCAGAGAGTCGTGGCTCTCTTCCTTGTGTTTGCAGTCGTGATATTCTTCTGGATGGTATTCCACCAGAACGGAGCCACACTCACCGAGTTTGCCAAGAGCTGCACAGCCCCCGAAGCCACCGGATGGACTCGCGTAGGATTCAACCTCCTCGGCCTCACAATGATTGCCGCCGCCGTATGGTGTATTTTCGGAATGTTCAAGGCCAAAGGCACCCTCCGTATCATCTGCGGAATAGCGTTCGTAGCACTCGCAGCCGGAGTGGCTTTCTACATCTACCCCACCACCCCCGACGTGATATCAGGCATTCAGCCGCAGCAATACCAGCAGTTCAACCCCTTCTATGTTGTAGCGCTCACACCGGTGTCGCTCGCGCTCTTCGGCTGGCTTGCCCGCAAGAAGAAAGAGCCGTCGGCTCCCCGCAAGATCGGCTACGGCATGATCATGGCCGCCGTGGCCTATGGAGTGATGCTCATCGGATCGATGTCCATCGTCGGCACTCAGGCGTCAGCATCACCCAACTGGCTAATTTCCACCTATCTGCTCCTCACGTTTGCCGAACTTCTGCTCTCACCGATGGGCATATCGTTTGTCAGCAAAGTCGCTCCCCCGAAGCTCAAAGGCTCGATGATGGGAGGATGGTTTGCCGCCACAGCCGTAGGCAACTATCTTGTGTCGATCCCTATGCTCCTCTGGGGTAAGATACCCACCTACATGGTCTGGGCCATACTCATTGTGATATGCCTCATTTCAGCTCTGTTCATCTTTGCGATGATGAAGAAACTTGAGGCCGCCACATCCGACGAGCCCTCCCCCGAGGCGAAACGCGACGCACTCGAAACCGTAGAGGACGACGCCATCTGAACCGACAAGGCCTAAACAGGATACGACGCCCCGCACCGAACCATTCGGCGCGGGGCGTTGTTGTAATGAAACAATAACCAAAAGACATGCACACCTCATCATGCAGCCCATTGACCTACACACCACTCTGCTCTGGCTTCTGATCATAGGAGCCGTATGCCTGACAAGCCTCGCCGGAGCCACAGTCAACCGACTGCTCACACGGAGGGTTGGCATAAAAGCAACTGACAGCCGCACTAACACGCACTAACACAAGCATCACATATACGGCATCGGACTGTTACCGATGACCTAAAGCAGCATCACGCCGGCTATGGATCATCCGACCTGCAACGCAGAGCGGACTCCAGGGTCGGCGTTACAGGCATTACCAAACCCTCGTCAGCTCCGCCTAAACCATAAAAAATCCAAAATAGCGCCCAGTCATGTGACAAAACCGCCTATCGTTCAACGACATTTCCACCGGTTTTTTGTAACTTTGTGAGCAGAATATAAACATCAATCACAACAAATCAATCTTATGTCTAAACCTTTTTTCAGCACCGTGCTGACAGCCCTCTGCCTCATCATAGCAGCATGGCTTCCTGCGGGAGCACAGCAAAAAGTGAGCTTCGACAAGGACAAGCACTATAAAATCGTGCTGAAGTCCAACACCAAGTACGTAATCGAAGAGACCGGCCCCACGACAGTCGCCCTCAAAGAGAACCGCCCCGACACCCCGCAACAGCTCTGGAGCATCACCGGGCTCTCGGGCAGCTGGCGCATGATCAATCCGGCAAGCGATCTGGCAATACGCGCAGAGGGCACCATCCTGACCCTCGGAGTCAACAACGGCTCTGACGAATCGCAGCTTTGGACCGTCGACGGAGCCACACTCATACCGACCAACCAGCCCGACATGGCCATTGCCACCGACCGCGACGGCAACCTCACCCTGGTGAAGCGCGCGAGCGGCAAAGCAGCCAAATTCGCCTTCCTGCCGGTCGATACCAAGCAGCAGACTGCCGAAAGCGACGAGGAACGCCGCAAAAACTTCTGGGAAAACGAAACGATTTTCGAACAGAACAAAGAGAAGGGGGCAGCCACAATGATGCCCTACGCATCGGAAGCGGCAATGCTCGCCGACAAAGCATATTACACCACACCCTGGACAGAGCCTGTCAACGACCGCTACCTAAGCCTCAACGGAACATGGAAGTTCAACCTCGTCGACAACCCCTCGAAACGTCCGCTTGACTTCTACAACGAGAGCTTCGACACATCTGCCTGGGACACCATACCCGTACCCTCCAACTGGGAAATGCAGGGCTACGACCAGCCTATCTACGCCAACGTCGAGTATCCTCACGCCAACACCCCGCCATTCATCAACGCCCGCAAAGGCTTCAATGACGGAGGCGTCAACTACGGCATCAACCCCGTAGGCTCCTACAAACGCACATTCGACATACCGGCCGACTGGAGCGGACGCCGCACAATGCTCCACTTCGGAGGCATCTACTCCGCAGCATTCGTCTGGATCAACGGCAAATATGTCGGCTACACTCAGGGAGCGAACAACGATGCCGAATTTGACATCAGCCGCTACCTCCACCCCGGTCAGAACGACATTGCCGTCCAGGTTTTCCGCTGGAGCGACGGCTCATATCTGGAGTGTCAGGACATGTTCCGCATGAGCGGCATACACCGCAATGTTTACCTCTACAACGTGCCAGAAGCATCGGTGCGCGACCACGTCATCACCTCCAGACTCTCTGACAACTACAGCAAGGCACACCTTGAAGTGAAGCTCGACATCGACAACCGCAACAACCATAAAGGCATAAAGGAATACGTGGTGAAAGTGACCGATCCTAATGGCCGGCAGATAGCCGAGCAGACCATACCCTACAACCTTACAGACACTACCGGAGTAACAGCCGCCTTCGACCTCGCCGACGTAGCCCTCTGGAACGCCGAGCAGCCCAATCTATATACCGTCAGCGTGATACAGCGCGACGGCAAGAACGGCAAAGAGGAAATGGCATTCTCCACCAAACACGGATTCCGCGATATACGCATCGACGGCTCACTGCTCTACATCAACGGCAAGCGGGTGATGCTCAAAGGCGTGAACCGCCACGACAGCGACCCCCTTTACGGCCGTGCCGTGCGCACCGAATCGATGCTTCGCGACGTGACATTGATGAAACAGAACAACATCAACACCATCCGCACGAGCCACTATCCCAACAACGCGCGCATGTATGCGATGTTTGACCATTACGGACTCTATGCCATCGACGAGGCCGACCTGGAAGACCATGCCAACCAATCGATCAGCGACATGCCGTCATGGATTCCGGCGTTTGTCGACCGCATCGACCGCATGGTGCTTCGAGATCGCAACCACCCCTCGGTAATAATGTGGAGCCTCGGCAACGAGGCCGGCAACGGCGAGAACTTCAAGTGGTGCTATGACGCCGCCGCGACGCTCGACCCCACCCGACCCATCCACTATGAAGGCACCCGTGCCGACAAACCATATGGCGGAAGCCGCTTCTCCGACTTCTACTCGAAAATGTATCCCGGCATGAAATGGATGCACGAAAACACGAGCGGACTTGACAAGCCCATGATACTCTGCGAATACGCCCATGCGATGGGAAATGCCATCGGTAACCTTTCGGAATACTGGGAAGTCATGGAAAACTCCGACGCCACAATCGGAGGCTGCATCTGGGACTGGGTCGACCAGGCCATCTACGATCCACAGGAGATCAAACAGGGCGTCTACCGGCTGCATACCGGCTATGACTACCCCGGTCCGCATCAGGGCAATTTCTGCTCCAACGGTGTCATTCCGGCCACACGTCAGGAGAGCGCCAAGCTCATGGAGGTCAGAGCCGCCCACAGTTTCGTCAAGATCCGCATGCTCAGCCACAACGACCGGGAAGCTACCGTAAGCATCGCCAACCGCTACGCATTCCGCACCCTCGAAGGACTCGACGTCGGCACTTCGCTGCTCATCGACGGACATCCCAGAGCCATTGCGACCAAGGCTCTTCCGGCAGTAGCCCCGGGCGACTCAACCGTAATCACCATACCGCTGGGAGCCAACACAAGCAAGACTGACGCCGGCAAGGAGATACTTGTCGATGTCAAGGTGACATATCACGACAGCCAGTCATTCGCCGACGCCGGCCACGAAGTGGCACGCCGTCAGTTCATCATCGCCGAACGTGCCCCTCTGGCCGAAAACAACAGCAAAGGCGACAAGCTCAATGCCACGCTTGCCGACGCAACGCTGCACATTGCCAACAAGCTGATCTCAGCGACGTTCGACACCAATACCGGAGTCATGACCTCGCTCGATATGAATGGCATAAGCGTCATAGCCGACCGTCAGGGATTCACCTACGACAACCACCGATGGATCGAGAACGACCGCTTCACCGATACGATAACAGGCATGGCGCCCAACGCCACAGTCAGCTACCGCGCCGTTGGCAAAAACATTGAGGTGACTGCCGTGCGCGAAGGAGAGAAATGCTCTACCGACATAACCTACACATTCTGCCCCGACGGCACAATGGATATGAATGTCACATTCCGTCCGCACAGCGACAACCTCCGCCGGGCCGGCCTCGTCTGCGCCATCAACCCGTCGCTCGACATCGTCGACTACTACGCCCACGGACCATACGAGAACTACGCCGACCGCCTCGACGGAGCATACGTAGGACGATACAGCACAACAGTGGCCGACATGGTTGAGCCCTACGTCAAGCCACAATCCACAGGCGGCCGCGAAGGCCTCCGCGAGCTGCGCCTCACGGATGCTTCGGGTCGCGGCATCGAGATCACCACCCAGGGCAGGGTCTCATTCTCAATCCTTCCCTATACCGACGCCGATCTCATGCGCGCCAATCATCTTTGGGAAATGAACGCACGTCCCTACAGCGTGCTGCATCTCGACGCATGGACCCGCGGCGTTGGCAACGCGTCGTGCGGAGCCGATGTCGACACCCTGCCGATCTACCGCGTCCCTGACAAGACCATGAACTACACCCTGCGTTTCACTCCCGTCAAGTAAGCGCACGTTACCACCATATCATTGGCGGTGTGTCGATCCCCACGTTCGGGCTTCGGCACACCGCCTTGTCATTTGCATCCGATACGACATGAAATGATACCACCATGCCAGCGCAGCATTTTAGCGAAGCATTTTGGAATATTTTTGTTAAAAAACACATGTCCCATTATGATATGACAATTGAAAATTGTACTTTTGTAAAAAATTGGCATAATAATGTCCGCAGATTTGAAGCAACGTCTTGACAGCCTGCGCACCAAGACCGCCCTATTGCTCAAGCGCCACGAGATGCTCGAAGAGGCTGCAACGGCAGCCCGGCAGCGCATCAGAGAGCTTGAGCAAGACAACGAGAGATTGCAGAAGCGCATAGATCTTCTCAATCAGGAGAACGAGTATCTCCGGGTGGTTCATTCGGTGAGTCCGAGCCGCAGCGATGCAGAGAACACTCGGGCATTGTTGGCCGGATTAGTACGGGACATTGACAAGTGTATCGCCGACCTGGGCGAGTAACATGCAATGGACAAAAAGAAGATATACATAAACATTAGGATAGCAGATATTCCGCTCCGCATCAATATCGCCGCTGAAGAGGAGGAATTGTTCAGAGCCGCGGCCAAAGAGGCCAACGCCAGCTGGTCAAAATGGCGCGACAGATTTGTCGACCGACCGCAGGCAGAAGTCATGGCCATGGTATTGTTTCTCTACGCCAAGGGCTACATGACGCTGAAAGCCCAGATAGAGGACGGAGAAAGGATGCTGTCGGATTTCGAAGCTGATCTTGACAGCATGCTGGCTCGCGAAACACCCCGCGGCGCCTACGGAAACGAAGAGTGACTGTGTGTGATATTCTTGCGCCCATTGCCCCGCGCGACGCGTGGCCCGTACACAAAAGAGCTGAGACATTGACAACATTTATCATTAATAACCTTATAAAACCAACAGACATATAGACATGACGACCATCATACTCATTCTGATCACAGCCATAGTGGCTCTGGCCATCGGTGCCGTCGCAGCAATGATCGTTCAGCGCAACATGGCCACAAGCCGTGCACGTACCATCATCGACGAAGCTAAAAAAGAGGCGGAGGTTATCAAGAAAGACCGTCTGCTCGAAGCCCGCGAAGAGGAGATCAAGATCAAGGCCGAAGCCGAGAGACAGGCACAGCAGCGCATATCCAAAGTGCAGCAGGCCGAAAGCAAGATCAAACAGCGCGAGATGCAGCTCAATCAGCAGCAGGGAGAGAACCAGCGCGCACGCAACGAGATAGAACAGACACGCCAGCGCCTCGACGAACAGCTCGCCATGGCCGAATCAAAGAAAGCCGAGCTCGACTCGCTCCGCCACAAAGCGCAGGAAGAGCTGGAGCATATCAGCGGTCTGACCGCCGAAGAGGCAAAAGACAAGCTTGTGGAGAGCCTCAAGGATGAAGCAAAGACTGCCGCAGCAAGCTACATCAACGACATCATGGACGATGCGAAAATGACCGCCAACAAGGAAGCCAAGCGCATCGTAGTCCAGTCGATACAGCGTGTGGCGACCGAAACAGCCATCGAGAACTCCGTGACGGTGTTCCAGATTGACTCCGACGAGATAAAAGGACGCATCATCGGACGCGAAGGCCGCAATATCCGCGCGCTCGAAGCCGCCACAGGCATCGAGATCATAGTCGACGACACTCCAGAGGCGATAGTGCTTTCGGGGTTCGACCCCGTGCGCCGCGAGATAGCTCGCCTTGCGCTGCATCAGCTTGTGGCTGACGGACGCATCCACCCCGCACGCATCGAGGAGGTTGTGGCTAAAGTACGCAAACAGATCGAGGAAGAGATCATCGAAACAGGCAAACGCACTGCCATCGACCTCGGCATCCACGGACTCCACCCCGATCTCATCCGCCTTGTCGGCAAAATGAAATACCGCTCAAGCTACGGCCAGAACCTGCTCCAGCACTCACGCGAAACAGCAAATCTCTGCGCCGTAATGGCATCGGAACTTGGCCTTAACCCCAAGAAAGCACGCCGCGCCGGACTGCTTCACGACATAGGCAAGGTGCCCGACGAAGAACCCGAACTGCCCCACGCACTCCTTGGCATGAAACTCGCCGAGAAATACAAGGAAAAGCCCGAAATATGCAATGCCATCGGCGCGCACCACGACGAGATAGAGCAGACATCGCTTCTCGCGCCGATAGTGCAGGTATGTGACGCGATATCAGGCGCACGCCCCGGCGCACGCCGCGAAATCGTAGAGGCTTACATCAAGCGTCTCAACGATCTGGAACAGCTCGCTCTCTCCTATCCCGGAGTGATCAAGACCTACGCCATACAGGCCGGCCGTGAGCTTCGCGTCATAGTCGGAGCCGACAAGATCGACGACGTAGAAACCGAAAAACTCTCCGCCGAGATCGCCAAACGCATCCAGGACGAGATGACATATCCCGGACAGGTCAAGATCACCGTCATACGCGAAACACGCTCGGTTAGCTTTGCCAAATAATGGGAAACGAATGGAAAAAAGGGGGTGACACGCCTGATTCGGAACACCCCGCTCCCCTGAATCCGTCACCGTCATGCTGCAAGGTAGCGCCCCGTGGCAAACTGCATTGCCACAACTGGCTGGCCGACGTGCCCGGAGGCATGGCCGACGACGAGCTTGTGGAAGTGCAGTTCAAGAATACCCGCAAAGGATTTTTCCGCAACACCACCCATCTCGACCTTGCGATCGGCGACATGGTGGCAGTGGAGGCCGCTCCGGGTCATGACATAGGCCAGGTGACGCTGACGGGAAAACTTGTCGGCCTGCAGATGCGCAGAGCCGGAGTAAAACCCGACGCGGAACTGAAACGCGTATTCCGTAAAGCCAAGAGCGGCGATCTCGAAAAATACGAGGAAGCCAAGGCACGCGAGAACGACACGATGATACGTTCACGCAAAATCGCCGCCGACCTCAAGCTCAACATGAAGATCGGCGACGTGGAATATCAGGGCGACGGCAACAAAGCGATATTCTATTACATCGCCGACGAGCGAGTCGATTTCCGCCAGCTGATCAAAGTGCTTGCAGAAACATTCCACATACGCGTGGAAATGCGTCAGATCGGCGCACGCCAGGAGGCCGGACGCATCGGCGGCATAGGCCCGTGCGGACGTCCGCTGTGCTGCGCAAGCTGGATGACCAACTTCGTATCGGTCGGCACCGCCGCCGCCCGTTTTCAGGACATCTCGCTCAATCCGCAGAAACTTGCCGGACAGTGCGCCAAACTCAAATGCTGCCTCAATTTCGAAGTCGACAGCTACGTGGAGAGCATAAAGAAAATGCCTTCGAAAGAGATACGCCTTGAAACGGCCGACGCCACCTATTACCACTTCAAGTACGACGTGTTCAAGCGTGAGATCACATACTCCACCGACAAGAATATTGCCGCCAACCTGGTGACGATCGACGCCAAACGCGCATTTGAGGTCATACAGCTCAACAAAAACGGCGAGAAGCCCCTGAACCTCAAACGTGAAGAGGAGATAAAAGAGGCCGACAAGAAACAATACAACGACATTCTGGGACAGGATATCACGCGTTTCGACAAAAAGAAGAAACGCCGCAAGAACAGATCCGACAAGGGGCAGCAGCCGTCGAAAGATGCATCCAGCTCTCCGAAGCAGCGCGACCCCAAGGATCACAAAGAACCTGCCACGCAGAAGACCAGAGAGCCGAGGGAACAGAAAGCCAAAGAGCAGAAAAGCTCCGGACAGCAGCAGAAAGGACAGAAACCGCAGAATCAGAACGGTCAGCGGCAGAAGCGACGTCTGCGTCCCGGCGACACTCCCGACAACACCAATCTCGAAGCCGGACGCAATGCCAAGCAGGCCCTGCCGCCGGCCATGTCACCGTCAAAGCGCATGATGGGCGAGGCTGACCAATGACAATACGCCGACACATACCGACAGCCGCCGGATGGCTTGCAACCGCCGTTTTGGCGGCTGTCGCCGTATCATGCGGCGGCAATGGGGAAATCAACTCGTTCGCACACATTTCGCATGACGGATGGGCATATGGCGACACCGTAAAGTTCGACATCGACTCCGCGATGCGTATCGAACAACCGCTGCACATCGCACTGCGTCACAACGACAGCTATCCCTACCGCAACCTGTATCTGGAAGTCAGCCTTGAAGATGACAACCACAAAATACGACGCGACACAATCAGCATAGAACTGTGTGACATCTACGGACACTGGTATGGCCACGGCATCGGAGCATCAATGCAGATTGAGGCGCCGACAAAAACCACTGTTGACAATTCCACCCGACGGGTAAACATCCGTCACGTGATGCGCGTTGACACTCTGACAGGCATAGAGCTTGTCGGAATCACAGGACAATCACTGAAACGATGAAACAACTAAACATTCTCGAGCCACAGGAAGCCAGACTGCGGTTTGACAACCTGCGCAGGCAGCTGGAGGCCGAAAAGGTCGATGCCGCACTCATAACAGACAACGCCAACATCTATTATCTCACCGGCCGTGTGTTTGACGGCTATATCTATGTAGCCCTCAACGGCCCAGAAATATATTTTGTAAGGCGTCCGATAGACCTGGAGGGTGACGGAGTGGTCGCAATACGCAAACCCGAGGATATGGCGCAGAGCATCGGGCTCAACATGCCGCAACGGCTCGGCATGGAGCTCGACGTCACGACATGGAGCGTGGCCGAACGGCTGAAAAAAGCGTTTGAAGGCGCGGAAACGATCAATTTCTCACCGGCCATGCGACGACTGCGTTCGGCAAAGACACCGGCGGAAATCGAAAAGATACGACAGAGCGGTATCCGTCAGGAACGTGTCTACCGCCGCATACCGCACCTATATCGCGAAGGGATGACCGATCTGGAGCTACAGGTGGAGATCGAACGCATATCACGCCTTGAAGGCTGTCTGGGACAGTTCCGCATAAGCGGCGACTCCATGGAACTTTATATGGGCAACATACTCGTCGGTGAAAACGCCGACACACCGACGCCCTACGACTTCGCCATGGGAGGCGAAGGGCTCGATCCGTCGCTTCCGGTAGGATGCAACGGCACAGTCATCCGTCCGGGCGACACTGTGATGGTGGATGTCAACGGCAACTATACCGGCTACATGACCGACATGACACGCACTTTCATCGCCGATCACACGAGCGATCTCGCCGCCAAGGCTCATCAATGCTCGATCGAGATATGCCACCGACTACAGGCCGACGCCCGTCCCGGTGCGGAAGCACGCAGCCTGTATGCCACCGCCGAGGCGATGGCCCGCGAAGCCGGTCTGGAGCGATATTTCATGGGCCACCGGCAGAAAGCCGGTTTTGTAGGCCACGGAGTAGGCATAGAGATCAACGAAATGCCGGTCATAGCTCCGCGAAGCCGCGACATCATAGCCCCGGGCAACGTTATCGCTTTCGAACCTAAATTCGTCATACCCGGAGCAGGAGCGGTCGGAATCGAAAACACATACTGCGTGGGAGCTGATCGCACAGAGTGCCTAACAAATGCCCCCGAGCAGTTTATCACACTACTGGCATGAATATTAGCGAACTGATCATACAGCGCAAGAAAGAGAAGATATTCAAGGCTGTCGGCAGCGTTGCCGACAGTATCTCACGCGAATGCTACGCCGTCGGCGGATGTGTCCGCGACATGATGCTCGACCGGCCGTCGGTCGACATAGACTTTGTCAGCGTAGGCAACGGCATAGAACTGGCCGAAGCCGTGGCGCGCAGCATGGGCAAAGGCACGCATCTGAGCGTGTTCCGCAACTTCGGCACCGCACAGGTGAAACGTGGCGAAATGGAACTCGAATTTGTCGGCGCGCGCAAAGAGAGCTACGATCGGCAGAGCCGCAATCCCATAGTGGAGGACGGCACGCTCCACGACGATCTGAGCCGACGCGACTTCACCATCAACGCGATGGCCGTCAGCGTCAACACAGCGACATTCGGCGATCTGATCGATCTCTTCGACGGCATTTCCGACCTCAAAGCCGGCATCATCCGCACACCGCTCGACCCTGACATAACCTTCAGCGACGACCCGCTCAGGATGATGAGGGCCATACGGTTTGCCACACAGCTCGGATTTGAGATATATCCTGCGACCCTTGAGGCGATCACCCGCAACGCCCAGCGCATCAAAATCATCACACGCGAACGCATCATGGACGAACTGATGAAGATCATGCGCTCGGCGTGTCCGTCGCTCGGATGGCGGCTGCTTGAACAGACCGGACTCCTGCAACTGATATTTCCGGAACTGCACGCCCTCTGCGGTGTGGAAACCGTCAAAGGACGCGGCCATAAAGACAACTTCCTGCACACTCTCGAAGTGCTCGACAAAGTGGCCGCCAAGACCGGCGACGTGTGGCTCCGCTGGAGTGCATTGCTCCATGACATAGCCAAACCTGTGACAAAGCGGTGGGACAACAGTCTCGGATGGACATTCCACAACCACAACTTCATCGGAAGCAAGATGATACCGCGGATATTCCGCCAGATGAAATTTCCGATGAACGACCGTATGCGCTACGTCCAGAAAATGGTCGAACTCCACATGCGCCCGATAGCTCTGGTGGAAGAGGGAGTTACAGACTCGGCCATACGCCGTCTGCTGCACGATGCCGGCGACGACATTACCGATCTGATGACTCTGTGTGAAGCCGACATCACATCGAAGAATGCCGAAAAGGTGAAACGCCACCTCGAAAACTTCGCCTCCGTACGCCGCAAGATGGAGGAGGTGGAGGCACGCGACCATATACGCAACTTCCAACCGCCGGTGGACGGCAGCGAGATCATGACAATATTCGGCCTGCAACCGTCGCGGGAAGTCGGTGTGCTTAAGCAGGCCATAAAGGACGCTATACTCGACGGTGTGATTCCCAATGAGCGCGAGGCAGCGATGGAATTCCTGCTCAGCCAGGCAGCCGGACTCGGCCTCAGCCCTGTGTGACAGCCACAGCTGCTGCGGGAACGGATCAGTGACCCGTGACTGCCAGACGCCGCGCAGGCGAAACCGTACGCGTTGCTCCCGAAACGATTTCGGCGCGGTAGATATAGATGCCGCGCGGCACTCTGCGCCCCGACCTGTCGGTGAGATTCCATGTTACGGGCGCAGAGGTAAACATATCCGACCGATCATTGACCGTCGTGCTCCAAACAAGAATGCCGCTCATCGAGTAGACGCTTACGGTGATGCCGAGAACTGCGTCCGGACGATTGTGGCTCAGGTAGAAATTGGCCTGTGTCGAGGCCGGATTGACATCGGTATAAATATCGAATATCTCCGGAGCGAGCTGACTGTCGACATAAAACGACAGAGTGGCAATGGCCTCGTTGCCCGATGTGTCATAAACCCTGAGTTCAAGAGTGTGATGGCCTTCAGCCAGCGCTGTCAGCGGATAATTGATTGTACCTGCCGCCTGACTGCCTGAGGCGGGAGTGTAGTACGAAGCGATATCGTTGAATGACTCACGCCCGTCGATGCGGAGGGTCATCGTGTGGCCGATACCTGCCGTAGACAGATTTATGCCCACATTGTCGCTGATCCGCGCTATCAGCATCGGCGACTGATCTACCTTGCCGCCGTCGCTGAAACCGGGATGATTGAGATATATGCTCTCTATGACAGGAGCTACAGTGTCGAGAGGCTGCGAATCGTCCATGCCATAGACATAGACGCCGCGTTCACAGCCCGACGCGCCATCCGAGGAATTGTCCGTGGCCGAGAAAACCATGGTGGCCGGCCGGTAGTTGTCGGCGATCTCCGAGGGCATGCTTACGGTCATGGACCAACGTCCGCCTATCACCGTGTCGCCCCCCTCGAATATCTTGGATCCGTGATCCTCGTAGGTGTATCTGCGACCCGTCGAGCCGTCGACATCACGGCCAATAGTCGTGACCGACCGCTCGGCATCATACAATACCAGACTCACCCGGCCGCTGAACGCTTCATCACGTCGACCCTGTCCGTCGGTGATCTCACCTGTCAGCCTCACCTGCGACCGCGCCATCATGACTATGTCATCGGCGTCGGAACCATCCACTTTGCGTCCATCCACCTCAAGCAGCACAACTCTTGACGACGCCACAGCCGGACGCAGTGCCGGATCACCAAGCAGCGCGTAGCGGAGCTTATTGGAATTGGATTCGGAAGCAGGCGCTGCAAGCCGGTTCTTGGCTCTTCGGAGCGACTCGCCTATCGCTACAGTGCGCCCGTCGGCATCCGCGCCCAGAGCCTCCAGTCCCATAGCCTTGCTGAACTTGGCATTCTCCGAAATAAACACCGGGCGCGTGGCCGTTATGGCGGCTATGACACCGCCGCACGAATTGAAAAGAAGCTTTTCAGAACCCGACTGGTCGACGCCGTCCCACTGCATGAAGTAGCATGTAGCTCCAAAAAAAACGGGCCAACGGCGATTGCGCAGCGACGTAATGTCGTTGAGCGTCATCACCCCCTGCGAGGACAGATAATATTTATTGGCATGGCCGACATAGTTCCACCACACAGCACCATCATCGATCATACGGTGGAGCCGGGTGCGGGCCTCCTTGCAGACTCCTCCCACAAGAGGATAGGCATCGAGATATACCCGCTCATAAAGCAACGCGTCGCCCGGACGTGTAGACATGAACGCCTGTATCTGCTCCTCACTCTGCCGCATGTGGCTTGCATTGTCGCCGTCGTCGGCAAGCATTACCGCCCTTGACGCCCATGATCCATGATCGGCCTGCATGTAACGCTCCAGTTTGTCAACATAGACCGACGCCTCGGCTTCCGAACGAGCCGTGATGCGGCCTACGGCTATGCTGTAGGGGTCGGAATCTGGACGCAGACCGGCGTTATCCTCAAGCTGAGCCAGATAATCGTCGGTAGTGTATGATCCTATCTCGCTCATGCTCTCAGCGCTCTGCCATATAGGCATCAGCGGCTGTCGCAACGATCCGACCGATGTGGTCAGCCTACGGTTGTCAAACGATCCACGCCCCATCATAAGCGCATATCTCAAAGGACGACCCGAAGCTTTGCCCCGGTCATAAAGCATCTTGAGATAATGGCGGAATGCGGAAGGGTGTGCGGTGCCCGACGCGAACTCATTGAACACATGTTCCTGATCGACCACCAAAGTCACCAGGCTGTCGTGGCGCTCATGCAGAGCAGCCAGACGCCTTGCGGCGGCCAACAGTTCGTGAGGGGCTATGATAACCATATCGGGGGCGACGGCTACAGAATGAAGATTCTGCGACGCCACAGCAGCCTCGAATAAAGGGGTAGGCAATGCCATGCCACTGTTCCATGCCACATACGTTCTCTCGCCCATGAACGGGTTGGTCCACACCGCTCCACCGTCGCTCACGGCAGCATTCATCGCCACAGGACGAAGCGGATCGGTAATATCCCATATACGGGTAGTTGAGACAGCTCTTTCCAGCCGTACCGACGTCCGTGCCGACGTGAACACGATCGGCTCCGATGCCATGGCTATGCGCCGCCGATAATTGACATCTATCCTGTCGAGATTGGCCGAATATATAGTGCCCATTCCGACAAACGTGATCCCGAGATCTATACGGCCGTCGACAGGAGTGAGAACTACCTCGATGTCGGTCAGAGAACCATAGTTGTTGCCTGTCACGGCCGGAAGCGTTCCATCGGTATCCAGGCGCCGGCCGGCGGCGGTAAGAGTAATAGCCGACCGCGCGCTTGTGCGCGATGCGAACCGCACCCTGACCCATGCTTCGCTACCCTCGACATGACCCGGGAGATCGAGCCGAAACACGCGTGAAGGTGTGATCCGGAAATCCTCGCCGACGAGATCGCGTCCTGACTGACCGTAGCTGACGGCATCCGTTTCATGCCTGACCGCCGATACGAATTCCGTCGCGGACTGTGCCGAGCCGTCGGCTATTCCTTCGGTCGAAAGCTCTATGACACTCCTGGAATCGGTCAGGAAATAGCATGGCCTGACCACATACGGGCTGGCGATCTCCGTCACGCGGCCGGCATCGTCGGTGACTTTTCTCGAAGCGGGCGACGCATAAAAATAAATGCCGCCGTCGGCATGCAGCGACGGTATCTGTGGAAGATCATCGACATAGGCCGCCCGCGACATGATGTCGGCATCGGTCAGCGTTCCATATCCGGCCACACTGACACGTTCGGGGCTTGCAAACCCCCATTTGCGAAGATCGCTATAGCTTACAAACTGAATGCCGCCCTCCTGAGCTGTGCTGACTTTTATCCATCGGCCCGATGCGAGAGCCGAAGTATCGGCATAGGCCGTCAGTTCGAAGGCATCAGCTCCCACAGGCATAGCCGCCATCAGAGCCACGAGCAGCATGATACGCTGCAATATGTTGTCGGTCAATATCGACAATGTTAGTATCCGTTAAGAGATTAAACTATTCTATCCTGTGTTGTCGCGGTTGAGATTAATCCGCATCATGAGCCGGAGTCCGGAAGTCATGTCACGACATCCTAATGGTTAACGGCAGAAGCCCCGGAATATTGCAGCCTGACAGGCGGAGGGACCACACGCGGCACCGAAGTCAGACTGTCCCACTGCTCTCTCGTGCCATGATAGACGTTGAGATCGATAAGTCTGTCGATACCTTTGAGCGTGCCGCGATGAGTGTATTGCCAGAGAGTCCAGTCGATACCGTCGTCGGGGGGAGTGAACGAACAAATCCACAGCGGGTAATGGTCAAGACGCCCTTCAACAAACCGGCTGTAGCCATCCTTGTTGGTATATAGCATCACCCGGTAGCCTTCAGCACGCAGTTCTTCGGCCATCTCCTTTATACGGCCCACAGTCTGGTCGGTCGAACGGTTGACAGGATTGGTCCATTCCTCCACATCGATCACCAACGGCAGATCGAGATGACGACCTCTGACCGAATGCAGCAGATTGAGCGCCTGCATATAGCCTGACGAATCGAACCGGAAGAAATGATATGCTCCGACTTTCAGGCCTGCCTTTCGGGCGGCATTGATATTGGCTACGAAAGACGCGTCCTTGAAATCGGCGCCTTCGGTGGCCTTCACATATACGAATCCGATGCCGTGGGTGCGCAGCATATCAAAATCCACAAATCCATTATGGGAAGAGATGTCGGCACCCCTGACGACATAGCCGGAAGTATCGACCGGCTGTGATGTCTCGCCCCGTCCGGTCACGGCCAGATAGAATATCAGCAGCCCTATGGCGCTGAACGTCACTATCGATATGATGGTCATCAGTCTGTGCATCTGTGTCGGAGAATCTACTACTTTGCAGCGATTTGTCGTCAGGCGGTGTGCGACACCGGGCCACACATCAGTGCAAAAATACAAACGCCGCCGGACTCCACCAAATCATCTACGACGGATCATTGAATATTTTTGCCTCCTTACTGAAATTTATGGTATCGAAAAACGTTCATACGGCAGAAAAAGTCATGAAGATAATACGCAACAACCTACTGCCGGTCGGACGACAATATGCGGCGATCAACCTGTTCGGGATGCTCCTGATCAAGCATGGCGTAAGAGTGACCCCCGAACTGATCAACCACGAGCGGATCCACTCAGCCCAGATGCGCGAACTGCTGTATCTGCCTTTCTATATTGCCTATCTTGCGGAGTGGCTTGTGCGGCTTGCGGCCTGCCGCGGCAACTGCCATGAAGCCTACCGAGCCATCACTTTCGAGAAAGAAGCCTACCGCCACAGCGGCGATCACGGTTATCTCGGCAGACGACGCCACTTCGCTCAATGGCGCTGACAGGAGCGATAGGAGCGATGCCGACACCGGTAAGAATATGTTTGATTTTAACACGAAGAAAAATTATATGGATTTCTTTCTATCCCCTCAAAGGTCTTTTCGGGCGATTTCCGCCAAGTTTCATCGGTCACGATGCCCGCATCGCTCCCTCTTCAACTCACGCAAATCTCTCCGAAAATCCTCTTTGAGTGAACAGAAGTGAAATTCAAACACCCTCTAAAAGAGCCGGAAACATTGTCGAGCGCCGACTTTTTTGAGAATGTTGCGACAAATACTGCAGACTACATTGGAAAGAATTACGTAACTTTGCCAAAGAATTGCGAAAAGAAACGACATGGAACAGATATGCGAAATCGATGGCCTGCAGCTGCACTATGATGTCAGCGGACAGGGACGCCCGCTTATACTCATGCATGGCTGGGGATGCGACAGCAGCACCGTGGCATCCATAGCACGCACTGCTTCGCAGACGCATCGGGTGTATTCGCTTGATCTGCCAGGTTTCGGAAGCACTCCCGAGCCCCCCGAAGCATGGAATGTAGAGGAATACACCTCGCTCGTAGAGAAGCTGGCCGACCGTCTCGGCATCGACAATCCGGTGCTTGCAGGCCATTCGTTCGGAGGGCGCATAGCAATTCTGTTCGCCTCACGGCGTCAGGCAGACAAGCTCATACTGATTGATGCCGCCGGAGTAAAACCCCGCCGCGGCCTGCGTTACTACTTCAAAGTCTATGCTTTCAAGTTTTCACGCCGCATAATGCAGCTGACCATGGGCAAAGAGGCTGCCGCCCGCAAAATCGAAGAGGGTCGCAGACGCAATGGATCGGCCGATTATGCAGCCGCATCACCCCGCATGAGAGCCGTTCTCTCGAAAGTAGTCAACCACGACCTCCGACGAGTGATGCCCTCCATAAAAGCCCCGACCCTGCTTATCTGGGGCGAGAACGACACCGCTACACCGATGCGCGACGCCCGTATCATGGAGCGCCTGATACCCGGAGCGGCTCTCGTATCTTTTCCCGGCTGCGGCCACTACAGTTTTCTCGACAATCCGAGGCAGTTTGCCGCAGTAATGTCAAGTTTCCTGAAATCCTGACCCCGCGAAGGCAAAAAAACGCCACGTCATCACAACGACACAAACTGATCACAACCGATATATATGCTGATTACGATAATATTCTGTACAATTGCGGTCTGCTCCGCACTTAGCCTGGCGGCAGAGCTTCGCCGCGATCTGATGATGATGCAGCAGAACTCATACCGCATCGAGCGCTACCGCCGGTGGCTCCGTTCGTCGGCCGACACCACATCGTGGCCTCGTCTGGCCGGCATGGCCGTGGCTCTCGCCTCGCTGGCGGCCTTCGCCTCCGACCGCGTAGGGATGACCCTCATCGGCGCCTTCGCCATAGGCAATATCTGGTATCTGTCGACCCGCCGATACAAGAAACCGCTGGTGATGACCCCGCGCGCCCGACGCATCTACAGTGTCAGCGCCATCATATCCATAGCCATCACCGCCGTTGCCGCCGTTGCCGCCGACGGACATTCATGGCTCTTGCCGGCTTTTGCGGCCTCGGTGGCGCTACAGATCCTGTATTGCGCCTCGCACATCGTGATCATGGCCGCAGTGTGGCTGCTTCAGCCGCTTGAAAACCGCATAAACCGAGGCTATCGTGACGATGCCGCCCGCATCCTCGCCTCATGCCGCGGCCTGAAGGTGGTGGGCATAACCGGGTCATACGGCAAGACCAGCACGAAACACTACCTCAAGCGCATTCTCGACGAGCATTTCGCCACCTGCATGACTCCCGGAAGCTATAACACCACAATGGGTGTGGTGCGCACAATCCGCGAATATCTCAAACCCTACGACGAGGTGTTTATTGTGGAGATGGGAGCCAAACAGCCCGGCGACATCAAAGAGATCTGCGATCTGGTTCATCCCGAATACGGCATACTCACCGCCGTCGGCGAGCAGCACCTTGAATCGTTCGGCTCGATCGAGAACGTGCAACGCACAAAGTTCGAGCTTATCGACTCTCTGCCGGCCGGCGGATATGCGGCTGTAAACAATGACTTCCCGTATGCCGCCGATCGCGAGGTGACCAACACCCATTGCGACCGGTATGCCGTGAGCAACACCGCAGGAGCGCAATGGACCGCCACCGACATCGCATACTCACCTCAGGGTACCACATTCACCGTCAACGGCCCGGACGGTCTCAGCATGCAGCTCCAGACCCGTCTTGTAGGTGAATGCAATATCTCCAACCTGCTTGCGGCCATAGCCATGGCCGTGCGTCTGGGCGTGCCTCAGGAGAAGATACGCTTCGCCGTAGCCGACATCCGCCAGGTGGAACACCGCCTGAGCCTGCGCCGCACTCCCGGAGGCATAACCATAATCGACGACGCCTTCAACTCCAATCCAACCGGATCGGGCATGGCTCTCGACGTGCTGTCGGGGATGACCGGCGGAAACCGTATCGTAGTCACACCCGGCATGATCGAACTGGGAGAGCGTCAGGAGAAGCTCAACTATGAATTTGGCCGCAAAATAGCGGCTTGCGCCGATATAGCCATAATCGTAGGCCGCTATAACCGCGAAGCGATACGTTCGGGGGCATCAGACGGCGGCATGACCGACGACAGGATAATAATCACCGACACTTTCGCCCAGGCACAGAGCATGCTGCCGGGGATAATGAAATCAGGCGATACCGTGCTCTACGAGAACGATCTGCCCGACACATTCAAATAAGCATACAACAAAACCCATCAATATGAAGACCAACATAGGAGTGTTTTTCGGCGGAAGAAGCACCGAACACGAAATTTCAGTCATTTCGGCTTCCCAAGCCATGGCAGCCATAGACCGCGATGTCTACGATGTGACACCGGTCTACATCACCAAAGAGGGGCGATGGTTTACAGGCGAAGCGCTCACCGAAGTGTCGAACTACCGCGATCCAAAGAAACTCCTGCAGCAGTGCAGCGAGGTGTATATGCGCCCGGCATACGGCGATTCCAATCTCTATCTGGCGCGCCGTAAAATGTTCGGCACGGATGTAGCCGCCCACATCGACGTGGCTATCCCCGTGCTTCACGGAGCCAACGGTGAGGACGGCACCATACAGGGTCTTTTCGATCTTATCGGCCTGCCGTTTGCCGGATGTGACGTGCTTGCCTCGGCCAACGGCATGGACAAGATCACGATGAAGATGATACTTCAGGCCTGCGAGGTGCCGGTGGTGGACTACGTGTGGTTTACCGATAAGGAATGGTTCGACAACCGTCAGGAGGTCGTTGACCGGATCGAATCCAAGATCGGCTACCCGGTGATAGTCAAGCCCTCCAATCTCGGATCGAGTGTGGGCATAGGCCGCGCGGCCGACCGCGAGCGGCTCGTGCAGTGCGTGACCGACGCAACCTCCTACTCCTCGCGTATCATCGTGGAGCACATGGTGGACAATCTGAAAGAGATCAACTGCTCGGTGCTCGGCGACTGCGACGAATATCAGACTTCGGTGTGCGAAGAGCCGATCAAGAGCGGTGAGATACTATCCTATGAAGACAAATACATGGGCGGCTCAAAAGGCTCCAAGGGGATGCAGGCTTCGGCCAAACGGATTCCCGCCGATCTGCCTGAGGCCACAAGCGACCGGATCCGCTTCCTGGCCGGCGAAACGTTCAGAGTGCTGTCGTGTCATGGCGTGAGCCGCGTCGATGTGATCATGGACGAAGACAACGGCCAGATATATGTCAACGAGATCAACACTATCCCGGGATCACTCTCGTTCTACCTGTGGGAAGCGTCGGGCATACCTTTTGCCGAACTGATGGACCGTCTGGTGAAACTCGCTCTCAAACGCGACCGCCAGCGTCAGCGCAAGACCACCACCTACGACGCCAACATATTCGCCATGGGCGGGGGTGTAAAGGGCGCAAAAGGTGTAAAATAACCCTCACAGACCGATCTGAATGAATCCACGGCTGAAAGGCTACTGCCTCGGCATAACGGCCGCGGCCACATACGGCATGAATCCGCTATTCGCCCTGCCTCTTTACTCGGCAGGCATGACAGCGGATTCAGTGCTGTTTTTCCGCTATGCGATGGCCATACCGCTGCTGGCGTGCATGACAGCCATCCGCGGCCGCAGCTTCAGGGTGACACGCCGCCAGACGCTGACCCTGGCCGCACTCGGGCTGCTCATGGCCCTGTCGTCGCTGTCGCTGTTTCTCTCCTACAACTACATGGATGCGGGCATAGCGTCGACCATACTGTTTGTATATCCGGTGATGGTGGCGGTGATCATGGCGGCGTTCTACAGAGAGCGCCTCAGCCCGGTGATGATAGCCAGCATAACTCTTGCGCTCGGCGGCATAGGACTGCTCTACCGCACCGGCGACGGACAGTCGCTGAGCCTGGCAGGCACCGCCCTGGCTCTGGCGTCGGCTCTGACCTACGCTATCTATATCGTGGCCGTCAACAAATCGTCGCTGAAATATGTGGCCACACTGAGCGTGACGTTCTACCTGCTGCTGTTCGGCGTGACGCTATTCGGCGCGCGTCTGCTCATAGCCGGCGACATACAGCTGCCTCCGGCCGACCGCTGGTGGCTGTGGGGCTGCCTCGTGTGTCTGGCGGTGTTTCCGACCGCATTGTCGTTTGTGTGCACCACCGGCGCGATCCACTACATAGGCTCGACTCCGACGGCCATACTGGGCGCCCTCGAGCCGGTGACAGCGGTGGTGATCGGAGTGAGCGTTTTCGGTGAGCGGCTGACGCCACGCGAGATCATCGGCCTCGCCGCGATCATAGCGGCAGTGACAGCGGTCATTGCCGCCCCCCGGATGAGTCTGCGGCTTTCGTCGGTCAAGAGAATGTTTCCCCGCATACCACGCCGCCGGCATAAGCGATGACAGAGATCCCGACCCGACGACTACGGCCCGACGACCTGCCGCAGGAAGCTTCCGGCAATGGCAGGATACTCATAAGCGTCATTGTGCCCTATCACAACGCCGAACGCACCATACAGCGCACTCTCGAAAGCCTCTCGGCTCAGATCTTCGACGGGACGGTGGAGTATATTCTGGTCAACGACGGGAGCACCGACCGCTCCGAAGAGATAGTGGAGCTTTATCTGCGACTCGACACAGGTATGGCCGAACGCACCGTGCTGACGGCTCACCAGTTTCGCCGCGGGTCGGCATCGGCCTACCGCACGGGAGTGGAAAAGGCGCGGGGCGAGTATCTGATAAAGTGCGATGCCGACGACATGATGCATCCCGACGCCCTGTCGGTGCTGTGGGAGGCCTCAGCAGGCGCCGACATAGTGGCGGCGCCGTACTATGAGAGGTGTGCCACGGGAAAAAACCGGATCATAGGGTCTAAAATCGCTGAAGGACTTGACCGTATGGCGATCGATACAGCCGGATTCGCACTGTGGAACAAGCTTGTCAGACGCACGCTCGTGACCGAAAACGACCTGCTGCCCACCGAGGGGATCGACTTCTGGGAGGATCTGAGCGTCAGCTGCCGCGCGATAGCCCTTGCGCGGAGCATATCCACCACCGACACTCCTGTCTATTATTACTGCCACGATCAGCTTAATCCGTCGATGACCATGAACGGCCACACGGAAACGATAACACACGACCGCCTTGTATATGCGCTGCTGATGGAGAAATGGTTTGTGGACCACGGACTGGCAGGCCGCCACAGCCGGTTTCTCGACTCGATGAAATTCGCCGCCAAGATCAAACTGCTGCAGCCTCCGCACCCCGAACCGTCGCGATGGAAAAACACCTTTCCAGAGGTAAACGGCAAGATATGGCGCGTCAACGGCATCAGTCTGCCGGCAAGGCTCTACTGCCAGATGGCGGCGATATTGCCCGCACGCCTGCTACGCAAGGCCGTGGAATGGATCTACGGCATTAAGTAACTCTTAGAGAGTGTTTGAATTTAACACGAAGAAATATATATGGACTTCTTTCTATCCTCTCAAAGGTCTTTTCGGGCGATTTCCGTCAAGTTTCATCGGTCACGATGCCCGCATCGCTCCCTCATCAACTCACGCAAATCTCTCCGAAAATCCTCTTTGAGTGAATAGAAGTGAAATTCAAACACTCTCTTAAAAATTAGTTGATATTATGAAACTCGCCAGTAACCCATGGTTTGCTGCGGTACTTTGTGATTTTGTCCGGCGTTTTTTGCTTTCATCCTCAGTTGTGTAACTCGCTACACGTCCTCGTCTTCAAGCGAAAAATCACTCGAACAAATCTCAAAAAACACTCGTAGCTAATTTTTGCGAGTTACTTATCTCTGATAGAGATAGCGCTTGATCGACCGCTTGGGAGTCTTCTCGAACTCCTCGTCCATGAGATCGAAACGCGATATCTGCGAATAGGCCGGAAGCTCCTTGTTGAGCTGGGCTATGTTGTCGGCCATGATCTGCTTAAGCTCGTCGGCTCCGGTATGGTGCTGTGTCAGCAGGTCGAGATCGGGATGTATGAGCGCCAGCAGACGTCCGCCGTCGTCGATCACCACCGATTCGCTGACAAAGAGCATATTGTTGAGTTTCTGCTCGATCTCTTCGGGATAGATATTCTGTCCCGACGGACCGAGTATCATGTTCTTGTCGCGCCCACGCAGATAGATGAAATTGTCGCTGTCGATACAGCCTATGTCGCCGGTGGTCATCCATCCGTCAGGACCGAAGGCCTGTTTGGTGGCCTCCTCGTTCTTGTAATATCCGAGCATGACATTGGCTCCCTTCACCCAGATGACACCCGGCACAGTCTCACCGTCGGGCGAGTCCACCCGTGCCTCCATGCGGTCGACCACGCGTCCGCATGATCCGGGCCGTGCCTCACGCCAGGGGGCATAGCTTATCAGCGGGCCGCACTCGGTCATGCCGTAGCCGACGGTGAACGGGAACTCTATGCGGCGCAGGAATTCCTCCACATCCTTGTTGAGAGCCGCTCCGCCTATGATAAGCTCCACCACATTGCCGCCGAAGGTATCAGTCAGACGATCCTTGATCTTCGAAAGCAGGCGGCTGTCGACAAACGGCACATGCATCAGCAGCTTCATCATCGGCTTCTCAAGCAGCGGGAACACCTTGGTCTTGATGATCTTCTCGATGATCAGCGGCACCGACACTATCATCTTGGGGCGGACGGCGGCAAACGCCTCCATGATGACGCGCGGCGAGGGGGTGCGCGTCAGGAAGTGGATATGACACCCCTTGACAAACGGATGGAGCAGGTCGATGGTCAGCCCGTACATGTGGGCAAGCGGGAGCATGCAGACAATTCCGTCGCCGGCCTCCAGAAAGTCGAGCCGGTCAATGGTGAACTCCACGTTGCTCCATAGCGAACGCTCCGGAAGCATCACACCCTTGGAGAATCCGGTGGATCCGGAGGTATAGTTGATCAGCGTCAGATCGTCGGGACGTGTCAGCGCCACGGTAAAGTCGCCGGCACCGAAGCGTTCGGGATATTTCTCGCCGAAAATGCGGTTGAGATTGGCACGCGCCTGCGTCAGCTCCCGCGAACGCGACATCAGCAGCGAATAATCGCCTATGGCTATCGCGCCGAGTATGCCTCCCATGCAATCGGAGTCGAGATTCTCCCATACCGCCGTGTCGACAAAGAAAAGTTTCGACTCGCTATGGGTGACAAGATGGTGGATATTGTCGGGTTTGAACTCGTTGAGAATCGGCACTACCACCGCTCCATAGGTGATGACCGACAGAAATGCGACAGCCCACTGCGAGCTGTTGCGTCCGCACAGCGCTATGCGGTCGCCAGGATTGACTCCGGCCTGCTCAAAGAGCAGATGAAGCTTGGCAATCTTGCGGGCAACGTCCTTGTACTGGTACGAAACCCCGTTGAAATCAGTCAGCGCAAGCTGTTCCCAGTTTTCGCGCACCGACTGCGATATATAGGCGTTGAGTGAGTCGTGATGTTGCATATCTATACGATAATTAGTAGTATATACGTTGTTTATGACATGATGTGGCTGCAAAGATAGTCGTTTTGCGCTTTTTGCTGAAATTATCGCCAGAATAATCGATGCATACAAACGATAAAAAAATGTAACAAGGATATAAGCGAACAATAATAGTCGCGGCGCCCTTGGGCACAAGCCCACGGACGCCGCAGAGCAATATCGGTCGGGTATGGGGTTACTGCTTTTTGGCGGGGGCCATAAGCACTTCGATGGGGAGCTTTGTGAACCAGATGTTGTAGCTGTAGTGGTTGTTGGCTGATTCCTCGGTCAGTATGCCGATGCTTCCGTCGGGGAGCACTGTCATCGACGAGTAGGCCGACGGAAGGTTGACTACGGTCTTCTTCACGGGCCACGTCTTGCCGCCGTCGGCGCTGACGTATATGGCCACATTGTTGCGTCCTTTGGGATCGCCGGGAAGCGACTGCAGCAGGAGCTGCTTGCCATTGTAGTCGTAGGTGATGATGTCGCCGTTGCAGCGCGGGTCGGGCAGCCCTTCGACGGGCACCGGCTCGCTCCAGGTCTCGCCGTTGTCGTGGGAGTAGGAGAATTTGCGGAGTATGCCGCGACGGTTGCGGATGCTCATTATTACCGTTCCGTCGGCAAGCTGAACGATCTTCGACTCGTCGCCGTCGGTGGTGGCGGGATTCTTGCTGACTTTCCATGTCTTGCCGAGGTCGTCGGTGTAGACGGCGTAGACCTTGAAGTCGGGGTTGCCGTCCTCACGCACTACAAGAGGGAATATCAGCCGTCCGTTGGCAAGCTGTGTGGCGCGGCCTGAGGATGCGAAGGCGCTGGTGCACTTGATGGGCTGCTTTCCGGCGGGATCGGTGGTGAGTATCTGCGGGTTGATGTCAGTCATCTTGCCCCAGGTCTTGCCGTTGTCTTTGCTGACGCAGAAGCTGATGTGTCCGGGTTCCTTCTGCCAGAGGCCGTTGCCGTGGGTGAATATGCAGAATATCTGTCCGGTCTTCTCGTCGACAACAAGAGCAGGATCGCCGCAGCCGCCTATCTCGTCGTGTGCGGCGACAACGACATAGGGACTCCATGTGCGGCCGCCGTCGGTGCTGCGACGGCTTACGACGTCGATTTTCGCGGGCAGGTCGCCATTGTGTTCTATACGTTTGTCGGCCACTGTCACTATCGACCCGTCTTTTGCGGTGACGATGGCCGGTATGCGGTAGAATTTCGAGTCGAAGTCGCCCGGGCAGTAGACGAGTGAACGCTCCACTCCGTCGGCCCACGTTTCGTTATGCACTTGCTGTGCGGACACATAGCTTCCGCCGGCAGCCGTTAGCACCAGCGCTGCAGCGCCCGTCATGATGGCTTTTCTAATCATTTTGTCAGTCAGTTTGGGGGTAAATTGGTTTAAGGATTCTGTAGAAGGGACGGGCACAGCCTGTGCGCGCCCGCCGTCAATGGTGCAAATATAGCATTTTTCAGCGTAATACGCAACAGTCGGCCGACACAGCCGGTCAGTCGGGGAAGGAAAAGCGGAATATGCGGTAGCCTTCGGTCTCGCTGTCGACAATGGCATACATATCGGAATCGTCGGGTGTGACCGTGAAGCCGCCGATCTTCATAGGCAGACGATATACACGGGTCAGGTTTCCGTCGAAGTCGTAGACGCGGATATCGGTGGAGAGGGGCTCGTCGCCGTCGTTCTTTTTCCAGAAGTATGCGGAATGGTCGGCATAATTCATGCCGGAATATATCACATAGACATGGCCGTCGGTCAGCACCGGATTACCTGCGAAATGCACCTTGCGCTCGGGTGCGATGTCAAATGTGCCATAACCGTCGCGTGTCACCCACTTGATGCCTCCCGGCTTTTCGCCGTAATTGACCTTGACGGCGACTGTATCGCCGTCGAGCGAACCGAAGCATATCATGTCGTTGCTGCCGAACAGAGCCGCGAAATGCCGTCCGTCGGGACTTACTCCGCCGTTGGGCCGAAGAAAGTTGAACACTCCCCACTGCGGCATGTCGCCGAAACCGGAGATGTCGGGATATTGCGCGGCATAACGCTCGAGCGATCCGTCGGGACGGAGTATGACTAAAAGGCCGTCGGAGGTGGCATTGCCGAGCACTACGTGGCCATCGGCCATGCGCAGTGCGAACGATGCCGGAGCCACGGTGTCGGAGCCGCATGCGGCGGCGTCGAATACGATCTTCCTGTCGATCTCAAGTCCGCTGCCGTCAATGCCACGAAGCATATCCACTGCATCTGCGGCACCGGTGCGGATCTGCACAGCCGATGCTGTGGCATCATAGCAGAGTCCTTCGACCATCTGGCGCTCTCCGGGGCCCTGCCCCACCCGCAGGCCGGAGGTGACGGAATCTCCTGTTAGCGAATATACATCTATCAGAGTCGAAGCCTGAGGGCTGTTGGCCACAACGAGGCGCTGTCCGTCGGTTGTCAGCGCATAAGGCATCCGCAGCACATCGTAAGGCACAGCGACCTCACTTTCGGTCAGCATCAATGTATCGGCCTGAACATCGCCGGACGAAGCCGATCCCGAACAGCTGCCGACCGCCGCGACAAGAGCCAGCGACATCAGCGCCCACGCTCCTCTCTTTACTTTTTCCATTGAGTATAAGTAACTCTTAAAAATTAGTTGATATTATGATACTCGTCAGTAACCCATGGTTTGCTGCGGTACTTTTTGATTTTGTCCGGCGTTTTTTGCTTTCATCCTCAGTTGTGTAGCTCGCTACACGCCCTCGTCTTCAAGCGAAAACCACTCGAACAAATCTCAAAAATCACTCGCAGCTAATTTTTGCGAGTTACTTATCTGATTTAAGTTATAAAACAAAAGTCGGTTGAAAACAATCAGCCGACTTTTTGAAAGATTGTTGCCTTGGAGAGATTCGAACTCCCACAGGCGGAACCAGAATCCGACGTGCTGCCATTACACCACAAGGCAATCTTTATGTCCTTACGAGATCAAAGCCCGATGGCCGCTCTCGTTTTACGGATGCAAAGTTAGGGATGATTTATGAAGTGTGCAAATTTTTGAGCAACTTTTTTACAACAAAATTCACACATCCCTATATTGCAGCCGATTACACGTAGCCCTTAATAATACCTCGCTTGGAATTGCGCACGAAAAGGATGATTTCGTCGCGCTCGGGGGTGGCGGGCAGTTCGGCCTCGATGCGCTCTACGGCGTCGGAATTGTTGAGTCCCGACAGATAGAGGTAGCGGTATATCTCCTGTATCTCACGGATGGTGTCGGAGGAGAATCCGCGCCGGCGGAGTCCGATGGAGTTGACGCCGGCAAACGATATAGGCTCACGCGCGGCCTTCACATAAGGGGGTATGTCCTTGTTGACGAGGGCGCCTCCCTGAAGCATCACGTGCGGTCCGATATGGCAGAACTGATGGACGAGCGCTCCGCCACCGATGACGGCATAATTGTCGACCTGCACCTCGCCTGCAAGCTGTGTGGCATTACTCATCACCACGTTGTCGCCCACGATGCAGTCGTGAGCTACGTGGCAGTAGGCCATGATCAGGCAGTTGCTGCCCACGACGGTGCGTCCGCGGGCGGCTGTGCCACGGTTGATTGTCACACACTCGCGCAGAGTGGTGTTGTCGCCGATGATGGCCACGGTGTCCTCGCCGCGGAACTTGAGATCCTGCGGCACGGCCGACACGACTGCGCCTGGGAATATGCGGCAGTTCTTGCCGATGCGTGCTCCCGACATGATGGTGACATTGCTGCCGATGCGGGTACCCTCGCCGATCTCCACGTTTTCCTCGATGGTGACGAACGGATCTATCACCACGCTGGGATCGATCTTGGCGGCCGGATGTATATATGCAAGAGGTTGTTTCATAGATTCTGATTATTTGTTTTTGATGATCTGGGCCATGAACTCACATTCGCTGACCACCTTCTCGCCCACGAAGGCATAGCCTTTCATGACGGCGCAGCCGCGACGCAGCTCGGTCATGAACGAAATGTGGAAAATTAGAGTGTCACCGGGCACCACCTTCTGACGGAATTTCACATTGTCGATCTTCATGAAGTAGGTGGAGTAGCGTTCGGGATCGTCGACCGAGTCGAGCACAAGAAGTCCACCGGTCTGGGCCATGGCCTCGATCTGGAGCACGCCCGGCATGACAGGTTCCTGTGGGAAGTGGCCGGGGAAGAAAGGCTCGTTGGCCGTCACATTCTTCACGCCCACGATATAGTTGGTGCCCTTTTCGATGATCTTGTCGACGAGCTGCATCGGATAGCGGTGGGGAAGGAGTTCGCGTATACGGTTGTTGTCCATCACCGGCTCGCGGTTGGGGTCATATACGGGCGCCTGTATGTCCTGACGCTTTATCTCCTTGCGTATCTTTTTGGCAAAAGTGGTGTTGATCGAATGACCCGGGCGTGTGGCGATCACCTTGCCTTTGAGCGGGCGTCCGATGAGAGCTATGTCGCCTATGACATCCATGAGCTTGTGACGCGCCGGCTCGTTGTCGCTTGTCAGAGGCTTGTCCTGAATAAAACCGAACTGACTGACGTTCTTGTGGGGCACATTCATAAGATCGGCCAGACGGTCGAGTTCAGACTGCTCCATCGGCGAGTCGTAGATCACCACAGCGTTGTCGAGGTCGCCGCCCTTGATAAGGTTGTTCTTGACCAGCGGCTCGATCTCGCGGACAAACACAAACGTGCGGCTGTCGGCGATCGCTGTCGGAAAATCCTCAAGATGCTCCAGCGAAGCGAACTGGTTGGGGAGCACCGGAGAGTCGAAGCTCACCATCACGTCGATCGAGAACTCGTCGTCGGGAAGCACGATGATTGTGGCGCCGGTGGCCTCGTCGTGCACCTCGATCTTCTGTTTTACGATATAATAGTCTTTTTCAGGCTCCTGCTCCTGCAGTCCCACCTCGTTGATATGGTCGACGAAGATACGGGCGCTGCCGTCGAGTATGGGCATTTCCGGGCCGTCGATGCGCACCAGGCAGTTGTCGACACCCATGGCGTAGAGGGCGGCCATGGCGTGCTCGATAGTGCTGACCGTGACGTCGTTGCGCTTGAGCACAGTACCACGGTTGGTTGAGGTCACGTATTCAGCGAGAGCGTCGATCGTAGGCTCCCCTTCGAGATCTGTACGCTGGAACTTATAGCCCGTATTGGGCTCGGCGGGCAAAAACTCGGCATTGATGAGCTTGCCGGTATGCAGTCCCTTGCCGCTGACGGCGAAGGGAGCTTTGATGGTGACTTGCTTCATATCGCTTGAAATGTGTGTATGATTGTCTTATTTATTATCCTTGATAAGCCGTTCTATCTCGTCGACGCGCTTGTAGAGCGTCGGAAGCTTTCGTATGGCGAGAGCCTGACGTCCGTAGCTGACAACGTCGGTGGCCGGATAGCCGAAGAGTCTTGATCCGGCTGCGACATCCTTGTTGATGCCGCTCTGGGCTCCTATATGCACCTCGTCGCCGATATGTATGTGACCGGCAAGCCCCACCTGACCTCCGACCATGCAACGCTCTCCGAGCTTGGTCGAACCGGCCACGCCGCCCTGCGCGGCCATTACCGTGTCGGCACCCACCTCGCAGTTGTGGGCTATCTGTATGAGATTGTCGAGCTTGACTCCGCGGCAGATGCGGGTCGATCCCATCATGGCGCGGTCAATGGTGGTGTTGGCACCGATCTCCACATCGTCGGCAATATCCACATTGCCGGTCTGCGGTATCTTTTCGTAGCCATGGTCGGTGGGGGCGAATCCGAAGCCGTCGGCTCCTATCACCGCTCCCGAATGGATGATGCAGCGCTTGCCGATGCGACATCCGCGGTAGATTTTAGCTCCGGCATATATGATCGTGCCGTCGCCAACGCTCACTCCGTCGCCGACATAGGCCTGCGGATAGATCTGTGCGCCGCTCCCTATCTTCGCTCCGGCGCCGATATAAGCGAACGCGCCGATGTAGGCATCGTCGGGCACCTCAACTCCCTCGGCTATGAAGCATGGCTGCTCCACCCCGCGGCGGGGAGGATTCATCAGCTGATCCACCATCGCGAGCAGGCGCGCAACCGTGGCGTATGGATCGTCAACCCTTATCAGAGTGGCCTTGACGGGCTTTTCGGCGACGAAATCGCGGCTCACGAGCACGGCCGACGAAAGAGTCTCGTATATATAAGGTGTATATTTGGGATTGGCCAGGAACGAGATGGCGCCCTGACGGCCCTCCTCTATCTTGGCGAATGTATTGATTTTTACAGATTCATCACCCTCCACGACTCCTTCCGCGAGAGCAGCTATCTGACCGGCTGTAAATTCCATGTCAACTATATGGTATGGTGTTTTTTCTATTTTCGCTGCAAAATTGCGAAAAATTTTTCATATAATCGTCATAAACCGTCCATAACATCATCCACAACTGTCGGAGAGAGCCCATTCGGCATGTGCCGCACCACGCATCGGCATTTAGCCTGTGAGCAAATCATAATGCCGGAAATCAGGTGCCGCAAAATCGAAAATCACCGCCGACGGCTATCACCATTGTTAAACATTACTAACAAAAGTGATTTTTTCGCTCGACGTTTGATAATAAGATATAATTTTGCAGAATAATAAACCATCAGGGATTTTGTATATACAGTGATAGATTTCAAAAACACCATCGTAACGGTATGCTGTGCGCTGACGGCCACTATGGCCTCGGCTCAGGCCGAACCATTGCCCGTCCCGGCAAAGGACGTCACCACCGTGACTTTGACACAACACTATCCTTTGAGTGCCAAAATGGGGGCGTTTCAGTCCGACACAATGAACATAGTCTGGAGTTTCATCCTCAATCCGACAGACCGCACAGCCACGCTTACCCATCCGGTGGCCGATCCGGAAGCCACCGACGACAGCTATCGCCTCAACGGCCGATACCACTTCGAGAAATACAGCGGCGATGCCAACGGAGGCCCATACACGTCGTACACCCGCAACTTCTACGCCCTATGGACGCCGATGATCGACCGCGACTACCATCACCTTGATCCCGACTCACCCCTACGCAACGACTCGTGGATGATGTCGGCCATACGTGTGCCATCAACATTCGAGCACGAAGGGCAGACCTATACCGTCACCGCCATCGGCGACAGCGCCTTTGCTGGCAGCAACATAGTGACTGTGCATGTACCCTCGACAGTCACCTCCATCGGCGACTACGCTTTTGCCGACTGTGTGGATTTCGCCGGTCTTCCAGACGCAGCCTCGGCCTACGAGGTGGTGCCAGGCTCGGTGACATCGCTCGGACGCGGAGTGTTCAAAGGGTGCACTACAATGGATCGCATGAGCATAGGTGACGGCATCAGGGTGCTGCCTGAAGAAACGTTCGACGGTTGCACCAACATGAAGCGTCTGACCCTTGGCCGAAACGTCGAACGCATATCGTGCCTAATACCGCCCAGACTATACCGCATAGCGTTCAAAGGAGCCAGAAAGCCCGAAATGCTCAGGGACGGGTTTGAGTCACAGACATCAGTCTGGGTCGACGAGCGTCATGCCGACGCCTTCCCCGCTTCATGGAATGCAAACACCTACAGCATCGTACCGGAGCGTGAGAGCCTGATCTTCTACAAAGGCCATTTCCATCCGGTCAACTTCACCATGACCTCGGCCAACGAATGGACCAATACACAGGTTCACCACATGTTCGGCTATCCGGGCATAAACTACGGAGGCGGTATTGAGCCGTACCGTGAGGTGACACTTGTATTCGCCCACAACCAGTTTGCCGGCGACAAACAGAGCAACGACCTGATCGCCCCGCCCTACCGTGTGGATTTCTCCGATGACGCGGCCTATCTGTTTGCCGAAGGGCTCGAATACAACCGCGACACCCGCAAAGGCACCTTCAAGATAGCCATGCGCACACTTGGCGACCAGAGCGTGACCGTCACCGGCGTCGACGCCACCGAGGCCTCCTACACCTGGCCGGTAAAGGTGATCGAGGGCGTCCCCGTGACAAAAATCACCATAGACGGACCACTCACCGTGGAGATCGGCGGCACAACTATGAAATACACCGCCTCGTGTATATATGAGGGCAGTGCCGATTCGCAGCAGCCGCTCGTACCGAGTCGCACCGACGTGTTGTGGAGCTGCGATACCCCCGACATGCTCACCATAGACGCCGACGGCACCGTACACCCGCTCAAAGCGGGCTTCGCGACGATACGCGCTACGAGCGCCGATCCGGCCTGTTACAGCGTGGCGGCCATCCTCACTGTCAGAGTCGACGACGGCAACGCCGTGAAGTATACCGTCAAACAGACCGTTCCGACAGCACCATACACCGTAAGCATGAACGGCAACAACATCGACGCCAAAAGCATCAAAAAGCGCACTGTCAGCACCGATTTCTACTACTTCTTCAACTCCGACGGCACGGCCGAGATAACATATCCGGGCGCCAACCGCCACGACACGTTTGACAACAACGAACAGATACCTGCCACCCCCTATGAATTCGATTTTCCGGGTCATGAACCGGTAAGAACAGTCAAGGCCGACGGGACGCTCGGCGACTTCTGCTTCTACACGTCCACCATAACCAACTTCCTGCTTCGCCATTCAAGCACCGCGACCAATTACCTTGAAGCATTCCGCAGCTCGCTCTATATCGAAACCATGCCATACACTGCCGTGGAGAACCCTGACGGAATTCAGCAAGCCACACTTTACAGGGCAAACCGAATCGGCAACCACGCCTTTGCAGGCAGCAACATACGCTACATCAGCTTCTACGACGACTTTGAAGCGCAGCTCAAGCGACCTCAGATCGAAGAGATCGGCGACTATGCCTTCCTCAACTGCAAGGAATTCCGCGGCATATTCCCCGGCTCACACGACCGTGTTGTACCAAAGACCGTCAAAAAGATCGGTCGCGGCGTGTTCAAAGGGTGCGAAAAAATGAGCAGCATGATCATAGGCGACAGCGTGGAGGTGATACCCGAAGAAACTTTCGACGGATGCACTTCGCTGACCCGGCTCACTCTCGGCAAATCGGTCAAGGAGGTGAACTGCGCGATCAAGTGCGACACTATCATCATACGCTCGGCAAAGGTGCCGGCATTCAACCGAGGTGTAACGGCCAACACCCTCACCACCGCACCGGTGGTGTATTACATCGAGGGCAACGAAGCCCCGGAGGCCGGCGCAGGCAAAACCTTCTCCGAAGCCAATGCGCTGCACTTCAACGTGTCGCCCGAGGAGATGTATTTATTCACCAACACTACCGGACGGGCTGATGTCGACATCAAGAGCATAAGCGATCCCGACCGACAGTGGGGCACAGGCATCGCCGGTCATTACCCCTATCCGAAGGTCAATGGCATAACGTTCAACCGATATGCCGACAAGGACAAAGCGCCCGGCTGGACTCCGGTGATTACAGACGAATGGCCCTCCGACGCCCGCGCCATAGGCCCCAACATAGCCGGCGGCAACTTCGACACATACACAAGCATAAAATTCCTCAACCCCAGTCCGAACAACGGCGCCAAGCCATTCAGCATACTGCTTCGCGCCAACGACGGCTCCGAGCAGGAGATCACACTGCCGGTGCACGTGAAGGATGGCAAAAAGGTGACCGGAATATCTCTTATATCCAATAAGGGCAATTTCGTCAAACCTGGAGACCAATGCATACTCACGGTCATCAGACAGCCGGGCAACATCAACGATCAAGACCACACCTCATACAGAGACAAGTATCAGTTCACTTCGAGCGACGAGAGCGTAGCCACAGTAGCCCCTGTCGGAGTTGTCACAGCTCACAAAGTGGGCAACGTCACCATTACCTGCCGCCTCAACGACCCCTATTCGGGCTATCCCGAAGCCACATTCGAGCTGTCGGTCAGAAAAGAGGGAACGGCTATTCCGTCGCGCACATGGAAGTATCACTTTCCCGTAAAAGACGGCGACATAGTCATGGGCAACATCACACGCACCGCGGCCGACTTCAGTTTCCTGCCCATCGAGGCTCCTGAAGGCGAAATACCCGGAGCCATGATCACATTCCCCGGAGCCACACAGGAGCGGATCGCCGAGCTGATCGGAAACGATGGGGCGACACTCCCGCTTCCGGATGAAAAACCATACAATACCCCATATACCTTTGCATATCCCGGCTACACCAACCGGCAGCTGGTAGCGCCGCATCTGGCCACTACGGTCACCCGCAAGGTGAGCGAATGGATAGAAACCCTGAAAAATCCATCAGGACAATATTATAAGTCGACCTACCGCTTCCAGCTCGACGTCCCGGCCACAATCGAGGTCGGTGACTCGAAATATGCAGTGAGAGCCATCAGCGCCGGAGCCTTCGCCAACAGCAACATAGCCCACATCGACATACCCGAAGGGGTGGAGGAGATCGGCGACTATGCCTTTGCCGAGGCAAAAGACTTCGTGGGCATCGAAACCAACGCACACAACACCATCATCCCCAACACGGTCAAGAAGATAGGCAAAGGCCTATTCCGTGGCTGCACCGCCATGACGAGCATGATCATCGGCGACGGCGTGGAGGTGATACCCGAAGCGACATTCGACGGCTGCAACAACCTCAAGTCTGTCGGCATCGGCAAGAATGTAAAACAGATCAACTGTGATATAAAACTAATTTCAACCGACAGCAAAGATTACACCATACTGGCATTCCAGTCAAAAGAGCCACCCACACTGAAAGAGGGGTGTAGTATCGAAGCAACTAACGTGAAAGTGCCGGAAGGCTCGGAGGAGGCCTATAAGAAAGCCTTCCCCCATCTGGCAGCAAGGATGAAGTCATTCAAACTGTCGTTCACTGAAAAAGACAAGAAACTGACTGCTTACGCCGGGCAGCGGATACCGCTGAAATACTCCATACAGGAGCTCCCGACCGACGCCGTCACCTTCGACTTCATCTACCCGGCCGAGCCGGGGAGCCCCACATCTCCTCCCTTCAACGGCACCGTAAGCGGCTCATCGGTGGGAGTAGGCGGCGAGACCGGACGACGTTTCACCATCGAGTATTCCGACCTTGACGAAGTGCTGGCCGGCAATATCATAGCCCATTCCAACATTAGTATCGACGTCAAGTACAAGAACGTCGGCGAGCATCAGGTGATACTGACCTGGCTCGATGTCACCCGCGCGAGCGACACGATCACGGTCAGCACCGTAGAGGGTGTGCCCGTGGAGCGCATCATCATCAGCGCTCCCCCGTCGATACGCCCAGGAGCCACCGCCACAGCCACGGCGCGTCTGCTTGGCTACAACGGCATGACGCCGACCAACCCGAAGATCCACTGGCAGTCACTGAATCCCGATGTGCTGGAGATAGATAGTATAACCGGCGAATTCAAAGGCCTCAAGACCGGCAAGGCCACAATAGTCTGCCACAGTGACGACCCGCTCAGCGGTGTCGACGAGGAAGCGACCATAGAAGTGTGCGAACTGATACAGACGGTAAAACTGATGGTAGTGGACGATGAGGGCAACGAACTCTTCGAGATCAAACCCCTTGGCGCACCCGGCACCACGTCGGACGACGACTGCGGCATATACGAGTGGACCGGCAACAAGGTACGCCTCAAGCGCGTGCTCTATCCCGAAGGAGTTCTGGAACCGGCCCTGTCGGAACAGACATGGAGCAGTACGTGCGAGGCCGAGAACCCGACATTCGCCACAAATTTCACCACGACCGGCGACGACGCCCAGCCCGCCTACGATCCGGAAAACATGGTGATCGACTGCCTTCACGGATATGCCCCCGGCGACAGAGAGGACTATGAATACGAACTGCTCGTGCTTAACATCAAAGGCATCAGGATGCTGGACGGCAACGACTTCACAGCCCGCTATCCGATCCGCGTCAAGACCGAGATGAAGGATATCGACATCGAAGTGCCACAGCCGCCGGCTCCAGACCTTCCCGGAGCTGATGAAGAGCACACCCTTGTGGTGGACGACGAGCACACCGACCGCATAGAGCTGAACGTGCGCATCGACAAGGACGCCACCGACCGCTACGTCAAGTGGGAGGTGGAGGATGAGGAGCTTGTCAGCCTCGCCGCCCTCGACGATGACGGCAACGAGGTCGACCCCAATCCGCAGCCCGAGCCTGATCCGGAACCGGATCCCGATCCGGAATTACCCGATCTTCCAGGCATAGCGTCGATGTACAGCGCAAGGATGCGCACAGCCGTCAAAACAGCCACAGCCACAGCCACAGCTGCCGCTGATGACGACAACAAGATCGACTGCCGCGCCGTGATCCGCATCAAGCAGAAACAGGGCAAGACCATAGTGAGAGCCTACGACCCCGAGGGACGCGGCGCCGAATACCGCCTGACAGTCGACGTGCGCCGTCTGGCCAAGGCCATGGAGATCAACACCCTCTCGATCGTTGGAGCGGTAGGCTTCGTGGGCGGACGGATGAACGTCAACGCCACCATAGCCCCCGACGACGCCACGATCAACCTCAATGAACTCGTGGCTGCAAAACGCCTGACAATGACCTCGTCGGACGAATCGGTGGCCACTATCAACGAACTCGGCCAGGTGTGCTTCGTAGGAGCAGGTCGAGCCATGATCACCGTAAGCGTGGCCGACGGCTCCAACGTCAGCAAGACATTCAGCGTCAGAGTGACGCCGGTGCGCACCATACAGCTCAGCGTCACACCCCGCCAGCATTCGGGTCAGCCCGGCTCAACGGTGGCTCTCGCCCCGGTATTCAAGCCACAGAACGCCACCGACAAGAGAGTGGCATGGGCTTCTGACAACGAATCGGTGGCCACAGTAGACGCCTACGGCAACGTGACCCTCGCCAAGCTCGGCAATGCCATCATCACATGCACCGCCATCGACGGCTCCAACGCACGTGGCACCGCAAGCATCCACGTGGTGGAGAACGCCGGCGAGGAGCAGCCCGACGATCCCGACGACCCTGACAATCCCGACAATCCTGACAATCCCGACAATCCCGACAATCCCGACAATCCGGAGGAGTGGGGCGATCCGGAATTCCCCGATCTGCCGAGCGGCATCGACGGCGTGGGCGATGACAGCGACGGCGACAATGTGGAGGTAACCACCGACGGCACCGACATCATCGTCAGCGGCCTCGCGGCCGGACGCCAGGTGAGAGTCTACACCATCGAAGGACGCCTGCTGACGAGCGTACGCTCCACCGGCGCGACGGTAAAAATAAAGGCCGATCCCACCCGGATATATCTGGTGCTGACCCCGCAGCCCCACAAAGTGAAGATCTAAAAGTATATTTTAAGACATATCGCATTTCTACAACATCGATGAGAATACGACATATCTGCAACACAGCACTGGCTCTGACTCTGACCGCCGGCATAGCCCTGACATCATGCAGCGACGAAGAGATCTATCGGCCCGCACCCGGTGAGGAGCCTACCGACCAGCTGCGCTTCAACCTCCCGGAGGTCAACGAATGGTCGGCAAGCCGCGCCAAACCCGACTGGCTCGAACCCGACTGGCGCGAACATCTCACTCCAGGCACGTCAGCCTATTGGGACGCATTCGAGTGGGACAATCCCACATTGGAAAAGAACTGGGACATCATAAAGCTCAACCGCGTAGACAACCGCCTGTTCAAGCGCGACTTCGTGACCGTCGGCGCTGCCCCCGACGTATCTACTCCGAGCGACAGCACCTCACGACCCTACTACGACATCGACGGCGACGGCAAAGGTGACCCGGGATCATACCACAAAGTGGAGAACGACCATATCATCACCATTGACGAAACGCGCACGGCGGTAATGCCGCTGCTGTCGTCGGACGACTCGCAGACCGTTGGGCGCGTGACCATGAAGGCCGAGCCGATGACCGAGAAGCTGATGAAACGCTACGAGAAGATAGCAGCGAAATACTCGGCCGCCGGGAAAGGCTCGCGCGGATACTCGGTCGACGACCGCAACGTCACCGAGCGCTACAAGGACATAAGCGTCACAGCCTACTGTTACACCACCTGCGCCCAGAACTACGAGGAGCTGGTGGACATGGAGTGCTTCGACGAACACCGCGACCACAACCATAAGGTGGAGCTGATGTATGACTCCAAGGTGAGCTATAACAAAACCATCACCGACGCCACCGGCACAGGCTTCTGGACCACTGACACCACCTTCTACTGGACCCAGATGGTAGGCGTGGCCAACCGAGTGAGATTCTTCGCCTACGCACCCTACGACATAGCCGTGCGCACCCCCGACGCCGACCGGCAGAAATATCCAATGATACTCGATCCCGACCAGAAACGGGGCAACATGGACACACCCGAACTCGACTACCTCGTGCCAAGCGATCCGAAAGAGCAGCAGGATCTGAGCGCCACGGCCGTCACCTGTCCCGGCGACTACACCCGCACGGTGCCGCTGAAGTTCAACCACCTGCTGACCGGCGTGCGCATACTGATCGACGACTACTACATGGGCACGTGCATCACCAGCATCAAAATCAAGGGAGTGCGCGACCACGGACGGTATACCTGGACAAAGAAACCCGACAATCTGGCCACATCGAGCGATGACAACGATGTGCTGAAAGGCACATGGGATGTGGACACGGAGAAGGAGTATGTGGAATACGAATTCACCCACGAAAACGGCGGTCTGCTTGACAAGCCGCTCCCCAACGAACTCGACGGCGACCAGTGCCGCTGGGAGATAATCGACTTCGAATATCTCATGCTTGTAATGCCTCAGGTGCTTACCCGCGACGCCATCATGGAGGTGACCTTTCAGGAGGAGGGACAGGAGCCTGAGACTCATTTCGCGCATATCGACTGCAGAGGCACATCCGACAATTTTGACCCCGACAAGGATCCCGACGAATGGCACCAGGGAGAGATGATCACCTACATCATCACCACATGGGATATCGAGTATGTGCTCAAGCTCGTCAAGGCCGGAGGAGTCTACCCCTATCCGGGCGGCTATGACAACAAAACCGTGGTAAGCTACGCCATATATTACGAGCGCGGCACCACCAACATACAGAAGATCATCCCCTGTCCGTGGGAGCCGGAATTCTACGACGCGCAGACAGGTCAAGTCATCGAGCGCCCCTACTGGGTCAACGTGACCTACGACCGTCCCGAACCTGACCCGAACATACAGGGCGACGACCTTCACGGCGAATATCCGAGAGAATACCGCTACAAGGACGGCACCACAGATCCATTCGGCACCCCGCTGGATTTCATAGAGGACAAGGTGTGTCACGGCCATGTCGACGTGATGCGCTACGGCGCCCAGCTGTGGGGAGGCCGATCGGAGATGATGGTGGAGCCACTGGCTGAAGCCACGCTTGAGAATCCGGTGAACCTCGCCGTGTACAACTCCATGAAACATGCCGGAACAGCCGAAAACTCAGCCAACTGCTATATCATCAACCAGCCGGGCTACTACAAATTCCCGATGGTCTACGGCAACGGCCTGAAGAACGGCGCACCGAACACCACCGCATGGACCGAACAGCACGGCACCACGGGCTATCCGCAGTTTGTAGGCTCCAACGGGCAGATACTCTCTTCTGAGAAACTTCCGACGATAGCCGACGCCGCGATAGTGACGTCGAACGCCCAATATGCCGTGCAATTAGTGAAGATCGACCAGGACTACCTGACCATCTACGTCGACCCGACCTATATAGACCAGGGCAACTCCATAGTGTGTGTGCGCGACGGCAACGGCACCATCCTCTGGAGCTGGCATATCTGGACTACGGACTACGATCCGTATGCCGACAAAGGCACCGTCAGCGTGAAAGTGCCTACCGGAAACGGCTGGAACAAGGACGAACGCTTCGACATGATGCGTTTCAACCTCGGCTGGCATCGTCCGGACCAAGGCGACGCCGGCGACGGAAAGACGCCGCGCCGCGTGATGTGGCGTCCAGTACAGTCACACCGCCACGAGGGACACACCATCACCCGCACCACCCCCAACTACTACTACATAGAGCAGGATCCCTACGAAGCCACCAAGACCGGCGCCGCCCCCTTCTACAACTGGGGACGCAAGGATCCGCTGATGAAGATGGTGCATACCCCCTTCGACAAAGCTCTGCTGCTCGACAACACCTACTACGGAGCCACCTACAGCCTGCGCCGCACATTCGACAACGAAAAGCTGACGAGCCGGCTCGACGGATCGAAAGAGTATCGTCTCAAGGACGGATATTATTTCTACACACAGATGAAACTGGAGTGGGCCATTCAGCTGCCGTGGGCCATACCGTTTGCCTACAACGCAGACAATCCCGGCGCGACTCACTCACAGACGCGCGGCATGACATGGTGGATCGGCCCCGGCACAACAATCACAAACAATCCCGTGCAGATCGTCAACACCACCGGAGTGGACGGAAGCACAGGCCTGCCTGTGTTAGGCACGACGGGCACACCAGGCAACGCCCTGCTTGAAACCGCCATGTCGGGAGGCCAGATGGTGTTCCACACAGAACTGTGGTGCATAGGCCAGAACAGCGACACCTACCTCGACAAGCGCGGAGAGAACGGCGCCGCTGGCGGAACGGTCCACAACGTGGTGAAGACCATCTACGACCCGTGCCCGCCGCTCTTCACCGTGCCACCGGCCCGAGCCATGGAGTATCTCAACATCACCAATTCACTTAGCTACAACAGCATCGACGACAGCTACGGCTATGTGTCGACCCAATACATGCAGCTCAAGAGCCATCTATGCTACGGCTACACATTCTATAAAGACTATGACTCGAAGATACGCGGCCTGACCGACGACGACCACACGGTGTCGCTCCCCGCCATGCCCTTCCTGTCGCCACTGGCCGGAGAGAGCACCTGGGACAAATCGTCGAACGTCTACTGTATACCCTACCTGAGCACGTTCATGAACCGCTCCTGCTCGCTGTGGGAGGCCGACATATCAGTGCCCGAACCCACCCTTAAACACAAAGGATGGCTAAGCTCGTACTACAACATCACGGGCATGTTCATAAAAGGCGCATCTGCCGGAGGCGTCAACGGCATGGGTCCCACCGAGACCAAGTCGACATATCTGGGCCACACATCGACCGGCAACGACTACAACAACTCCGGTCGCCAGATACGCCCGGTGCGCGAAGTTGACTGATACACATTGCCACCCATATCATCATCTCATGAGGCACAGCGCCGACCGGCGCCGTGCCTCATGGTTTGTCAGTCCGGCGCGTGACAGCGACATGTAGCAATGATGTTACAGAACGTCACTATCCGTTAAAAAATCATTACCTTTGCCGCTTCAAAAAAAATAAAGACAGGCAATCACGCCACACTAACCTACAAACGTCCAGCATGAATCTTTCCGGACCGGTCGATTTCCGACCAAAGCTGATCTCCTCTCTCCGCGACTACTCGTCGAAACGTTTCAAGGCCGACCTCGTGGCCGGCATCGTCACAGGCATCGTGGCCCTGCCGCTGGCCATAGCCTTCGGCATCGCGAGCGGCGTAAGCCCCACGACAGGCCTCATCACCGCGATCATAGGCGGCTTCCTGGTGTCGGCTCTGGGCGGCTGCACAGTGCAGATAGGCGGCCCCACGGGCGCGTTCATCGTGATCGTCTACGGCATCATAGCCGAATATGGCCTTGAGGGTCTGGCGATAGCTACCGTCATGGCAGGCCTTATACTGGTGATGCTCGGACTGTTTCACCTCGGCACGGTGATAAAATTCATTCCCTACCCCATAGTGGTGGGCTTCACCGCCGGCATAGCGCTGACCATCTTCTCGACGCAGATCAACGACTTCCTCGGACTCGGACTCAGCGACGTGCCGAGCGAATTCCTGCCCAAATGGGGCGTGTATCTGAGCCACCTGCAGCAGACCGACTGGGTGACGCTCGGCGTGGGCATAGCCTCTCTGCTGATCATCATAGCCACCCCCCGCATCTCCAAGAAACTTCCGGGAGCGCTGATATCGATCATAGTGATGACGGTGGCCGTCTACTTCATCAACGGCATCGACGGCATCAGCATCGAGACCATCGGCGACCGCTTCGGCGCCCTCGCCACCGACATACCGCAGCCCCACGGCTTCACGCTGAGCATGGCCACCATCAACGCCCTGCTCCCCTCGGCCTTCACCATAGCGATACTCGGCGCCATAGAGTCGCTGCTGTCATCGACCGTGGCCGACGGTATCACCGGCTCTCGCACCAACTCCAACACCGAGCTGATAGGCCAGGGTCTGGCCAATATCACAGTGCCGTTTTTCGGCGGCATCCCCGTGACCGGCGCCATAGCCCGCACGATGACCAACATCACCAACGGCGGCCGCACCCCGGTGGCCGGCATCATCCACGCCGCAGTGCTGCTGCTGATATTCCTCTTCCTGATGCCGATGATCAACCTCGTGCCGATGGCCTGTCTGGCCGCCGTGCTTATCGTGGTGTCGTACAACATGAGCGGCTGGCGCACCGTCAGATCCATACTGAAGAATCCCAAGAGCGACGTCACGGTGCTTGCCGTCACCTTCCTGCTCACCGTGATATTCGACCTCACGATAGCCATAGAGATCGGCCTGCTGCTGGCCATAATCCTCTTCCTGCGCCGCGTGATGGAGAACACCCAGATACGCGCCTATTCAGGCCAGCTCGACGTGGCCGAGGGCACTGAATCGACCACCCACGAGGTGCTCGACGTGGCCAAGGGTGTGGAAGTTTACGAGATCGACGGCCCGTTCTTCTTTGGCGTGGCCACCAAATTCGACGAGATGATGCGCACCTCCATGGCCGAGAAACCTCTGGTGAGAATCATCAGGATGCGCAAGGTGCCGTTTATCGACGCCACCGGCGTGCACAACCTCGAAATCCTCATCCAGTCGTCGCAGAAGGACGGCATCGACGTGGTGCTGTCGGGCGTCAACGAGAATGTGCACCGCGTGCTCGAGCACGCCAACGTGGAGCGCATGATAGGCCAGCGCAACATCTGCGACCATATCACCCGCGCCGTCACTCTTGCCAACTCCATAGTAGCCGAGCGACGCTCCGAACACCAAAAGACTGAATGACAGATCTTAGCGTCGCTTGGTCGGCATACATTCTGTTAACGTTCGTTACGAATCGCACCGTTTACACAAAAAAAATTGCAAAAAAAGTTTGTCAGTTTCTAAACTTACTGTAACTTTGCAGCGTTTTTGAAGCTAAAGAATTGTTTTATTAATAAATCGAACGAAAATGAAAAAGTTAGTTCTGATGCTCGCTGTTGTATTCAGCGCATCGCTCTTCGCTTGCGGAAACAAGAATGCCGCTGAGACTGAGGCTGCTGCCACTGACAGCGTAGAGGCTGTTGTTGCCGTTGAGACCGAGGCTGTGTGTGACACCCTCACCAACGACACCATCGCCGCCGACACTACCGTTGCTGTAGCTGTTGCCGAGTAATTACAACTCGCGAAAATCCTTTTAAGGCACTGAGAGCCGGATCCGACATGGATACCGACTCTTTTTTTGTGCGTTTTTTGCAGCCATGAAACAACTTTAACCGCGCAGACAGCGTTTGTATATAACTAGCGCCGACATCCCGGCGCAGACCCAGCGGCGTCACACGTCCGCCATCATGCATAAACAAAACCTGACATGATACAGAACATCAACTTCCGGAAGTTTACCGACCACCTGAGCCACGCAACCCTCCTGACCATACCCGGCGAAGCTACAGCCGCCGTGCTCACCATACAGGCCGCCATGGGGCTTTTCGCCGTGTCATCGGCCATAAAATCGGAGAAACTCTGCGCCGACGACCAGGCCACCAGACTGCTCCAGACACAATTCGGCATTCTCAAAGAGCAGCTCGAAGCTACAGCCAACCGCTGCTTCACCGCCGGCAAGGCGCTCAACGCCGCCATAGTGGCCGAAGAGAAGAAAGAGCAGGAGGCACTGTTCGGCGAATGCGCCGAAGCCAACCTGCAGACCGCCCGCCTGGCCGCCGACCTGAGCCGCCTGCTCGGATCGCTGGCCGCGATTGATGACCCGATGGTGTCGTCGGTGGCGCAGCCCGCTCTGGTGGTGACCGGCACATGCCTCGAAGCCGCCAGGCTAAACGCCAACTTCTTCACGCCACATCTCGATGCCGCCAAAGCCGACGACTACATCCTTCAGTTCAAAAACCTGACAGAAGCCGTCAACGGCTGACACCGCTCCACTGACCGGTATCCCCGCCCATACCACGACACCCCTCAACGCCAAGCCGCGAAGAGGGGTTGCAGCATATCAGCCCATTTTTCCGGCCGCATAATGCCGGGGCGCCGGGAATTTTCACTATTTTTGCAAAACAAACACCACAGCCCATGAGCCAACAGGTAAAACCCAAGAAAGCACTCGGACAGCACTTCCTGACCGATCTCGACATAGCACGGCGCATCGCCGCCACCCTCGACGACTACAAGGGCCTCCCGGTGATGGAGGTAGGTCCGGGCATGGGAGTGCTCACACAGTTTCTGATGGCCGAGGGTCACGACATAAGCGTGGCCGAGATCGACGGCGAGAGCGTGGATTATCTGCGCAGCCACTTCCCGGAGCTTGAAGGCCGCATAATCGACTGCGACTTCCTGAAACTCGATCTGGCGCAGACCTACCCCGACGGACAGCCTTTCTGCGTGATCGGCAACTACCCCTACAACATATCCTCGCAAATATTCTTTCATGTGCTCGACTACCGCGACCAGGTGAAATGCTGCTCCGGAATGCTTCAGCGCGAAGTGGCCGAACGTCTCGCCGCCCCGGCCGGAACGAAGACCCGGGGCATACTGAGCGTTATGCTTCAGGCATGGTATGACGTGGAGTATCTCTTCACCGTGCAGCCGGGAGTGTTCAACCCGCCGCCCAAAGTGCAGAGCGGAGTGATACGCATGCGCCGCAACGACGTGACCGATCTGGGCTGCGACGAGCGACTGTTCAAGACCGTGGTGAAGACAGCCTTCGGACAGCGCCGGAAGACCCTGCGCAACTCCCTGCGCGGCCTTCTGCCGGCCGGCACCGGCGCCGACGAGCTGCCGATGGGTCAGATGCGCCCCGAACAGCTCACTGTCGGACAATTTGTAGAACTCACCAATTTCATATCCTCACTCCGCGCACCCAAGCAATGAAAGAATACACCCCCGAATATCTGGAACACATAAGGCAGATCATAGCCGAGCGCAACGAGGAGGCCGCCCGCACGGAGCTGGCCGACCTACACCCGGCCGACATAGCCGAGCTTTACCAGCAGCTCGATCTGGAGGAAGAGGAATTTCTCTACAAGCTGCTCGACGACGAGATAGCCGCCGACGTGCTCATGGAGCTTGACGAAGACGACCGCCGCAAGCTGCTCAAGGAGATGCCAGCCGAGGAAATCGCCCGGCAGTTTATCGAAAACCTCGACACCGACGACGCCGTAGACATCATACAGGAACTCGACGAAGAGGACCGCGACAAGATCCTCTCGCACATCGACGACGTGGAGCAGGCAGGCGACATCATTGACCTGCTGAAATATGACGAGGACACCGCCGGCGGCCTGATGGGCACCGAGATGATCGTGGTCAACGAAAACTGGAGTATGCCTGAATGCATCAAGCAGATGAGGATGCAGGCCGAGGATATGGACGCGATCTACAACGTCTATGTGGTCGACAACGACTACCGCCTGCGGGGCATACTGCCGCTGAAAACCCTGATCACCCACCCGTCGGTGTCGAAGATACGCCACGTCATGGAGGAGAACCCGGCATCGGTGAAGACCGACACGCCGATCGACGACGTGGCCATCGACTTCGAGAAATACGATCTCGTGGCCATGCCGGTGGTCGACTCCATCGGACGCCTCGTAGGGCGCATCACCGTCGACGACGTCATGGACCAGGTGCGTGAATCGACCGAACGCGACTATCAGCTGGCATCAGGTCTGTCGAGCGACGTGGAAACCTCCGACACCATCTTCACACAGACCAAGGCCCGGCTGCCCTGGCTGCTGATAGGAATGCTCGGCGGCATAGGCAACTCACTCATACTCGGCAACTTCGAGGAAGGCCTCTCGGTCGATCCGACACTTGCTCTTTTCATACCGCTCATAGGCGGCACAGGCGGCAACGTCGGCACCCAGTCGTCGGCTATCGTCGTGCAGGGTCTGGCCAACGGCTCGCTCGACCTTCGCCGCTCCGGACGCCAGCTGCTCAAAGAGCTTGGCGTAGGCCTGATCAACGGCCTGATAATATCGCTGCTTGTATTGACCTACAATGTCATGAAACTCGGCCCGGGTCACTACTCCACCACCATGGCCGTGTCGCTGTCGCTCATGTCGGTGGTGATCTTCGCCTCGGTGTTCGGCACTTTCGTGCCACTGACCCTCGAGAAGTTCAAGATAGATCCGGCACTGGCCACCGGCCCCTTCATATCCATCACCAACGACATCATCGGCATGCTGATCTACATGGTGATCTCATCCGCTCTCATCATCCATTTCGCGGGCTGACCGCACATCTCTCCAGACATTCCCTCCCCACCTACCACAACCGCTGACCATTCGTGAATCACCCCGAACCACAACCGACGACCATCGTGGTCATTACCGACGCCTATCCCTACTGTGAGCACCCTGAAAGCGTCCTGGTCAAGCCAGGGCTTGACGCCCTTGCCTCACGGTTCGACCGTATCATAGTGATGCCCCGCCACCGGATCAGCAGTGTCCGCGACGAACATCTCCGACCCGGCATAGAGATATGCGACGATCTGGCCGACGCCACCGGACACGACGGACGGCTGCCGGTGTGGAGCGCTCTTGCATCGGCCGACATGGCCTATTGGCTCACGCACGGCACCGACAACCGCCACGCGCTGTCGCACTCAATCCAGGCCGTAGCCGCCGGACAATGGTTCACGCGCTGGCTACGGCGACACCCCGACCTCACATCGCAAAACACAATATTCTATACATTCAGGCTCAGTCCGCTGACCTCGGGTCTTGCTCTCGCATCGCGCAAACTGCACCTGCGCATAGTGACGCGTGCCCACACCGACGATCTGCGCCGTGGCAACCGCCAGCTGCGCCTGTTCACCGCACGACACTGTAAGGCGATATTCACCACGAGCGACCAGACGGCCGACGTGATCCGCCGACGACTGTCGGGTGACCGACATGTGCACATCGAGACACGCCGTTTCGGATGTGTTGACCGGCTCGATAGCGCTCCGTCGCCACATATAATACACAACCAGCTGACCTTCCTCACTGTAGGGCCGATCACCGAGGAGAAACGCTTCAGCCAGATGGCCGAATATATCGACGCACTGGCCACCGCACGCGAAACTCCGATAAAATGGATTGTGGTAGGCGACGGCCCGTGCTACGACGACCTGAAAGCCACCCTCGGGCGGCTCACCCCCAACAAATGGCTCACAACCGAACTGCTCGGCGCAGTGAACAACGACGACGTGCACGCGCTCTACGCCACCGGCAGCATCGACTGGACACTGCTGCTTGCCGACGACGGCATAGGCTGCCCGGTGGCTCTGTGCGAATCAATGATGTATGGAGTGCCGGTCATAGCCAACGATGTCGGCGGTCTGTCGGAGATGGTCGACGACGACTGCGGCATACTGCTGGCCGCCAATCCTGAAAAGGAGGAGTTCATACGCGGTATCATGCCCTATATCGACTCACAGCTGCGATACAGCCGCATGCGTCTGGGCGCACGCGAGAAATGGGCGTCGGACTTCGACGCAACGCTGCTCCGCGACGAACTGGCCGACGATATGTCGAAACTTGTAACGTAAACAACGGTGAAAGTCGCCGGCGCAACTTTTCGGTGTCCGGAAGCGTTTGTAATGTCAGTAACACAACATCATCATATCCATGCACACCGCCCCGCTTCCGGTAAATCCCCACGGATCCCCGCTCAAAGGCATCAGAGGCCATATACTGACATTCAAGGCCAATCCGGCGCTTCACGACGACGCAGAGGGCTGCTACGACTATCATGCCGACGGCCTGATAGTGATACAGGACGGATATATCGTCGACGCAGGCAACTACAGCGCCATAGCTCCCGCATATCCGCAGATGAGGGATATCGACATGTATGCCGACGCCGTGGTAATGCCCGGTTTCGTCGACTGCCACACCCATTACGTACAGAGTCCGATGATCGGCTCATACGGCGAAACGCTGCTCGACTGGCTCGAACGGTATGCCTACCCTACAGAGTCGCGAATGGCTGACAAGCAATCGGCCGACGAGACGGCACGGGAATTCTTCAGGCAGACACTCTCCCAAGGCACCACCACCGCCAATGTGTTCGCCACGACATACGCCACGTCGGTCAATGCATTCTTCGAAGAGAGCGAACGCTACAACACCCGCATGATATGCGGCAAAGTGCTCCAGGACCGCAATCTGCCCGAAGCCCTGAAGGATCCCTCGGCCGAAGAATCGATTGCTGTCGCCGGGGAGCTGCTCGAGAAATGGCACCGCCGCGGACGGCAGCTCTACGCCGTCATACCCCGGTTTGCTCCCACCTCGTCCCCCAGGCAGCTACAGCTTGCCGGGGAGCTTTATCAGCGGCATATCGACACCGGAGTGTATCTGCACACACACCTGAACGAATCGCAGAACGAGATAGAGTGGGTGAGGGAACTGTTTCCCGGAATGGCCGACTACACAGATGTCTACCGCCATTTCGGCCTCGTTGACCGGATGACGGTAATGGCCCACTGCTGTATAATGGGCGAGAATGAATGGCAGACGCTCCATGACTGTGGTTGCGGGGTAGCCCACTGTCCGTCGTCCAACCTATTCCTCGGCGACGGAGAATTCGACTACCGCGAGGCCGTGAAGAGATCGCGTCCTGTCAGAACCGGAATCGGATCCGACACCGGCGGCGGAACAAGCTTTTCCATTCCTCGACAGCTCGGCGAGGCCTACAAGGTGGCGATGTTGCACGGCTGTGGCCTTAGCGCACTCAAAAGTTTCTACATGGCCACGCGCGGCGGCGCCGAGGCGCTACGGCTTGAAAACACAATAGGCTCCATAGCGCCGGGCTTCGAGGCCGATATGGCCGTGGTGGATCTACGTCCGTCGGAATTCGTCGGATGGCGCATGAAATACGCCGCCACAGTATTCGAGAAACTGGCTGTCATAGCGTCGCTCGGTCCGGACAACCTGATAAGAGCCACATACGTGTCAGGGCGGAAGGTCTACGACCGCGACCGCGGGCAGAAATGGATGTATGCCGACCACGCCGGGATAGAGCGCGTTTCATAAAACAACGGTCCTGCGTCAGATCTCGGATCGTGACACAGGACCGTCGGGTTTGTCTTCCGCTGTAATGCGGCTCAGATGCCGGTGCGCTTGCGTATGGCGGCAGGGACAGCCTCCTTGTTGACGTAGATATCCATGGTCTTGGCAAGGAAATAGGGCATTGACACATAGAAGTAGCCGCCGTATTTCTGCTTGTCGGTCCATGAGTTCTGCACCTTGTAGTATTCATTGCCGTTCTGGTCGGTGGCCTTGCCTACGATCACCATTCCGTGGTCGTCGGTTGTTTCCTGGCGGTCGAACATATCCTGACGCATCTCCTGAGTGACCTCAATCTCCTTTACCGGGCCTTTGACGTCGTATTTCTCACGGTTCTTTTCAGCATCGGAGAGCTTCACCCAGCGCGACAGTTCGGTGCCTTCGAGATCGGCCTCGTCCTTGTCGGCAGGCATCACAGCGAATCCCTCTTTCCACTTGAAACCGCCTTCGCTGACGTCGGCAGCCCAAGCCACGGAGTAGCCCTTGTCGATAGCGTTGTCGACGATAGCCTTGAGATCGGCCAGAGGCACGTTCATGTACTGGCCGGAGAGCCAGTTGTCGGAAACCTCAAGCACGAAAGGCTTGTCGAACGGATGGTGGGTGAACGAAGTGAACGTAGCGTAATCGTCGGGATTGATGCCGAGCGACTGTGCGAATGTCCGGGGAGTGTAGGTCTTGCCCTCGTATTCGAATGTCTGGGGGATCTCTCCGAAATAGGCGTTGAGTATGCCCTGCAGACCCTTGCGCCACGCAGTGGAGAGCCGGCGGTTGGGCTTGCGGTTGATAGCCGAAAGATAGCCCTGCATGGCGGCCTCAAGCTCGCCGTGCACGTGATTGTCCTCGCCGTAGTTGAGTCCCTTGTAGGCCTCTTCGGGCATCATGCCGTAGGCTGCCCACACATAGGGAACATCGAGTCCGCTGCCACCCTGCGAGAAGTTGATCTTGCCGTTGGTGCGTATATATTTGTCAGCCTTGTCGTCGTAGGTGTGCCATACGACAAACATTTCCGACAGATCCACGGGCTTGTGTCCCTTGCGGATGATCTCGTTTTCGAAGAACGAATTGCTTGAGAAGCACCAGCATGTACCCGACTTGTTCTGGTCGCGTACCGGACCGGTCTTCACAGTCTTTACATCGGTGAACTTGAAGCCCTCGACCGAATCGGTCTTCGCGGCTTCCTGCGCCTGCACCGAGAGAGCGGCCGCCAGAGCAGCCATGATAATGATTGGTTTCATATAAGTAATTCTTAAAGATTAGTTGACATCATTAAACTCATCAGTAACCCGTGGGTCGCTGTGAGTTACTTAGTATGTGTATGAATATTTCTATTGAACAGCTCATGATGTTCAACCACAAAGTTACGCAAAATCGACGGCATAACACATTGCCGTATCAGCTTTTTTGCATAGAAGCACGCATGAAAGCGTGAAAAACACCGCAAAAAAAGAGCAATCCTCACGGATAGCTCCTTCCAAGATTTATTTTACAGGGATGTGAACGACGGATCCTCACGGAGTGGTCAGTCCACTTTCATATACAGGATAGTCAGCTATCTGCTGACCGGATTATGATACAATGTGATTTGTTATGGTTTGGTCAATAACGGAAATCGACTCGACGCTTTCGACAGGTTGTTGAGATTGCACAGGAAACCTGTCCGCCGTAGCACCGGAGGATCTGCCACAATTCAAAAAAGAGGAAAACGGATGTTGGATGGACGAGCAGGATCTAAAGGAATACCCCCCCCCATAACCACCTCATTCTCAGTGAATTGAGTTGTAGTTGAGGTTTTATCGAAAATCATCAGCTGAATCGCGCCGTCACACCGATAGCCGGAATGCTCTATCCGGGCGGCATCATAATGATGATTTGATCTCGATGCGAATGTTGACATAAGTTCAGCTTGCATTAATGATTATGGCACGAAATTACAAAATGAAAAGCAATTGTGCAACCGACATGAACATTTGTGGCCATTATGACCACGATTCATATTAATATATTACATTTTGGCCAATCATGTCTCCTACGGAGAACGGCATACGCTTACGAAAGGATGGCCGACTCGAGCTTCGACAGATCGTCCTGCAGGCGCTTCTCAAGCGGCAGACGCTCCTCGATGTTGCGGCATGCATACAATACGGTAGCGTGTGTGCGCGACAGGCGCGATCCGATAGCCTTAAGCCCCATCTTGGCATGTTTCTTGGCCAGGAACATCACCATCTGGCGCGCGTCGGAGATCTCGCGGCGGCGCGACTTGGTAAAGAGCTGGTCGGGTTCGATCTTGTAGTAGGCGCTGACCTCCTGGGCTATCATTTCGAAATTTATCTGACGGCGGTTGATCTTCACTGCGTTTCCGAGCACCTTACGGGCAAGGTCTATGGATATTTCACAACCGAGCACCGTAGCATGGGCTATGAGCGACACCATAATACCCTCAAGCTCGCGGATTGAGTCGGTGACATTTCCTGCTATATAGTCGAGCACATCGGCCGGTATCACAAGACCGTCCTTCATGGCTTTGCGCTCAAGCACTTCGCGCCGCAGATTGTAGTCGGGCTTCTCGAGTTCGGCTGTCATGCCCCATTTGAAGCGGTCGATCATGCGCTTTTCCATGCCCTCCATCATCGACGGGCGTGTGTCGGACGACAGTATGATCTGCTTCTGATTGAGCTGAAGATGATTGAATATGTGGAAGAATGTTCCCTGAGTGCTCGTCTTGCCGATCAGATCCTGAATATCGTCGAGTATGAGCACGTCGATGCTCTGATAGAAGTTTATGAAGTCGTTGATGCGTCCGCTACGCAGAGCTGTCGTATACTGGCTCTCAAACAGGCGTGCGGTCACATACAGGACGCGCTGCTGGGGATTAAGCTCCTTGATACGGATTCCGATAGCCTGTATCAGGTGAGTCTTGCCTACACCCGGCGACCCGAAAATAAATAGCGGGTTGAACGTCTTGCACTTCGGGTCGGAAGCGATCGCCTCACCGATGGAGCGCGCCACACGGTTGCTAACGCCTATACAGTAGTTTTCAAACGTGTATCGCGGATTGAGCTGTGCGTCGATCTCGGCAGGCTGCGCTTTTGGAGCAAACGGGTTGGAGGTGGCTCCGGGTGCGGGCGCCACAGCAGTCGACGGATTTGAGCTCTCCATCGTGACAGCCGTCGTGGGGTCATCGGAAACCTGGTCGAAGTGATAGAACAGCTTTACCGACGGGCCGTAAACCTTATGGAGCGTCTTGCTGATCAGTTTGAAATAGCGTTCTTCAAGCTGCTCCACAAAGAATTGTGACGGCACTCGTATATTAAGGTTTCCGTCAACAAAGCTGATCGATGCGACCGGCTTGAACCATGCTTCAAACTGTTCCTTGGGTAGATTGTCGTGGAAAATCGCAAGACAATTTTCCCACATCTGTATATGATTATGCTCCATTTATGTGGGGGAATTTATTGTTTCAAGAGGAGAGCATGCGCCCTTTTTCCGGATGCAAAATTGGGGCAAAAAAAAGTTATAAACAATCGCGATTTTATTTGCAAATCATAAGTTTTTTTCAACTATACTGAATCACAACGCCTTACACACAGCATAGGCCAACATCCGACAGACATGACAACATACAAGAATAAACCTATGATAATGTGGTAATTACACACTTTATTGTGTCGCTACAGTAAAACGCCCGTCAGTCGTCGCAAAACGTTAACGACGGCATCAGCACTAACAAAACGGACCAACCCCGAGGGTCGGTCCGGCTTAGTCGTTATTTAGATCTTGTACAAATAAGATACCGCTTCCATGCAACATCTTTCAGGCATGGGATCAGAGCAGTTTGATGCTGATATATCGCTTGGGATGACGCTTCACATCCTGCAGAAGCGAGTCGAGGCTTCCCACGGCGCCATTGAGCGAATTATAGAGCGACGGATCATTTAGGAGCAGTCCGAGCGACGAATCGCGGCTCTGGAGCTGCCCCGAAAGCTCATTGAGACGTGCTGTGAGGCTCTGCACATTGGCCATCGTGGAGTCAAGTGGCATCTCACGCAAAGCAGCTGTGACCTGAGTGAGGTCGGACGAGATCTGGCGGACATTGGTCATAGTGGTCTGCGCGTCGGAAGCTATGGCCGGTGTGCGCGCCATGGTTGCGGAGAGTGCCGTGGTGCTTCGCTCCAGATTAGCCATAACCGCATCGAGACGCTTCACCGCACCGAGCAGCGCCGGATCCGACACGATGGCTGTGACAGCCGTCAGAAGCGAATCGATTTTAGGAAGCGCCGAAGCAACCGACGGAAGTATGTCGTTGGTGACATTATCCATCAGTCCTGATGAGTTGACACCCGTCAGCTTGTCCCCGACCTGATGCATTCGCGTGTCCTTGCCCATTCTCAGCTCGATCGACGAGGTGCCGAGCATATCGGTGACGAGCACCGCCTCCGTACCCACCGGAACCTTCAGCTTACGGTCGAGCGACAGCTCCACTTTGATATGGCCGGGGTTGTCATACTCATAGTTGATCTCACGCACAAGGCCCACTTTGTAGCCGTTGACAGTCACCGGAGCCGACTGCGCCAGACCGGCGACATTGGTATATGATGCATAATAATAGTTGGCAGCCTTGAACACATTGACGCCTTTGAGGTAGTCGATACCGAAAAAGAGTATCAGCAGTGTGATCAGCACCGTCAGGCCTATCATCAGTTCCTTTTTCTGTATAGTCTTCATTGTCGGTTGGAATTATATCGTTGTCTAAATTATTTAATTCTCTTGCCATTGCGCGTCTTTATGACAAACGCGTCGGAGAACTGTTTCCTTACCTGCCTGAGCCGCTTCTGCGCATCGGACAGGGATGTGTATGACCCTACGGTGTATTTATACACGCGTCCGTCGACATAACACTCGACATCGGTCATCCCCTTGTATTCGCTCGATTTCTTACCAAGTCGTTTCGAGCTGGTCATGAACTGCACCTTATATATGATACGGTTGTCATCGGCCGACGCTGACTTCGCACGGTCAACGCTCTTCGCCTCCTCTGACACCTGCTTTCCGGACGGTACGCGGTCAGATGCTTTTTCCGATACAGTCGCGGTATTGTCCGCTTCCGAAACCTTCTTTCCGGCAGAGTCAGCAGAGGGCGTCACCTGATGTACAGGCTCGTCGACCGGCGTGAGCTTGCGCTGCGGCTTCGGCATGTTTTTTCCCTTGGAAGCGACCTTCCCGCCGTTGACAGTGGCGGTATGAAGGTCGATGGAGCGCTTATACTCACGGAAGCCATTGAAAATGGCCTGCGCCATCTTCTCACGGCCCTTGTTTGAGGCCATATACTTTTCCTGCACAGGATTGCATATGAAATCAAGCTCTACGAGCACCGCCGGCATACTTGTCTTGAACAGCACCCAGAAATTGGCCTGCCTTACGCCTCTGTCGCGACGTCCCGCAGTCGCGACGAGCTCCTGCTGTATGGCCTGGGCGGCAGCCACGCTTTGCTCCACGTGCTTGTTGCGGCTCATCTCGAAGATGATGTATGACTCGGTCGAGGACGGATCGAATCCTTCGTAGACAGTCGAGTAGTCGGCCTCAAGCTTCATCACGGAGTTCTCGCGCATGGCCACGGCAAGGTTCTCTTCCGTACGGCGGAATCCAAGGGTGTAAACCGAAGCTCCGGCCACGGTGCGGTAGTTGCGCGCCTTTTTGTCGATAGAGTTGGCATGGATGGATATGAACAGATCGCCACCCGCCTTGTTGGCTATGTCGGCACGCCCCTGGAGAGTGACAAACGTATCATTGCGGCGGGTGTAGACCACCTTGACATCCTTGAAATTATCCTCAATAAGCTTGCCCAATTTAGTAGCGACAGCGAGATTTATATCCTTCTCACGGGTGATTATGCCTACGGCTCCGGTGTCGCCACCGCCGTGTCCCGCGTCGATAACTACGGTAAACTTTTCCTCTGCAGCGGCTGTCAGCGACATGAACGCAACCGTCAGCGCTATAGATATACTGCGTATTATGCCATGCATGGTTTCGTCAATTGTTCTTTTCAAAAAGAGATTACGGACATGTCCGATCCCGACGGACATACCGCTATCAAAGCGCAAAGTTAGTAATTATCATCCATTTTTGACCACATTTGCCACAAAATCGGCCACGAGAGCCAATGTTGGGTACATTTTGTTTAACTTTGGCTTCATGAAACTGACGACATTACCTATTGCAGCCCTTGTGACAGCTATCGCATCGTGCACAACCTACGAAAACACAGAAATACCGGTGGAACGAATCACCACGGCCGAGGCGCTCGCATCGTCGCCCGACGGTGCGCACACCATAATGCGCGCGTTAGGAGCCGACGACGACACAGCCGCCACGCAGCAGTGGGTCTATCGGTTCGGCCAGTCGGAAGCGATGAGGATCTTCGGCCATGACGCCGACTCAATCATGCCTTCGTTGCGGCAGTTCTCGTCCGACATCGGTCGACTGCACCGCAATATGGCGTCGATACTACCCGATGCTCCACCGCTCCGCCAGATCTATGCTACCGTCATACCATATTCGCAATCGGTCATACTGATGTCCGACACAAACGGCATAACGATAATCGTAGGCCTCAACCATTATCTAGGAGCCGATTATGAAGGCTACAGTTCCTTTCCGGCCTATCGGCGCGCACGCAAGACACCCGAATGGATGACACGCGACATTGCCGAGGCAATAGTGCGCACGGTGTATCCTTTGGAGAGCGACGCACACCCCACACTGCTACAGCGGATGCTCTACGAAGGCGCCGTGGCCGCAGCCCTCGTCAGACTGATGCCGGACAATGAAGCCCGCGCCATAGGGATGACCGACGATGACTTCGCGCAGCTTTATCGGTCCGAGAAAGAGATATGGCAGCGCATGGCCGGATCAGATCTGCTCTTCGACCGTTCGGAACGCACAGCTTCCTCGCTGCTGCACGAAGGCTCCCCGGGGACGGTGATCGGACGCGACGTGCCGCCAATGGCCGGCCGACTGACAGGGTGGCGCATCGCAGAATCATACCTCAAAGCCAATCCCGAAGCCACGCCTGAATCGTTGCTGCAACCTACCTTCTACCTCTCCGACAAAACCCTGCGCGAGGCTAAATATATGCCCTGACAGCCAACGTTAACCTATTTTAACCCTCTGCTGCAACCCGCTCCCCAAGCCGTACGAAAGCCCATCCAGACCTCACTGGGCACCTGACAAATTGTGTACGCCGCAATATTTTTGTAACTTTGCGGTGTTTTAAGAAAGGTGTCAGGCGAAGAGTCGCCTGCAGATGACGCCGAAAATCGGCGGGGCAAGCTTTCTGATACGGCAGCACCACACACGTGCAGCCGTAACGCCACCCTCCTTCGGAATGCCTGCCTTATGTGTAACATTAAACCTTGACAATGAAGAAAACAATGAAAGTCATTGTGCTCTTCGCCGTTCTTGTCATTTCAGTATCCGCTTATTCCGAGCGTGTGTTTGAAGCCGCCGAAGGCTACAACGCTCCATCGATGACGATTGAAAACAGCGACACGACGCTGTCGCTTGCGGATATGAAGGGACGCTATGTGATCGTCACATTCTGGTCGTCGGCCGACGCCGACTCACGCCTCAGGGCCTACCGGTATGACGAGGCAGCCAAGCTGCTCCCGCAGGAACGATTTTGTCTCTTGTCGGTCAACTTCGACCGTAGCGAGCGCCTCTTTCGTGAGATAGTGCGTAGAGACAATCTTAGCGCGGAGAACCACATCCATGTCGACGGCAGCCAAGCCAACAGGATCATCCATGACTACCGGCTGACCGAAGGATTCAAATCGCTCCTTATCGACCCGAAGGGACGCATCGTGGCGATGAATCCAAGCATTGAAACTCTGACCAAAATGAGTATTTGAAGCTGACAACATCACATTCCGGAAGGAAGCAATTCCTCCCGGCTTTTTATTTTTATACACCTTATTCCGGAACAGGAACGTTCTATAAAAGAAAATCCTTAAAGATTGTCTAAGAGTATGTTTGAATTTAACCCGAAGAAATATATAGGGACTTCTTGCCATCCCCTCAAAGGTCTTTTCGGGCGATTCGCGTCAAGTTTCATCGGTCACGATGCCCGCATCGCTCCCTCATCAACTCACGCGAATCTCTCCGAAAATCCTCTTTGAGTGAATAGAAGTGAAATTCAAACATACTCTAAAATTCATATCACTTTGCTTTTGAGAGTCTTTCCAGCGTCTTTTTGTTTGCTTCCCGGTCATGTAGCTACGGCTACACTCCCTCATTACAAACAAAAATCCATCAGACAATCCTTCTCAAAATCCGTATTATATAAATTTAGACAATTTTCCTCCAAAAGCACCTTTCGGGCGAACAACGCCGATCTCTCCAAACTCTCAACACATTACTTTATTCCCCATTTATTGCCATAGTCTCGCGAATTCTCCATATATTTGCACCATTATGAAAGGAATCGTACTTGCAGGCGGCAGCGGCACACGCCTCTACCCCATCACAAAAGGAGTCAGCAAACAGCTCCTACCGGTCTATGACAAACCGATGGTCTACTATCCGATCTCGGCGCTTATGCTTGCCAGCATACGCGACATACTTGTCATCTCCACACCTCAGGATCTGCCCGGCTTCCGGCGTCTGCTCGGCGATGGCAGCGACTACGGCATACATCTTGAATATGCCGAGCAGCCCTCGCCCGACGGACTCGCACAGGCCTTCATCATAGGACGCGACTTTATCGGTGACGATTCGGCCTGTCTGGTGTTGGGCGACAACATTTTCCACGGAGCCGGATTTTCAGGACTGCTGAAAGAGGCTGTGGCCGACGCAGAGCGCGGACTGGCTACCGTATTCGGATATTGGGTCGACGACCCGGAGCGTTACGGCGTGGCCGAATTCGACGAATCCGGCCGGTGTCTCTCCATCGAGGAAAAACCTGAGCATCCGAAGTCAAACTACGCTGTGGTGGGTCTCTACTTCTACCCCAACAAGGTGGTGGACGTGGCCGCCTCCATAAAGCCGTCGGCCCGCGGCGAGCTTGAGATCACATCGGTCAATCAGGAATTTCTCCGCTCCGACGCCCTCCGCGTGCGCACCCTGCCACGCGGATTCGCATGGCTCGACACCGGCACCCACGACAGCCTTGCCGAAGCCTCGATCTACGTAGAGGTGCTTGAGAAGCGTCAGGGTCTCAAGATAGCCTGCCTCGAAGGCATCGCCTACCGGCAGGGATGGATCGACCGCCAGCGCATGGAGGAACTCGCACGTCCGATGCTCAAAAACCAATACGGCCGATACCTCATGAAAGTGATCGACGAACTCGACCGCACCGGAATGCAAAATCTCGACTAACCGACGGCACAAATGGAACTTATCACAACACCTATACCCGAAGTGGTGATCCTTAAGCCGCGAGTATTTGACGACGCCCGCGGATATTTCTTCGAAAGCTACTCACAGCGCGACCTCAATCAGCTGATGCAGCGCGACATTCAGTTCGTGCAGGACAATGAGAGCCGTTCGGTCCGCGGAGTGATGCGCGGCCTCCATTTCCAGCGTCCGCCGTTCACCCAGGCCAAACTCGTCAGATGCGTGGAGGGTGCCGTGCTCGATGTAGCTGTCGACATACGCCGCGGATCGCCCACCTACGGCCATCATGTGGCAGTGGAGCTCACCGCCGACAATCATCTGCAGTTTTTCGTACCACGCGGATTCGCCCACGGCTTTGCAGTACTGAGCGAAACCGCTGTATTCCAGTACAAATGCGATAACTACTACGCACCTCAGGCCGACGGAGGCATATCGCTGCTTGACCCGGCTCTCGGCATAGACTGGCGCATAGATCCATCGACTGCGATACTGTCGGAAAAGGATACCCGCCATCCACTGCTTGAGCAGTTTGAGTCGCCGTTTATCTACGGCGAATTCTGAATGCCGACCCATTCACACAGAAAGACCCTGTATCGACCGACTGATCGGCACAGGGTCTTTTGGCATACTTGCCGCAATACTACAGCCTGCACATCTGACTTCACATTTTAAGCAGTTTTAACCACATCCGCTTCTAATTGTGAAAAATAATGCATACTTTTGTCAGCATTTTACACATTGGACTTTAAGAAAGACAGCCCCAACCCAATCAGCGACGACATGAACAAAGTAAGAGCCGCTCTTGAGAAGGTGATGAGCGAAGATCTGTCGGAAATCTGGACGATATTAAATGCCGACGAGAAACGCAAGATCACCGACAACTTTGCCATACATCATTTCAAGAAAAATCAGATAATCTACGCCGAGAACGAAGCTCCGGAATATCTCTGGTGTCTGCTTAAAGGCAAAGCCAAGCTCTACAAGGACGGAGCCGGCAACCGCACACAGATACTGCGGCTTATCAGACCTGTGCAATATTTCGGCTACAGAGCCTTCTTTGCCGAAGAGTCATACGTGTCAACCGCCGCCACAATCGAGCCGTCGATACTGGGAACGATACCCATGACCGTAGTAAAGGAGCTCATCGACCAGAACATCAGTGTTGCATGGTTTTTCATCCGCGAACTGTCGCACAATCTCGGACGCTCCGACACCAACATAGTCAACCTCACTCAGAAGCATCTGCGAGGCCGTCTCGCCGAAGCGCTCATAGCTCTCAAAGACAGCTACGGATATGAAGAGGACGGCACCACCATCAGGGTATATATGGGACGCCAGGATCTCGCCAACCTGTCGAACATGACCACCGCCAACGCCATACGCACGCTGACCGACTTCGGCAACGAACGCATCATAGTGGTCGACGGACGTACCATAAAAATCATTGACGAAAAGACGCTCATAAAAATCAGCCGCTTCGGCTGACAAACGACAAAGTATATATACACAACAGGCAATATGTCAGAAGTTCAGAACCCTGACGTATTGCCTGCTTTTTTTTCACACAACGGCAAATTATACCGGCGGGTGACACCGGATAAGCGTCATTGCACGCCCCTGAAACGACAGACGCCGCGCCGGCATTGCCGACGCAGCGTCATAATTCGATCTGTTACAGATAACCTTTATCAGTCCCCGAGAGTCTCATAGAGTTTCTTGATGCCCTCGTTTTCCGGATCGATCTTCAGATAGTCTTCCAGATACTGCTTGGCTTTGGCCTTGTCGACATCAGAGTAGTAGATGCCGAGCACGTAGTCGGCAGCGCGGTAAGAAGCGATCTGCGACTCACGGTTGGCCGGATCGGCATTGAGCATTTCAAGCATTTTCTCATAGAGAGCGGCGATCTCGGCATTGGGGTTGTCGTCGTTGCGGGCAAGAAGTATCTCACCTTTCAGACGATAGAGAACCGCATTGTCCGACACACGTTCCAGAGCCTTGTCATAGTACTTGATACCTTCATCGGCGGCAGCCACACGCTCAGGAGTACCCTTTTCGAGCTTGCGTGCCAGAGATGCATAGCGGCGACCCATGTTAATGATGTCGTTGATCGAACCGTTGCCTGCATCAAGATACTGCTTCATCACCTCCACAGCCTTCTCGGAGTTGCCTGCACGGTCATGGACAAGGCTCAGCTTCGGCAGCAGCTCAGGCTTGTCGGGGTTAAGCTCGATGGCCTTCTCGAAAGTCTTCACGGCCTCCTCGTATTTGCCCTGCTCTGCGAGTGCGTCGCCGTAGAGGATATAGTCATTGGGGATGTACTCTGCGTCGGGATGACCGAAGAGCTTTGCTCCGGCAGCTTCTGCAGCAGGCCAGTCTTCCTTTGCGGCATAGTCCATCATGATGACGCGATACATGTAGAAGTTGTTCGGATCCTTCGAGAGCACGCTGTTGGCCACCTCAAGGCTCTTGTCGTAGTCCTTTGCCGAATAAAGCAGTCCGGCGTAGCGCTGCTCATCCTTCTGGAAGTGGTTGGGATTCTCAAGATACTTGCCATACTGCAGACATGCCGAACCGAACTGCGAGTTGTCGTAGTATTTCTCGGCAAGCTCACGCTGTGCCAGAGCCGAGTTAGGCTCGAGCTGATTGAGCTCCTCAAGCTTCTGGATCGCAAACTTGGGAGCCACACGGAAGTATGTGTTGGCATACTTCACGTAAGCTTCGCGATTGACAATATTCTTGTTCTTGTCGGCCTCGATGGCAAGCTCGTAGAGCGATGCGGCGTTGCCCGGATCATCCTTGGCTTTCATGTCGCCCTGCAGCATGAACACGGCGCTCTCGGTGTTTTTAGAGTCCTTGAGGGCCTTGTCGAGATACTTGTTGATCTCCTTGTCGTAAGCGACAGGGTCAACGTTGTAATAAGCACGGGCAACCGCTGCCATAAGGGCGGTGTTTTTCTTGTCGGTCTGCATGCCCTGCTTGAAGAAATCTTCGGCAGCACCCTTCTGGCCCTGCTTGAGAGCCACCTCGCCCAGACCGATATAGTTCATACCGTTGGCGGGATCGGCAGCCACGCCCTTGTCAAAATTGGCTTTGGCCGCGTTGAGATCATTGCCCTGAAAGTCGATCGCGCCGAGATAGTAGTAGCTTACTGACTTATTGGTCTGCGGATCATTGATGGTGTTTTCAAGAATGATCTTTGCGACATCAAGACGTCCGGCGTTGTAATTGTCAACGCCATCCTGGTAGCCGCCCTGGGCGGCTGCCGACAATGCCCCGCCGAGGAGCATCGCGAAAAGTAACTTCAGTTTCATTGACTTGGTTTATTACTGTTTTTTATATATCTGTTTGTTATACGTTTATTTTCGGTCGTAATGACTGCCGTCAGTTGATATTGACCAGCGTGGGCTGAACCACCCTGGGCAGCACGCCGGTGGTCATCATGATCTTCTGGCCGTGGAAACCGGTGACGAATGAGTAGAATCCGTGGCTGATGGTGCCTCCCGTGGCCGTACACACCATGTAGATCTGGCGGTAGAGCGGATATGATCCGTCGAAGATATACAGCTGATAGGGCATATAGGCCGTCACCTCGTCATTGCCGCGCACTTTGATCACCTTCACATCCTCGCTGAACCGCATATCGGCCGAATTGCTCACCGAATCGTTGCTCTGCACCGAAGCGGCAAACTCCTCGCGGCTCATCTCGCGGGTCTTCAGATCCGAACTGATCCAGCTCACGCCTATAATACCCACGGCATTTTTATTCTCACGCACGGCCTTGAACACGTCGGCGGGAGTCTTCTGAGCATAAACATTCGGGCCGAACTGACCGCCGTTGAGCAGCGAGTCGCGCATATACTGCACTGTCGACGATCCCTGATGGTCAAACACCACCTCTATCTTGCCGAGGTGATCATTGCCTGGCACCACCTGATTCCATTCATTCAGTTGCCCCGACAGTATCTCGGCTATCTCAGGCTTGCTGAGCACCTGCACACGGTTTTGCGGATTGACTATAAGAGCCAGAGCATCCACGGCGATCATGCTCTGCCGGACCTGACGACCGTTGGACTTCAGGTAGTCGACCTCCTTCTGCGTCAGCGGACGGGTGAGGACACCCAGACGCGTATCGGCCGTCTTGCTGACATCGAGCAGACTGTCGATCACGGCATTCTGACTTGTGTAGACCGGCATGATGCTTGCCTTGGGATAGATGTATTCAAACACGTCTATCTCCTGATTCATTATATTCTCGAAACTTGCATCACAGGCTATCTGCGCGATGCCCGACGACGCTGTGCTCTTCACCTCCTTGGCGCATGACGACACTGCCACGCCCAGAAGCAGAGCGGCTCCGAGAGATAACACTCCCGGAGTCAGTCGGCTGATGTATTTCATGATCGATATTGCTGATTTCACACGGACTGGATGAGATCTGTTGCGTCAATACGGCGAGTCGACTCCGGCAAACTGCCGGTAGGCACGCCAGATTCCATACACTATGAAGATGATGCCGCCCACCCAACGGACCCATTCCCAGCTTCCGTAAATGGGAGCGAAAAAACCGGTGAGGAACAATATTCCCACACCTATATAGACAATGATCATGACGATGCCGAATATGGCTCGCATCGTTTTCGGAGTGCCGGCAGGATTGTTGTTTGTGCTCATTTTCTTCTAATCGTTAAATTGTTAAACCTCACGCACTCCCGACCGACGCTGTTCACGCGTGCGCCAGAAGTCCGTTTTATAGTTTTAACAAAGCCATGGCTGTTAAGTTCGCTCAGCGACGGTCCGCCTGACGGCGTATAACGGCATGACGTTGTAAAGATAAATATAATTTTTCAATCTGATATAAAGCAAGTCGAGATTAAACTCTGTTAACACGGATTTTGCCGACTTTTTTCTAATTTTGTAGTATAAAAAGCCAATACACACACCTGAAACATGCACCAGCCACTTGCCGAACGCCTGCGTCCGCAGACACTTGATGAATATATCGGACAGACTCATCTTGTAGGCCCCGACTCAATAATCAGGCGCATGATCGAAACCGGACACGTCGCCTCGTTCATCCTATGGGGTCCTCCGGGAGTAGGCAAGACCACGCTTGCCAGGATCATAGCCAACACGGTCAAAGCCCCGTTCTTCACACTGTCGGCCGTCAGCTCGGGAGTAAAAGAGGTGCGCGAGGTCATTGACCGCTGCAAGCGCGAGGCCTCAAGCATGTTTGCCACATCTCGGCCGGTGTTGTTTATCGACGAGATCCACCGTTTTAGCAAGTCGCAGCAAGACAGTCTGCTCGGTGCCGTGGAGAACGGCACCGTGACACTCATCGGAGCCACAACCGAAAACCCGTCGTTCGAAGTAATACGCCCGCTTCTGTCGAGAGCGCAGGTCTACACGCTCAAACCGCTTGACGCCGCCGACCTCGACAGGCTGCTCCGCAGCGCCATAGAACGCGACGAAGTGCTCTCCACACGCAAGATCGACGTCAGGCAGACCGACGCCTTGTTTCGCTTTTCAGGCGGCGACGCCCGCAAGCTGCTCAACATACTCGACCTGCTCGAACAGTCGACCCCCGCAGCCGAGCCGGTAGTGATCGACGACGCCACAGTCACCAGCCGTCTGCAGAGCAATCCGGCAGCCTACGACAAGGGCGGAGAGATGCACTACGACATCATTTCGGCATTCATCAAGTCGGTGCGCGGCTCCGATCCCGACGCAGCCATCTACTGGCTCGCCAGAATGATTGACGGCGGCGAAGAGCCTGAATTCATAGCCCGGCGACTGCTCATACTCGCCGCCGAAGACATAGGTCTGGCCAACCCCAATGCACTGCTGCTCGCCAACGCCACATTCGACGCCATCCACAAGATCGGCTGGCCCGAAGGACGGATACCGCTGGCCGAATGCACCATATATCTCGCCACATCGCCAAAAAGCAATTCGGCCTACATGGCCATAAACGCAGCCCTGCAGCATGTCGGCTCAACAGGCAACCAGCCTGTGCCTCTGCATCTGCGCAACGCGCCTACGTCGCTGATGAAAGATATGGGCTACGGCCACGACTACAAATATGCCCACGATTACCCCGGGCATTTCGTCCGCCAGCAATTCATGCCTGACACCATCGGACACCCTACATTCTGGAATCCGGCCGACAACGCCGCCGAGCAACGCGCCGCCGAACTTCAGCGGCAGCGATGGGGATCATCAGCCTCCACCGACTGATCTCAGAGCATGGCATGACCCGGGACCAGAACCGACAAAAACGCTGAGTCCGACAACTCCGCGACTCAGCCCGATTTTGCATAATCCATTAATAATCGCTATCTTTGCATTGTTAAATAACTCGCAAAAATTAGCGGCGAGTGGTTTTGAGATTTGCTCGAATGATTTTTGCTTGAAGACGAGGGTGCGTAGCGAGCTACACAACTGAGGATGAAAGCAAAAAAACGCCAGACAAAATCAAAAAAAATATAGCAGCAAACCACAGACTACTGACAGATTTAATAACATAAACTGTTTTTTAAGAGTTACTTATACGAGGCGTTTTGTAATCCTCATCGGAGGGCTGGATGCAGCTGGATAAGATGACCGGGTAAAACCTCGATTCTTACCGGCTTTTGTATTGTGTTTTTTCAATCCGATCAATTCTGCCAAGTGGCTCGTAAAAACGCCCGGACAGTCACGAAGCACTGCAGCGAGGCACGTGTTACTGATAAATTGGATAATGTAAACTGATTTCTGAGAGTTACTTATGAACCGCGACAATCTCGATTTCGGCAACGGCAATATAGCAAGCCTGTTCCGGACCATGTTTTTCCCGACGCTTATAGCTATGATGTTCAATTCGTTGCTCAATATCTGCGACGGCATGTTTGTGGGCCACGGCGTAGGTTCCGAAGGGCTCGCCGCCATCAACATCGTGGCTCCCATGTTTCTTGTCACCACCGGTATCGGACTGATGTTCGGTATCGGCGCGTCGGTTATAGCCTCCATACGTCTGGCCGAGGACAACGTCAAGGCCGCGCGCATAATAATGACGCAGGCATTCGCAGCCGGAGCTGTGATATTCGGCGTCATCATCACTCTGACAGCACTGTTCTTCCGACCGTTGTTATATCTGGCCGGATGCTCCGAGGCGCTCGAACCGCTCGCTACCGACTATCTGCTATGGCTGCTGCCGGGATTTTTCTTTTTCTACATACAGTGCGCCGGCATGATGCTGATAAGGCTCGACGGATCGCCGAAGACAGCCATGGCAATACAGATCACGTCGGCAGCCCTCAATATATTTCTCGACTGGCTCATGGTATTCCCATTGGGCATGGGCATCGCCGGAGCTTCGATAGCCACATCCATCTCCTGCGTGGCAGGCGGCTGTCTGGTGATGATATATTTCATCAGATTTTCCACCGCGCTACGGTTCTACCGATTGAAACTGACGGCCAAGTCATTGCGGCTGACCCTACGCAATGTAGGCTATATGGCCCGGATCGGCTTTGCGACATTCGTGACCGAGCTCGCGATCGGAGTGATGATCGTGACCGGCAATTATGTGTTCATGTCGCGGCTTGGTGAGGATGGTGTGGCCGCTTACTCTATCGGATGCTATCTTTTTCCTCTCATATTCTCCCTAAGCAACGCAGTCGCACAATCGGCCCAGCCGATCATAAGTTTCAATTACGGCGCCGGTCAGACCGGCAGAGTTGCCAAGACTCTCGGACTGTCACTCATAACCGGTGCGATATGCGGCGCGGGCGTATCGTTGACCATGTGGCTTGCCGCTCCCCTGCTCGCCGCTATATTCCTTCCGACTGATACCACTGCATTCACCTATGCGGTCCACGGCCTTCCGCTGTTCGGGCTGAGCGCGGTGCTGTTTTCACTCAATATCGTGATGATAGGTTACTATCAGAGCATCGAGAAAGCCGGACGGTCGACGCTCTACACCGTTATGCGCGGCATCATATATCTCATCCCCGCCTTTATCATTCTTCCGCAAGCCATTGGCAACGACGGGCTGTGGATTGCCATTCCCATGGCCGAACTACTGACGCTTCTGACCATCGCCCTCACCTACCGCCGGTGACAACCTGCGCCGCTCGAAAAAACGACAGGTAGCTACCCCGTAGAGCAACGCCCCGACCAACTGAGCTAACGCCGTGACGCCAAATGCCGCTGCATAGCTCATATACTGTGCCAGAAATCCGCCGAGCAGTATTCCGAGCCCCATACCGGCATCCCACGAAATCAGTATCGAGGAATTGGCCGCGCCACGCTGATCGTGGCGCGCAACGCCTATGAACATATTGAGCATGGCCGGATACATCTGTCCGTTGCCCAGACCTATAAGCAGAGCCGACAGGTAGTAGCCCCACTCACCCGCTCCTGACGCGAACAAAACAAACCCAAGACTGGAGAAGATTACGCCACGCAGTCCGCTACGGGCTATCTCGCCGCGCCTCAGAGAGCGCGATCCGATCAGACGGGCACACACAAGCCCTACGGCCAGAATCATGAAAAACAAGCCGGTGCCGTCGGTAATGCCCAGCTCCTCTTGCCCGTAGATGGCCACATAATTGCTCATCACACCCCAGCAGAGTCCGAACAGACAGATGTTAACCGCCATCAGCCACGCACGCCCAAGAAAGAAGTGGTCAAGGCTCAGCTTCGGCCTACCGATCACTCTGCGCCGCTCCGGCAACCTGACACGCGACGAACTGACAAATCCGGCCAACGCAATGACGAGAGCGAGCCAGAAAAGCAGATCGAAGCGACCTGTGGCATGATATATCCATATACCTACCGACGGAGCTATGGCCATGGCCAGATTATTGCTCAGACCATAATAGCCGATCCCCTCGTTGCGGCGCGACGCGGGGAGCACGTCGATAGCCACGGTGGAGTTGGCCACTGTGGCCGCACCGAAAGGGAGTCCGTGTAGCGTGCGCACTATTGCAAACATCAACAGCGTTCCGGCTCCGACGTAGCCAGCAAACATGATGAAGAACACGAAAAAACACAGCGTCAGCACCCTCTTGCGGTCGAACGTGTCGACTATGAATCCGCTGAAAGGACGCACAAGCAGCGTGGCCACAACATAGCCCGACAGGACTATGCCTATCATGTGCTTGTCGGCGGCAAACTGTGCGTCGAGGTAGATCGGCAACAGGGGTGTAAGAATATAGAAGGCGAAGAAGAGCATGAAATTGCTCGTCATCACCTTCCAGTATTCGCGGTTCCAGAGTTTATCGTCACTCATGGTCGTCGTATGCAGGCCTGTGTCAGATCATCGGCCGGAGTACATGTCGTCATAATACTTCTCATATTCACCCGAAGTAATGTAATCCATCCACTCCTGATTGTCGAGATACCACTTCACGGTTTTCTCTATGCCCTCTTCAAACTGCAACGAGGGTTCCCATCCGAGTTCACGCTGGAGTTTGCGCGAGTCGATGGCATAGCGCAGGTCGTGTCCGGCGCGGTCAGTCACATACGTGATCAGACTGTCGCTGTGACCTTCGGGATTACCGAGCAGACGGTCGACCGTGCGGATGATCACGCGTATGAGGTCAATGTTTTTCCATTCGTTGAATCCGCCGATATTATATGTGTCGGCCACACGTCCCTTGTGGAATATCAGATCGATGGCGCGGGCATGGTCCTCGACAAAAAGCCAATCGCGCACGTTCTCTCCCTTGCCATAGACCGGCAGCGGCTTGCGGTGGCGGATATTGTTGATAAACAGCGGTATGAGTTTTTCAGGGAACTGATATGGCCCGTAGTTGTTCGAGCAGTTGGTGACGAGCGTAGGCATACCGTAAGTGTCGTGGTAAGCACGCACGAAATGGTCGCTCGAAGCCTTGGAAGCCGAATAGGGAGAGTGGGGATTGTATTTTGTCTCCTCAAGGAAAAACTCGGTGCCGAAGGCCAGATGATGCTCGGCCGACGAAGCGGTGGTGGTAAAGGGCGACTGTATGCCCTCGGGGTCGGTCAGCTCAAGCGCGCCATACACCTCGTCGGTGGAGATATGATAGAACATCTTGCCATTATAGCCGCCGGGAGTCGACTCCCAGTAGATCTTGGCTGCCTGAAGCAGCGACAGGGTACCCATGACATTGGTACGGGCAAACGTGAACGGATCCTTGATCGAACGGTCGACGTGACTCTCGGCTGCAAGATGTATTATGCCGTCGATATCATACTCTTTCATGACTTCGAGCATGCGGTCGAAGTCGCAGATGTCGGCCTTGACAAACACATAGTTGGGCATATTCTCCACGTCCTTGAGATTGGCGAGATTGCCCGCGTATGTCAACTTGTCGATATTGACGATCCTGTAGTCGGGATATTTGTTCACAAAAAGCCTTACCACATGGCTGCCGATAAAACCGGCGCCACCGGTTATCATGATATTCTTCCTGTAGTTCATATTTGATCGGTATTCTTTAAGTTTGCGACGCATTTTTTCAGAGAATCCACCCAGTAGGGTATCTCCTGACAGAACACGCGCTTGAATTTTGTCTTGTCGAGAACTGAATAAGAGGGACGCACCACTGTGGACGGGAACTCGTCGGAGTGACACGGATCGATCCGGCACGATGAAGCGCCGGCCTCGGCGGCTATCATCTTGGTGAAATCATACCATGAGCACACACCTTCGTTGGAATAATGATATACACCCTCATTGCCGTCGATCATCCGACGCTCTATGATGGCAAACAGAGCGTCGGCCAGATCCTGGGCGTATGTGGGCGTTCCGCACTGGTCGAACACCACCTTGAGCTGCGGACGAGTAGCGGTAAGTTCCATCATTGTCTTGACAAAATTACGCCCATACTCACTGTAGAGCCATGCCGTGCGAACCACAATCGCCCGGCAGCCTGAAGCCTCTATTTTCTGCTCGCCATGCATCTTGGTGACGCCATACACTCCTGTGGGCGACATAGGCTCATCTTCATTGCGCGGCGTGTTTCCGGCGCCGCCGCCAAACACATAGTCAGTGGATATGTGTATCAGCACAGCTCCGGCCTTTTTGGCCGCGCGGGCAAGAATGCCCGCCGCTGTGGCGTTGAGCCGCTCGGCGATATCGGGCTGCTCCTCGGCGCGGTCGACATTGGTATATGCCGCGCAGTTGACTATGACGTCGACACCATTGTCGGAAACCATCCGCTCGACGGCCGCGGCGTCGGTAATGTCAAGCTCGGCTACGTCGGTGAATATATATCGGTCGGCACTTGATGCGGACGCCTTGCGCAGACTCGTCCCCAACTGGCCGTTAGCTCCGGTCACGAGAATATTCATATCGTTTTGTATGGATTATTTTTGCAAATATAATGCCTATTTCATCCAGAAACAAATTTCTATCGTCATATCTCACATTATTTATGCTTCATTGAATCTCATCATTGAATCTCATTGGATCACACTGGCTATCGGCCTTGCTTATAAAACAGGCGGCGGCCGGGAGCACACATGCTCTCTGCCGCCGCCCCGTATATCAGCCGATGGTCACGCCCACGACGCTATCTCCGTCGGGCAGGCCATAGCTACACGTTGCGGTCATTTCACCGTCAGGATCTCAAGCTTGCCGGTGGCTTTAGGCTCGTCGTCGACGCTCACGATTCGCAGCCAGCGGGCTTTTACCGGAGAGGCGAACACCACACGCTGCGGTATGGGATTGTTGAAGACATTGCCGAACTCACCGGTGGTCTTAACCCGTTTCCAGGCGGTGCCGTCGGTGCTTACCTCGGCCACATATTTGAACACCGGGACCTGGCCCTTTGAAGGCTCATAGATAAATCCTGCGACCATGGCTTCGCGTCCGGCATCGCTGACGAGAGCCGCACCGTCGGCCTTGGATTTGCCGACAACGTTGAACTCGGTTTCCTGGGCGGCCAGATCATCAGGCTTGATCACGTAGTAAGCCTTGAGGGGGCGTACATGCGGAGTGTTGCGGGTCGACGTGACTCTGATCCTGAGGCTGTCGGCCACAACATCGTCGTCCGTCATCAGTATGCGCTTGTTGCCGATGGTCGTACCCTCGGCCACCTGATTCCATGCGCCGTCAGACCAAGCCTCTACAACAAACGTCTCCACTCTCTGTCCCTTGCGGATATCCTCCGAAAGCACCACGGCATTGACTTTGGACTGCGGACGCAGAGCCGCCGACATCGACGCGGAGTCGGCTGAAGCCACGAGATCGTCAGAGAAGTTGGCGTCGATCCACTGGCGGAATTCCTTGAGACGCGCCACATCGGCGTCGGCTATCAGACCGCGACGATCGGGAGGGATATTGAGCAGCAGCACAGAGTTGCGTCCCACCGACGAGAGATAGATGTCAGCCATGTGCGCCAGGCTTTTCGGCTGCTGTGAGTCGTGGTAGAACCATCCCGGACGGATCGACACATCGACCTCCGACGGCCACCAGCGCACCTCTTTTGCATTGGCAAGCATCTCACGGTCGCCAATATTCTTGGCCATGGCATTTATGCCGAGGGAATCGTTATAGGCTTCTGATTCGGGGAAGATCGAGGGCATCAGCGGGGTGACGCTCCACTCGGTTTCGCGGCCTACGCCACCTTCGTTGCCGACCCAGCGCACATCATCGCCGGTGATTGCAAGCACAGCCTCGGGCTGAAGCTCTTCCATCACCTTACGGAAACGGGGCCAGTCATAAACCTGCTTCTTGCCGTTGGGACCTTCTCCGCAAGCGCCGTCAAACCACACTTCGTCAATCTTGCCATAGTTGGTCAGCAGCTCGGTAAGCTGTGCTACAAACTGGTCGTTGTAGGCTTCAGAATCGCCGTATTTGGGCGAATTTCTGTCCCATGGCGAAAGATATATACCCAGCTTCATGCCATACTTGTCGCAGGCATCGCGAAGTTCTCTTACTACGTCGCCCTTGCCATCCTTCCACGGCGAGCTGGCCACGGAGTGATCAGTGGTCTGTGTAGGCCACAGACAGAATCCATCATGATGTTTGGCGGTGAGTATCACCAGTTTGAAACCTGCATCCTTAAGGGTTTTCACCCACTGTTCGGCGTCAAGCTCCGAAGGGTTGAACAGCGCCGGATCCTCCTTGCCGTCGCCCCATTCGCGATCGGTAAAGGTGTTGATGCCGAAGTGCAGGAATGCGGTAAGCTCCAGATCCTGCCATGCCAGCTGATTGGCTGTGGGCACTGTACGTGAAGCTATGTCGACGCGTTCGTCGAGCGTAGCTTCGGTAGGCAGCGACGCTACCTTCTCATAATACTTCTCTTTTGCGGCGGGCGAACACTGTATCATTACAGCCATCGATGCCGCGCCGAGCAATCCCGCGAGGGTTTTTCTTGCGAATCCGTTCATGATCATTATATTTTATTTTATAGGATATTTTTCACGTATCGGGTCGTCATACTGCTCCTGGGCCGCCTTGAGCTTCTGCATCATACGGGCAGTGATCTCTTCGGTTCCCGGCTTGCCGTAGATGTTGTGCATTTCGTTGGGATCCTCCTTCAGATCATAAAGCTCCCACTGGTCGATGTCGTTGTAGAAGTGCATCAGCTTGTAGCGGTCGTCGCGCACTCCGTAGTGACGTTTCACCATGTGTTCGGCCGGATATTCGTGGTAATGGTAATAGAGATTGTCGCGCCACTTTTCAGGACCGTTCTTGTCGCGGAGCAACGGCATCAGCGACATTCCCTGCATATCTTCGGGCACCTCGATGCCGGCCAGTTCGAGGAATGTTGGCGCATAGTCGATATTCTGCACCATTTCGGGGATGTCGCCGCGGCGTTCGAGCCCCTTGGGGAGCAGCATCACCAGCGGGGTGCGCATCGATTCCTCATACATGAACCGCTTGTCGAACCATCCATGCTCGCCCATGTAGAAACCCTGGTCGGAAGTGTAGACCACCAGAGTGTTGTCGAGCATGTCGTGCTCTTCAAGATAGTCGAGCACCCGGCCGACATTGTCGTCGAGGCTCTTCACCACCTTCATGTAATCGCGCATATATCTCTGGAACTTCCATTCGGCAAGATCCTTGCCCGTGCGCTTATTCTTGTAGAAATCGTCAATTATGGGCTGATAGTGGGCGTCGAATGCCGCGCGCTGCGCACTGTCCATACGTCCGATTATCGAGAGATACGTGCTCTTCAGACGTGTGTCAACGGTGTCGTTGAGCATCTTGAGATCATATATTATGTCCAGATCCTTGTCGATCGACATCTCCTGCGCGGCCGCGGCGGGACGTCCGGCATAATCGTCATAGAACGTTTCAGGCACCGGGAAATCGGTATCCTCAAACAGATCCAGATCGCATGTATCGGCTATCCAGTCGCGGTGTATAGCCTTGTGATGGATGATCAGAGCGAACGGCTTGCTCTTGTCTCTTTCGTTCTCTAACCAGTCAAGGCTCTTGTCGGTGATAATCGAAGTCAGATAGCCATGCTCCACCACAGTGTCTCCCTCCTGACGGATGAACCGTGGATTGTAGTAGTCGCCCTGTCCCGGCAGAATTTCCCATCGGTCAAATCCTGTAGGGAGCGTTTCAAGATGCCATTTCCCGAAAATCGCGGTCTGGTATCCGGCTTTCTGGAGATACTTCGGGAACGTAGGCTGCTCACCATCGAACACGCTCATCTCGTTGCTCAGGAATCCGTTTTTGTGGCTGTGTTTGCCGGTGAGCATACAAGCCCTTGACGGGCCGCTGAGCGAGTTGGCCACAAAACTGTTTGTAAACCTTACTCCGTCGCGCGCTATGCGGTCGAGGTTGGGTGTGCTGATATAGCGGGTGTCATAACAGCTCATCATCTGGGCTGTATGGTCGTCCGTCATTATATAAACGATATTGAGGGGTTTCCGCTCGTTATCTCCCGGATTTTTCTGAGAGCTGCATGAGGTCGAAGACACCGCCAGCGCGGCCGGAGCCGCCACAGCCAGTCCACGCAGCAGCAACGATGCCGTGTCGCAATGATTGGTCATTGATTATCGGTTTAAGGTTGATTGAATTATAGTTAAGGTTGATTGAATTTATAATCTCAATGAGTCATTTA